>WNFY01001567.1_pt1 | contig 30623 bp, 25 predicted proteins | sample 5400091 | NCBI WGS metagenome assembly WNFY01 (sample SAMN13153364, study PRJNA577476) | soil metagenome | isolation source: 60 cm soil or saprolite under grassland replicate 1 | place: USA:California | collected 2016-06-15 | reverse complement strand
AGAGCTGATCGCCGTCGTACGACTGCTCGCCGCCCTGGGCGTGCCGTTCGTGCCGCGCGGCGCGGGGACGGGGCTGTCGGGCGGCGCGCTGGCGGACGAAGGCTCGGTGCTCGTGGTCCTGACGCGGCTGAATCGGATCCTGCGAATCGACAAGGACAACCGGTACGCGGTCGTCGAGCCCGGCGTCGTGAACGCGAAACTCGGCGCCGCCGCGCGGCCCCACGGCCTGCAGTACGCTCCCGATCCATCGAGCCAGAGCGCGTGCACGATCGGCGGGAACGTGGCCGAGAATGCCGGCGGACCACACTGCCTCAAGTACGGCGTCACCGCGAACCACATCCTCGCCCTCGAGGTGCTGCTCGCCGACGGCTCGGTCGTGGAACTCGGCAGCTCGGGCGGCGAGCCGTGGGGACCGGACCTGGTCGGCTTGTTCGTCGGCTCCGAGGGCAACTTCGGCATCGCGACCAAAATTACCGTGCGTCTTACGGCATTGCCGCGCGCGGTGCGCACACTCCTCGCTGACTTCACCGCACTCAGGACCGCCGGCGAGGCGGTCTCCGCCATCATTGCTTCCGGCATCGTGCCCGCGGCGCTCGAGATGATGGACCAGTCCTGCATCCGTGCCGTGGAGGATTCGGTCTACGCCGCCGGGTACCCGCGCGACGCGGCCGCCGTGCTCCTCGTCGAAATCGACGGCCGCAACACGGACGCCGTGATCGCGGAGACAGACGTGGTCACCGAGCTGCTCCGGAAGTCCGGGGCGCGATCGGTGCGGTCAGCGGCCAGCGAGGCAGAACGCGAGCGACTGTGGCAGGGGCGCAAGAAGGCGTTCGGAGCGATGGGCCGGTTGTCGCGCGATCTCGTCGTCCAGGACGCCGTCGTCCCCCGCTCCGCGCTCCCTGACGTGCTGGACACGATCGCCACGATCGCTGCTCACTACCGCCTCGTCGTCAGCAACGTCTTCCACGCCGGCGACGGCAATCTGCACCCGAACATCTCGTTCGACGCGACCGACCCGGAGCTCAAGCGGCGGGTCGAGGCGGCCAGCGCCGAGATCATGCTGGCGTGCATTGCGGCAGGCGGCACGATTACTGGCGAACACGGTGTCGGCATCGACAAGTTGCGGTATATGCCGCTGATCTTCGACGCGGAGTCGCTGGGAGCGATGCACGCCGTGCGGCTCGTGTTTGATCCTGACGAACGCGTGAATCCCGGCAAAGTGGTGCCCGTGCACGCATGTCGTGAGTGGACATCAATTCGAAATGCGAAATTTGGAATGCGAAATGACACTGCAGGCTTCAATTCCGCATTCCACATTTCGCATTCCGCATTAGAGCCTGTGCGATGACCATTCTCGAGAAAGTCACCGCGTTACTGGGTGAAGGCGCGGTGTTAGAGGCCGCCCGCGACCGCGTCCCGCGCATCGCCCCCGGCTCGCCCGACGCCGTCGCGCTGCTGCTCGGCACCGCCCATCAGGAGGGCTGGCGCGTGCGCATCGAGGGCGCCGGCACCTGGCTGCCCAGCGACGCCCCCGCCGATCTCGCGCTCACGACGCGGCGGCTCGACCGCATTCCCGCGATCGAGCCATCCGACCTCACGGCGACGGCCGAAGCGGGGATCGGCCTCGATCAGCTGCGCCAGCAGCTCGCCGACCGCGGGGCCTGGCTCGCCATCGATCCGCCCGGTCTCGCGGGCCGCACCCTCGGCTCCGTCGTCTCGACCGCGTCGGCCGGCCCGTTGCGGCACGGCTTTGGCCCGATCAAGGATCATGTCCTGGGCGTGACCTTCGTGACGGGGGACGGCCGCATGGTGCAGAGCGGCGGGCGCGTCATGAAGAACGTGGCGGGCTACGATCTCACCCGGCTGCAGGCGGGCGGATTCGGCGCGTTTGGGGTGATCGTGCTCGTGCATCTGCGGCTGCGCACGCTGCCGCGCGCCGACGTGACCTATCTGCTCGAAGGCGCGCGCGAAGACCTGACGCAGGTCGGCGAAGACATTGCAGCCGCAGGACTGACGCCCGCCGCACTGGAGCTCGTCTCACCGGCGCTTGCGCGGCGTGAGCGCTGGGTCTTGGGCGTCCGGCTCGCGGGATCGCCGGCGCTCGTGGCGGCCGACGAGGCGGGACTCGGTGCCGCAAGCGGCGGCGGCCGCTTCACGGCGCTCCGCGCCGAAGAGGCACACGCGTTTTGGATGCGGCTGGCCGAAGGGTTCGCAGTGCGGCCCGTGACGTTCCGCATCGCCGGTGTCCCCACCGCGAGCGACGAGCTGCTCGATCTGCTGCAGCATCAGCTGGGAGACGAATGGATCTCCGCGTCTCCTGCAGCCGGCGCGATCCGCTGGACTGGTGAGGCGAGCATCGATCGGCTCCAGCGGCTCCGCCGCACGCTCGCCGGACTCGAGGTCCCGCTCACGCTCGAGCGCGCCCCCTGGCCGTTGCGTGGCGCCGTCGGTCACTTCGGAGCGTACCGTGAGGGGGTCGGCCCGCTCGTCGCCGGCCTGCGCCGCACGTTCGATCCCGGAGGTGCTCTCGTCGTCGCCACAGAAGGCTCATGACGGAAGGACGAGGGGGATTCGAAGGGCTCGACGCATGTGTCCATTGTGGGTTTTGCCTTCAAGCTTGTCCGACGTTTCTTGCCACCGGCGACGAAGCCGACTCACCACGCGGCCGCATCGAGCTGATGCGGGGTCTCGAGCGCGGCGATATCGCCGCAACCGACCCTGCCCTCTTCTATCATCTCGACCGCTGCCTGGGCTGCCGGGGCTGCGAACCGGTCTGCCCGTCGGGTGTGCAATACGGCCACGGCCTAGAAGCGGCGCGCGCGCGAATCACCGCGGCACGGGGCGTCTCCCGCCTCGCACGCCTCGCCTTGTGGACACTGACGACGCCAGGTGTCAGCGGTGTGGTCTATTGGTTTGCGCGGGTGCTGCGGGCGACTGGACTCCCGCGACTGCTCGCCGGCTGGGGACGGCTGGGGTTTGCGATGGGAATGCTGGCCGCAACAAAGGCGGCGCAGGGCGGTGGAGGGCGGCGGAAGGCGGCAAAAGCTCGCCAAGTTGCTCCTGCCGCCCTTCGCCGCCCCTCGCCGCCCCTCGCCGCCCTTCTATTCCGCGGATGCGTCATGGAGGGCCTCTTCTCCCATGTTCACGCTGCTACCGTACGCACCTTGGCCGTGAATGGGCATGCCGTCCAGGAAGTCAGTGGCCAGGTGTGTTGCGGTGCGTTGCACGCTCATGCCGGCCTGCATGAGGACGCACTCAACCTGGCTCGCGCCAACGTCGCGGCGTTCGGCGACGGCGCGGAGCCGATCGTCGTCAACAGCGCCGGCTGTGGGGCCTTGATGAAGGACTACGGGCGCCTCCTGGGAGATGAACGCAGCCAACGGTTCGCCGCTCGTGTGAAGGACGTGACGGAGTTGTTCGCGCCCGCGCCCGCACCCGGCGCGCCGCTCGATCTGCACGTCGCGTACGATCCGCCGTGCCATCTGCTGCACGCCCAGGGCATCGCCGCGGCGCCGCTCAAGCTGTTCGCCGCGATTCCGCTGCTCGAGCTCGTCCCCGTCCCCGGTGCCGCCGAGTGCTGCGGCTCCGCCGGACTGTTCACGCTGCTCGAGCCCGAAATGTCGCGCGCCGTCCTCGCCGCGAAGATCGAGCGCCTGCGTGAAGCGGCGCCGCAGGTCGTCGCGACCGGAAACCCGGGCTGCCTCATGCAGCTCGGCGCGGGACTCGCGGCCGCCGGCATTCGCGCGCGAGCACGTCATCCCGTGGAGCTGCTGGACGACGCCTACCGCGCCGCCGGGCGTTACGAATGACCGGGGGCGCGCGGCGGGTCACTACCCCGGACGGCGTCGAGCTGGCACTGCATCGGCTGCGGGCATTTCGCGACGGGCGTCCGGCGGTGCTGCTCGTCCATGGCGCCTTCACGAACCATCGGTTCTGGCTCCGTTCCTCAGACGGAACGGCGGCCGGCGGCATGGCGCACTTCCTCGGTGCCGCGGGGCTCGACGTCTGGCTCGCCGACTTGCGCCACCATGGGGAAAGCGCGCGCGAACCGCGGCGCGGGGCCTGGACGTTCGAGGACTGGGTGCTCCACGACACGCCCACGTTCGTCGCCCGCGTGCGAGAGGAAACGGACGGCGCGCCGCTCGCCTGGATCGGACATTCCGCCGGCGGGGCCGCCGGGCTGTGCTGGCTCGCGCGCGTGGCGGCGGCGGCACCGATTCGTGGCATCGTGACGCTGGGCACGCCGGGACCGCGGCGACTCGGGCCGGTGCGGCGTACCCTCGCCGCCGCGACGATGGCGGTGTCGCGGCTGCTCGGGCGATTCCCCGCGCGCTACCTGCGCTTCGGGAACGAAGACGAGGCCGCGGAGATCATCGCCGAATGGATGGAGTGGAACGTGCGAGGCAGATGGCTCGGGACCGATGGCTTCGACTACTTTGCGGGCCTCGCGGCGCTGAACACGCCGTACCTCGGCGTGGCCGGCGGGTCCGACTGGATATTTGCGCCGCCCAAGGCGTGCCAGCAGGTCGTCGACCGAGTGGGTGCCGCGCGCAAGACCCTTACAATCGCGCCCGGGTTATCACACCGGGACTTGGTGCTGGGCGAACAGGCGCGGACGGCGTGCTGGCCGGCCGTCGTGGCATGGCTCAAGGAAACGTTGTGACCGAGGCGGTGTTGTTCGACTTCAACGGCGTACTGGTCGATGATGAGTCGCAGCACTGCGAGGCGCTGCAGCGGGTGCTCGCGGATGAGGCGATCACGCTGACGCGCGAACAGTACTACGCCGATTATCTGGGCCTGGACGATCGCAGCGGCTTTGTCGAAGCATACCGTCGTGCCCAGCGCACGGTGACGTCCGAGCTGCTGAAGTACCTCGTCGCGAAGAAGTCACAACTCTATCTGGAGCTCGTCGCCACGTCATTGCGGCTGGTCGAAGGCGCCCCCGAATTCGTCCGCGACGCGGGACAACGATTCCGTCTGGGCATCGTGTCCGGTGCATTACGCCGGGAAATCGATCACGTGCTGGGCACGACGGGACTCCGCCCGAGCTTCGAGATCATCATCGCGGCGGACGACGTCGCGCGCTGCAAGCCCGATCCCGCCGCTTACCTCGCGGCACACAAGGCCTTCGACGCCCGGCGCTCAATTGCCGTGGACGCCTGTGTGGTCATCGAAGATTCGTTGCCGGGACTTCAGGCGGCGCGCGCCGCGGGAATGGCGTGCGTGATGCTCACCACGAATCACCCGTCGCGCACGCTCGAGGGCCGCGGTGCCACGCTCGTCTGGGATTCGTTCGCCGGGCACAGCGCCGGGGAGCTGGCCCGCCTGTGAGCGATGTCTTTCCCAGCGCGCCGAGCGCCACGGTGACGCGGCTCGAGCGGGACGCGGTGCCCGCGGAAATCGTCGATCAGTTGCGCGCCGGTGCGATCGTGGCACCTGCCGAGGTCGGCACGATTGAGCTGGTGGGAGCGGGACAGGGCGCGATCACCTGCTTTCAGGGCCTCCTTACGAGCGATATCGAAAACCCGGGCGATGGCGCATTCGTCTACGGCGCGCTGCTCACTCCCAAAGGAATGATCGTGGTCGATGGCTGGGCGGCGCGCGCGGGGTCGCGGGTGCGGTTCACCGTGCCGGCGGAGGGTCGTGAGCGCGCGATGCTGATCTTGCAGCGCTCGGTCCCGCCGCGGCTCGCGCGCGCGACCGATCGCACGGACGAGACCGCGGTGCTGCGCGTCGCGGGAGCGCACGCCGTTGCGGTGATGGGCGCGGCAGGCATCCCGATCCCGCAGGGGCCGAACCACGCCATCGAAGGATCGGTGGGGGGTGTGACGATCGAGGTCGCGCGGACGAGCGAGGCGACCGAGCCGCCCTTCGTCTTTCAGATCACCCTCGCCGCTGATCAGCGAGACACGATGCGGGGGCGGCTGCGTGCCGCCGGCGCGCATGACGCCACGTCGCAAGCGCTGGAGCTGGCGCGCATCCTCGCGGGGTGGCCGCGGCTCAGCTCGGAGGTCGACGAGAAAACGATTCCGCAGGAAGTGCGCTTCGACGAAATCGGCGGCGTGTCGTATACCAAGGGCTGCTATACCGGCCAGGAGACGGTGAGCCGCCTGCATTTCCGGGGGCATGCCAACCGCCAGCTCCGCGGCCTGCTGTTCGAGGCCGATCCGCCCGCGGCGCCGGCGACGGGGTGGAGCGCGGTAACGTACGAGGAGAACGAGGTAGGGCGCGTTACCAGCATCGCCTGGCTGCCTGACGGCGGCGGGTCGGTGCTCGGGCGCTGGGTCGGCCTCGCCATCGTGCGGCGCGAGGTGCCGGTTGGCGCCTCGGTGCGGGCGGCTGGGCGCGAGGCCCGGGTGGTGGCCCTGCCCTTCGACGCGCCGCACGTCGGCCCCGCGTGAGGGTTCTCGTCACCGGTGCGGCCGGGCTCGTCGGCACGCATGTGCTCGACGCCCTGCGGTCACGGGGTGCACAGCCTCCCGCGCGGGCGCTGGTGCGGGAACACTCCCGGGCGGTCGTCGAAGCCTTCGGCGCCGAAGCGATCGTCGGCGACGTCACCGACTCGAATACATGGCAGCGTGCGTCGCAAGGCGTGGACGCGATCATCCACGCCGCGGCACTCGTGGCCTCGCACGACTCGTTCGACGAATTCACGCGTGTGAACGTCGGTGGCACGCGCCTCGCGATCGAGACCGCCCGGCGGACGGGGGCGCGCCTCATTCACATCTCGACCGTCGCGGTCTACGGCCGCGCGAAGGTCTACGAGGCGGGCGCACGAGGCGTCACCGAGGACTATCCGTTTCAGCCCCTTCCCAGCTCCGACTTCTACGCGCGGACGAAGCGCGCGGCAGAACAGCTCGTGCAGGAGGAAGCGGCACAGGGCGGGATGTCCGTCATTGCGATCCGGCCTAACGTCATCTATGGCGAGCGCGACGTACTTTTCACGCGCCGCCTGATTCGGAACCTGCGGCGCGGATTCCTGCCGCAGATCGGGCCCGGAACGAATCACTTGTCGTGCGTGTATGCGGGCAACGTGGCCTCCGCCATTCTCGCCGCGCTCGACCGGCCCGTCGCACCGGGATTCCGCGCCTACAATGTCACGCGCGATGCCGCGCCACTGCTCACGCAGCGTGAATTCTTCGCCGCGTTCGCCGAGGCGTTGGGGCTCAGGCCGCTCGCGATTCCCGTGCCGGTAGCGGTGATCCGGATCGGCGTGAGAGTCTGGAGCCGTGTGATGCGGCTGGTGCTGCCAGGTCGTTACACGGCGCTCGGGAATTCGGCGCTGTCATTCATTCTCGGCGAGAACCCGTACTCCGTCGAGCGCATCCGCGGCGAGCTCGGTTGGATGCCGCCGCTCGACACGCGCACCGCGATCGTGCGGTCGGTGCGGGAAACAAAAAGCCCGGGCGGCGCCCGGGCTTGAGCCCTGCTACAATCTTCGTGACGCTACGGACGACGCCGCGTCGCGGGCTTCGCCGGAGCCGCAGCCGGGGGCGGCGTCGGCGCCGCCATGTGTGCCTTCGACGTGTCAGCCATCATGTGCGTCGTATCAGCGGGTGCCATCTTCATCGAATCCGCCATTCTCATCGACGAGCTGTCGGCGGCGGCATTGCTGTTCTGCGCCTTCTTGCACGCTCCTGCAGCCATGACGACGACCGCCACAGCCAAAGCGATGCGCTTCATGCGAGCTCCTGTTTAGGTACGGGGGTCTTGAACGACGGCGAAACGTACATAGGGGACCGGTGCAGTCAAGCTGCGCTAAGTTATAGGAAATATGCTGCCTTCTGATCGTCGCACATTCCTCGGCCACCTCTCCACGCTCGCCGGATGGATGACAGTCGGGGGGCGCAGGGACCAGCAGCCGGTCGTCGAGGCCCGGCCCACGGCGCTGTTTCAGCAGCCCGAGGGACGCAAGAACCTGGTCCGCATCACCGTGTCCGGACTCAGCGCGCCCGCCGCGCGCGCGCGCGTGACGGACCGGCGCGGCGCGCTCGTCGGCACGGCGGGGTTGTTGCCGACGCCCCAGGGCGTCGCGTTGAGCGGCGAACTCTGGGTCCCGCTGTCGGAGCCGTCCGATTTTCAAATCGACGTCGAGGTGGGACGGGATCGCGCGGCGCGGCGCAAGCTGCGCCTCACACCGGCGAAGCGCTGGACGCTGTACTGGCTCCCGTCGATCCACACCGACGTCGGCTACACCGACCTGCAGGAGCGCGCGCTCGAAATCCATCGCAAAAATCTCGACGCGGCACTCGCGTGGACCTCCACGCATCGGGATTTTCACTTCACCGCCGAGTGCGCGCTGCAGGTGCTGTCGTACCTCGAGGACCGCTCGCCGGAAGCGGGCGACGCGCTGGTGCAGGCGATCCGTGACGGCAAGATCGGATGGCAGGCGCTGTTCGCGAACATGCTCACCGGCATTCTCGATCACGAGACCTTCGCGCGGCTCGTGTGGCCCGCGGGCAAACTCGCGCGCGAACGCGGTCTGAACTTTGCCTCCGCGCAAATCACCGACGTGCCCGGGCAAACGCTGACGTTCCCGATGCTGCTCGCCGCGAGCGGCGTGAAGTACCTGGCCAGTGGTCCAAACCCCGAGCGCGCGGTGCCCCTGCTGCCCGCTTCCGGGACCGAAGGCACGCCGTACCCGCAGCTCTACTACTGGGAAGGACCCGACGGCAGCCGCGTCCTCCACTGGCGCGCGCACCACTACGGTGACGGCACGCGCTTCGGCTTCGATGTCGGGCCCGACGAAATGGGCCACCGCCTGTCGGACTGGCTCCTCAATCAGCCTGCATTTTTGGCCCAGAATTGGCCGTATGATACCGCGCTGCTATACGGCGCCGACTGGCAGGACAACGCTCCTATGAAGGAGGCCATCGTCGCCAACGTGCAGGAGTTTGCCCGCCGGTTCACGTGGCCCCGCATCGTCACCGGCCGCCCGGACGACTTCTTCCGCGACATCGAGCGGCGTTACGGCAGCAAGATTCCCGTGCGGCGCGGCGACACCGGTCTCTACTGGGAGGACGGCGCAGCCTCAACAGCGGCGGAGCTGGCGGAATTCCGGTCCGCGCAGCTCGCGGCCCGCGCATCGGAGATCGTCGCGCTGTGGGACGACCGGATCGAGCCGCGCGACGAGGATGCGCCGACGCGCCGCCGCAGCCGCGCCGATGCCCGCGCGGCAATGTGGCGGGACCTCCTGCTGTTCGGGGAGCACACCTGGGGCGCGGACGAAAGCGTCAGCGCCCCGACATCGCGCCAGACCGTGGCGCAGTGGGCTTACAAAAAGCGCTTCATCGACTCGAGCGCCGCCGCAGCGCGCGATTACCTCAGCGATGGCCTGCTGCGGCTCGGTCGCGCGTCGCGCACCGGCCGGGGACGTCTCGTCTTCAATGCCGGATCGTGGGAGCGCACCGACGTCACGCGCGTACAGGGCGGCGCCGGCAAATCGCTCAGCTTCGATGGCAAGGAGCTCGCGTCCGTAGATCTCGACGACGGCGACGCGCTGGTGCTGTTCCGCGAAGTCCCCCCGCTCGGCTACCTCGCGCTCACCGAGTCGGACCGCGGCGCCCCTCGCCCGCCCGCGGCCGACGGCGAGGCGCTCGATGCCAAGGCAGGAGGGTTCACGGTCCAGCTCGATCCCGCGACCGGGGCGATTCGCTCGCTGACCGGTCCCGACGGCAAAGAGCGCGTGAAACCCTCGGATTGGTCCGGTCTGAACCAGCTCGTCTACGCGCGTGGCGGCGAGCACAGCGCGCTGTGGACCTCGGGCAATCGCGACGAGCTGAAGAATCCCGCGCAGCTCCAGCTGTCTCAGGCCAAGTTCGTGCGGTGCCGCCGAGAACGTCTGCCCGGCATCGGCGTGCGGCTCGTGGTCGAGCGCGCGCTCGACGGTTTCCCCGCCATCACCTCGATCGTGACGCTGTACGATGAGCTGCCCTGGGTCGACATCGAGAATCGCATCGTCAAGACCGCGACGCTCGCGAAAGAAGCGCTGTACGTCGCGTTTCCTTTCGCGTTCCTCAAGCCCGCCGTCGATGTCGAAGTCCCGCTCGGCAGAATGACGGTGGACAAGGATCAGCAACCGGGGAGCTGCCGCGACTGGTACTGTCACGCGCATTGGGTGTGGCTGCATGAGGCAACCGACGGCGTGCTCTGGAGCGGCCCCGATACACCGCTGTTCACGCTGAACGATCTGTTCCGCGGCGCCTGGCGACGCGCCATCGTGCCCGACGGCACCTTGTTCGCCTACGCGATGAACAACTACTGGCACACGAACTACGCGGCGTCCCAGGGTGGCGCCTGTACCTTCCGGTTCAGGATCTCGCTGCTCGCGCCCGGAGATGCGGCGGAACCGGTGCGCCGCGGCTGGGCCGCCTGTGAGCCGCTGTACGTCAGCCCATCGTACACGAACGACACGCCCGGCCCGTTGATCGCAAAAGACCGCGCGGTGTTCTACGCCGACAAGGGTGTGATGGTGGTCGGCGCAAAACCTGCAGACGACGGTGAGGGCGTCATCGTAAAGCTGCTCGATGTCACGGGACAGCCGCACACCGTCGGCATGTGGCCCGCGGGATACGCGTTCAAGCTCGCGCGTCACACGACGCTCGTTGAGCAGAACGGCGATGCGATTGCGGTGAGCGGTGATGGCCGGGCATCGCTCGATCTCCCAGCATGGGGGGTCGCGGCGGCCCGCCTCTTTACGCCAGCCGAGGGAGGGGGAGGGGGAACCTCCTGAGCGCCAGGCGGCGCGACGTCGAGTTCGCTCCGAAGGACGCGCAATTGCGGGACGACGTCCGCACGCTGGGCGCACTCGTCGGCGACGTGCTGCGCGAGCAGTGTGGTGACGCCTTTTTCCAGCTCGTGGAGCGCGCGCGGCGAGCCGCGATTGCCGGCGCCGACGACGAGCTCCACGCGCTGCTGCGCGGCCTGCCGCCGCACGATGCCGAGACGCTGGTCCGGGCGTTTACCACCTACTTCGAAGTCGTCAATCTCGCCGAGCGGATTCACCGCATCCGGCGCCGCCGCGACTATCTGCGCAGCGCCAGCGATCCGCAGGAGGGCAGTCTCGCCGACATGGCCCGCCGGCTCGCCGCCGCCGGCGTCACACCGCCCCAGGCCGCGACGCTGCTCCAGCGGCTGCGCATCGAGCCGGTCTTCACCGCGCACCCCACCGAAGCGACCCGGCGCACCCTGCTCGAAAAGGAGCAGGTGATCGGCCGGCTGCTGGTCGAGCGGCTCGATCCGTCGCGCACACCCGATGAAGAGCGCGCCGCGTTGGCGCGGATCCGCGAGGAGGTCACCGCCACCTGGCAGACCGATCCGCAGCCTTCCGCGCGGCCCACGGTGATGGACGAGCTGGAGAACGTGCTCTTCTATCTGACCGATGTCGTCTACCGTGTCGTGCCGCCGTTCTACGAAGAACTCGAGCAGGCCGTGCGCGGCAAGTACGACATCGAGGTGCCCGCCGGGGGCGGGCGGGCCTTGCGCTTCGGGTCCTGGGTTGGGGGCGACATGGACGGCAATCCCAACGTCGGCGCCGATACGCTGCGAGCCGGGCTCGCGCGCCAGCGCGAGCTGGTGCTCGAGCGCTACGCCCGAGAGGCCAGAGAGCTGTCGCGCCGGCTGTCGCAATCGGGAGCCCGGACGGGCGTGAGCGACGGCGTGCGCGAGCGCGTCGCGACCTATGGCGCGCAGTTCCCCAAAGCGCTGGCCGCAATTCCCACGCGCTATCACGACATGCCCTATCGCGTGCTGTTCGGCCTGATGGCGGCGCGCCTGGAGGCAACGCGGCGCGATAACCCCGCCGGGGGGGGCTACGCCTCCGCCGCCGAGCTCGAGCGTGATCTGGGCGTGGTCAACGCGAGCCTGCGCGCGCACCGCGGCGAGCACGCCGGTCTGTTCGGCGTGTTGCGGCTGCTGCGACGCGTCGAGACGTTCGGCTTTCACCTGGCCACGATCGACGTGCGGCAGCACTCGCATGTCCATCGCGCGGTGCTCGCGACGCTCCTCGGCGACCCGACGTGGCCTGCACGCCCCCCAGCCGAGCGTCTCGCGCGACTGCGCTTGGTGCTCGAGCGGGGCGAGACGCCGTCAGCGTCACCCGACGCCGAGGCGGCGCGAACGCTCGAGGTCTTCAAGGCCATCGCCGATTGCCGGGAGCGCTACGGGCCCGACGCTGTGGGACCCTACATCATCAGCATGGCGCAGGGCGCCGATGATGTCCTCTCCGTGCTGGTCCTCGCCGGGTGGGCCGGGTTGGCAAGCGGAAGCCACGTGCCACTGGACGTCGCGCCCCTGTTCGAAACGGTGACGGATCTCGAGCGTGCACCCGCCGTCACGCGGGACCTGTTCGAGGAGCCCTATTACCGGGCGCACCTCGCCGAACGCGGGATGCACCAGATGGTGATGATCGGATACTCCGACAGCAACAAGGACGCGGGGATCGGCGCGGCGCGCTGGGCACTGTATCGGGCGCAGGCGGCGCTCGTCGAGACGGCGGAGCAGTCAGGGGTCGATCTCACGTTCTTTCACGGCCGGGGCGGCACCGTCAGCCGCGGCGGCGGCAAGATCACGAGCGCGATTCTGAGCGCGCCAGCCCGCTCGATCCGCGGCCACTTCCGTATGACCGAACAGGGGGAGGCCATCAATGCGAAGTACGGGCTGCGCGGCATCGCGTTGCGCACGCTCGAGCAGACCATGAGTGCCGTGGCCTTGGCCACCGCCCTGCCCCGCCCCGTCGACGCGCGCGAGCCCACCTGGACCGGCATCATGGACGCGATTGGCCAAGACAGCCGCGCCGCGTATCGCGCGCTCGTCTACGACGACCCGCAGTTCGTCGAATACTTCCGGCGGGCGACGCCCATCGACGTCATCCAGCGCATGGAGATCGGCAGCCGCCCTGCGACTCGCTTTGCCGACCAACAGCCCGGCGAGATCGAGGCATTGCGCGCCATCCCCTGGGTGTTCGCCTGGACGCAGAGCCGCCATCTGCTGCCGGGCTGGTATGGCCTGGGGACCGCGCTGGACCGCGCGCGGGAGCGCTACGGCGTTGCGGTATTGGACGACATGATCCGCGATTGGCCGTTCCTGCGGGCGCTGCTCGACGACGTCGAGATGGTGCTCGGCACGGCGGATTTCGCGATCGCGGCACGCTACGCCGGTCTCGCCGGCGCGCTTGGCGACCGCTACTTCCCGTTGATTCGGGCGGAGTTCGATCGCACGGTCGCCAACGTGCTCGCGTTGAAGCACGAGAACGCGCTGCTCGACTCCGACCCGGCGCTGCAGCGGTCAATCTTGTTGCGGAATCCGTATGTTGACCCGATGAGTCTGTTACAGATCGATCTGCTGGAGCGGTGGCGCGCCGCCGGCCGGCCGGACAACGACGTGTTCCGGGCGCTGCTGGCGACCGTGCGGGGGATCGCGCAAGGGTTGCAGAGCACGGGCTGAGGGGTTTAACGTCGAGCCATGACACAAGCGACGACACTCGGTGAGCTGAAGCGCACGGAGTGGGCCAGCCCGGCCCGCCGCCAACGCACCGTAAAAGACGAAATGCGCGAAAACCTGATCTGCCTGCTCGAGAACGGCTCGCCGCTGTTCCCGGGCATCGTTGGTTATGAAGAGACCGTCCTGCCGCAGCTCGTCAACGCGATTCTCTCGCGCCACAATTTCATTCTGCTGGGCCTGCGCGGGCAGGCGAAGAGCCGCATCCTGCGCCAGCTGGTCACGCTGCTCGATGAAGAGATTCCAATCATCGCGGGGAGCGAAGTCAACGACGATCCGTTCGAGCCGATCTCCAAGTACGGACGTGAGCTCATCGCCGAGCACGGGGACGGCACGCCGATCGCATGGCTGCCGCGCGAGCTGCGCTTCGTAGAGAAGCTCGCCACGCCGGATGTCACGATCGCCGACATCATCGGCGACGTCGACCCGATCAAGGCCGCGCGCGGCGGGCATCTTCTGTCCGACGAGCTGACGATGCATTTCGGCCTGCTGCCGCGGGCCAATCGCGGCATTTTCGCGATCAACGAGCTGCCGGACCTCGCGGGCAAGATTCAGGTCGGGCTCTTCAACATCATGCAGGAAGGTGACGTCCAGATCAAAGGCTATCCCGTTCGCCTGAACCTGGACGTCGCGCTCGTCTTCACCGCGAATCCCGAGGACTACACGGCACGCGGCAAGATCATCACGCCGCTCAAGGACCGGATCGGATCGGAGATCACGACCCACTATCCGCTCACCGTCGAGCTCGGGACGGCGATCACGCAGCAGGAAGCATGGGTCGATCGCAATGGCGGTCCGCGCTCGATCCGCGTCCCCGATTTCATGGCGGAGTTGATCGAGCGGATCGCATTCGAGGCGCGCGAGGACAAGCGCGTGGACCGGCGCAGCGGCGTGTCGCAACGGCTGCCGATCAGCGTGCTCGACAACGTGCTCTCGAATGCGGAGCGGCGCACCATCGTCACGAAAGAGAAGACGGTGGTGCCGCGCATTTCCGACGTGTACGCGGCGCTGCCGGCCATTACCGGCAAGCTCGAGCTCGAGTATGAAGGGGAGCTGCAGGGGTCGGAGACGATCGCGAAAGATCTGATTCGCCGCGCGGCCGGCCGCACCTTCGAGGGCCGGGTCGGCGGCGCGAACGTGGACGACATCGTGCACTGGTTCGATGAAGGCGGCGCGCTCAAGATCACGCCGGATGAGCGTTCCGAGGCGCTCCTGAAGGGCTTCACCGTCGTCCCCGGCCTGCTCGACCTGATCGATCAGGTGGGGCTCGCCGGCAAGAAAGATCCCGCCTCAGTCGTGTCGGCCTGCGAGCTCATACTCGAGGGGCTCGTCGCCGAGAAGCGCATCGCACGGAGCGAAGACCTCGGGTACGTGCGGGCGCGGTCGGAGCAGAAACCGCCCTTCGGAAAGGGACCCGCCGGACCTGGAACAGGACCAAATCTGTTTACGTAGTCCACATCTCTTTCACATACCGGAGTCGCCATGGGCAGGCTCGTCTTTGGTCTTGTACTCCTCGCGGTCGCCTTCTTCCTCCGCCTCGGCGCCGCCACCGTCCGCGGCGATAGCGCGGCCAGCCGGCCGATCAGTGGCACGCTGCGCCTGCTCAGTTATGCCGCATTAGTGATCGGCGTCATCACGATGCTCGGAGCGACGACGGTGGTCATCAATGCCGGCGAGGCGGGCGTGCGGCACGCGTTCGGCACGGTCGATCCCAAACCGCTGCTGGCTGGTATCCGGTTTGTCTCGCCGTGGTCGTCCGTCGAGCGCTTCTCGACGCGCGAGGAACAGTGGCCTGCGGCCGGCGCTCAGGTGGAGGAGATCGAAGCCCTATCCTCCGAACAGATGGGGATGCACGTCGAGGTCTCGATCCGCTGGCAGATCGATCCGCAGCAGGCGCCGCGCATCTACACGGAAATCGGCGACGAGGACCAGATCCGCGGGGCCGTCCTGAACGCGATCCGAAAGGGTGTTCGTGACGGGATGGTCCAGTACTCCATCAACGACATCGCCAAGCGGACGCAGATCGCCAACACTATGGAAGCACTCACCGACTCGGCGCTCGTGACCCAGCCGCGCGCCGGCGGGCCGCCGTTCCGCATCGCGACCGTGACGGCGTTCTTCCTGCGGGACCTGCAGCCGCCCGCGCAGGTCGTCCAGGCGATCAACAACAAGATCGCGCAAGAGCAACAGGTCGAGACGGAACGGCACCGGGTCGAAGTCGCGCGGCTGCAGGCCGAGCAGCAGCGGCTGCTGAACACGACGCTGACGCCTGAGGCGCTGATGCGGCAGTATCTCGACGTGTTGCGCGACATGAAGTCGTCGAACAACCTGGTCATCCTCGTGCCGACCCAGGGCGGCGTGCCGATCCTGAACCTCGGAGATCTCCGACGGAATCTGCGGCAGCCGTAAAGCCCCTCGTCACGATCACGCGCCAGTACGCGTCGGGCGGGTCGGAGATCGGGCGCCTGGTCGTCGAGCGCCTCGGCGGCGGGTGGACGCTGATCGACAACGAGTTCGTCGATCAGGTCGCGCACCGCGCCGGACTGCCGCGTGACGAGGTCGCGCGCCACGAAGAGCGGGCCCCGGGGCTGCTCGAGCGGCTCGCCCGCACACTGGCGGTGGCATCGCCCGAGATGTTCATCACCGGTGAGACCCAGGTGCCCGTCGAGACCGAAGAAGCGCTCGTCGCCCAGATGACCGAACGCGTGATCACAGAGGCGGCGTCGGAGGGGCGCGTCGTGCTGGTGGGGCGCGGCGCGCAAGCGATCCTCGCCACGCGGCGGAACGCGCTGCACGTCTATGTCGTCGCGTCCAAGCCGTTCCGCAGGAAGGTCGCGATCGAGCGGCTCGGCGTGGATGCGACGAAGGCCGATAAGGTGATCGACGAGACCGACCAGCACCGCGACCAGTACGTCAAGACGCACTACGGCCGCGACCGGCAGGACCTCACGCAGTACGATCTGGTGCTGAATGCGGAACGGTTGGGGTTCGGGGGGGCGGCGGACCTGATTGTCGCGGAGGTGAGACGTCGTTGGGTGTAGGGGCGCAGCATGCTGCGCCCCTACATCACGCCATATCGGTCACGCCGTCCGTACTTCGGGAACCATCCAGCCCGCGATCGTCACCGTGAGCGCGACGATCGCACCACCCGCCGCGAGCGTGGTCGGCACGCCGATGTGCTCCGCTACGGCGCCGAACAGAAACGCCCCGAACGGCGCCATTCCCACGAACACAAACGAGTAGAACCCCATGATGCGCCCCCGCAGGTGATCGGGAGCGCTCGTTTGGAGCAGCGTATTGCCGATCGAGTTGTTGACGATCATCGCGCAGCCGGTCAGCGCGAGCAGCACCATGGAGAGGGCGAGCGCGCGCGACGCTGAGAATGCCATGAGCAGCAGGCCGAACGCCGTGCCGCCAACCAGCATCAACCGCCCGCGCCGGCGGATGCGGCCGGACCGCAATGCAACGCCCAGGGCCCCGATCACCGCGCCAATGCCGATCGAGGACGTGAGCGCGCCATAACCGGCGGCGCCGCGGTGCAGCACGTCGCGCGCGAACACGGGCATCATGGCGATGTAGGGGAAGCCAAACACGCTCAACGTCGCCGTCAGGAGCATCAGGGTTCGAACCCGCCGGTCGCTCCGCAGGTACGCGAGCACTTCCCGGAAGCCGGCCCACGCGGATGTCGTCTTGGGGGGACGGGGAGCGTACGGCAGGCGCATCAGCAGCAAGCCGGCGATCACCGCGATGTAGCTCACGCCGTTCAGGAAGTAACACCACGCGATCCCCACCGCGCCGATCAGCAATCCGGCAAGCGCCGGACCGACGACGCGCGCGGCATTGAACAGTGACGAGTTCAACGCGATCGCGTTCATCAGGTCATCCTTGCCGACCATTTCCACGATGAACGACTGGCGCATCGGAATGTCGAACGCGCTCGCGAGGCCGAGGATGGTCGCCAGCAGCAGCACCTGCCAGACCGCGACGACGCCGGTCTTGACGAGGATCGCCACCGTGAACGCCTCGAGCATGAAGGCGACCTGCATGAAAATGATGACCCGTCGCTTGTCCACGCGATCGGCGATCACACCCGCGTAGAGACTGAAGAGCAGCACGCCGAGTGAGCTGAGCGCGGCGGTGAGGCCGACGTAGAAGGGCGAGTTGGTCAGCGTGAGGATCAGCCACCCTTCGCCGACGTTCTGCATCCAGGTGCCGACGAGGGAGATGCCTTGACCGATAAAGAAGAGACGGAAGTTGCGGTGGGCGAATGCCCCCAACCCGTAGCGTCGCGCACCTTCGGTCATTTGCACTCAAATTAAGGAGTATGGAGGTCCGGTGTTCGGCGTTTCTGTTTGACCTGGACGGTGTGCTGGTCGATTCCCGCGCGGTCGTGGAGCGCGTCTGTCGTCTGTGGGCCCAGCGCCACGGTCTCGATCCCGAGCAGGTCCTGCGAATTGCGCACGGCCGCCGCTCGCGCGACACGGTACGGACCGCTGCCCCTCACCTCGATGCGGACCGCGAAGCGGCGTGGATTGACGCCGTGGAGCTAGCCGACGTCGCCGGCCTCAGTGCCGTGGCGGGTGCCGGCGCACTTCTGGCCGCGCTCCCCGAAGCCCGCTGGGCCGTCGTGACGTCCTGTGGACGCCCTCTCGCCGAACGGCGCCTCACGGCTGTCGGACTGCCGATACCCCGGATCGTCGTGACCAGCGAAGAAGTGGCGCAGGGCAAGCCGGCCCCCGACGGCTACCAACTCGGAGCCAGGCGCCTCGGCCAGCACCCGGCGTCGTGTGTCGTGTTCGAGGACGCCCCTGCGGGCATCACAGCTGCCCGGGCGGCGGGGGCTCTTGTGATCGGGCTCACGACGATGCTCGCAGCGGGGGACCTCACGGGCGCCGACGCCACGATCCCCGATTTCACCGCCATTCGCGTGCGTCAGGATCACGATGGTTTTGTCGTTACAACCGAGATCTGAGCCGTACTAGATTAGGAGAGCGATGAAATACACGACCTACAGCCGCTATGTCCCCGGTCTGCTCGAGACGCTCAATCTCCAGGCGCTGCTCGATCAGCTCGCGGATTTCCTGCTGCAATCGGGATTTGCGGGCGGGCCGTATTCCCATCCGTTCTGGGGCGAATTCGGCGAGGAAGATCCCGACCGCTCACTCGACGCGCTGCGCCAGGCGATTCTCCAGGCGTTGATGGACTCGGGCCAGCTCACGCCCGACATGCTCAACGTGCTGCGGGGCGATTCGACCGGCGACGCGCAGAAGGACCAGCAGCTCCAGAAACAGCTCGCCGACTTGCTCGATCAGATCGTGCAGAAGCTGATCGATGAAGGCTATCTGAACCTGCAACAGGCGCCAAAGATGCCGGGCGCGCAGCAGCCCGTGCTCGGCCCGGGCGGCATGGCGAAAGAGGCCGCGCAGCAGGTGCAGTTCAATCTCACCGACAAGGGCATCGATTTTCTCGGCTTCAGAACGCTCAAGCACCTGCTGGGAAGTATCGGGAAATCGAGCTTCGGCGCGCACGAGACGGAGCATCTGGCGACCGGCGTCGAAGCCGAATCCGCGAGCAAGCGCTACGAGTACGGCGACACCCTGAATCTCGACGTCAACGCGACCCTGTCGCACGCGCTGAAGCGCGAGGGCCTGGGCGTCCCGATCAACCTCGAGTACGACGACCTGATGGTGCACCAGGCCGAGTACCGCTCGTCATCGGCGACGGTGCTGATGCTCGATTGCTCGCACTCGATGATTTTGTACGGGGAGGATCGCTTCACGCCCGCCAAGAAGGTCGCGCTGGCGCTCACGCACCTGATTCGCACCCAATTTCCGGGTGATACGCTCAGGGTCGTGCTGTTTCACGACACGGCGGAAGAGATCCCGATCGGCCAGCTCGCGCACGCGCAGGTGGGGCCGTATCACACGAACACGACCGAAGGGTTGAAGCTCGCGCGCCGCATTCTGATGGGGCAGCGCAAGGACATGCGCCAGATCATCATGATCACGGACGGGAAGCCGTCGGCGCTGACGCAGCCTGACGGCCGGATCTACGTGAACTCGATGGGCCTGGACCCGCACATCCTGCAGGCGACCTATCGCGAAGTCGCGCTGTGCCGGCGCAGCGGCATCCTGATCAACACCTTCATGCTGGCGCGCGACCGCAGCCTGGTGGAGTTCGTGAAAAAGGTATCCGCGATCTGCCGCGGCAAGGCCTACTTCACGAACACGATGACTTTGGGCCAGTTCATCCTCATGGACTTCATGAGAAGGAAGACTCGGCGCGTCAGCTAGCGCTCGAACACGAGCCGCGATATGTCGCGCACGAGCGCGTGCGCGTCTTCGTCTTTCTGGATCCCGCCCGTCGTCACCACGAGGACGTACCGCCTGCCGCGCGCCAGCTCGACGATGGCGGCGTCATGATAGACGACCTGTCCGACCCAGCCGGTCTTGTGATACACGGGCGTCCCGGCCGGGAGTCCGGCCGGTATCCCTTCCTTGAACTGCTGGCGTCCGAGGATCGCGAGCATTTCGCGGCACGAGGCGGGCGACGCGGCCATCCCATTCGCGATCGCGGCGAGCAAGACGCCCAGGTCGCGCGCGGTGGTCGTGTTGTTGAGCCCCGCGCGGTACGCCTTGCCGTCCTCGACGCCGCGGAGCACCAGGATCGAATCCGCGCCGAGGGCGTGTGCCGTGGCGTTCGCGCGCTTCGCGTCCACTTTGGTGATCAGCAGATTCGTGGCGAGGTTGCTCGACACCGTTTCCATCAGCTCGATCAGCTCGCGAATCGGCGCGCGCTGGCCGAGGCGCTTGTACAGCGATGAGTCGGAGTCGTCGGTGACGTCGAGCTGGTAGGGCGAGCTGTCGACAATCGATTGAAACGTGTTCGTGATGGTGATGGAGTCGTCGAGCGACAGGAGTCCCGCGTCCCGGTCGCGGAACAGTTGAATCATGACCGGAATCTTCATCGTGCTCGCCGCGTGGAACCGCGTGAGGGCACCGACAGTTAGGGAGTCCGAGGTCGTCAGGTCTCGATAGTAGACGCCGACCCCCCGTGCGGGAGCCTGCGCAATGCGCGCTTCGATTCTGGCGCTGAGGGAGGTCGGTGGTGCTTGAGCTTGCAGCAGGACGAGCGTGAGAGAGAGTAAAGCCATTCTGTCAGATAAGATACGTTAGATTCCAGCCCGTGAGCGAATTCGTTTTCGGTACGCACAACGCCGCCTTCGTACAGGTGATGTACGAGGAATACCTCCGCGACCCCTCGTCCGTGGGCCAGGAGTGGCGGGAGCTGTTCGATAACGGGAAGCTCGCGGAGCTCCCGATTATTCAGGGAGCACGGAGCAAGGAGCAGGGAGCAACGCCCCCGACAGCACCAACTGCGGCGCGCTCCGTGGCCCCTGCTCCGTCGGGTGCGACTCCGATCACCGGCCCTGCCGCCCGGCTCGTGGCCAACATGACCGAGTCCCTCACGGTCCCCACGGCTACCTCCTTCCGCGACATCGCGGCGACCACGCTCGACACCCGCCGCAAGGCCCTCAACGCGCAGCTGGCCGCAAGCGGCAAGAAGATCTCGTTCACCCACCTGATCGGGTACGCGATCGTCCAGGCGGCCAAGCATTTCCCGGCCATGACGCACCACTTCCAGGACATCGACGGCAAGCCGCATCGCGTGGACCCGGGCGGCATTGGCCTCGGCCTCGCCGTGGACGTCGAAAAAAAAGACGGCAGTCGCGCTCTTGTCGTGCCGGTCATCAAACATGCCGAGACCATGGATTTCGCGGCGTTCCACGCCGCCTACGAAGCGGTCGTCGAGAAGGCGCGCACCAACCGCCTGATGCCGGACGACTTTGCCGGCGGCACAATCCAGCTCACCAATCCCGGACGATTCGCGACATCGGCGGTGCGAAGATCATCACGATCACGAGCACGTACGATCATCGAATCATCCAGGGCGCGGAGTCGGGGATGTTTCTCCGCCAACTGGATTCCCTTTTGCAGGGCGAAGAGCGGTTTTATGAGGCGATTTCCGATAGCATGAATGCGCCGGTAGGGGCGCAACATGTTGCGCCCCTACAACCACCATCCGCGACACCCGCGCCGCCACCCAGCACGCCGACTATCACTGCACCGGCCAACGCCGATGATTTCAAATACGTCGCCGCCGCCTACGCCCTCGTCCGCGCCCACCGCAACTTCGGACATTTGGCGGCAAGGCTCGACCCACTCGGCAGCGAGCCCCCGGGTGATCCGTCGCTCGACAGTGGCCGGTTGGGCCTCACGCCGGACATCATGGCGCGCATCCCGACGGAAATTCTCCGCACCTACGTGCCGGGCCAGACGCTGGCCGACGCGCTGCCGAATCTGCGCGCGACCTACTGCGGCACCATCGCGTACGAGGTCGAACACATCGGCAGCCACGAAGAGCGGTTATGGCTGCGGCAGGTGATCGAATCCGGCCAACATCGCCGCCCCCTTTCGGCCGATGGAAAAAAGCAGCTGCTCGCGCGTCTGACGGCGGTGGACACACTCGAGCGCTTCCTGCACAAAGCCTACCTCGGCCAGAAGCGGTTCTCGATCGAAGGGCTCGACATGACCGTCCCGATGCTCGATTTCACAATCGAGCTCGCCGCCGCGCACGGGACGCGGAAGACGGTCATCGGCATGGCGCACCGCGGCCGGCTCAACGTGCTGGCGCACGTCGTCAACGTCCCGTACGACACGATCCTCGCCGAGTTCGAGGGCGGGCGGAAAGAAGAGACGCCCGAGAACGAAGGGGCGACCGCCGGGACCGGCGACGTGAAATACCACCACGGCGCCGAGGGTGTCTATCACACGGCGGGCGGCGCGGACATGGCCGTCACGCTGTCCCCCAATCCCAGCCATCTGGAATCGGTGAATCCCGTCGTCGAAGGCCGCACCCGGGCGAATCAAACGAATCGCGGCGGCCTCGCGGCCGAACACGACGCGAAGGTCGCGCTGCCGGTGCTGTTGCACGGCGACGCCGCGTTCGCGGGCCAGGGCGTGGTCGCCGAAACCTTCAACCTCGCGCGGCTGCGCGGGTACACGACCGGCGGGACGATTCACCTGATTCTCAACAACCAGATCGGCTTCACCACGGAACCGCGCGAAGCCCGCTCGACCGACTACTCGAGCGACCTCGCCAAGGGTTTCGACGTGCCGATCATCCACGTCAATGCCGATGATCCCGAGGCGTGCCTGGCGGCGGTGCGGCTCGCGATGATGTATCGCGAGAAATTCCATGCCGACGTCGTGATCGATCTGGTGGGGTATCGCCGCTACGGCCACAACGAGGCCGACGAACCCGCCTACACGCAGCCCACGATGTACGAGCGCATCAAACAGACGCCGCCCGTGCGGGAGAAGTACGCGGCACAGCTCGTGAAGGAAGGGGTCGTGGACCCGGCCGCGGCGGCCGCCGACACCGATGCCGCCTACCAGCGTCTCACCGCCGTCCAGCAAGCCGTCAAATCGGGCCAGCGGGCCGACGAACCGCAGCGTATCACTCGTGAGAGCGCGCCCGAGCCCGCAACCGCCGTCACGGGTGATGTACTAAAAAAGCTGAATGCCGAGCTGCTGGCCGTTCCGAACGGCTTCGTCGTTCATCCCAAGCTGCTCAAGCAGCTGGAGCGTCGGCGCGACTCGCTCACGTCGAAGGATGGCATCGAATGGGCACACGCAGAAGCACTCGCCCTTGCGTCGTTGCTCGTGGAGGGCACGCCGATCCGCCTGACGGGCCAGGACACCGAGCGCGGCACCTTTAGCCAGCGGCATCTCGTGCTGCACGACATCCAGAACGGCAACCGCTACGCGCCGATCCAGCATCTTCCGGACGCGAAGAGTCCCTTCGAGCTGCACAACAGCCCGCTCTCGGAATACGCGTGCCTGGGGTTCGAGTACGGGTACGCGGTCGAGGCGCAGAACGCGCTCGTGCTGTGGGAGGCGCAGTTCGGCGACTTCGCCAACGGCGCCGAGGTGATCATCGACCAGTTCCTGATTGCGGGGCTGGCGAAATGGGGCGAGACCTCGCGCCTCACCCTGCTGCTGCCGCACGGCTACGAGGGTCAGGGCCCGGAGCACTCCAGTGCCCGGCTCGAGCGTTTCCTGGCGCTCGGCGCCGAGGGCAACATTCGGGTGGCCAATTGCACGACCCCGGCGCAGTTCTTCCATCTCCTGCGGCGCCAGGCGCGCCATACCGAGATTCGGCCGCTCGTCGTGATGACGCCGAAGAGTCTGCTGCGGCTTCCCGCTGCGGCCTCACAGCTCGACGACCTGGTGCTCGGAAAGTTCCGGACGGTGCTGTGGGACCGCGACCGGACCTGGCCGGAGAAAGTGACGCGCCTGCTGCTGTGCAGCGGCAAGATCTACTATGACATCATCGCGTCGCCGCGCCGCGCCGACGCGCCGCACGTCAAGATCGGGCGCGTCGAGCTGTTGTATCCGTTCCCCGGCGCGGAGATCGGCGAATACGCGCGCCGCTATCCGAATCTCAAAGAAGTCGTGTGGGTCCAGGAGGAACCGCGCAACATGGGCGCGCGCAAGTTCGTGATGCCCAAGATTCGGGACGTGCTCCCCCAGGGCGTGACCCTGCTGAACGTGTCCCGGCCCGAACGCTCGAGTCCGGCGGAGGGCTACCCCGCCGCGCACAAGATCGAGCAGGAGCGGATTGTCGCTGCGGCGTACGGTCACAACACTTAGTCCATGGCAGTTCCCGCGGTTCTGCGCTACGTCGTCATCGGGCTGGTCGTCCTCGCCGCGCTCGTTGCGTTCGGTTCATGGCTGATCCGCACGCGGCGGGTCTCCCCCTTCCGCGTCCCCGGCCGCATGCTCCGCGGAATGACCGATCCCGTCATGCGGCCCGTCGAGCGGCGTATCGTGCGCATGGGCGGCAACCCCGTCCACGCCGGGGGTTGGCTGATCGTGATCACCGCAGCTCTTGGGATCGTGTTCCTGTCGCTCGCCGGCTGGTTGGTGACCACGCTGCAAGTGGCTTACGCCAGCGCCACGGGGGGCCCGCGCGCGACGTTCGCGCTGATCGTCAATCTGCTCTACAGAATCCTGTTCGTGGCGCTGGTCGTCCGCGTGATCGCCGCCTGGTTCGGCATGTTCCGCTACAACCGCTGGATCCGACCTGCTTATGTCCTGACCGACTGGATCGTCGAGCCGCTGCGCCGGATTATTCCACCGGTCGGCGGGTTCGACCTCAGCCCGATCGTGGCTGTCATCCTGCTGGCGATCGTGCGGCAAATCGTCCTTCAGGGGCTGCACCCCTGACGGCGCGACTCGTGCTTCACATCGTGCCGCGCGCCCGAGCAACCGCCGTCGCCGGACGTCATGGCGACGCGCTCAAGATCAGGGTCGCCGCGCCACCGGCGGGCGGCGCGGCCAACGCCGAGCTCATTCGGTTTCTTGCTGCGCGGCTGGGACGCCCCCGCAGCGCGATCGTGATCACCGAAGGACAATCCGGCAGGCGGAAAACCGTGTCGATTAGTGGTCTGGAGTCGGCCGCGGCACTTCGAATTCTGGAGGCGGGATGAAGCTCCTCAAGACGCTGGTCAGTTTTGTCGTCGGAACGATCGTTGGTGCCGCCGGCAGCAAGGTGTTCGGCGTGTGGGGAGGGCTGCTCGGCTTTATCGCAGGCGCGCTGGCGGCATGGTGGGTGGCGCAGCGGATGGCCTTCTTCGAATGATCAATGTTCAATGACCAATGATCATTGAACATTGATCATTCGCATCCGCTCGCGGATGCGCGTGTCCATATCGGGGAATGCGGAGCGCAGCTGTTCGAGGGTTGCCCGCGCGGAGTCGGGCTTTCCGACCACGACGTAGGCGTCAGCCCTCAAGAATCCCAGTCGGATCTGCAGGCGGCGATCGTCAGCTGCCGGCATGAAGTGCGACAACGCGTTGAGTGCCGTGCGGGCCTCGCGCTTGTCGCGCAGGATCGACTCGATCGCCAGGATCCGCACGTTCGTATCGGTCGGGAATTCACGCTCCAGCTGGCTGAACAGGGTGGCGGCCCGGGCGCTGTCGTGTTGGGCGCGCGCTTGCTGTGCCGACTGATAGAGGCCGGCGAGATACAACCGGTTTACATCGACCGTATCCCCCGACCGCGTGCCCACGCCGCCGGCGTAGCTGTACACCAGATCGCCGCCGAGGTCGGCGGCCTTCACGATAGCCGCGAAGCCGAAGATCCCCACCACCGCTGAGCTCCACAGGGCGACTCGCGCGGCGTTGATGCTGCGCTTCTTGGCCGCCAGCGCGATGATCTCGAGCAACGCCACGATCAGAAAGACGTTGCGAGCCCAGTGGCCCGCATCTTCGTGATCCTGTACCGCCTGGCGGACTCCGGGGATACGCTCGACCGGGCCGTGCGCGTCCGTTCCTGAGTGCACGGCCAGGAATGCCGCGGCGGCGCCGAGGATCAACAGCGTCGCGGCCGCCGGCCCCGCGAAGGGCGCGCGGCCGGTGAGGGAGACCCAACGGAAGATCACGCCGAGGATGACCAGCACGATCGCGAAGTGGACGATGATGGGGTGGTAGGCGCCGATATTTGGCATATCGGAATGTCCAATGATCAATGACAAATGTCCAATGATCATTTATCACTGGACATTGGGTCACTCGCCCGCTACCGCGGGCGCACGGCGTCCCGGATGATGTCGTCTACAGCGTACCTGATGAACTCGGCGCGCTTATCGACGCGCCGCTGCGTCTCGGCACGGACCTCGACCAGGCGCCGTTCGATGTCGCTGATCTCGAACCGGCGCAGCTGATTCTCGTAGTCAAAATGGGCGCCGATCACCTTCTCGATCTGGCTTCGGATGCCATCGCGCTGGGTCTCGTTCGCGCTCCGGTACGCGCGCTGCAGTGTGCGGGCCATCGCCTCGAGGCCGAACATCTGGGTGACGAGCCCTGCCCGCACGCTGTCGCGCCGCGCGAGACTCTGGACGACGTCGAACTGCACGGTGAGCTGCGCGACTTCTCCCCAGTATGCATCCAGGTCACCGGTCTTCAGTTGGTCGAGCAGAGCGAGGCTCGATTCCTCCGGCCCTTGACCCCGTTGCATCGCGATCACGTGCAGGAACGCGCGGGCGGCTGCTTCGGCCTCGCGGGGACGTTGCTGCGCGATCTGCTGCACTTGCATCTGCATCGCCTGCGGATTCGGCATCGGGCCCTGATCCTGCGCGCGGGCCGAGCTCGCTGCCAGCAGCAGGCCCGCCGCAATCAACAATCCCCTAGTTCGGCAAACCATATGTCCGCTCCTGTTCTAGTCGGGTGAGTTGGGCGTCGATATCGATCATGGCACTGCCGCCGGCCACGTACCCGGCCGTCGCCGACCACGTCGTCGTGGGCGTCCAGCGCTCCGTTGGGTTGCGCGTCGGACCTTGCTTCGTAACCACGACGCCCGCGAAGAGCGCGGCGGCCGCCAGCGCGACCGCAATCCATCTGGTCGCCGACCGGCTCCGCGGCGGCAGTGCGACGTCGAGCGCGACCCGACCGCGCTCGAGCTCGGCGAGCGCCGCGCCGCACGCGCGGCAGGCGGCAAGGTGGGACTCGATTTCCGCGCTGCGTGGTCCGGACAGCTCGCCGTACGCCAGCAGCAGCAGCTCGTCGTGGGTCGGATGATTCATCGATAGCTCTCCAGTGCCGCGCCGATTCGAGCGAGCGCGGCGCGCATTTGCGTCAACACCGTGCCGAGTGGCCGGTGCAGGCGGTCGGCGATCTGCTGGAACGTGAGACCGCGCTGTTGTCGTAACTCCACCACCTGGCGCTGCACGGTCGGGAGATCCTCCACGGCGCGGCGGACCGCCGCCCGGAGCTCGTCCTCGAGCAGCGGGGCATCGGCGGCGGCGGCCACGGCGGGCTCCCCGGCATCGAGCAGCACAGCAGCTCGGCGCCGCACCAGCTCTCGCCGCAGGTGATCGTGCCACACGTTGGCGGCGATGCGAAACAGGTAGCCGCGAGCGTTGCCGTTCAGCGACAGCCGCGGCGCTGCGGTGACCAGCCGGGCGGCCACTTCCTGCAGCAGATCCGCCGTCAAATCGTCGTCCCGGCAGCGCGCCCCCAGGAAGTTGCGGAGCGCCCGGTCGTGGTCGGCGAGGAGCTGGTCGGCCGATATGATGGCCATGGTTACCTAAGAGTACGTGCGAAGAGGGTTATTATTTTCCCTGTGACTACCACCTTCCGCGCACTCCTGGATGACGGCCGGGTCCACGTCTTCGACGGGGCCATGGGCACGATGCTGTACGGCAAAGGCTTCTTCTTGAACGTCTGCTACGACGAGCTGAACCTGAAGCAGCCGCGGCTCGTGCAGGAAGTGCACGCGGAATACGTGCGCGCCGGGGCGGAGATCCTCGAGACCAACACCTTCGGCGCCAATCCGCTCAAGCTGGGCAGCTACGGGCTCGCCGACGAAACGGAGAAGATCAACCGCACCGCCGCCGAGCTGGCGCGCGCGGCGTCAGGAGGCAAAGCGAGCGTCGTGGGCGCGATCGGCCCGCTCGGCGTACGCATCGAGCCGTTCGGCCCGACGTCCCAGCTCGAAGCCGAGGCGCTGTTCACCCGGCAGGTCCAAGGCTTGCTCGCCGGCGGGGTGGACGGATTCATCCTCGAAACATTCAGCGATATGGACGAAATGCACGCCGGTCTTTTGGCCGTGCGCGCCGCGTCCGATCTGCCGGTTGTGTGCCAGATGACGATCGGTACCGATGGGCTCACCTACTACGGCACCGATCCCGAGACCTTCACCAAGCAGCTCGCGGCGTGGGGCGCGGATGTCATCGGCGTGAATTGCTCCGTCGGACCGGCCGGCCTGCTCGAGGCCGTCGAGAAGATGGTGAAGGCGACGGACCAACCGATCTCGGCGCAGCCGAACGCGGGCCTGCCGAAAGACGTCGGCGACCGCAAGATCTACCTCGCCTCGCCCGAGTACATGGCGAGCTTTGCGCGCCGCATGATCGAGACCGGGGCGCGCTTCGTCGGCGGCTGCTGCGGCTCGACGCCCGAGCACATCAAGAAGATCCGCGATTACATCGCGAGCGTCGTGCCGCGCCAGCCGAGCGTCGTGGTCTCCCGCGCCCAGATCCAGGCGCCGCCCGACGTGACGCCGGTGCCGCTCGCCGAGAAATCGCTCTGGGGCGCGAAGCTGGCGCGGGGCGAGCTCGTGACGAGCGTCGAAATCGTGCCGCCCAAGGGCATCGATCCGAAGCCGATGCTCGAGCAATGCCGCGCGCTGAAAGCCGCGGGGGTGGACGCCGTGAACGTGCCCGACGGCCCCCGCGCGCAAAGCCGCATGGGCGTGCTGCCGTCGGCGCTCTTGATCGAGCGCGAGGTCGGGATCGAGACCGTCATCCATTACTGCTGCCGCGACCGCAATCTGCTCGGCATGCTGTCGGACATTCTCGGCGCGCACGCGGCGGGGCTGCGCAACATCCTGATCATCACCGGCGATCCGCCGAAGATGGGGCCCTATCCGGAAGCGACGGCGGTGTTCGACATCGACTCCATCGGTCTCACGAACCTCGTCTATCGCCTGAATCATGGACTCGATCCCGGCAACAACCCGCTCGGTGGCGCGACCCGGTGGGCGATCGGCGTGGGCGTGAATCCCGGCGCCGTCGATCAGGACCGCGAGCTGTCGCGGTTCGCGTGGAAAGTGGACGCGGGGGCGGAGTTCGCCGTCACGCAGCCGGTGTTCGACGAGCGCCAGCTCCAGGCGTTCTTGAAGCGCGTCGAGCAGTTCAAGACCCCGATCGTCGCCGGGATCTGGCCGCTCATCAGCCTGCGGAACGCCGAGTTTCTCGCGAATGAGGTGCCCGGCGTGTCGGTGCCGGACGAGGTGCTCGCGCGGATGCGGAAGGCGCAGGAGAAAGGCAAAGAGGCGGCGCTCGCCGAGGGCGTGGCGATTGCGCGCGAGATGTTCATCAAGGTCAAGCAGCTGGTGCAAGGCGTGCAGGTCAGCGCGCCGTTTGGGCGTGTGGAGGTGGCGCTGCAGGTGTTCTCGTAACCATCTCCTATGCTCGCTCACGTGCTCCTCCCGCTCTGTGTCAGCGCCGCGCTGCAGTCGAGCCTCGACAGCGTCGTCCGGCGCAAGACGCTGCCGAATGGGCTCGAAGTCATCGTCGTCCGGAATTCGGCGGTCCCACTGGCCACCGCCCTCGTGGCGGTGCACAACGGGGCGTTCACGCAAGACTCGGGCGACGCCGGCCTCGCGCACATGTATGAGCACCTGCTCTTCCACTCCTTCCGGAACAGCCCGGATGCGTTTGGCATCGAGACGACCAGACTGAAGGGTGCATCGAACGGCGAGACATCCGCGGAGGTCGTGGATTATTACGTGATGGTGCCGTCCGAAAACGTCGTGCCTGCGATCGGCCTGCTCGCGGATCTGGTCATGAAGGCGCGATTCTCCAATGGAGATCTCAAAGCCGAGCGCAAAGTCGTGCTCGACGAGCTGCAGCGCCATCTCTCGGATCCGGAAGGCGACCTGGACCGGCAGGTCGAACGCACGCTGTGGGGGAGCGCGTGGCACCGCAAGGATGTCAGCGGTGACTCAGCCTCCCTCCAGGGGATTTCGCTCGACCGCCTCAAGGCGACCTACGCGCGCTACTACGTGCCGAACAATGCGGCGCTGATCGTCACGGGGGACGTGGACCCCGAGCGGATTTTCACGGTGGCGGAAGACAAATTCGGCGATTGGAAGTCCGCGCCGAACCCGTTCGCGGATCGGCCCATGCCGATCATACCCCCGCTCGAGCGGACGACCGCGGTCATGGTGGCCAAGGACGTGCTGGACGTCACGATCGTCGTCGCGCTCGATGGGCCGAGCGTCGGGACTGATCCCGGCGCAACCTATGCGGCCGATGTGCTCTTCGACGTGTTCAACGATCCCAGCTCGGCGTTTCAGCTCCGGCTCGTGGCGTTTGGGCCGTTCGAGTCCGTGTCAGGCTCGTACGTCACGCTGAATCACACCGGTCCGATCGAATTCCGCGGCACGACCACGCCGGAGAACGCCAAAAAAGCGCTGCTCACGCTGATCGGGGAGGTGCAGAATCTCGATCTACTCGATGGCGTCACGGATGACGATCTCGCCATCGCCCGAAAGCGCCGT
>WNFY01001779.1_pt1 | contig 30641 bp, 25 predicted proteins | sample 5400091 | NCBI WGS metagenome assembly WNFY01 (sample SAMN13153364, study PRJNA577476) | soil metagenome | isolation source: 60 cm soil or saprolite under grassland replicate 1 | place: USA:California | collected 2016-06-15 | reverse complement strand
TTGTTGTCGAAGGTAAGCGGCGCGACGAGCACGATCACGACGAGCGCGCCGAGCCCGGCATAGCCGCTGTCGAGCAGTGCGGCGACTTGTTTATTGGTGAAACCGCCTCTCATACCCGGTGCACGGCGCGGCGCCCGAACAGGCCGCTCGGCTTGAGGACGAGCACGGCGAGGATCAACAGGAACGCGACCGCGTCCTTGTAGGCGGAGGAGACGTAGCCGGCCGCCATCGCCTCGGTGAGCCCGAGCAGCACCCCGCCGGTGAGCGCCCCGGTCGCGGTGCCGAGCCCGCCCAGGATCGCCGCGCAGAAACCCTTGAGGCCGAGCATGATGCCGACGTCGTAGCGGGTCAGCGTGATCGGCGCGGTGAGCACGCCGGCGAGCGCGCCGAGCAACGCCGAGAGCGCAAAACTCAGCCGCAGCATGTTTTTCACGTCGATGCCCATCAGCTCCGCGGCGAGGCGGTTCTGCGCGGTCGCCAGCATGGCCTTGCCGAGCCGGGTGCGGTTGAAAAAGAAGGCGAGCGCCGCCATCACCATGAGCAGGCTGCCGACGACCCAGAACGCCTGCGGGTTCACCAGCGCGCCGCCGATGTCGACCGGCACGTCGCCCGAGAACGAGGAGAGCCGGTAGAAATTCTTGCCGAGCAGGATCTCGACCGCGCCGCGGATCGTGATCGAGACGCCGATGGTGATGATGATCAGCGTGACGAGGCTCGACTGGCGCACCGGCTCGATCGCCAACCGCTCGACCGCGAGACCCGCCAGCATCGTGATGGCGACCGCGGCCGGTACCGCGAGCACGAGCGGCATCGCTCCGCCGGCGGAGAGCGCCACCGCCGACATGCCGCCGATCATCACGAACTCGCCTTGCGCGAAATTGATGATGTCGGAGGTGTTGTAGATCATCGAGAAGCCGATGCCGATCAGCGCGTAGATGGCGCCGACGGTCAGGCCGGAGGCGAGAATCTGCAGGAACTCCGCCATGCTGCCTACGACCTGCGAACCGGCTCGGGACACCTCCCCCCGGGAGGTCGGCTTGCGCCGTCAGGCGCAAGCCGGCAGCGGGGTGAAAGCTCGGCAGAGCCAAACAGACACCCCCCTCCCCATCCCTCCCCCTCAAGGGGGAAGGGAGGCGATTGGGGACAGCGCGCACCAAACTGCATAACCCGCCGAAGCTTGCCGCCGGTCAATACAGCAGCTTCCACTTGCCGCTCTCGATCTCGACCATGTGGAATGCCGAAGTGTCGAGCCCCATGTGGTCGGTCGGCGACAGATTGAAGACGCCGTCGACGCCGACCACGTTTTTCAGGTTCTCGATGGCGTCGCGCACCTTGGCCTTGTCGGTGGAGCCGGCCTCTTTGACCGCGGTGACGTAGAGCAGCAGCGCGTCGTAGGCGTGGCCGCCGAAGGTCGAGATCGGCTGGTGGTAGGCCGCCTCGTACGCCTTGCGGTACTCGAGCCCGACCTTCTTCTGCGGATCGTTGTCGGGCAGCTGCTCGGCGATCAGCACCGCGGCCGCCGGAATGCGCACGCCGTTGGCGGCGGCGCCGGCGCCGTCGATGTACTCCTGCGAGGCGACCGCGTGACTGAAATAGAGCGGGATCTTCGACATGCCGAGCTGCTGGTAGTTGCGCGTGGTGATCGCGGTGGGGGCCTGCGAGCCGCAATCGAGCACGGCCTGGATATCGGCATGCGAGCGCAGATTGGTGAGCTGCGGCGTCATGTCGGTGTCGGTCGGCGTGTAGGTCTGGTCGTCGACGATGCTGACGCCGTATTTCGGCGCCTGGCTCTTCGCCTCCTTGCGGCAGGATTCATCGAAGCCGACCGAGCCGGCGATGATGCCGATCTTGGCGAAGCCGCGCTTCTGCATGTCGATGAAATCCTTCTGCACCGCCATGCGATCGGTATGCGGGGTCTTGAACACCCATTTCTTCACCGGCTCGATGATCACGGCCGCGCCGGCAAGCGAGATGTAGGGAATCTCCGCGTCCTGCACGATCGGCACTACCGCCATGGTCTCGCCGGTAAGCGAGCCGCCGATCAGCACGTCGACCTTGTCGTTGTCGATCAGCTTGCGGGCGAAGGAGACCGCCTGTTTGGGATCGGAGCCGGTATCGTAGAGCGTGAGCTGCAGCTGGCGGCCGAGCACGCCGCCCTCGCGGTTGATCCGCTCGACATCGAGCTTGAAGGTCTTGGCCTCGGGATCGCCGAGGAACGATCCGGGCCCGCTGGCGGACACGAACGCTCCGATCCGGATCGGCTCGGCCGCGCGCGAGGACTGCGGCTGGAATGACGCCGCCACGACGACGAATGCGGCCGCCAGGATCGTCGATTTCGTCAAGGCCTTCATGGCTTCCTCCCTCTTTCGTTGCGCCGGCTCGTTCCCGAGCCCCGGTCGCCATTCTCCATGTCCGGCTATCGCCGCCAAGGCCCTGCGAACCCTGCGTCAGCCCAGACTCATCGCGATGCGGCGCAGCGCGGCGATGAACTGCGCTTTTCCGGCGCCGAGAACGCGATCGAGCTGTCGGTCGTGGGCGACCGCGTGCCGGGTCAGCTCTCGCAGCAGCGACCTCCCGCCGCTCGTGAGGTAAAGGGCGTGGACCCGTCGATCCTTCGGCGAACGGCGGCGCTCGATGAGACCGCGTCGCTCGAGATCGTCGAGCGCCGGCGTCAAGGTCGACTTGTCGCGCCCGCTGGCCCGGCTCAGCGTGGTTTGCGTCAGGCCGGGATTTTGCTCGATCAGCATCAAAATGGCAAAGCGCCGGGGCTTGAGATTGCGCGCGCCGACCCGCTGCGCAAAGGCGCGGAACGAGGCTTCCTGCGCGAGCCGCAGATGGAACCCGACCATGTCGGCAAGCGGACCCAGCCCCAGGGGTTGCTCCGAGCCCGCGGCCGAATTGCGCCGGGCAATGCTGGACGATGGCCGGACCATTCCCGCTGCCGCTCCCGCTTCCGGCGCCAAGGTTGCGCCAAGTCTTCGGCCTTTGCAATATCGTTCGATCTAAAATAGTATGATGTCAAACTAAACCGCAGGCGCGTCCGCATTGCTGCGCTGCCGGCGACGCCGGCGCCTGCTTCGGGAGACATGGCTTGGAACGCTCGTTCGGGCACGAGGTCGAAGCGCTCAAGCTCGGCGCCGGCGAGATCTTTCGCGGCGAGGGCATCGTCGCAGTGACCAAGGCGCTGCTGCAATCCGGCGTGAGCTATGTCGGCGGCTATCAGGGGGCGCCGGTTTCGCATCTGCTCGACGTGCTGGTCCAGGCCGAAGACGTGCTCGCGGACCTCGGCGTGCATCTGGAGACCTGCACCAACGAGGCGGCGGCGGCGGCGATGCTCGGCGCTTCGATCAACTATCCGCTGCGCGGCGCCGTCACCTGGAAATCCATCGTCGGCACCAATGTGGCGGCGGACGCGCTGTCCAATCTCGCCTCGCCCGGCGTGATCGGCGGCGCCATGATCATCATCGGCGAGGACTACGGCGAAGGCGCCAGCGTCATCCAGGAGCGCTCCTATGCCTTCGCCATGAAGTCCGGGATCTGGCTGCTCGACCCCCGTCCCGATCTGCCGAGCATCGTCGACTGCGTCGAACAAGGCTTCGCGCTCTCCGAGGCGACCCATGCTCCCGTCATGCTGGAGCTGCGCATCCGCGCCTGCCACGTGACCGGCGAGTTCGAAGCGAAGGACAATCGCCGCGCGGCCTATTCCGGGCTCAACCGCATCGCCGGTCCGCCGCCGTTCCAATACGGCCGGCTGGCGCATCCGCCGGTCACCTACGCGCAGGAACGCCGCAAGGTCGAGGAGCGCCTGCCCGCCGCGCAGGCCTTCATCCGCGAGCACAAGCTCAACGAATTCCTGGATGGAGATCTGCGCGATATCGGCATCGTCGTGCTGGGCGGGCTTGCCAACAACCTGCTGCGCGCGCTGGAGCGGCTGGGTCTCGCCGACATTTTCGGCGCGAGCCGCATTCCCATTCACGTGCTCAATGTCGCCTATCCGCTCCTCCCCGAGGAGGTGAGAAACTTTTGTCTCGGCAAGCGCGCGGTGCTCGTGGTCGAGGAGGGCTATCCGGATTATGTCGAGCAGACCATCCAGGTCGAGCTGCGCCGCGCCGATATGGCCACGCGCGTCTTCGGCAAGGGCTGCTTGCCCAAAGCCGGCGAATATACCTCCGCGGTTCTGCTCGACGGGCTCGCCGCGTTTCTGGCCGGCGCGCGTCCGTCCGGCCTCGATGTCGACGCCATTGTCGAGCGCGCGCGGGGCCTGCAGGCCCACAGAAACCGCGCGGCCGCGGCGCTCGGCGAGTTGCCGGCGCGGCCGCCGACCTTCTGCACCGGCTGTCCGGAGCGGCCGGTGTTCAGCGCCATCAAGTTGATGGAGCGCGAGATCGGCCCGACCCACATCAGCGCCGACATCGGCTGCCACTCGTTTGCGACCTTCGCGCCGTTCAGCCTCGGCAATTCGATCCTCGGTTACGGCATGAGTCTCGCAAGCGCGGCCGCGGTCGCGCCGAATCTTTCGCGCCGCCCGATCGCCATCATGGGCGACGGCGGCTTCTGGCATAACGGCGTGATCACCGGCGTAGCCGGCCATCTCTTCAATGCCGGCGACGGCGTGCTGATCATCATGCAGAACGGCTATACGTCGGCAACCGGCCAGCAAGCCATGCCGTCGAGCACATCGAGCCGCACCGGATCGCCGCCCGGCATGGACATCGAGAGGACGCTGCGCTCGCTCGGGGTGAAATGGCTGCGCAAGGTGCGCACCTACGGCGTCGCCAACATGCTGGCGACGCTCAAGGAGGCAATGCGCACCGCCGAGCGCGGGCTGAAAGTCATCATCGCCGACGGCGAGTGCCAGCTCGCGCGCCAGCGGCGGCTCCGCACCGAGGAGACGGCAAAGCTCGCGCGCGGCGAACGAATGATGCGGGCGCGCTACGGCGTCGACGAGGAGATCTGCACCGGAGATCACTCCTGCATCCGGCTCTCGGGCTGTCCTTCGCTCACGGTCAAGCCGAACCCGGATCCGCTGCGCAGCGATCCGGTGGCGACCGTGATCGAAAGCTGCGTCGGCTGCGGGCTGTGCGGCGAGGTCGCGCACGCCGCGGTGCTGTGCCCGTCGTTCTACCGCGCCGAGATCATTCGCAATCCGAATTTGTTCGATCGAGCGCTGTTCGCCTGGCGCAACCGCGTCATCGGCTGGCTCGGCGGGCGCATTGCGGAGGCGGGCGGATGAGCCCGCGACCGATCAACCTGCTCATCGCGGCGCTCGGCGGCGAGGGCGGCGGCGTGCTCACGAGCTGGGTGATCGCGGGGGCGGCGCGACACGGCCTGCCGGCGCAAAGCACGTCGATTCCCGGCGTCGCGCAACGCACCGGCGCCACCACCTATTACATCGAGGTCATGCCGGTCCCGGTCGGCGAGCTCGGCGGCCGGCGGCCGGTGTTCGCGCTGCATCCCGGGATCGGCGACGTCGATCTCTTCCTCGCCAGCGAGCTCCTGGAAGCGAGCCGCGCCGTCGGAGCCGGCTTCGTTTCCCCGGATCGCACCCTCGTCATCGCCTCGACCCACCGCTTCTTCGTGATGGAAGAGAAGACGGCGATGGGCGACGGGCGGCTCGACGGCGAGCGCCTGGTGCATGCGATCGAGCGCCACGCCAGGCAGAGCCGGCTGTTCGACATGGAGAAATTGGCAAAGCAAAGCGGCTCGATGGTCAACGCAGTCATGCTCGGTGCGATTGCCGGGTCGGAGGTCTTGCCGATTCCGCCGGAGCGTTTCGAGACGGCGATTCGCGAGGACGGCAAGGCGGTCGAAGCCAATTTGCGCGGGTTCGGCGCGGGTCTCGCGGCGGTGCGCCGACGCATTCCGGCACGGGCGGCGGCCGGCGAGCCACAGCGGACGGCCAGCGCGATGGACGACCTTCTCGCCACGGCCGCGGCCGAGCTTCCGGACGTCGCGCGCGAAATCGTGCTCGAAGGCGTTCGGCGGCTCATCAAATATCAGGACGTGAGCTATGCGCAGCTCTATCTGCGCCGGCTTGCAAACATCCGGGACGCCGACGCGCGGACCGCTGCCGGCGGCAAGCTGCTGCGCGAGACGGCGCGGCACCTCGCGGTGCGCATGTCGTTCGAGGACGTGATCCGGGTCGCCGAGGCAAAGCTCGACCCGGCGCGTTTCGGGCGGATCGCCAAGGACCATCAGGTCGCTCCGGGACAGCCGTTCGCGATCGTCGAGTTCCTCAAGCCGGGACTGGAGGAGCTCGCCTCGATGCTGCCGCCGCCGGGCGCGCGCGCGGTTCATTGGCTGGGGCGGCGCTGGCCCCGGATCGGCCGACTGCACTGGGGCATGGCGATCCGCAGCACCTCGGTCACCGGCTATCTGCGATTCCGGACCTTGCGCGGCCTCAAGCGGTGGCGGCGCAAGACGTATCGGTTTCAGGAGGAGCAGAACGCGATCGAGACCTGGTTGGCCCGGATCGCCGCCGCGGCGGAAATTTCCGCGGATCTTGCTTTCGAGGTCGCCGAATGCGCGCGGCTGATCAAGGGTTACGGCGACACCCATCGGCGCGGCAGCGCCAATTATTTCGCGATCGACACGCGCGTCATCCGCCCGGCGCTCGCCGGCCGCATCCCGCCGGCGCGGGCGATCGATGCCGTCGCGAGCGCGCGCACGGCGGCGCTGCTCGATGCCGAAGGCGAGAGCCTGGCGCGCTGCCTCGCCGAGGCCGAGGCCGGCATGCTGGCGCCGGCGGGCTGAGGATCAGTCGGCGTCCTCGAGCTGCATCATCGCCGTGCCGATGACGCCTCCCCCGAACGTGAAGACGAAGCCGCATAGCAGCATGGCGAGCGCCAAAGCCGGCGATTGATCGGACAGGATCAAATGCCGCAGTCCGCTCACGTCGAGCAGCAACAAGCCGCCGACGGCGAGAACCGCGACCGCGACGCCGAACAACAGATTGAGCCTCAACTGCCTCAACAGCGGATCATAGCGCACGATCTCAGAATCGCCGGCGCGGCCAGTTGGTTCCTTCCGGCTCGATCCGAGATCGCGGTCCATCCACCACGCCTGCAAAATGCGGTCGCCCGCCGATGGCGCGGCGGGCGATGCATGGTCGCGCGAATGCGCCGCAGCGAAGCTCACTTGACCGCGTCGGCGCCGGCTCTGGCTACCTGGGCGTCTTGTGCGGAGAGCGCTCCCGACACGCCGATCGAGCCGACGATCTTGCCGTCGACGGCGATGGGGATGCCGCCTTCCAGCGCGGACACGCCCAAGCTCAGGATTCTCAGTCCGACGCCGCCACCCGCGACCGCGTCTTCGAACACCTTGCTCGGCCGGCGGAAATCGATGGCGGTACGGGCCTTGCCCTCGGCGGCCGCAATCGAGCCGTACTGCGTGTTGTCCATCTTGTGCAGCATCACCATGTGGCCGGTGCTGTCCAGGATCGCGATCGCCATCGGCCAATTGTTCTTCGCCGCCTCGGCTTCGGCGGCCGCCATCGCCTTCTTGGCCGCTTCGAGCGAGATCGGCGTGCCATAGGGCGTCACGGGCGGCGCCACTTGCTGCTGCGCAAGTCCCGGAATCGTGGCGAGCAGCGCGATCGCCGATGCGGTGACGAGTGCTTTCAGGGTAATCATGGTTCCTCCCGTTGTTTGATCGGTGCGCATCTCGAACGCACGCACAATCATCATAGATCGGAACCGAAGGCCCGACACTGGCTCACGCGCAGAAGTGATCGCTGCGGCTCTATTCCGGCAGCTGCTGCCCGGCGCGTGCCAAGAGCGCCCTCGCGCGGGCGACGACCGGCGCGTCGACCATCTTGCCCTCGAACACGAACGCCCCCTGCCCGGCCGCTTGCGCGGCCGCGTATGCCGCAACGAGCGCGTGGGCCCGCGCGATCTCCTCGGCGGTGGCCGCGAACGCCGCGTTGAGGATCGGCACGAGGCTCGGGTGAACGCAGGTCGCGCCGTCGAAGCCGAAGCGGCGGGCCTCGCGCGCCGCGCGCGTCACCCCGTCGACGTCGCGGAAATCCGCGACGCTGCGCAACAGGCCGAACGAGAAGAGGCCCGCGGCTTTCGCGGCGAGATGCACGACGAGCTTCGGCATCCGCAGCACCTCGGGCGTGGGCTCCGCACCCATTGCGGTTGCGAGGTCCTCGCTTCCGGTCACCAGCGCGAACAGTCGAGCACTCGCCGCCGCGATTTCTCGCGCATCGAGCACCGCGCCCGGATCTTCCAGCATGGCGACCAGGACGGGACGTTTCCCGGCGCGCTCGACGCGACTCAGATGCGCGTCGATCGGTGTGAGATCGGCGGGGCTGCGGACCTTGGGCACGAACAGCCCGAAGGCGCCGGCCCGGCATGCCGCTTGCGCATCGTCGAGCGCAAGCTCGCCGGCATTGATCCGCACGAACACTTTCGCGCCGTTGCGGCCGACGGACGGCACGGCATCTCTGAGTCGCGCGCGTGCGGCGAGCTTCTCATGCGGGGCGACGGCATCCTCGAGATCGAGGATCAGCGCGTCGGCGCCGCGCTCATGCGCATGAGCGAGGAATTTCTCGGAGCTCGCCGGCACATAGAGCAGCGAGCGGATCATGCGGCGGCGCCCTGCCGGCGCAGCGCCGCGATCGCTTCGGCGTCGTAGCCGGCTTCGCCGAGAATTGCGTCGGTGTGCTCGCCGAGCCTCGGCGCCGCGCGGCGCCACACGCCGGGCGTCGCGGAGAGCCGCGGCACGATGTTGTGCATCGGGATGCTGCCGAGATCGCCATCCTCCACCTCGACCAGGATGTTGCGCTCGCGGAAATGCGCGTCCTCGATCGCATCGTCGATGTCGTAGACCGGACCGACGGTGACGCCGGCGGCACGCATGTGCGCGAGCGCCTGCTCGCGCGTGCGCAGCGCGAACCATTGGCCGACCGCCTCGTCCACGAGCGCGCGGTTGCGCACGCGATCGCTGTTGGTGCGAAAGCGCTCGTCCTCGATCATCTCGGCGCGGCCGATCACTTCGAACACGCGCCTGGCCATGCTCTGGATCGAAGCGGACATCGCCACGTATTTGCCGTCGGCGCAGCGATAGACGTTGCGCGGCGCCGTGGTGCTCGAGCCGCTTCCGGTGCGCTCCTTGAGCTTGCCGGTGGTGCGAAAAATCGCGGCTTCCGGGCCGAGCACGGAGAAGATCGATTCGAGCAGCGACAGATCGATGACTTGCCCACGCGCGCGGCCGCGCTCGCGCGCAAACAGCGCCGTCGCGACCGCATTGGCGCCATAGAGGCCGGCGATCATGTCGGCGAGCGCCAGCGGCGGCAGCACCGGCTCGCGGTCGGCAAAGCCGGTGCGCGCCGCAAGCCCGCTCATCGCCTCGACGAGCGTGCCGAATCCGGGCAGCTGCGCATAGGGTCCGGTCTGGCCGAAGCCGGAGATGCGAACCAGGATGAGATCGGGGTTGCGCGCCAAAAACACGTCGGGGCCGAGCGCCATTTGCTCGAGGGTGCCGGGGCGAAAATTTTCGATCAGCACGTCGGCGCGTTCGGAAAGCCGCAGCAGCGCCTCCTTGCCGGCCTCGATGCGCAGGTTGAGCACGATCGAACGCTTGTTGCGCGCGTAGGTTTTCCAGAACAGCGGCTGTCCCTGGTCGAGCCAGTCGCGCAGCGGATCGCCGTGCGGCGGTTCGACCTTCGTCACCTCGGCGCCGAGGTCGGCGAGCTGCAGCGAGAGCATGTTGCCGGCGACGAGCCGCGACAGGTCGAGCACCCGCACGCCGTCGAGCGGCCCTTTTTGCGTCGCATCGAAATGGATCATTTCACGCCGGATGCGCTGGTCGATCTCGGCCTCGCGCGACATATGGACCGTCACTCCTCGATGCCCAGCATCGCCTTGGCTTTTTGCAGGCCTTCCTGCTGCGGCGTGAACATGCGCCCGCCGATCACGCCGCCGTCGACCACGATATCCTCGCCGTTGACGAAGCTCGCGCGATCGGACGCGAGCCAGGCGACGCACTGGGCGATGTCGTCGGGCACGCCGGCACGCGGGACCGGCTGCATGCCGGCGTAGGCGACCTTGATCTTGTCGGCGAGCGCGTCGGCCTTGGCGGCGTCCCGCATGCCGAGCGCCTTGGCCAGGATTCCGGTGGCGATCGCGCCGGGCGATACCGAATTCACCCGCACGCCGGATTCGCCGAGCTCCATGGCGACGCATCGGGTCAGATGCACCACCGCCGCCTTCGCGGCGCTGTAGATCATGGAGCTCGAATATCCGGCCAGATGCGCGGCGATCGAGCCGTTGTTGATGATCGCGCCCGCGCGCTGCCGCTTCATGATCGGCGCCGCGTGCTTCATGCCCAGCATGACCGAGCGCACGAGCAGCGCCATGGCCTGGTCGAAGCCCTCGACCGGGATGCCCTCGATGCCGCCGGTCGGCGCCGGGCCGCCGGCGTTGTTGAACAGCGCGTCGATTCTTCCGTGGCGGTCGAGCACGTGGCGGATCAGCCGCTCCCAGTCGGCCTCCTGCGTGGCATCCGCTTGGAGGAAGCTCGCGTTGGCGCCGAGCCGCTTGGCGATCGCCTCGCCCTGGGCCTTGCGCCGGCCGGTGAAAAAAACGCGCGCGCCCTCCTCGACGAACAGCTCCGCGGTGCGCTCGCCGATGCCGCTGGTCGCACCGGTGATGATCGCGATTTTCCCGTCGAGCATGCCCATGTCCGTCCTCCCACTGTGCCGACTGCGCTTCCGCCCATCGGTTTCGGCCCATCGGTTTCGGCCCATCGGTTGCGGCCCCTCGGTTGCGGCCCCATCATAATGCAGGGGCCAAGCACGCGCCCACTGCGGCTACGCAGGCGCATCGGTCCACGCGGCCTTCGGGAATATGAATAGCGCAAGCATCCCGGTTCGATGGGATTAACTGCTGTCGCGCGGCCAGGCAGCATATGAACGCCGCGCCGCCCCGCCTGCTTACGATTGGTCCTGCCCGTTCACCCGTTCTCCCACGACCCGAAGCGGGATCCTGCCGATCAACTCGCTTTTGAGCAACTCGGCGTCTTTCATAGCGGCCGAGATTTGCTTCGCACTAGTCGTTGTCGAACCGAAGACGACAATGCCTCCGATGATGGCCGTAGTCGCGACGATCATTGCCAAGGGATCGAACGTGAGCAATCCGAGGATTGCCGCCATCATCAACATTCCTCCCGTGAGCATCGACATTTTTGCGACGAATATCAGTTTTCGGCAGCTTTGTGCGGACACGGCAAGTGCTTGGACGCGCTCTTCGAGATCGGAAATTTCATCACGCAGTTCACGGTCTTCCATTCGAGCCATTCCGATCTTGCAAAGCGGCTAGGCTGCTCGAGCTCAGTCAGCCCGTTGGCGCACACGGGAGGCCGGAGGCTGTTTCCTCAGCTTTGTTCGCCGAGCCTATAGATCCGCGCCGCAATCGGCGTCATTGCCCCGAATAATGGGCGATCTCGACGAGATTACCGTCCGGATCGCAGCAGTATACGGAGGTCATTGCTCCGAGCGCGCCGATTCTTTGCACCGGTCCTTCGGTAACGGCGATTCCACAGCCCCGCAGGTGATCCAATACGTCTTTCGGAGCGCTGGTGGTGATGAAACAAAGATCGACGGACCCTGGCGCGTCCACCGCGCCGGTCGGCCAATTTGAAGCTCCCGTCGGTCTCAGATTGATCTTCTGATTCCCGAATTTCAGCGCTATGCGCCGATCCGGTCCGAACTCCTCTCGGTCCATGCCCAATACGTGCTGATACCAAGCCGCCGTTGCGTCGAGATCCCTGCAATTCAGGACGACATGATCAATGCGGTTTATCGAGAAAGGCATGGTTCTCTCCCACGGAACGCCGCGCGAACATTCTGCCCAGCATTGCCCCACCTGACCAGGTTTTGGGCACGGTTGACGGCTTGTTCAGGCAGTACGAGACACCGAGCCCATGATCCCTGACGGACCGGAATCGTCGACTTTCAGAGGCTAAGATGGTGGGCGCGGCTGGGATCGAACCAGCGACCCCTACGATGTCAACGTAGTGCTCTCCCGCTGAGCTACGCGCCCGAACGCTGAGGGGCAAGGCTCCTTATATCGGCTGGGTTCGGCGAGGCAAGCGGGCGCCGCAGGCGGCCGCTTGTCCCCGCGAAAGCGGGGACCTCGATCCGCATGCTCGGCCCTGAAAGGAACGCCCCCACCCGGCTCTGTGCTCCGCACCTCGCCACCCTCCCCGCGCCTCGCGGGGAGGGAAAAGCGCGTCACGCCGCGAGCATTTTCTGCACTTCGTTGACGAGGTCGCGCAGGTGGAACGGCTTGGAGAGCACCTTGGCCTCCTTGGGCGCCTGCGAGTCGGGATTGAGCGCGACCGCCGCGAAGCCGGTGATGAACATGATCTTCATGTCGGGATCGAGCTCGGAAGCACGGCGGGCGAGCTCGATGCCGTCCATTTCCGGCATGACGATGTCGGTCAGCAGCAGCTGGAACGGCTCCTCGCGCAGCCGCCGGTACGCCGCGAGGCCGTTGTCGTAGTCGGTGACCTCGAAGCCGGCGTTCTGCAGCGCCTTGACCAGGAACCGGCGCATGTCGTTGTCGTCTTCGGCAAGCAGGATTTTCGGCATCGGCGGCTCACGACCCACAGCACAAGACGGGACTCATCCCATAAGCCGCCGCGAGGGTAAATATCGGGTGAACCGATCCTGCCGCTTGGCAGAAACCGCTTCGCCGTGGACAATGCCCCGCCGCGTCCCAGCAGGATCGGAACCCTGCGCTTCAGAAAGGTCTTCTAGAACGATGAGCGATCCAGTCGTGGCCGAGCTCGATCCGCCGTTCGAGGTCATCGAGCCGCAAGAGACCGCCGCGCCCTTCGTGTTCAATTCCCCGCACAGCGGCCGCGTCTACCCGCGCGCCTTCCTGGCGGCCGCGCGGCTCGATCTCGCCACGCTGCGCCGTTCGGAAGATTCCTTCGTCGACGAGCTCGTCTCCGGCGTGGTCGGACGCGGCCAGCCGCTGGTGCGCGCGCATTTCCCGCGCTGCTATGTCGACGTCAATCGCGAGCCCTACGAACTCGATCCGCGCATGTTCGAGGGGCGGCTGCCCTCCTTCGCCAACACCCGCTCGATGCGGGTCGCGGGCGGGCTCGGAACCGTGGCGCGGGTCGTCGGCGATTCCCAGGAAATCTACGATCAGCGGCTTCCGGTCGACGACGCGCTGCGGCGGATCGAATGCCTTTACAAGCCGTATCACCGGGCGCTGCGGCGGCTGCTGGCCCGCATCCACTCGGATTTCGGGGCCGCGGCGCTGATCGACTGCCATTCCATGCCCTCGACGGGCGGTGCCAAGGAGGAACGCCCGCGCGCCGATATCGTGCTGGGGGATCGCTACGGAACGAGCTGCGTCGCCGCCATCTCGGAGACGATGGAATCGACCTTGCGCGAGCTCGGTTATCTGGTCAGCCGCAACAAGCCCTACGCGGGCGGCTTCATCACCGAGCACTACGGCAACCCGGCGGCGGGCCTGCACTCGATCCAGCTCGAGATCAACCGCGCGCTCTACATGGATGAGCGCCGCTACGAGCGCTCGGCGAATTTCCGCCAGGTCGCCGCCGATCTGGTGGTCCTGGCGGAGCGGCTGGCGGCAGTGCCGATGGAAGAGCTGCGGCCCTACCGCGCCGCCGCCGAGTGACCGCCGGCCCCGATCCGCGTTATACTGCATAGCAGCATCGCGGTCACAGCATGACCGGCCGCCAGCGCTTGCGGATTTGGCCGGGCTTTGGCCTTGCCAGGCGCGCCGGTACCGCTCGAAGGCCGAAAACGCCCATAAAAAAAGGGCCGCTCGCGGGTGCAAGCGGCCCAAGTCTAGGGAGGAAACGCCCAAGGAGGGCGGCGGGAACGCGAAACGCTCGCGTTGCCGCGCTGCAGCAATATGCCCCCGCGCCGCACAAAAGGCAAGTCTCGATTCCGCCCGGCCCTCGAAGGAGACCCTCCGTGGCGAAATGGACACAGTCCAACCTCAAGCCCGTGCGCCGGCCGCTTCGCGGTTGCCGATCCTACTCGGCTTCGTTAGTGCCAGAGGGGTCCAGGAACATTTCCCATGACGGCGGTCGATTTCGGAAGCTTCGTCGAGGAGCTGGCGGCGAAATCCGGCGAGGTGATCCTGCCGTTCTTCCGCACTTCGCTCAGCGTCGACAACAAGGGCACGGTCGGCCGCTTCGATCCGGTGACCGCCGCGGATCGCGCCGCCGAGGCGACGATGCGCGCGCTCATTCGTGAGGCGTTTCCCGCGCACGGCATCATCGGCGAGGAATACGGCAGCGAGCGTGCCGACGCCGAATACGTCTGGATGCTCGATCCGATCGACGGCACCAAATCCTTCATCTCCGGCATGCCCGCATGGGGAACGCTGATCGGGCTGACGCGCTTCGGCGAACCCGTGTTCGGCATGATGCACCAGCCGTTCCTGCGCGAGAGCTTCACCGGCGACGGCGCGGCGGCGCGCTATCGCGGGCCGGCCGGCGACCGGCAACTGGAGGTGCGTTCCTGCGCCGCGATCGAGGACGCCTTGCTGTTCACGACGAGCCCGCTGTTGATGTCGGAGCAGGACCGCGGCGCGTTCCGCCGGGTGGAAGACCGCGTGCGGCTGTCGCGCTACGGCGGCGACTGCTACGCCTATTGCATGCTGGCGGCCGGACACATCGATCTCGTGATCGAGACCGAGCTCAAGCCGCACGACGTCGTTCCGCTCGTTCCGATCATCGCCGGCGCCGGCGGCGTGCTCACCACGTGGGACGGCGGCTCGGCCCTGTCGGGCGGCCGCATCGTCGCCGCGGGCGATCGCGCCATCCATGCCGCCGCGCTCAAGATCCTCAATTCGTAAGGTGGGCTGAGCAAACCAAAACCCACAATTGTGAAACTACCCGTCGTCCGTCATCCGAACAGCGGCGTCCCCGGCACGAAGGCGTCGAACGCCGCCCAGAATTGCGTGCGGTAGCGGTCCCGCTCCATCAGGATCTCGTGGCGCGCTCCGGCGATCACCAGGTGCGAGCCCACGCGCAGGCGCGTGGCGAATATGCCGGTCAGCGGCGTCGACACGACCTCGTCCTGACCCGCCGCCACGATCAGGATCGGCTGGCGGATGCGCTCCGGATATTGCGGCTCGCCGAGTTCGCGCATGGCCCGATAGGCGGCATCGACCCAGGCGACGGTGGGCGAGCCGAGCCCCAGCATCGGCTCGGCCTCGACGATCGCGGCCGTGCGCGCGTGGCGCACCGGATCGGAGCTGAGCACATTGCCGACGAACGGCAGCGAGGCCACCGCCATCGAACCGCCGCCCGGCACGTAGGAACGGCCCAACCCGAACAGCCGGCCCGTGCGAGCAGTGACGGCGGCAAAGCGCGTGCCGGCGCGCCCGGCCAGCCCGATCATCGGCGCGCTGAGCACGACGCGGTCGAACCAGCGGCGCCCCTTCTGGGCGGCGCGGATCAGCATCACCGAACCCATGGAGTGTCCGAGCGCGAACAGCGGCGGCGGGCAATCCGGCAGCACGATTTCCCGCACGAACGTCTCGAGATCGAGGTCGTATTCGGCGAAGCTGCCGACGTGGCCCTTGCGCGGGTCTGCCAGCATCCGCTCCGAGAGGCCCTGGCCGCGCCAATCGATCATGGCCACGGCAAAGCCGCGCCTTCGCGTCTCGCCGACCACCTCGAAATATTTCTCGATGAACTCCGCCCGGCCCGGCAGCACCAGCACCGTGCCCTTGCGCCCCTCCGGCGGCGCCCAGCGCGCAAAGCGCAACGCGACGCCGTCCGGGGTCTTGAAGATCCCCGTGACCGCGCCCTCCGGGACGGGGTTCGCGGGAGTGGAAATGAGCGTCATCGGGGCTGCGGGGGCTGCTGGAAGGCTGGCGGGTTGAGGCGGGAAGCGGGCCCTTATAGCAGACGAAGGGGTGTTTCGGGCAATCCCGGTCTAGCCCGGTTTAATCCTTCAACGATTAATCTCGCGCGCGCTTGCGGGGGCACTCGGCGGTCAAATCGTCCGACCAATCAAACAGCTTTGCATCCCGGCCATATTTTCGCGATCAGCACCGCAAGGCGATACTGCCCGGATCGCCCGCACTTGGCGCATTCGACGCGGAGCACGTCGAGCTTGCCGATTAGTCGAAGATGATCGCGCCGTCGCGGGGCATTTTGCCGCTCACTCGATCACCTCGTCGGCGCGGGCGAGAAGCGAGGGCGAGATATTGAGGCCGAGCGCTTTGGCGGTCTTGAGGTTGATGACCAGCTCGAATTTGGTCGGCTGCTCCACCGGCAAATCGGCCGGCTTGGCACCCTTCAATATCTTGTCCACAAACGTGGCGGCTCGCCGAAATAAGTCCGAGATATCCGCCCCGTAGGACAAGAGGGCGCCTGGTTCCCTGGCAAGCCCGCTGGTATCCGACAATATCGGCACTTTCGTCTTTGTCGCGAACTCCATCACCTCGTTTCGATAAGCTGCATATATAGGAGAAAGCACAAAGAGAGCGTCAGGAGCTTCCTTGGCGGCGGCTGTCAGCGCGCCAACAAGTTCATTTGAACTAAGCGCTGGTATTGATTGAAGCTCTATTGCGAGCTTCGGCACCCCGCTCTGTATTGCCTTTAGTCTGAGCATCATACCCTGATTGTTCGGGTCGACAATCATCACCACTCGATTGGTTCTCGGTAGCGTCTCCTTCAGAAACTCCAGAGCTTTTTGATCTGTCTCAGGGGCAAGAAGCGACAGGCCAGTGACATTTCCACCAGGGTGTCCAAGGCTCTTGACCAATCCAGCTCCCACTGGATCGGCAGAGACGGCAATAACAATTGGAATTGTACTAGTTGCTTGTTTAGCGGCTTGAGTGGGCGGCGTGTCCACCGTGACGATGACATCCACATTGAGACCGACAAGTTCGGCAGCCAGCCCACGGAGACGGTCAGCTCGACCCCCGGCGTCTCGGTATTCGATGCTGGTACTCTTTCCTTCGACCCGTCCGAGGTTGCGCAAGCCTTGTCGAAATGCATCTATCTGACGGGAGACAGAGGCGTCGGTGACACGTGTTAAAAAGCCTATTCTAGGGATTTTTGCCGACTGCTGTGCGCGTCCGACCAACGGCCACGCAGCCGCCGCAGCACCAACAAGCGCAATGAACTCTCGCCGCCTCATTCGATGGCCTCCTGCTTCCACCAATTCTCTTTCTCCAGCGCCACGAGCATTTGCCGGGTCGCCTCGGCTACGTCATCGCGCTTTCGGGTCTCGGCCGCAAGCAGGATCATCTCCGCCGCCCGGTCCCACACCGGCCGTGCCTGCCGGAAGGGATTGAGATCGCGGATCAGGATCGCGGCATCCATCAGCGTGACGAGATGCGAGCCGGGTCCCCGCGTAAGGGTGATCGGCTGGGCGAGCGGGAGGGAAAGATCGGGGGCGGATGGTCGAGGCAATCTGTTCTCACCGGGTTTGTTTAATGTCCTTGACTGCGACGACCCGCCGAAGTCCCCAAAGCAGAAGGATCGAAGCGGCTATAATCGTCAGTCCAACAATACTGAAACCGATTGTCACGATCCACTCCTGCCATATCGTTCCGTCGTGCCCCGCTGCCGTGATGGGGGATAAAGCTGAAGTGCCGAAAATTGCCGCAAGCGTCGTCGTGAACCAGTTTGCGTAACACCCAAAAATCGCAGTCCAGAACGTCGCGGTTTCTAAGGTAGACGACAGCCGGACCTGTTCCCAAATTGCACCTACTGCGATCAGGAAAATACCATTCATCAGACCTTCCAAATGTGCGGCAAGGCCCATCCGAGGATTGCTGAACTTTGCCTCCATCAAACCCGTAATCAGACCGAGCAAGAACAGCAGCACCCCGTACCAGATCAACCGGCGTTTCGCGTCAGCCATCTTTCTTCTCCGATTTGCGGGATGCGATCTCGACTAGATTGCTGCGATCTCACTGACGGTGACGAGGTGCGAGCGCGGGCCGCGCGTAAGGGTGATCGGCTGGGCGAGGGGGAGCGTCAAGTCGGGATCGGGTCGGTGGGGCATCGGGGATCGCGACTGGGAGAGCGGCCCCGGCATGGGGGATAGGGGGCTTGGGGGAATGCCGGGGCCGCGCCTTCCGCGTCCAGGCGGTTCGGCGCGGGCATCGATAGCCGCATGCGGCGCGCCGGTCAGTTGACGGATTGCCGCAGCCCGAGCGCCTATGCCGCTACCTGCCCGATCCGGGGCTCCGGGTCCCGGCTTCTAGGGCCGTGTAGGACGGCCGTTGCGGCTTCCGGCTAGCTTCCGGTGCCCCGGACTGGGGGATCATGGGCCTAGGGTGCTCCAGTGCGATCCGTGGACGATACCATCAAGACGCAATCAGCATTTCCGGAGTGAGCCGCAAAGCGGACCTGGCGCGCAGGCCGCCATTCTTCTCAGTTTGACCCAACTGCGACATTGAATAGACACCCGACAAAGCTGTGTCCGAAGCGCTCCCAGCCCTTCCAATGTGCTAGTTTGAGCCGGGCAATATCTTGCTCTGAAGGCTAGGGAACGACATGAGACGGCGCAAATTCATTGCGTTTCTCGGCGGGGCAGTAGCTTGGCCATTCGCCTCGCGCGCACAGCCGGCGAAGCTGCCGACCATCGGGTTCTTGGGCGCGGACACGCCTTCAGGCTGGAGCCATTGGGTCGCCGCCTTTGTGCAGCACCTTCGGGAACTCGGCTGGATCGAGGGCCGCACCGTCGCGATTGAGGTTCGCTGGGCGGAGGGACGCCCCGAGCGCTTCACCGAGATCGCAGCCGAGTTTGTCCGGCTTAAGGTCGATGTCATAGTCACGGTGGGAGGCGCTGTGCTCGCGGCCAAGCGGGCGACATCAGTCATCCCGATCGTGTTCGCGGCTGCAGCGGACCCGCTCGGCAGCGGCATGGTTGCCAGTCTGGCGCGACCTGGCGGCAACGTCACCGGCCTGTCGATCCAGGCGACCGACCTTGCTGGCAAGCGCATCGAACTTTTGCGCGAGGTCGTCCCGGGTCTTCGCCGGTTGGCGATCATGGTCGACGTTGGCTATCCCGCCGCTGTGATGGAGATGGGCGAGGTTCAGACAGCGGCCCGCACCCTCGACCTTGAGGTTGCCGCACTGGAAATCCGGCGAGCCGACGATATCGCGTCCGCCTTCGAGGCGCTCACGGGTCGCGCCGGGGCACTTTATATCCCTGCCACTCCGCTCGTAAACACCAACCGCATCCGCATCAACACCTTGGCGCTCGGCGCCCGACTGCCGACAATGCACGGTTTTCGGGAACTCGTCGAAGCGGGAGGTCTGATGTCCTATGGACCAAACTTCCCGGACCTGTTCCGACACGCCGCCGATTATGTCGACAAGATTCTGCGCGGGGCGAAGCCGGGCGACCTTCCAGTCGAGCAGCCGACCAAATTCGAACTGGTGATCAACTTGGTCACGGCAAAAGCTCTCGGCCTCACCATGCCCTCAATGGTGCTCGGCCGCGCCGACGAGGTGATCGAATGATCATCTCATGCTGCAGCGCATGAGTCCGTTCCTGGCACTTTTGCGACATGCTGTGATTCGTCAAGGATGGCAGCTTTCGCTACGGAAGCGGAAGCTTGCGGGCTGCTGTCAGTCCCGGATTGCCCCGGCTCTAGGCCGGGGCTTCCGGTTGATAGGCCCCGGCACCGTGGCGCTGGGGCCAATGTGTTTGATGGCTTGCTCAGTTTCACCGGGCTGACCTGACCTGCATGAGAGGGGAACCGGAACCGAGCCTTGTAGTGCCTTGCACGCTCGCCCGTTGCCATCGCGGCTGCGGGTGAAATGCCCCTCTCAGCCGTCCGCCGAAACATCCATTCCTAATTCGCGCATCCTTTTTTGATGCCTTCGATGCGAGCCTCCGCCCACCTCCGATCGCGCTCCCGCATCATCAAGAGCACTCGCAGCTGAGCTGGAGTCGCTTTCCTTTTTGCTGGACCGGGAAGGGTGATCCATTCATCCCCGTCAGCATCGAAGGCCCCTACTTGTGTCGTAGCCATGCTTCGTCCCTTTCGTTCCGTGGCACCATTGCCGATGATGAAAGGGCCACGGAACGCGCGCTGATACTTGGAAAATAGGCGACCGGGTTCAGACTGTGGATGCGGGCGCGATGGAGGCTGTCGTTTGGCCTTCCTAGAGGCTTCCTAAACCAGGTGACGAACCGGGTAACGAACCCAAAACTGGGCGAAAAACTCAATAAAATCAATGCGGAGGGACGGCCCCCCATCGGCTGCACGAGAACGGTCCGGCGGAAACGTGGACCACCGCATGTCGCTCAAACAAAGGAGGTCATGCCATGCGTACATTCGATCTTGCTCCCCTCTATCGTTCGACCGTCGGTTTCGACCGGCTGTTTTCCCTGCTCGACCAGGTCGCAGGCGTCGACGGCGCGCCCAGCTATCCGCCCTACAACATCGAGCGCACCGGCGAGAACGCCTATCGGATCACGCTCGCGGTCGCCGGCTTCACCGAGGCCGACCTCTCGATCGAGACCAAGGAAGACGCGCTGACGATCCGCGGCGAAAAGCAGGTCAAGGACACGGAGAAATCCGGCGAGGTGCTCTATCAGGGCATCGCCGCGCGGGCCTTCGAGCGCCGCTTCCAGCTCGCCGACCACGTTCAGGTCACGGGCGCAAGCCTGGAGAACGGGTTGCTTCACGTCGATCTGGTCCGTGAGGTCCCCGAGACGCTGAAGCCGCGCCAGATCCCGATCGGCAGCACCCAGTCGGCCAAGGTCATCGACGCCAAGGCCGCCAAGGCTGCCTGACGCCGGATCTCAGATTCTGTGGGGAGCGCCCCGCTCGGCGGGGCGCTTTCTTTTTGGTGTCATCGCCCGCGAATTCGCGGGGCATGACAACGCGCGGGGTTGCCTTCACTCCAGCGATTGCATCGGCGGGAAGCTCGGCGCCTTCGTGCTGCCGGTCGGCTTGGGGTCCGCGGCGCGCGCGGCGGCCGACGGCCCGACCGTCACCACGGATGCACTGGGGCTCGCCGGCGCCGCGGCCGATTTCGGCTCGGGCTTGTCGGCTCCAGGCACAGCAGGCCGCGACCGCGGCACCGGCGGATAAGCCTGGGACGGATCCGCGCGGCCGATCAGCCCCGGGGGCCGGAAATCCGGGCCCATCCACGGCATTCGGCGCGCGACGCCGCCGTAGATCCGCGGCTCGGGGTAAGCGCCGGGCGGCCCCGCGACGACGACCCGCCGCACCGAAAGCACGTCGCCGAACCGCGCATCGACGATCACGCGGAGCTGCCTTCCACGCGGGTCGGCGGCGAGCACCGCATAGGTCTGGCCCTCGCGGATCGGCCGGCTGGTCGGCATCAGGCCCATGGACCGCACGATGCTGTTGACCTCGGCGGGCGGCAGCGCGCCGCCGAAGATGGGCCGCAGCGGCTCGGCCCACGCGGAACTCGAGCCGAGCGCGATGAGGCTCGCCACCAGGATCGCCGGGATCTTCACGGCATGTCCCCCAAGAAATCGACCGCAGGAAAATCGAACGTTCCGCCACGATCGGCCTCGATTGAGGCGGAGCTTGGGCGGGTGACCCGGCCCCTCTCCCGACCGGGCTCGTCCAGCCTCGTCACGGTGGTCCTGTCCCTTCCTCGTCATGGCCGGGCTTGTCCGGGACAAGCCCGGCCATGACGTGGCTTCATGCTTGTGGGTTCATGCTTTCCGGATCAACCCCACGAATTGCTCGACATCCTCCGCGCGCGTTGCGAACGACGTGACCAGGCGCACCAGTACCTCGTCGGACCCCACAGCAAGGTCGGCAGGCAGGCTGTCGGTTTGCCATGGATGATAGCTCGCGCCCGCTTGTCTCAGCCATCGGTCGACATCGCGCGAAAACTTCACGAATACTTCGTTGGCCTCGACCGGCCATACAGCCGGACATCCGGCCGCGGCCAAATGCTGTGCGAGCCGATCCGCCATTTGATTGGCGTGACGCGCCAGCTTGAGCCAGAGATCGTCCGCCAAATACGCTTCGAGCTGCGCGGCGACGAAGCGGTGCTTGGAGACGAGATGCCCGCCGCGCTTGCGCCGCTCGGCCATGCCGGCGGCGCGTGCCGGATCGAAGAACAGCACGGCCTCGGCCGCAAGCGCGCCGCCCTTGGTGGCGCCGAAGGAGAGCACGTCAACGCCGAGCCGCCAGCTCGCATCCGCCGGCGCAAGCTTTTGGCGCGCCACCGCATTGGCAAAACGCGCCCCGTCGACGTGGACCAGCATGTTTTTCGCATGGGCGAGTTCTGCCAGCCGGCGGATCTCCTCCGGACGATAGAGCGTTCCGGCCTCCGTCGCCTGGGTGAGCGAGAGTGCCGCGGGCGTGACGTGGTGCGGGCCGCCCCACGGGAGCCGCTTGAGCGCCGCCTCGACGGTCGCGACCGCGAGCTTGCCGGCCTCGCCCGGCAGCGAGATCAGCTTCAGCCCGCCGCCGAAGAATTCCGGCGCCCCGCATTCGTCGACCGCGAGGTGGCATTCCTCATGGCACAGCACGGCTCCCCAGGGCGGCACGATCTGCGCCAGCGCCAGCGCGTTCGCGGCCGTTCCGGTCGGAACCAGGAATGCCGCGAGCTCGTGCTCGAAGATCTCCGCGAGCCGCTGCTCCAGCCGCTTCGTGATCGCATCCTCGCCGTAGCCGAGCGCGAAGCCGGCGTTGGCGCGGCCGATCGCCTCGAGGATCGCGGGCGCGATCCCGGCCGCATTGTCGCTGGCAAAATGCATCCGTTTTCCCCTCGTGTCCCGGGCGCAGCGCCGCATGAAATGGTGCGCTGCAGAACCCGGACCCCTTGCGGCGACCGAAAATCCCTGGCCCCCGATCGGCGGCGCCTCGCTTTACGCGATGCGCCGCGTCCGGGAAACGCCACCTCGGGCAACCCCATTGCGCTTGATGCCGCATCCGTGTTCCTCTTGTTGCGGCGAGGAGTCCTTGGCCGCAACAATCGGCAAGGAAATGGGGGTTTTGCCCGGGCCGAGCCTTGCGTTCCGAGCCCGAAGTCGGCATGTTAGGACAGTAATACTGTCCCAATTGGCGGTCCGCGCCGCCAGACCGGAAGCGATCCGATCCTGCGCGGAGGAACGCGCCCTGCGATGCGGGCTTGCGCAAGGCGGTTCGGAAGGATCCCGAAAGGGTCCGCGGCTCGGGTAAAGCCGCCTATTCACGAGGAAGGATCGTCCGCGGCGAGGCGTCTTGCGGCGCCGCGTGCGAGGAGGGTGCGCCGAAACCCGGTTTCGCGCGTTCCGGAACGAGAGGATGGTGCCATGAGGGCGACACTTTTCCCGGATCGGGCCGCCGCTTCGCCGGCGGAGCAGGCCGCCGCGCACGAGGCATCCGCCGGCACGGCTTCGGGTCTCTTCGATCCGGCGCTCGAAAAGGATTCCTGCGGCGTCGGCTTCATCGCCGACATCAAGGGCCGCAAATCCCACAAGATCGTCGACGACGCGCTCAAGATCCTGCTCAACCTCGAGCATCGCGGCGCGGTCGGCGCCGACCCGCGCGCCGGCGACGGCGCCGGCATTCTGGTGCAGATCCCGCACAAGTTCTTCGCGCGCAAGGCCGCCGCGCTCGGCATCGATCTGCCGGAGCCCGGCCATTACGCGGTCGGCCACGTATTTCTCCCGCGCGATCCGCAATGGCGAAGAGTGATCCTCGACATCTATGCCGACGTGGTGCCGCGCGAGGGCCAAATGCTGCTCGGCTGGCGCGAGGTGCCGAGCGACAACGCCTCGCTCGGCGCGGCGGTGCTGCCGACCGAGCCGGTGCACATGCAGGTGTTCATCGGCCGCGGCAAGGACGTCAAGAGCGACGACGATTTCGAGCGCCGCCTGTTCATCCTGCGCAAGGTGATCTCCAACCAGGTCTACAACCGGCGCGAACGGCATCTCGCCGATTATTATCTCGTCTCGCTGTCCTGCCGGACGCTCGTCTACAAGGGCATGTTCCTGGCCGACCAGCTCTGCAAATATTATCCGGATCTGCACGAGCCGGATTTCGAATCCGCGCTCGCGCTGGTGCATCAGCGCTTCTCGACCAATACCTTCCCGACCTGGTCGCTGGCGCACCCGTACCGGATGATCGCGCACAACGGCGAGATCAACACGCTGCGCGGCAATCTCAACTGGATGGCGGCGCGGCAGGCCTCGGTCGCCTCCGAGCTGTTCGGCGACGACATTTCCAAGCTGTGGCCGATCTCCTACGAGGGCCAGTCCGACACCGCCTGCTTCGACAATGCGCTCGAGTTTCTCCTGCGCGGCGGCTATTCGCTCGCGCATGCGGCGATGATGCTCATCCCCGAGGCGTGGGCCGGCAATCCGCTGATGAGCGAGGAGCGGCGCGCGTTTTACGAGTATCACGCTTCCCTGATGGAGCCGTGGGACGGCCCGGCCGCGATCGCGTTCACGGACGGGCGCCAGATCGGCGCCACGCTCGACCGCAACGGGCTGCGCCCGGCGCGCTGGTTCGTCACCTCGGACGATCTCGTCATCATGGCATCCGAGGCCGGCGTGCTGCCGGTGCCGGAGGAGACCATCGTCCGCAAATGGCGGCTGCAGCCCGGCAAGATGCTGCTGGTCGATCTCGTCGAGGGCCGCATCATCTCCGACGACGAGCTCAAGGCGGGCCTCGCCGGCCGGCATCCCTACCGCAAGTGGCTCAAGCGCACCCAGATCGTGCTGGAGGATCTGCCGCCGGTGCAGGCGCGCGAGGTGCGCACCAACGTCTCGCTGCTCGATCGCCAGCAGGTGTTCGGCTACAGCCAGGAGGACCTGCAGATCCTGCTCGAGCCCATGGCCACCACCGGCCAGGAAGCGGTCGGCTCGATGGGGAACGACACGCCGATCTCGGCGCTCTCCGACAAGCCGAAGCTGCTCTACACCTATTTCAAGCAGAATTTCGCCCAGGTCACCAACCCGCCGATCGACTCGATCCGCGAGGAGCTGGTGATGTCGCTGGTGTCCTTCATCGGGCCGCGGCCGAACCTGTTCGACCTCAAGGGCCTCGCCCACAAGAAGCGCCTCGAGGTGCGCCAGCCGATCCTCACCAACGAGGATCTGGAAAAAATCCGCTGCATCGGCCACATCGAGGAGCAGTTCGACACCCGCACCCTCGACGTCAGCTATCCGGCCGAGCAGGGCGCCGCCGGCATGAAGGAGGCGCTCGCCCGGCTGTGCGAGCGCGCGGAAAGCGCGGTGCGCGGCGGCTACAACATCATCGTGCTGTCCGACCGCCAGGCCGGACCCGACCGCATTCCGATCCCGGCGCTGCTCGCGACCGCGGCGGTGCATCACCACCTGATCCGCAAGGGACTGCGCACCGCGGTCGGCCTCGTGGTTGAGACCGGCGAAGCGCGCGAGGTGCATCATTTCTGTTGCCTCGCCGGCTACGGCGCCGAGGCGATCAACCCCTATCTGGCGTTCGAGACGCTGATCGCCATGCGCGACCAGCTGCCGGAGAAGATCGACGAGAAGGAGATCGTCAAGCGCTACATCAAGTCGATCGACAAGGGCATCCTCAAGGTGATGTCCAAGATGGGCATCTCGACCTATCAGTCCTATTGCGGCGCGCAGATCTTCGACGCGGTGGGGCTCAGGAGCGATTTCGTCGAGCAATTCTTCTTCGGCACCCATTCGCGCATCGAGGGCGTGGGCTTAGAGGAGATCGCCGAGGAGACCGCGCGGCGGCACCGCGATGCGTTCGGCGATTCGCCGGTGCTGCGCCATGCGCTCGAGGTCGGCGGCGAATATCTGTTCCGGCTGCGCGGCGAGGCGCACGCCTGGACGCCGGAGACGGTGGCCACGCTGCAGCACGCGGTGCGCGGCAACTCGCAGGACAAGTACCGCGCCTATGCGAAAATGGTGAACGAGCAGGCGGAGCAATATCTCACCATCCGCGGCATGTTCCGCATCAAGGCCGCCGCGGAGGATTCTCGCGCGCCGGTGCCGCTCGACGAGGTCGAGCCCGCCAAGGACATCGTCCGGCGCTTCTCCACCGGCGCGATGTCGTTCGGCTCGATCAGCCGCGAAGCGCACACCACGCTCGCCATCGCCATGAACCGCATCGGCGGCAAGTCCAACACCGGCGAGGGCGGCGAGGAATCCGACCGCTACCGGCCGCTGCCCAACGGCGATTCCATGCGCTCGGCGATCAAGCAGGTCGCCTCGGGCCGGTTCGGCGTGACCACCGAATATCTGGTCAATTCCGACGTGATGCAGATCAAGATGGCGCAGGGCGCCAAGCCCGGCGAGGGCGGCCAATTGCCCGGCCACAAGGTCGACGCCGTGATCGCCAAGGTGCGGCACTCGACGCCGGGTGTCGGCCTGATCTCGCCGCCGCCGCATCACGACATCTACTCGATCGAGGATCTGGCGCAGCTGATCTTCGATCTGAAAAACGTCAACACCGCGGGCGACGTGTCGGTGAAGCTCGTCTCCGAGGTGGGAGTCGGCACGGTCGCGGCCGGGGTATCGAAGGCGCGCGCCGACCACGTCACCATCGCGGGCTTCGAGGGCGGCACCGGCGCCTCGCCGCTCACCTCGATCAAGCATGCCGGCAGCCCGTGGGAGATCGGGCTTGCCGAGACCCACCAGACGCTGGTCGCGAACCGGCTGCGCGGCCGCATCGCCGTGCAGGTCGACGGCGGCATCCGCACCGGGCGCGACGTCGTCATCGGCGCGATGCTGGGCGCCGACGAGTTCGGCTTCTCGACCGCGCCGCTGATCGCGGCCGGCTGCATCATGATGCGGGTGTGCCATCTCAACACCTGCCCGGTCGGCGTGGCGACGCAGGATCCGGTGCTGCGCAAGCGCTTCAAGGGCACGCCCGAGCACGTCATCAATTATTTCTTCTTCGTCGCCGAGGAGGTCCGCGAGCTGATGGCCGAGATGGGCTATCGCTCCTTCGACGAGATGATCGGCCAGATGCAGATGCTCGACCGCAACAAGCTGGTCGAGCACTGGAAGGCGCGCGGGCTGGATTTCTCAAGACTGTTCACCAGGCCGGCGGCGCCCGCGGGCGTGAAGATCTACAAATGCGAGCCGCAGGACCACGGCATCGACAAGGTGCTCGACCGCAAGCTCATCGCCGAGGCGCGCGCCGCGATCGACCGCGGCGCCAAGGTCAAGATCGAGACGCCGATCCGCAACACCGACCGCACCACCGGCGCGATGCTCTCGGGCGAGATCGCGAAGATCTACGGCCACGAGGGCCTGCCCGACGACACCGTCCACGTGAAGTTCAAGGGCACCGCGGGCCAGAGTTTCGGCGCCTGGCTCGCGCGCGGGGTGACATTCGAGCTCGAAGGCGAGACCAACGATTACACCGGCAAGGGCCTTTCCGGCGGCCGCCTCATCGTCTATCCGCCGCACGAGGCGACGCGCATCGTGCCGGAGGAATCCATCATCGTCGGCAACACCGTGCTCTACGGCGCGATCGAGGGCGAGTGCTATTTCCGCGGCATCGCCGGCGAGCGCTTCGCCGTGCGCAATTCCGGCGCCATCGCGGTGATCGAGGGCGCGGGCGACCATTGCTGCGAATACATGACCGGCGGCGTCGTGGTCGTGCTCGGCTATACCGGCCGCAATTTCGCCGCCGGCATGTCCGGCGGCATCGCCTACGTGCTCGACGAGGACGGCACCTTCGCGCGCCGCTGCAATCTATCCATGGTCGAACTCGAGCCGGTGATGGAGGAGGAGGAGATGATCGCGCGGCACTATCACCAGGCCGGCGATCTCGACATGCACGGCCGCGTCGACGTGATGGCCGACATGACGCGGTTCGACGCCGAGCGGCTGCACCAGCTCATCGAGCATCATGCGCGCTACACCGGCTCGCGCCGGGCGCGGGAGATTCTCGCGCACTGGGCCGACTATCTGCCGAAATTCCGCAAGGTGATGCCGGTCGAGTACCGCCGCGCACTCGCCGAGCTGAAAGCTCGCGAGGCCGAGGCGCTGCCGCTGGCCGCCGCCGGAGGCTGAGGGCTCCCATGGCGGATATCGTACTGCGGCCGTCGTCCCGGCCAAGCGACCCCGGACCTGATCCGGGGGAGCGCGAGCCGGGATCCATGAACACCGATCTTCGAGCTATCGCTGGTTCCGTGGTCATGGGTTCCGGCTCTCGCGCTTCGCGCTCGGCCGGAATGACGAGGCTTCGCCGCTAATGGGCAAGGTCACCGGGTTCCTGGAGATCGAGCGTCAGGACCGCCGCTACGCGCCGGCGTCCGACCGCATCCGGCATTTCCGCGAGTTCGTGATTCCGCTCTCGGAAGAGACGACGCGCGACCAGGCGGCGCGCTGCATGAACTGCGGCATCCCGTATTGTCACACCGGCTGTCCGGTCAACAACCAAATTCCGGACTGGAACGATCTCGTCTACCGCCGCGACTGGCACGCGGCGAGCCTCAATTTGCATTCGACCAACAACTTTCCGGAGTTCACCGGGCGGCTGTGCCCGGCGCCGTGCGAGGCGTCCTGCACGCTCAACCTCGACGACAATCCGGTGACCATCAAGACCATCGAATGCACGATCGCCGACCGCGCCTGGAAGGAGGGCTGGATCGTTCCCGAGCCGCCGGCGAAGAAAACCGGCAAGAAGGTCGCGGTGATCGGCTCGGGCCCGGCGGGGCTCGCCTGCGCGCAGCAGCTCGCGCGCGCCGGCCACGAGGTGCATCTGTTCGAGCGCTGGGCCAAGGCCGGCGGCCTGCTCACCTACGGCATCCCCGATTTCAAGATGGAGAAGCATCACGTCGAGCGCCGCGTCAAACAGATGGAGGCGGAAGGCGTGGTGTTCCATACCGGCGCCCACGTCGGCGTCGACGTGCCGATCGAGCCGCTGCTTGCGGAGCACGACGCATTGGTGCTCGCCGGCGGCGCGGAGAAATCCCGCGACCTGCCGATTCCGGGGCGCGAGCTTTCCGGCATTCATTTCGCCATGGATTTTCTGCCGCAGCAGAACCGCCGCATCTCCGGCGAGCCGCAGCTCGGCGACCTGCCGCCGATCACCGCCAATCGCAAGCATGTCGTCGTCATCGGCGGCGGCGACACCGGCTCCGACTGCATCGGCACCGCGATCCGCCAGGGCGCGCTCTCGGTGACGAACCTGGAGCTGTTGCCGCAGCCGCCCGCCAAGGAGAACAAGCTTTTGACCTGGCCGGACTGGCCGCTCAAGCTGCGCACCTCCGCGAGCCACGAGGAGGGCGCCGAGCGGGAGTTCGCGGTGATGACGCAGAAATTTTCCGGCAACGGCCAGGTCGAGAAGCTGCACTGCGTGCGCGTCGATCCCAAGCTCGCGCCGGTTCCCGACAGCGAGTTCGAGCTCAAGGCCGATCTCGTGCTGCTCGCGATGGGCTTCGTGCATCCGGTGCACGAGGGCATGATCGCGGCGCTCGAGCTCGAGCTCGATCCGCGCGGCAACGTCAAGGCCGACACGCGGCGCTACCAGACCTCATTGCCGAAGGTGTTCGCGGCCGGCGACATGCGGCGCGGCCAGTCGCTGATCGTGTGGGCGATCCGCGAGGGCCGCCAGGCCGCCGCCGCGGTCGACGAGTTTTTGATGGGGTCTACGAATTTGCCGCGGTGAGCAAACGTAGACGCGGTGATCAAACGTGCAGTCGTCATGGCCGGGCTTGTCCCGGACCTGGTCCGGAGCCGGGCATGACGACTACGTGATCACTCCATCCCGTATCTCGCCGGGTCGAGCTTGTCGAAGAGCTCCGCCTTCACCACCTCGGTGACTTTCGCTCGGTCCTGACGGATCGGCTTGAGCAACGCGTCCCACTTGCCGTAGATCTCCAGGAGCTTTGCGAATTCCGCCCCGGGATCGGCGATGCCGTATTTGCTCTTCGCGACCTCGAGGATGACGGCGCGGTCGGTCTCCCTGAAGGCCGCGAGATCGTCGAGCATGGACTTGTCGGGCTCCAGCAAGATGATCCGCTTCGACTTGGCTTCCGAGATCGCCTCCTCGTCGGTCGCGTAATAATCGAACACGGTGCCGACGATCGCCAGCGCGATGTTGTCGAGCAGGATCTTGCGTTCCCCGTTGCTGTATTTCTTCCAGGTCTCCGGATTGAACGCGAGCATCGCCACCGAATGATAGGTGCCGAGCTTCAGGCCGGTCAGGTATTTCGCGGCGTCGGCGAGATTGTAGGATTTGAGCGCCGCCGGAGCCTGGATGGCGATGTCGAGGATGCCGCGGCTCAGCCCCTCGAACATCTCGTTGGCCGGCAGGTTGACCGGCGTGCCGCCCACGTGGGTCGCCCAGCGATCCCACACGCTGCCGGGCGTGCGCATCTTCTTGCCCTTGAGGTCGGCAAGCGTGGCGATCTTCACCTTCGACATCAGCACGTAGGGCGTGGTCGAGAACGCCCCGGTGTAGACGATGCCGTTGCGCTTGAACTCGGCGAGACAGGGCGCGCAGTGGAACAGGTTGAACTCGGTCACCGCCGCCGCCGCGACCATGGCGTCGCCGCCGTAGAGCGCGAAGTCGGCGACGAGCTGCCCGTGGGGAAACTCCGCCGGATGATAGGTCAGGACCACCTGGGCGGCGTCGGCGACGCCGTCGCGCACGCCGCCGAGCAGCCCCTTGGCTTCGAGCAGCGAGCCGGCGAGGAACTGGCGGAATTTCAGCGCGCCGTTCGACTGCTGCTCGACC
>WNFY01000702.1_pt1 | contig 30641 bp, 29 predicted proteins | sample 5400091 | NCBI WGS metagenome assembly WNFY01 (sample SAMN13153364, study PRJNA577476) | soil metagenome | isolation source: 60 cm soil or saprolite under grassland replicate 1 | place: USA:California | collected 2016-06-15 | reverse complement strand
CAAGGTGCTGTCGGCGGAGAAGGCGCTGTCGATCCAGGTGCACCCCTCGCGCGCGCAGGCCGAGGCGGGCTACGCCGCCGAGAACGCGCGCGGCCTGGCGGCGGACGACCCGGCCAGGAACTACGTGGACGACTGGCCCAAACCCGAGCTCCTCTACGCCCTGACCCCGTTCGAGGTGGCGGCCGGCCTGCGCACCCCCGCCGACGCGGGGGCCCTGCTACTCGCGCTTTCCGTCGACTCGCTGCGGCCGCTAGGCCTCCTGCTTTCCTTCGCCACCGCCGAGCGCGCCATGGCGGCCGCGCTCGGGGCGGTCCTGAAGTGGCCCGAACCCGCTGCGCTCGTCGCTGAGGTGGTGGCCGCCTGCCAGCGGCTGGCCGCGTCGGACAGTCCCTTCGCCGGTGCGTGCGCCGCCGCGGTGCGGGTGGCTTCGGATCGCCCGGGCGACATCGGCGTGGTCGCCCTGCTGCTGATGCGGCACGAGGTGCTGCAGCCCGGCCAGGCGGTGTTCATGCCGGCCGGCGGCCTGCACGCCTACCTGCACGGCACCGGGATCGAGCTGCTGGCGAACTCCGACAACGTGGTCCGCTCCGGCCTCACCGGCAAGCACATCGACGTGCCCGAGCTGCTCAGGCTCCTCGACCCCGCGGTCGCCGTCCCCGTGCTTTCCCCGCGCCCCCTCGCGGACGGCCTCGCCACCTTCGACACCCCCGCCCCGGAGTTCCGCCTCTACCTGCTCGACGTCGCCGCCTCTGCCTCTGCGCCTGCCTCGCCCGGCTCGGCCACCCCGGCGCTCGCCCTACCCGGCACCGGCCCCAGCATCCTGCTGTGCCTCGACGGCACCTGCACCCTGCGCGCCGCCTCCGGCCAGAAGCTCGACCTGACCCGAGGCGAGTCCTGCTTCATCCCCTTCGCCGACGCCCCCCTCCACGCCACCGGCCCAGCCCGCCTAGCCCAAGCCACCCCCGGCTAGCCGCCCGCCCACCCCTACCGCCGCGCCGCCCGCCCACCCCTACCGCCGCGCCGCACCTTCAGTCACACCAACCACATACGCCTCAGCGTTCCCGTGAGCGAGCCCTTCTGGAGCGCTTTCATGATCGTGAGCGGTTTTAGGCGCTATTTGTCCCAAACCGCTCACGATCATGAATTCCGCGCCCTGCGCCGCCAGGAAGAGTCCCCGCAAAGTCTCCGTTCACGCTCCACCAGTCACACCAGCCCCAAGGTCCGCTCCACTAGGCCCACCCGAGAGGGCGTTTCCGCTCGCCCGGAGCGGCGGTTTCATGGTGTCCTTCCCCCGGGGAAAGGCAGTTGGCTGTGGAGGACGCCCGGGCTAGCATGGATGCGTCTCTGCTGTCGGCGGTGGGAGAGTGCGTTGAGGCTGTGAGGTCAGCGATACCGCGCTTGTGCGCGTGACCTCGGCTTGAGCCCACGCGGCGTGGTGTCGCCACACGTACCGGAAACTTTCCTACGTGCTGGGAGCCCCGCCTCATGTCCGCAGCAATCGTCTGCTCAGATCTCAGTTTCAGCTGGCCCGACGGAGCGTCCGTGCTGTCCGGCCTGACCGTGTCGTTCGGCCCGGGGCGTACCGGGCTGATCGGGGTGAACGGCTCGGGCAAGTCCACCCTGCTCAAGCTCATCGCGGGGGAGCTGCGCCCCGGTTCCGGCGCGGTGCGCGCCCGCGGCGAGGTGGGCTACCTGCCGCAGGCCATCACCCTCGGTACCCACCAGAGCGTTTCCGGCCTGCTCGGCATCACCGCCGCCCGGGATGCGCTGCACGCCATCGAGGCGGGCGAGACGGGAGAGGACGTCTTCGCGGCGATCGGGGACGACTGGGACGTCGAGGAGCGCGCCCGCGCCTGGCTGGACCGGCTCGGCCTCGAAAACCTGACCCTCGACGACCGGGTGGAGCGGCTGTCCGGCGGGGAGACCATCGGTGTCGCGCTGGCCGCGCTGTTCCTGCGCCGCCCGGACATCCTGCTGCTGGACGAGCCGACCAACAACCTGGACCTGGACGCGCGCAAGCGGCTGTACGACGCGGTGGCGTCGTGGACCGGGGTGATGGTGATCGTCAGCCACGACCGCGAGCTGCTCGCCGTGATGGACCAGATCGCCGACCTGTCCGGCGGCGAGATCCGCATGTATGGCGGCAACCTGGACGCCTACGAAGAGCTGCTCGCTGCCGAGCAGGCGGCGGCGGAGCGCGCGGTTTCCTCGGCCGCCGCGGACGTCCGGCGGGAACAGCGCGACCTGGTTGAGGCCCAGGTCAAGCAGGCCCGACGCGATCGCATGGGCCGTAAGGTCGCCGCATCCGGCGGCCTGCCCAGGATCGTGGCGTACGCCCGCAAGCGCGCCGCGCAGGAAACCGCGGGCCGGTCCCGCGGGCTGCACGCCGGGCGGCTCGACGCGGCCCGCGGCCGGCTGGACGAGGCCGAGCAGGCGGTCCGGGACGACGCGGAGATCCGGGTCGACCTGCCGGGCACGGCCGTCCCGGGCGGGCGCACCGTGCTGACCGTCGCCGGCCTGGACGGAACGCGCTGGCACCCGGCGCCCCCGGCGCCCGGTACGCCCGCCACGCCCCCGACGCCCCCCACACCCCCGACGCCAGACGCGCTCCCCGTTGCGGCCCTCGCCGAACTCATCGTCCGGGGCCCGGAGCAGATCGCCCTCACCGGCCCGAACGGCGCGGGCAAGACCACGCTCCTCCGCGCGATCGCGGGCCTGGCGACGCGCCCCGGCGTCACCGTGCGACTGGGTGCGGTCACCGGTTACCTGCCGCAGCGCCTCGACCTTCTCGACGACTCGCTGAGCGTGGTCGATAACGTCCGGGCGGCGGCCCCGGCCGCGTCGGTGAACGAGGTCCGGGCCAGCCTGGCCCGGTTCTTGTTCCGCGGCGACCGGGCCGACCGGCCGGCCAGCACGCTGTCCGGCGGCGAGCGCTTCCGTGCCGTCCTCGCGGCCCTGCTGCTCGCGCAGCCCGCGCCGCAGTTGCTGCTGCTCGACGAGCCGACCAACAACCTGGACATGGCCTCGGTCCGGCAGTTGTCCCAGGCGCTCGAGGGCTATCGCGGCGCGCTCCTGGTAGCCAGCCATGACGCGCCGTTCCTGCGTTCGGCCGGGATCACCCGCTGGCTCCGGCTCGACCGCGAGGCTGGCCTGGCCGAGATCGGCCCCCCATGATCGAGCACGGTGAGCGCACGGGGACCCTTCCGGTTGGCCGGCGCGTCCGGAGTCCGCTAGACTTCGTGGGCGGTCCTGGATCAGGGCCGCATGCCATTGGGGTATGGGGTAATTGGCAGCCCGACAGGTTCTGGCCCTGTTAGTCTAGGTTCGAGTCCTGGTACCCCAGCAGCTCAGCATGACGGCGCGGACGTAGGTTGCGTCCGCGCTCGTTCATGCCGGGCCCGGGTGCAGCCTGACCGCCGCTTGGCCTGACCGATCGCGAGGCGGTAGTCTGTACCGCGCTGGCCTCGCCAGCACAGCACGGTAAGCACAGCACGGCCCCGTCGTCTAGAGGCCTAGGACGCCGCCCTCTCAAGGCGGTAACGCCGGTTCGAATCCGGTCGGGGCTACGAACGTGAAATGCCAGGCCAATGGCCTGGCATTCGTCAGTTTCCGGCCAGACACCTGCTCACGTGTCGATGTTCGGGTTGCCCGGCGGCAACGGCACCAGGTGCGCGGGCGGCTCCGGGACCGCGATCCAGGACTCCACGCCCAGGTCCGGCCGCACGTGCACGATTTCGCCCGGCGCGAGCATCCGCCAGCCGTTCTCCCCGTCGAGCTTCTCCGACGCGATCACCACCGAGGCCGCGTCCGCCAAGTCGGGCACGTGCACCGAAGACGTCGCGCTGCGCACGTGCAACTCCTCGCCCTCCGGGCGGCCCAGGATGTGCAGCGCGTGCTGGTCCGGGTAGCGCAGCGCCCACAGCTCGCCCGGCGCCGTGACGATCGCGTTCAGGGAAGAGACCGGCAGGTGCGCCGCGATCCACGACGCCGCGGCCGCGATCCCCGCGCCGACGTCGCCGCCGTGCGCGTCGGTTTCCTCGGTGATCAGCGCGAAGTACCGCTCCGAGTCGGTGTCGCCCAGCACCAGGTCGGCGTACGGGCCGAGCTCCGCTTCCAGCCGGGCGAGCGAGCCGAAGCCTCCGTTGTGGGCCATGACGCGGCCCTTCATCCCGAACGGGTGGGTGTTACGCTCCGTCCGGCCGCCCGCCGTCGCCCACCGGACGTGGGCCACGAACGCGGATGACTCGGCCCGCCGGGCGGCCCGCTGGAACTCCCGGTCGCGGAAGGCCGGCTCGGGCTGCTTGTCCAGCACGATCCCGCCGTCCGGGCCGAAATAGCCAAGACCCGTCCCGTCCACGTTGCGACGGCTCTGCGCCTCCAGCGAATCCGGGGCGTCGAGCAGCCAGAACGTCGCCTTGACCCGGTTCGTGCCCGCGGTCAGGCCGAACAGCCGACACACGCTGCCGAACCTACCTCAGAACGCCCGCCCGATGAATATCCCGCGGCCGGTCCTGACCCAGCGTGGCTTCCCCGATGCCGCGACCCGCGACGACTTCGCCGGCGGCTGGAGCGGGGTGTGGGACGGGCTCACCCCCGGTGAACATGACCCGGGCTCGGCTGGGTAGGCTTCTCACCCCCGAGGACCGAGCCAATCGAAAACCGGGAGGTAGACCGTGATGACCGAGGCAGAGACCGAGAACGGCAACCCGGCCCTGGAGGAGGCGTCCCGCGAGCTCCAGGCGGCCACGCACGACGCCCAGGTCGCCTTCGACTGCATCGCCCTGGGCGACATCGACCGGGCGCACACCCACGCGCTGACCGCCAAGATCGCGGCCGACGCGGCGGTGACCGCCCTGGCGGCCGCCCTTGGGCTGCCGGACGGCGCTCAGTGATTGCCGGACGGCGCTCAGTGATTTCTGCCTGATGGGTCACGCGGTCATACCGGCGCCGACCCGGTTCGACGCCGGAGACGGGCCCGGGTTCGCCTTCCGGCCGGGCACGGTGATCGCGTACGCCGATGCCCGGATCGCGCCGCTCGTCGGGCGGTTCTGCACCCAGGTCGGCCGCCGGACCGGCCTGCGCTTGGCGCCTATCCACGGCGACCGAGCACCGGACGTGCCGTCCGTCACGATCGAGCTGGCCGCCGCGCACGGCCCGGGCGGGCTGCCCGCGCCGGCCGGCCTCTCACCCGACGGTGGCGACCCGGCCGACGAACGCTACTTGCTGCTGATCGAGGACGGCCGGGTCGTGCTGCGCGCAGCGGAACCGGTCGGCGTCGCCCGCGGCCTGACCACGCTGCTCCAGCTGGTGGCATCGGGCACGGAAGAATTCCGGGTGCCGACCGCGCGGATCCTGGACGCGCCGAGGTACGCCTGGCGCGGCCTGTCGCTCGACGTGGCCCGCACCTTCTTCACCGTCGAGGAGATCCGGCGGGTGATCGACCTGCTGGAGCTCTACAAGCTCAACGTGCTGCACCTGCACCTGACCGACGACCAGGCCTGGCCGCTCACCCTGGGCCGCCCGGCCGCCGGCCCGGAGCCCGGCGCCCCCTTCTACCGTGACCAAGACCTCCGCGACCTGGCCGGCTACGCCGCGGACCGCTTCGTCACGATCGTGCCCGAGGTCGACACGCCCGGGCACGCCTCCGCGCTGCTGGGGCTGCGGCCGGACCTGAAGTCCGGCCGGAACGAGGTCGAGTACGAGTTCCTGCCCGGCCACCGCCGCCGCGCCGTGTGGCTCGACCCGGAGCTGCCCGCGACCTTCGAGCTGATGGAGCAGGTCCTGGCCGGGGTGGCCGCGATCTTCCCGGGCCCCTACCTGCACATCGGCGCGGACGAGCCCCGCGGGATGCCGGATGAGGATTACGTGTCGTACGTCCGGCGGCTGCGCCGCCTGGTCCGCATCCTCGGCAGGCAACCACTGGGCTGGCAGGAGTCGGCGCGGGCGGGCCTGGACCCGGACGACGTCGTCCAGTACTGGCTCACCGGACTCGACCTTCCGGCGTCCGTGCCCCCGCAGGTCCGGGCGCAGGTCGAGGCGGAGGTGGCCCTGTCGCGCCGCGACGCCGAGGCGGTGGCGGCGGCGTCGGTACCGGTGATCGCCTCACCGCTGGGCCACTGTTACCTCGACGTCCCCTACGCCGACCCGCCGGCCGATGCCGGTGCCGGTGCCGGTGCCGGTGCCGGTGCCGCGCAGGCGGACCGGCACGGCCGCCTCGGCCTGCGCGTCTACGCGCCCAAGACCATCGCCGAGTCGTTCCGGTGGGAACCCGCCGAAACGCTCGGGCCGGGCCGGGCGGCGCAGGTCGCCGGCGTCGAGGCCGCGATCTGGGCCGAAACCATCTCCGGCTTCGACGACCTGTCCTTCCTCCTGCTGCCCCGCCTGCCCGGCGTCGCCCACCGGGCCTGGAGCGACCCGCGGCACGGTGACTGGGCCGGCCACCGCGACCGCCTCGCCCGGCACGGCCGTCTGTGGGCCCAGGACGGCCTCACCTACTTCCGCGCCGCCACCGTGGACTGGGCCTAGGCCGACCCCGGGCCGAGGTCGAGCAGTTCCTCGAAGAACATGTCGGCGGCCAGGTCCCGGATCGCGTCGCTGGCCTCGGTCTCGCGCACGCCGGGCGCGATGATGCCGCGCGGCTCGATGGCGGCGAACAGGTCGGCCGCCTTGGCCTGCGCGTCCAGCAGCCGGGCCGAGCGGACCCCCTCGTCCTCGACCAGGCTCTTACTAGCCAATGGCCAGCGCCTTGAGGAGCGCCTTCATCCACGGGCCCAGGTCGGCGGGCGTCCGCGCCGAGATGAGGTTGCCGTCCACCACGGTGGCCTCGTCCACCCAGTCGGCGCCCGCGTTGACCATGTCGTCGCGGATCGCGCCGACGCTGGTGGCCCGGCGGCCCACCAGGATCCGGGCCGAGATCGGCACCCAGCCCGCGTGGCAGATGAAGGCGATCGGCTTGCCCGCGCCGTCGAACGCCCGCACCAGGTCCAGCACGGCCTGCGAGCGCCGCAGCTTGTCCGGCGCAAACCCGCCCGGGATGACCAGGGCGTCGAAGTCACCCTCGGCCACCTGCTCCACGGTGGTGTCCACCGGCACCGGCCCGTGGCCCTTCTTTCCGTGCACCGGGTGGTCGTCGAGCCCGGCCACGGTCACCTCGACGTCCTCCTCGGCCAGCCGGTACAGCGGATACAGCAGCTCCATGTCTTCGAAGTCGTCCGCGGCCAGGATGAGAACGGTGCGCTGTGCGAGAGCCATGTTTCCGACCATACCGGTGCGGATGCCGGTGACCTGTGCACAGGCCGGCCCGCCGGACCCGGTGCCGGCGATGAGGGCCGAACGCATGCCGGTGCCGCTCCTGCGCCCGGTATCGGGCCGCGATGGCCAGGACGTCCCTGACGTACCAGCAGGCGTGGTTGTAGGCGAAGACCGCCCGCTGCAGGTGCCCGGTCGCGGCGCCGTCGGCGCATAGCATCCGGGCCGCGGTGAAGATCGCGTCCGCCGGGTTGTACGGGGTGAGCTTGGCGGACCGGTCGGCCCGGACGGCGTATTCGGCGAACGTGGCCGGCTCGAACTGCATCGGCCCCTCGGCGCCCTCGCGGTTCTTGCCCTTATGCACCCCGCGGGCCGTGGACTGGCCGTTGCCCGATTCCATCGTGCCGATCCCGGCCAGTACCTGCCAGGAGAGCCCCCGGCAGGTCCGGGCCGCCGCCTTGTACCAGGCCAGGTAGTGCGGCGGGATCCGGGGCGGGACCGCCGCGGCCGCGGGCAGGGCCGTCACCCCGAACGCCAGCACGAGCAGCGTCACGGCCGCCCGTCGTATGTGATGCACATGGCAGTTATGCGCAACATTGACTCTCCGTAACCATTGATTACGTAGAGTGAAGCTTGCCGGAACGTCATGAAACCCCGGATCCAGTGCGTTCTGACGCAGTGGAAGCCCGGATCCATGGCGTCCGGCAGGCGTCCGGCAGCGGACCGATCTTCATGATCAACTCTCATTAGCGGCATTGCGCTGGAGCAGCATGAACACGGCATTCACGCCGTGTGGCCTGGTACGGGCCGTGCCGGAGGGACGGAAGCCGCAATCGCGTCCGAGCCGCAGCCCACCCGGCCCGGCGCGCCAAGCAGCATGGCGATTTGTCTGCGGTTTCGGGGGTCATAGCACCCGAAACCGCAAACAAAGCCGCCAGCCCCAGCGCGTGGCACGCATAACATCTCGTTGGCCGGGCAAGAAAAGGAGACACAAACGAGCTAAACGCGGGGGAGCAATAGATGACCACAGATCCGCAGCCCGCCCCGACCCAGGGCGAAGCCCCCTCAGCCCAGCCCGCGCTGGAAAACACGCCCCAGCAGGCCGCCCCACCGCAGCAGGCCACCCCGCCCCAGCAGGCCGCGCCGCCCCAGCAGGCCGCGCCGCCCCAGCAGGCCGCGCCGGAACCGGCCGCGCCGCCCGCAGCGGCCCCCCGTCCGCTGCCTCAGCACCGGATCAGGCGCACCAGGACCGGCGGGATCTGGGTGGCGATGGGTTTCTTCGCTGTAATCCTGCTTCTCCTGCTGATCTTCATCCTGCAGAACGGCACCGACGTCAGCGTCTCCTACCTGGGCATGCACGGCCACCTTCCGCTCGGCGTGGCCATGCTGCTCGCCGCGGTCTGCGGCGTGCTCCTGGTCGTGCTGGCCGGGACGGCGCGGATCGGTCAGCTGCGCGCCACCGCCCGGCGGCACCGCCGCGTTGACGCCAAGCGCGCCGCCGCGGCGGCCAAGGAGCCCACCAACCCCTAAGACATGCCCTGCGCGATGCGCCGCGCCGCCTCGTGCAGCCGGTCCGGGGTGTGCGCCGCGTAGCCCAGCACGAACCCCGGCACCCCGGGCCGCTGCCGGTGCCAGGACAGCGGCTGGACCAGTACCCCGGTCCGCAGGATGGCCTCGGCCAGGTCCGCGTCGGAGCCGTCGAGCCCGGGAAACGTGATCAGCAGGTGCAGCCCCGCCGCCACGCCCTGCACCCGGGCCTGCGGCAGGTGCTCGCGCAGCGCCCGGAGCAGGGCGTCCCGCCTGCTCCGCTGCCGCTTGCGTACCAGCCGGATGTGCTGCTCGAGCTCGCCGCTGGCGATCAGCCGGGCCAGCACGAGCTGCGGCAGCGCCGGGCTGCCCAGGTCACTGGCGTACTTGGCCTCGGTCAGCTCGGCCCGGAGCCGAACGGGCGGGATCAGCCAGCCCAGCCGCATGCCGGGGGCTAGCGTCTTGGACGTGCTGCCGGCGTAGGCGACCAGCCCGGGGGCCGAGGCGTGCAGCGCGGGGACCGGCGCCCGGTCGTAGCGGAACTCCGCGTCGTAGTCGTCCTCGACGATCAGGCCGTCGGCCGCGGCGGCCCAGTCCAGCAGGTCGCGGCGGCGCTGCGGGGCCAGCACCACTCCGGTGGGGAACTGGTGCGCGGGCGTGAGCAGCGCCGCCCGCGCCTGGCTCCGGGCCAGCTCGCCGACCAGCATCCCGTGCTCGTCCACCGGGACCGGCACCGGCCGCAGGCCCCAGTAGGCCAGGTCGTCCCTGGCCCCGCGCGAGCCCGGGTCCTCGACCGCGATCTCGCCGAGCCCGCGGGCCTGCAGCACCCGGGCCAGCAGGGCGAGCGCCTGCGCCACCCCGGTGACGACGATGATGTCGCCCGGGCCGGCGCGCAGCCCGCGGGTGCGGGCGAGCCAGCCCGCGAGTTCGGTGCGCAGCGACAGGCTGCCGCGCGGATCGCCGTAGCCGAGCTCGGTCACGCTGGCCTGCTCGAGCACCGCCCGTTCGGCCCGAATCCAGGCGGCCCGCGGGAACCCGGACAGGTCGGGCACGCCGGGGGAGAGGTCGATGTCCGCCCGTTCCCGCCAGCCCGGCGGCACCAGCAGCGGCCCCGGCGGCGGCGGCGCAGCGGCCGCCGGGGCCGCCGGAAAAGTACGCGACACACCGAGGACCCGGGTCCCGGCCCCGGGCCGGGCGCTGACCAGCCCTTCGTCGGCGAGCCGCTGGTACGCCTCGACGATCACGCCCCGGGAAACCCCCAGGTCACCGGCTAGCAGCCGGGTGGCGGGCAGCGGCGTCCCGGCCCTCAGCTGCCCGTCCATGATGGCGGCCCGGATGGCGTCGGCCAGCCAGCCGGTCAGCCCGCGCACCGGCGCCGCCGCCGGACTCAGCTGGAGGAAATCCGCCCCGGTCACTGGTCCATCATAAATCCGCGACAATGGCCCTGTTAGCCGGACCATCGCACGCATACCTTAGCGTCGTGCCTGGTCTACGCGCCCCCGAAGCCCCCGAAGTCACCGAAGCCCCCGAAGTCACGGAAGCACCCGCCACCGCCAACACCGCCCCGCACCGCGGCGCCGCCATCGGCGTGGCCGCGGGCTCGGCCGCCATGGTCTGCGTGGGCGGCAGCGTCGCGGTCTCCTCGGTGCTGGCCGGCGCGCCGGTCTACACCGCCGAAGCCGTCCGGTACGGAGCCGCCTGCCTGCTGCTCGTCGCCCTGGCCCGGCTCACCGGCCGCCGTATCACGTGGCCGCGGAAAACGGAGTGGCTGTGGCTGTCCGGCATCGCCATGACCGGCCTGGTGGTGTTCAACCTGGCGCTGGTCGAGGGATCCCGGCACGCCGAACCCGCCGTCCTCGGCGTGGCCGTGGCCTGCGTCCCCGCCGTCCTGGCCCTGATCGGCCCGCTGCTGGAGGGCACCCGCCCGCGGACCGCGGCCGTGGCCGCCGCCCTCGTCGTCACGGCAGGCGCCGGCCTAGTCCAGGGATTGGGCCGGACCGACGCCATCGGCGTGGCCTGGGCCGTCGCGGTCTTCGGCTGCGAGGCGGCGTTCACCCTGCTGGCCATCCCGGTGCTCGGCCGGCACGGCCCGTGGGGGGTGTCGGTGCACGCCACCTGGCTCGCCACGGTGATGTTCGCCGTGCTCGGGGCGATCAACGAGGGACCGCACGCCGTAACGAAGCTAGACCGGGCGGACTGGCTCGCCGTCGGCTATCTCGCGGTCGCGGTCACCGCGGCGGCCTTCGTGCTGTGGTATTCCAGTGTCCGGCGGCTGGGGGCCAGCCGGGCCGGGCTGCTCACCGGGATCGCCCCGGTGGCCGCGGCGGTCAGCGGGGTCCTGCTCGGCGGGCCGGCGCCCAGGCCGCTGGTCTGGGCCGGCATCGCGGTCGTCGCGGCCGGCCTGGCCCTCGGCTTCAGGAAGGGGAGAACCTGAAATGTACTTCCAGCACGATGCCGCTCTGTGGCGGGACTTCCCGGCCCTGGTCCCCGGCGTCCTGTACGCCGAGGGCATCACCGCCGACGCGGCCCCGGACACGGACCACTACATCGCTGCGGCCACGGCCCGGCTGGCCGGCGGCCCGGAGTCAGAGTTCCCCGAGATCCAGGCCTGGCGGCGCGCCTTCGCCCGGATGGGCCTGAAGCCGACCCAGTACCGCTGCGCGGCCGAGTCGCTGCTGCGCCGGTTCCGCACCCAGGGCAACCTGCCGCGGCTGCACCCGCTGGTCGACCTCTGCAACGCGGTCTCGCTGGCCTTCGCCGTCCCGGTCGCCGTCCTCGACGCGGACCAGGTCGCCTGGCCGCTCGAGGTGCGGTACGCGTCCGGCCACGAGGACTACCTCACGTTCGGCGGCGAGGTCGAGCACCCCGCCCCCGGCGAGGTGATCTTCGCCGACCAGGCCGGGCAGGCGCACGCCCGCCGCTGGACCAACCGGCAAAGCGGCCGGTCCGCGGTCTCGCCCGCCACCAGCACCGTCCTGATCGTGGCCGAGGCCCTGCACGAAGGCGCGGCCACGACCATCCCCGAGCTCACCGAGACCCTGGCCGCCGGGATCGCCAAAACCTGGACGGTCACCCCCCAGACCGCCGTCCTCACCCCCGCCGACCCCCGCTTTACTCCGGCGCGTCCATGATCGCGAAGGCTTTGCTACTCCATCCGGTAGTAAAGTCTTCGCGATCATGAGCATCCGCAAGCACCTAAGCCGAGCGACAGCGCTCCGCCCTCCGCGAGCCGCACATAGTCGGCCTCCTGGTCCGCCCGGGGCTGCCCGGCCCGTCCGCGGTACCGGTCAGCCACGACCGAGCCGCGCTGGTACGCGTCGATAGCCGCGGCGGCCAGGCCCACGGTGACCGGGCCGTAGTACAGGCCGTGCGGCAGAAGCACAAGGTTAGCGGCGAACCGGTGCCCGCCCACGTGCGTGGTCTCCCACACTGGCCCGGGATGCCGGGCGGCCAGCGCCTGCGCCAGCGGCCCGCCCAGCCGCGCGCAGCACGCGTTCCGCTTGCCGTGCGTGCAGACCAGGTACAACGGGTCATCCCACACGACCCCGAACGACGGCATGATCCCGGCCACCAGCTCCTTCAGGTCGCGTTCGGCCAGTTCCGGGGCTGACGCGGACACCTGCGCATACCGCAGCCAAGGCCCGTCGCCCCCCGTCCAGCCCAGAAACACCGACCGCACGTCGCCCACCTCGCGGCGCCCCGGCCGACGGATCAAGTGCACCCGCACGCCGAACTCCTCCGCCGACCGCACCAGCGCCACCAGCGGCGCGGGCTGCGCGGCGTCGGCCGCCTCGTGCGGCCAGGGACCCGGGTGCTCGATCAGCAGCCAGGCCCGGGACGCCTCCGGTGCCGACGCCATCGAGGGCTCGAGCCCGGTGTGGCAATCCGCGCCGTGCTCGCAAACAGCGACCACGCTGGCCAACCTCCGATCACTATTGATCATGTTCATGCTAGGTAATGGAACGCAGGGGGTGGATGCATTCCGAACCCGTGGTGTGAGATGTTCCAGGCGTACGCCCCGGCCAGCCCGAACGCAACCATGTCCCCGACCCGTAGAGCCCGCGGCCGGCTGACCCGGACCCGCCGGGCCAGCAGGTCCTTGGGCGTGCACAGCTGGCCGGCGATCGTCACGGCCTCATCGCGGACGCCGGGCCGCGGCCACTGCGTTAGAACGTACTGGATCCCGGGTTTCATGGCGTTCCACTGGGCCCGGCGCACCCGCGCCGTGATGCTGATGGTGCCGGCGTGACCTGAATCCGGTTTTCCGAACCGTATCGTCCGGCCGCGGCCCATTAGCTAAGCAGCATTGAACTCCAAGCGACATGAGCGAGGCATCCATGTCAGCTGACAGCGCCGTCGGCCCGGTCAGCCCTGGCGCCAGACGACCCAGCCGGCGTCCTGGTCGGAGGCGACGATCCGCCAGCCCGCCGGGGCGTCCGGCCAGCCCGCCTGGGCTGGCTGCCCGGTCGGCCACCCCGCCTCGACCACGGTCGTGCCGGCGGGCAGCGGCTGCCGGCCCGCCCTGAAGTGCTTAAGCTCGGTCCAGGAGACCTCGAACGCCTGCGGCGCCGTCAGCATCCAGCCCAGCGAGGAGGCGACGGCGACCTGGTCGCCGGGGCGCACCTTGCCGGCCTCCATCAGCGTGATCGCCGCCTGCGTGTTCGAATCGTGGTTTTGCGAGATGTGGCTGGTCATCTGGGCCACGGCGACCAGGCTTACCGCGGCCACGCAGACGCCGAACGCCGCGGACACGGCCGCGAACGCCCGGCCAGGGCGCAACCTTCGCAGCACGACCGCGAAGCCGATCCACGCCGCCAGCATGACGAGCGTCACCGCGGTGGCCAGCGTCACGCTGGCGTTCGTCCAGTTCTGGGTGACCACGGCCGGCTCGGCGAAGTTGAACCCGGTGCCGAACCCGTTCGTCGGCACCGTGGTCCCGATGTAGACGGCCACCGTCAGCGCGGCCAGCAGGAAAAGCCCGGTGCAGACGGCGGCGCAGATACCGATGTCCCGCATCCTGGCCCGGAGCAGCACCGCGGCGCCGACCAGGAAGAACACGATGATCATGCCGTCCAGGTAGCGCCCGGACGCCCAGGCCTGCGGCTGGTCGGAGGGCAGCGCGGCCGGGGCCATGCAGGCGATGAGCGTGGTCACCGCCACCGAGAGCGCGGCCATGATCCGCAGGTCGCTCCGCACGTCGCGGCGCACGATCACCAGCAGCGCGGCGACTAGGCCGATACCCGCGATGCCCCAGCTGTCGAGCACCACCCGCCACAGCTGGCCTGCCGCCATCTCGAGCACGTGGATAACGCCGTTCACGCTGCCCAGCCGGAGCCGGATCTGGCCGGACAGGCTACGCGTGCCCTCCGGGTAGACCGCCAGGCTGATGTGGTGGTTCAGTGCCCACCCGGCGGCCGCCACGACCACCGCGGTCAGCGCGGCCACGAGCACGCTGAGCCGTGCGGCGGCCTGCCGCCAGCCGATGAACACCCCGATCGCGGCCAGCCCGGCCACCATCACCAGGCCACGCGAGTGGACCGCGTAGGCGTATGCGGCCAGCGCCGCCGAGCCGGCCGCGTTCGCGTACCGGACTCGCGCCGACGAGGCCGTCAGCCAGCTATGCGTGGTCAGCAGCCAGGCCAGCGTGATCACCACGAAGACCGCGTCGGTCATCGCGTACTCGCTGTAGAAGAACCCGGCCGGGACGAGCGCGGCTGCAAACGCCACGCCGTACGCGGCCGGCCGGCCGAGCCCGAGCCTGCGGCAGGCCAGGTAACCGAGCGGCAGCACCAGGGCGCTGATCACGGCGTTGATCGCCATCACGCCGTGGTAGACGGTCGAGGGATTGCTGCTGACCAGTACGCCGGCGTGATCAGCAGCGGATAGCCGCCCGGATACAGCGTCGAGGCGGACAGGTCGGCGGCGGGCCCGCCCGCGAGCACCCGCGCCGCCACCAGGTACGCGGTCTCGTCCGGGTTGGCCAGCGGTATGACCTGGTGGCGGCTGAACCACACCCGCAGCCCCACCTGGACCAGCCAGCCGACCGCCAGCAGGATCACCCAGCGCCGGCTCGCGGCCCAGGAACTCGCCGCCCCCGCGGCGCCTCGCCGGGTGGGGGCCGAAACGGGCACGCTGCCGCGCGCGTCCACCGCGGCCGCCCCGCCCGCGTCCACCGCGGCCGCCCCGCCCGCGTCCCTCATGCCCAGCGTGATCAGCAGGCGTGCCAAGCCGCAGCCTCCCTGATGTCGAATGAACGGCCCGGTCTCACCCCCCCTGGGCCGTCGTGTTCGCGCATGCCGGAAAACGGTGTTGACGACGCGCGTGTGACCAGGGTGGTAGTTCAGTCTGAGAACAAGTTGTGTAACACTTGTGTCCGCGCCGAGAACTCGTCGGCGCGCGCCCACGGCCCGGCGCGCCCGCAGTGCGCCCGCGCCCGCAGTGCGCCCGCGCCCGCAGTGCGCCCGCGCCCGCAGCGCGCCCGCGCCCGCAGCGCCGGGCCGGGCCGGGTCACACCGCCCAGGGTGTACGATCGGTCGCGTGTCACGGTGGTATCCGCGCTTTATCCTGGCTCCGGGCGGAGCCGGGCGCTAACGCGCGCGCTGATCACCGCCTGGAGCCAGCAAGGCGACAGACAGCCCTGAGTCACGAGGGGTGTGCTGGCTCCCGGGCCCGGGCAGCCGCCCGCCCGGGAGGAGACGCGCCCGATGACCCGCACCAGCGACACCCGGATCACCGGCTACGAGCCGCTGCTATCCCCGTCGGCCCTGCTCGACCAGCGGCCGCTGGACGAAGCGGCCACGGCGATCGTCGAGCAGAGCCGCGCCGGGGTCCGCGCCGTGCTCGACGGCTCGGACGACCGCCTGCTGATCATCGCCGGGCCCTGCTCGGTGCACGACCCGGCAGCGGCGCTCGACTACGCCGGGCGGCTCATCGAAGCCCGCGAGCTCCACCGGGCCGACCTGCTGATCGTGATGCGGGTGTACTTCGAGAAGCCGCGCACGGTGACCGGCTGGAAGGGCCTGATCAACGACCCGGGCATGGACGGCGGCCACGATGTGCACCGCGGCCTGCGCACCGCCCGCCAGTTGCTCCGCGACATCGTCGCCACCGGCCTGCCGGTGGGTTGCGAATGGCTCGACCCGATCACGCCGCAGTACATCGCGGACACGGTGACCTGGGGCGCGATCGGCGCGCGGACCACCGAAAGCCAGGTCCACCGCCAGCTCGCCTCCGGCCTGTCCATGCCGGTCGGGTTCAAGAACGGTACCGACGGCGACGTCCAGGTAGCGGTGGACGCGTGCCGGGCCTCGGCCACCGGTCACACGTTCTTCGGCGTCACCCCCAACGGGGTCGCCGCGGTGGTGACCACGGCGGGCAACACCGACACCCACGTGATCCTGCGTGGCGGCCGGTCCGGGCCGAACTACGAGGCCAGCCACACCGCCAAGGCGCTGGACCTGATCGCCGCGGCCGGGCTGCCGCGCCGCCTGATGGTGGACGCCAGCCACGGCAACAGCGGCAAGGACCACCGGCGCCAGCCGGTGGTCGCCGCCGCCATCGCCGAGCAGGTGGCCGCCGGGGAGCGCGGCCTGACCGGGGTGATGCTGGAGAGCTTCCTGGTCGAGGGCAAGCAGGAACCGGGTCCCCCGGCGGCGCTCACCTACGGGCAGAGCGTCACCGACGCGTGCATGGACTTCGGCACCACCGCCGCCGTGCTGGCCGAACTGGCCGGCGCGGTCAGGACCCGACGGCGGGCAGCCGGCTGAGGGCGTCGTCGATGCGCTCCTGGGAGAGCTCGAAGTCCTCCATCTCGCCCGACAGGTAGCGCTCGTAGGCGGCCATGTCGAAGTGCCCGTGGCCGCACAGCGCGGTCAGGATCACCTTCTGCTCGCCGGATTCGGTGCAGCGCTTGGCCTCCTCGATCGCTGCGGCGAGCGCGTGCGTCGGCTCCGGTGCCGGGATGATTCCTTCCGAACGGGCGAAGGCTACCGCGGCCGCGAAGCATTCTCGCTGCGGCTTGGCCACCGCCTCGAACAGGCCGAGCTCGTACATGTGCGAGAGCAGCGGGGACATGCCGTGGTAGCGCAGCCCGCCGGCGTGCACCGGGTCCGGGATGAAGTCGTGGCCGAGGGTGTGCATCTTCAGCAGCGGGGTGAACCCGGCGGTGTCGCCGAAGTCGTAGGCGTACCGGCCCCGGGTGAACGACGGGCAGGCCGCCGGCTCGACCGCGCGGATCACCGGGTTGGACCGGCCGGCCAGCTTCTCCCGCAGGAACGGGAAGAACAGGCCGGCGAAGTTGGACCCGCCGCCGGTGCAGCCGACGATCAGGTCGGGTCCGGACTCACCGGCCGCGGCGAACTGCGCCAGGGCCTCCTCGCCGATCACCGTCTGGTGCATCAGCACGTGGTTGAGCACGCTGCCGAGCGCGTACCGGGTGTCGGCGCTGCCGCCGGCCGCCTCGACCGCCTCGCTGATCGCGATGCCCAGGCTGCCCGGCGAGTCCGGGTGCAGGGCGAGCACGTCCGCGCCCGCCTTGGTGGCACGGGACGGGCTGGCGTGCACGGTGGCGCCCCAGGTCTCCATCATCGTGCGCCGGTACGGCTTCTGGTCGTAGGAGGCGCGGACCATCCAGATCTCGCAGTCGATGCCGTACTGCGCGCAGGCGAAGGACAGCGCGCTGCCCCACTGCCCGGCGCCGGTCTCGGTGGTGAGCCGCTTGGTGCCCTCGGCCGCGTTGTAGTAGGCCTGCGGGACGGCGGTGTTCGGCTTGTGCGACCCGGCCGGCGACACGCCCTCGTACTTGTAGTAGATCCGCGCCGGGGTGTTCAGCGCCTTCTCGAGCCGGTGCGCCCGGTACAGCGGGGTGGGCCGCCACAGCCGGTAGACGTCGAGCACATCCTCCGGGATGGCGATATAGGGGTCGGTGGCCACTTCCTGGCGGATCAGCTCCATCGGGAACAGCGGCGCCAGGTCCTCGGGCCCGACCGGCTGGCCCGTGCCCGGGTGCAGCGGCGGGGGCGGCGGCGCGGGCAGGTCCGGGATCATGTTGTACCACTGGCGGGGGATCTCGGACTCATCCAGTGTGATCTTGGTGCGCTCGGTCACGACGGCCTCCTTGGTTTTCCCGAACCATACGCCTCACGGCGCCTGCGACGTTACCCAACCAGGGTCTTGATCGCGGCGGTCAGCTGGGCCATCGCCTTCTTCGCGTCGGCGAAGAACATGCTGGTCTTGGGGTCGAAGTACAGCTCGTTCTCCATGCCCGCGTAGCCGGTCCCCATCGAGCGCTTGACCACGATGATCGCCTTGGCCTGGTCCACGTCCAGGATCGGCATGCCGGAGATGTCGTTGCCCGGGCGCCGGGCGGCCGGGTTGGTCACGTCGTTGGCCCCGATGACTAGGGCGACGTCGGCCCTGGCGAACTCCGGGTTGATCTCGTCCATCTCCTTGAGCTGCGGGTACGGCACGTTCGCCTCGGCCAGCAGCACGTTCATGTGACCCGGCATCCGGCCCGCGACCGGGTGGATGGCGTAGCTGACCTCGATCTCGCGGTCCTCCAGCATCTTGGCCAGCTCGGCCACGCCGTGCTGGGCCTGCGCCGCGGCCAGCCCGTAGCCCGGCACGATGATCACCTTGGACGCGTAGGCGAGCTGGATGGCCGCGTCATCGGCCGCGATGGAGCGGACCTGGGCGTCCACGGCCCCCTCCACCGCGACCGCGCTGTCCCCGGTGCCGAAACCGCCCAGGATGATGTTGGCCAGCGACCGGTTCATCGCATCGGCCATCAGCTTGGTCAGGATGCTTCCCGACGCCCCGACCAGCGCGCCCGCCACGATCAGCGCCCAGTTGCCGATGACGAACCCGGCCATGGCCACCGCGGTGCCGGTGAACGCGTTCAGCAGCGAGATGACCACTGGCATGTCCGCGCCGCCGATCGGCAGCACCATCAGCACGCCGAACGCCAGCGAGGCGAGCACCACGATGAGCAGCGCGGGCAGGCTGGCGGTGCTGAAGATGAACGCGGCCGCGCCGACGGCGACGACGGCCAGGCCCAGGTTGACCAGGCGGGCGCCGGAGAAGATGATCGGCTGGCCCGGGATCACCCCCTGCAGCTTGCCGGCCGCGATGATCGACCCGGAGAACGTCACCGAGCCGATGAGCACGTCGAGCACGGTGAACACCGAGGTGGTACCGAGCACGCCGGTCACGTGAGACTCGGCCTCGTAGTAGCCGTAGATCGCCACCAGCGCGGCGGCGCCGCCGCCGACCGCGTTGAACGCGGACACCAGCTGCGGCACCGCCGTCATCTGCACCGTACGGGCCGCCCACAGGCCGACCGCGGAGCCCAGCAGCGACCCGATGATCACCACGACCCAGCCGGTCGCGGTGACCGTACCCGCATGGATCAGCAGGATGAGCGTGGCGACGACCGCGATCACCATGCCGGCCTGCGCCACCTGGTTGCCGCGGCGCGCGGTGGCCGGGCTGTTCATCAGGTGCAGGCCCACCACGAACATGGCCGCCACCAGCACGTAGACGAGCTGGATGTAGCCGTTGAACCCGCTCATGACCCGGTCCTGCTCATCTTGTTCACCAGGGCCTTGAGTCCTTTGCGTCCGCTCACCGCGGCCAGCTCGGGCTGCCCTTCTACCTGTCCCTGCGCCTCGGGCGTCTTCCGGCGGAACATCTTCAGCATCCGCCCGGTCACCGCGTATCCGCCGACCACGTTCGCGCCGGCGAAGAACGAGGCGATGAACGCGATGACGTACCCGACCGCGTTGTGCGCCGTCACCCCGATCAGCACGGCGCCGACCAGCACGATGCCGTGAATGGCGTTGGTCGCCGACATCAGCGGCGTGTGCAGCGTGGCCGGGACCTTGCCGATGACCTCGATGCCGACGAGCAGGGCGAGGATGAAAATGGTCAGGTCAGTCAGCAGTGCCGTCGACACCGGCGTCTCCCTCTACTTGAAGCAGGCCGGCCACGTCCTGGTGGACGACCCGGCCGTCGTGCGCGATCACCACGCCCGCCTGGATCTGGTCGCTGGTGTCGATCGCCAGCACGCCGCCGGAGGTCAGGTGCAGCAGCAACGCGGAGATGTTCCGCGAGTAGGCGTTCGAGGCCGCGGTCGGCACGGTGGCGGCCAGGTTCTCCGCGCCCACGATCGTGACCCCGTTCCCGGTGACCGACGTCTCGCCGGGAACCGAGCCGGTCACGTTGCCGCCGAACGCGCTGGCGGCCATGTCCACGATGACGGACCCGGGCGCCATGGCCTTGACCGCGTCCTCGGTCACCAGCAGCGGCGGCTTGCGCCCGGGTACCTGCGCGGTCGTGATCACCACGTCCTGCCGGGCGATGTGCCCGGTCAGCTCCTCCTGCTGGGCCTGGCGCTCGTCGGCGGTCAGCTCGCGGGCGTAGCCGCCCTCGCCGGCCGCGGAGCCGACCGAGGTGAGCTCGACAAACGTGGCCCCGAGCGAGGTGACCTCGTCCTTCGAGCTGGGCCTGACGTCGTAGCCGCTGACCACCGCGCCGAGCCGGCGGGCGGTGCCGATCGCCTGCAGGCCGGCCACGCCGGCGCCGAGCACCAGCACCCTGGCCGGCCGGGCCGTTCCCGCCGCGGTGATCAGCAGCGGGAAGAACCGGCCGAACTCCACGGCCGCGACCAGCACGGCCTTATACCCGGCCACGTTGGACTGGGAGGTGAGCGCGTCCATCGGCTGCGCCCTTGACAGTGTGCGCGGCAGCCCGTCCAGGCTGATCACGGTGACCCCGCGGGCGGCCAGCGCCGCGGCGAACTCCGGGTCGGCCAGCGGCGCCAGCATGCCGATGACCGCCTGGCCCGGCCGCAGCTTGCTCACCGCGCCGGGCTCCGGCCGGGTCACGGTCAATATCACGTCGGCGGTCCGGTAGATCTCGGCGGCGCTGACGATCGACGCGCCCGCGTCGGCGTAGGCGGCGTCGGTCAGCCAGGCGCCGTCTCCCGCCCCGCTTTCCACCAGCACGTCGATCCCGGCTGGCTGAAGCCTGGCGATCGCGTCTGGTACCAGGGCCACGCGGCGCTCGCCCGGCGAGGTCTCCTTGACGACTGCTGCCTTCATGCGCCTGCCCGTTTCCATTCCCCGCTTCTTCCGTTCCCTGCTCACCGTTTATTTGGGGTCTTCGCCGGATTCTGACCATACCCATCATGGCCCAACTCCATCATGACCAGGCCGGCGACGGCTCTACGCCGCAGGCTACCCGGCTCCGCGGGCTGGCTCCGTCAGGTCTCGGCGCGCAGCAGTTTGCTGATCCTGTCCCCGGCCGCGACCACGGCCGCGGCGTGCATCCGCCCGGGAGACCTGGTCAGGCGCTCGATCGGCCCGGATACCGAGACGGCGGCCAGGATCCGTCCGCCGGGCCCGCGGACCGGAGCGGAGACCGACGCGACGCCGGGCTCGCGCTCGGCCGCGGTGGCGGCCCAGCCGCGCCTGCGCACCTGGGCCAGCGTGGTCGCGCTGAACTTGGCGCCGCGCAGCCCGCGGTGCATCCGGCCGCCTTCCTCCCAGGCGAGCAGGACCTGCGCGGCCGAGCCGGCCGTCATCGGCAGCGCGGCGCCGACCGGGACCGTGTCCCGCAGGCCGCTGGTCCGTTCGGCCGCGGCGACGCAGATCCTGGTGTCCGCGTGCGGCCGGTAGAGCTGGGCGCTCTCCCCGGTGGCGTCCCTGAGCTGGGTCAAGATGGGCTGGGCGATGGCCAGCAGCCGGTCCTCGCCGGCCGCCGCGGCCAGCTCGCCGATCCGCGGCCCGAGCACGAACCGGCCCTGCGCGTCCCGGGCCAGCATCCGGTGGGTCTCCAGGGCCACCGCGATCCGGTGCGCGGTGGGCCGGGCCAGGCCGGTCGCCTTGACCAGTTGCGCCAGCGAAGCCGGGCCGCTCTCCAGGGCGGACAGTACGGAAATCGTCTTGTCCAGGACGCCGACTCCGCTAGAGTTGTTCATGTTCTGAATACTGCCGTCTCGGAATGCGAGACGCAAGCGGAAGGGAGAGAGCGTGATGGGCCGTACGCTCGCCGAGAAAATCTGGGACGCCCACGTGGTGCGCCGCGCGGAGGGCGAGCCCGACCTGCTCTACATCGACCTTCACCTCCTGCACGAGGTCACCAGCCCGCAGGCCTTCGACGGACTGCGCGCGGCCAGCCGCAAGGTACGCCGCCCCGACCTGACCATCGCCACCGAGGACCACAACGTGCCGACGACCGGGATCGCCGGCCCCGGCGTCCCCCCACCCACCTCCCCAGTCCCCCTCACCGGCCCGAACAGCCCATTCACCGACCCGGTGTCCCGCACCCAGGTCGAGGCGCTGCGGAAGAACTGCGCAGAGTTCGGCGTGCGGCTGCACCCGATGGGCGACGCCGACCAGGGCATCGTGCACGTCATCGGCCCGCAGCTCGGGCTGACCCAGCCGGGCCTGACGATCGTCTGCGGCGACTCGCACACCTCCACCCACGGCGCGCTCGGCGCGCTGGCCTTCGGCATCGGCACCAGCGAGGTGGAGCACGTGCTGGCCACCCAGACGCTGCCGCAGGCCAGGCCCAAGACGATGGCGATCACGGTGGACGGCGCGCTGCCCGAGGGGGTGACGGCCAAGGACCTGATCCTGGCCATCATCGCCAAGATCGGCACCGGCGGCGGCCAGGGCTACGTGCTGGAGTACCGCGGCTCCGCGATCCGCAGCCTGACCATGGCCGGGCGGCTGACCGTCTGCAACATGTCGATCGAGGCCGGCGCCCGGGCCGGGCTGGTGGCGCCGGACGACGTCACGTTCTCCTACCTGGAGGGCCGGGCGCACGCGCCGACCGGAGCCGCGTTCCAGGCCGCGCTCGACTACTGGCGCACGCTGCCCACCGACGCCGACGCCAGCTTCGACAACGAGGTCGTCCTCGACGCCGCCACCCTGACGCCGTACGTGACCTGGGGCACCAACCCGGGGCAGGCGCTGCCGCTGGCGTCCTCGGTGCCCGATCCTGACTCCTTCGCCAACCCGGCCGCCCGGGCCGCCGCCGAGCGCGCGCTGACCTACATGGACCTCAAGCCGGGCACGGCGCTGCGGGACGTCGCCGTGGACACGGTCTTCGTCGGATCGTGCACCAACGGCCGGATCGAGGACCTGCGGGCCGCCGCCTCGGTGCTGCGGGGCCGGCAGGTGGCACCGTCGGTCCGGATGCTGGTGGTCCCAGGATCGATGGCCGTAAGGGCTCAGGCCGAACGGGAGGGGCTCGACGCCATCTTCACCGCCGCGGGCGCCGACTGGCGGTCGGCGGGCTGCTCGATGTGCCTCGGCATGAACCCGGACAAGCTCAGCCCGGGGGAGCGCAGCGCCTCCACCTCCAACCGCAACTTCGAGGGCCGCCAGGGCAAGGGCGGGCGCACCCACCTGGTCTCCCCGGAAGTGGCCGCCGCCACCGCCGTGACCGGCCACCTGGCCGCCCCCGCCGACCTTTAGATCTTTCACAGGAGCCTGACCAATGGAACCGTTCGTCACGCACGCCGGCCGCGCGGTGCCGCTGCGCCGCAGCAACGTCGACACCGACCAGATCATCCCGGCCGAGTACCTCAAGCAGGTGAGCCGGACCGGCTTCGGCCAGGGCCTGTTCGCCGCCTGGCGCGAGGACCCGTCCTTCGTGCTCAACCAGCCCCAGTACGAGGGGGCCACGATCCTGGTCGCGGGCACCGACTTCGGCACCGGCTCGTCGCGCGAGCACGCGGTCTGGGCGCTCACCGACTACGGCTTCCGCGCCGTGATCGCGCCCAGGTTCGGCGACATCTTCCGCGGCAACTCCACCAAGGCCGGCCTGCTCCCGGTGGTGCTGCCCGAGGCCACCGTGGCCGCCCTGCAGGACGCGGTGGAGGCCGAACCCGCCACCGAGATCGTCGTGGATCTGGACAACCGCCTGGTGACCGCCGAGACGGCCGGGATCACCGCGTCCTTCGAGATCGACGACTACACCCGCTGGCGGTTGATGGAGGGCCTGGACGACATCGGCCTGACCCTCCGCCACGTCGACGACATCACCGCCTTCGAGCACTCCCGCCCCAAATTCCTCCCCGTCACCGCCTAACCCACCCGCCAGGGGCGCCCACCCAGGGCGCCCCGGCGGCCAACCGCACGGCTTCCGCGCGTTGCTGGTGTTGCCCGTGAGCACGATGTACAAGGTCAGCCGCTAGGCGCCCCCCGGGCGCGGGTCCTGTACCCCGGCGCTATCCCGCCAGCAGGCTCGCACGCGCCGCGAAGACGAGGCCGGTCACGCTTGTGACCTCGGACGTGAGCGTACGGTAGCGCACAACGGAATTTGGATACTTTGCGTATACCTGCTGGATGCTGAGGCGTGTGATATTCGCCGACACGCGGGCCAATCTGGCCGAGGTTATTGTGCAACGGCGTTTGATCGCCTACTTTCGGGCAGGTCAGAGGTCGCGATCTCGTTTCTGAGCCCACGCGACCTGTGGGGGAAGCGCAGGAGTGAACCATGAACAAGCGTGATCTGATCGACGCGATCTCGGGACGGCTAGGGGACAAGAAATCCGCCACCGAAGCCGTGAACGCGGTGCTCGAGACCATCCAGTCCGCCGTCGCGAGCGGCGACAAGGTGGCCATCACCGGGTTCGGCGTCTTCGAGAAGAGCGAGCGGCCCGCCCGCACGGCCCGCAACCCTGCCACCGGCGCGACCATCCAGGTGCCGAGTTCCTCGGTGCCCAAGTTCCGCGCTGGCGCGGACTTCAAGGCGCTCGTCAACGGCGAGAAGCCCAAGAAGTAACCCAGGGGCGCAGCAGCGCAACGGCCGCGGGCGGCATCCGGGGGAGAACCCTGGACGCCGCCCGCGGCCGTCCGCGGACCAGCAGGCGCCAGGAGCCAGGAGCCACGAGCCAAGCCCCACGAGCGAGCGCTAAGCGCAGCCCGGGCCGCTTGCGCAGCGCGGTCTGGATGATCCGGTCGACCAGCTGCGGCAGCGGCAGGCCGGAGGCCGCCCACATCATCGGGAAGCCGGAGGCCGGGGTCATGCCCGGCATCGTGTTGATCTCGTTGACCAGGACCTGCCCGGCCGGGGTGTAGAAGAAGTCGACCCGGGCCAGGCCCTCGCAGGAGATCGCGTCAAAGGCCGCACAGGCCATCCGCCTGATCTCCGAAGCCGCCTCGACCGGCACCGGCGCCGGGATCCGCATGGTCGTCGCCGAGGCCAGGTACTTCGCTTCGAAGTCATAAAAATCAGAAGAAGGGTCCACGACGACCTGGCCGGGCACGCTCGCCTCGGGCGGCCCGCCGTCCAGGCCCTCCAGCACCGCGCACTCCACCTCGATCCCGTCCACCGCCGCCTCGACCAGCACCTTGGGGTCGTACGCCCGGGCCGCCTCGATGGCCGGCTCCACATCATCAAGCACGGACACCCGGGTGATCCCGATGCTCGAGCCGCCGCGGGCAGGCTTGACGAACACCGGCCAGCCCAGCTCGGCGATCTCGTCCAGGATCCGCTTGCGCTCCGCCACGGCCCGCCAGTCCCGGTCGCGCACCACCACGTACCGGCCGGCCGGCAGGCCGCGCGCGGACATGAGCAGCTTCATGTACTCCTTGTCCATGCCGGCCGCGCTGGCGAACACGCCCGCGCCGGCGTACCGGGTGCCGGTCATCTCGAGCAGGCCCTGCAGCGTGCCGTCCTCGCCGTAGGTGCCGTGCAGCAGCGGCAGCACCACGTCCACCGAGCCGAGGTCCCGCGGCACCGAGCCCGGGCTCATCACCTGCAGAGCCGAGCCGCCAGGACCGGCCCGCGACACGATCTCGCCGTCGCCCACCGCCACCGACTCGACCGACGGCACCGACCCGGCGGACAGCGCCAGCCGGGCCGGGTCGCCCGAGGTGAGCACCCAACGCCCGTCCGTGGCGATGCCGATGGGCAGCACCTCGTACCGGTCGGGGTCGATGGCCGACAGGATCAGGCCCGCGCTCGCGCAGGACACGGCGTGCTCGGTGCTGCGGCCGCCGAACACCACGGCGACCCGGATCTTAGGCTGCCCCACGCGTCCTCCCGTCCCGGCCGGAGCCCGAAGCCCGAAGCCCGAAAGCGAACCACCAGGCTACGGCCTGCCGAGCGACTCCAGGGCGACATACGCATCAGAAATCAGGTCCTCGGCGTCCTCCAGGCCGATGGAGAAGCGTACCGCCCCCGGGTCGATGCCCCCGGCCGCCAGCGCCCGGTCGTCCAGCTGCCGGTGCGTGGTGGAGGCCACGTGGCTGACCACGGTGTGCGTCCCGCCCAGCGACGTGGCGAGCTGGGAAAGCCGCAGCTTGTCGGCGAACGCCATGCCCGCGTCGCGCCCGCCGTGCGGCGTCACGGTCACGATCGCGCCGAAGCGCACCCCCTCCGGCCCGGCGTCGAACAGGCGCCGCGCCACCTGGTGCCCGGAGTGCTCGGGCAGCCCGGGGTAGTCGATGCGGAGCACGGCCGGGTGCCGGGACAGCGCCGCGGCGAACACCGAAGCCGTCGAGCAGGCCCGCCGCACCCGCAGCGGCAGCGTCTCCAGGCCCCGCCGCAGCAGGAACGCGTCGTCCGGGGACAGCGACCCGCCGGTGTCCACCCGCACCCCGCGGATGCTGCTGATCAGCTCGATCCGCCCGGTGACCACGCCGCCGGTGGCGTCGGAGTGGCCGCCGATGTACTTGGTGGCCGAGTGGATGACCAGGTCGGCGCCGTGCTCGAGCGGCCGGCAGATCACCGGGGGGGCCAGCGTCGAGTCCACCACCAGCAGGGCGCCGCTGTCGTGCGCGATCTCGGCCAGCTTGCGCAGGTCGGCCACTGCCGTGGTCGGGTTGGCGATCGTCTCGGCGTACACGATCCGGGTCGTCGGCCGCAGCGCCGCCCGCACCTGGTCCAGGTCGGTGATGTCGACGAAGTCGTTCTCCACGCCGAACCGGGACAAGACGTTGCGCAGGAAGGAATACGTCCCGCCGTAGACCGCCGAGGACGCCACCACGTGCGCGCCGACCCGGGCGAAGGTCCAGAACACGCCGCTGATCGCGGCCATCCCCGAGGCGAACGCCTGCGCCGCGGGCCACCGCGGCAGGTTCACGCCTTCCAGCGCCGCCACCGCGCGGGCGAACGCGTCCACGGTGGGGTTGTCGATCCGGCTGTAGGTGTAGCCGGGCATCTCGTCGTTCAGCACGGCCCGGTACTCCTCGGCCGTGCCGAACGAGAACGACGCGGTCCGGAATACCGGCGTGCCGAGCGGCTGCTGCGAAGGCGTGGGCGGGGCCGGCAGGTGCACCGCGCGGGTGTTTTCGCCGGTCTGCTTGCGCACTATGTCCACGAGGTCAATCCGCCGATCTGAAAAAGCCTGAAAATCACGAGCATCAGGGTCCGTACCACTCCGGCTTGGCTGACCGTGACGCTAGCATCGACGCGGCCTGCGCGACGGGCAGTCCGTCCCGCATCACGGCCTCGACGACCTCGGTGATCGGCATCTCCACCTGGTGCGCCCGGGCCAGCTCGAGCACCGGGCCGCTGGAAGCCACCCCTTCGGCGGTCTGGTTCATCGCCGCCGACGCCGACGCCACTGTCATGCCCCGCCCCAGGTACTCGCCGAACGTCCGGTTCCTGGACAGCGGCGAGCTGCACGTGGCCACCAGGTCGCCCATCCCGGCCAGCCCGGCGAACGTCTGGGTCTGCGCGCCCAGCGCCGAACCCAGCCTGGCGATCTCGGCCAGCCCCCGGGTGATCAGCGTGGCCCGGGTGTTGTCGCCGAGGCCCATCGCCATCGCGATGCCGACCGCGATCGCGATCACGTTCTTCACCGCCCCGCCCAGCTCGCACCCTGTCACGTCGGTGTTCGTGTAAGGCCGGAAGTACGGCGTGTGGCACGCGCCCTGCAGGGCCAGGGCGCCCTCCGGGGCCGAGCACGCCACCACGGACGCGGTGAACTCGCGCCGGACGATCTCGCCCGCCAGGTTCGGCCCGGCCACCACGGCGATGCGCTCCGCGGCCGGGCCAGCCAGCTCAGGGCCGGTCACCTCGGCGATGACCTCGCTCATCCGCAGCCGGCTGCCGAGCTCGATCCCCTTCATGAGGCTGACCAGCAGCGCCCCGCGCGGCAGCAGCGGCGCCCACTCCAGCAAATTCGAACGCAGCGACTGCGCGGGCACGGCGAAGGCGACCAGGTCCGCGCCGTCCAGCGCCTCGGCCGGATCCGACGTCGCGTCCAGCGCCGGGGTCAGCGCGATCCCCGGCAGGTAGTCCGGGTTCTCGTGCAACCCGGCGAGCGCCTTGGCCAGCTGCGGCTTGCGGGCGTACAGCACGGTATCGGTCCCGGCGTCGCAGAGCACCTGCGCGAACGTGGTGCCCCAGGATCCGGCCCCCAGCACCGCAGCTTTCATGAGCCGCCGGAGGCGGCTTCGTCCCGCGAGCCCGCCTCCCCCGCTGGTTTGCCAGCGGGGCCCCCGGGCGAAGCAGCCGCGGAGCCGCCGCCCGTTCGGTCCAATGCGACCCGGCCGCCCGCGTCGAGATCCCACGGTGCGGCGGGCGGTGTCTCCTGCCTGATCTTGGCCAGCAGGCCGGTGATGTCGGCCATGATGTCGGCGGTCGCGGCCCGCAGCGTCGAAGCGCCGAGCCGCTGGCCGGCGTAGGCGGACAGGTCCACCGGCGGCCCGGCCGCCATCTGCACCTTCTTACGCGGGAACAGGTGCGGCTTCTTGGTCCCGTAGGGCAGGATCTCCTGGGCGCCCCAGTGCGCGATCGGGATCACCGGCGCCCCGGTGGTCAGCGCCAGCCGGGCCGCCCCCGTCTTGCCCACCATCGGCCACAGGTCCGGGTCCCTGGACGCGGTGCCCTCCGGGTAGACGATCACGCACGCGCCGGCCGCCAGCGCCTTCTCCGCCTGCTTGAGCACCAGGCCGGCGTCGCCGCGGCCGCGGTACACCGGCAGCTGCCCGACCTTGGTCAGCAGCGCCCCGATGAACTTCACCCCGAACACCGGCGACTTGATCATGAACACCGGATACCGGCGCGCGTAGGAGTCGCTGAACAGGGCGATCGTGGGCCAGTCGGCGTAGGACAGGTGGTTCGGGGCCAGGATGATGCCGCCGGTCTCCGGGATGTTCTCCTTGCCCGTCCACTGGTTCCTGATCAGCAGGCGGAGCAGCGGGTGCAGGATGATCCGGGTGAACAGCCGCCAGCCGGGGGAGTAGCGGTAGGACGTAGGCTGGCCAGCGCGCTCGCTCATGAGGTCAAGTCTCCTGGTTCAGGTGGTCCGGTGTCGAGGCAGGATCAATTGCATGACCGATAAGGCCTGGTCGGTGCTGATGCCCGTCAAGGTGCTCGCCGAAGCCAAGTCGCGCCTGGCCGGGCTGGCCGGCCTCACCGGTCCCCGCCGGGCCGAACTCGCCCTCGCCCTCGCCTCCGACACGGTGACGGCGGTGCTCGGGTCCGACGCGGTCGCCCGGGTCATCGTCATCACCGACGACCGGGCCGCCGCGGCCGCGCTGGGCGCGCTGGGCGCGCTGGTGGTGCGGGACGAGCCGCGCGCCGGGCTGAACGCGGCGCTGCGGCACGGCGCCGGGTTCGCCGCCGCCCGCTGGCCCGGCGACGGGACGGCCGCGCTGTCCGCCGACCTGCCCGCGCTGCGGCCGGAGCAGATCGGCCGGGCCCTGCGCGCCGCCGCGGCCTGGCCGACGGCGTTCGTGGCCGACGCGGCCGGCGACGGCACGACGCTGTACACCGCGGCGCCGGGGGCGGCGTTCCGGCCCGCGTTCGGCCTGGCCTCGCGCGCCCGGCACGCCGCGGGCGGCGCCGTCGAACTCGCCCTGGACGGCATCCCCGGGTTGCGCCGGGACGTGGACACGCCGTCCGACCTGCGCGGCGCCGCCGCCCTCGGGCTGGGCCCGCACAGCGCGCCGCTCGCTGCCGAACTGCTCAGATGTGCACCACGGGGCAGGTGAGCGTCCTGGTGATCCCGGGCACCGACTGGATGTGAGCGGCGACAAGACGGCCGAGCTCGTCGACGTCGGCGGCCTGAGCGCGCACGATAACGTCGTAGGGGCCGGTGACGTCCTCCGCCTGGGTGACACCGCTGATCTTGCCGATGAGCGAGGCCACGTCGGCGGCTTTGCCGACTTCTGTCTGGACGAGGATGTAAGCCTCCACCATGAGGTCCTCCCGGTGGCATGACGGGACGGGCGCCCCTCGTGCCTCACGCTACCGTAGTGGTCCAGACCTGTGACACGTTACGGGGGTGGCTTATCACCGGGCAAGAACCACAGACGCTGGCCGAGGCCGGAGAGTTCGGCCTGATCGCGGCGTTGTCGGCGTGTTTTCCTCCGGGCCCGGCGACGCTGGTCGGCATCGGCGACGACGCGGCGGTGCTGGCCGTCCCTGACGGCCGGGTGGTGGCCACCACGGATTTCCTGATCGAGGGCAGGCACTTCCGCCGGGACTGGGCCAGCGCGGCGGACGTCGGGCACAAGGCCGCGGCCCGCAGCCTGGCCGACTGCGCGGCCATGGGGGCCGAGCCGTCTGCCCTGCTGGTGGCGCTGGCCGCGCCGCCGGACCTGCCGCTCAGCTGGGTCCGCGAGCTGGCCGAGGGGCTGGCCGCCGAGTGCGCCCGGGCCGGCGCCCACGTGATCGGCGGCGACACCGCCCGCGCCGACCAGGTGACACTGGCCGTGACCGGCCTCGGCGACCTGGCCGGGCGCAGCCCGGTGCTCCGCTCCGGGGCCGGGCCCGGCGACCTGGTCGCGGTGGCGGGCCCGCTCGGCCACGCCGCGGCCGGCCTGGCCCTGCTCGAGACTGGGCCGGCGGCGGGCCTGGCCACCGATCCCCTGGTGCGGGAGCACCTGCGGCCCGCGCCG
>WNFY01001423.1_pt1 | contig 30675 bp, 29 predicted proteins | sample 5400091 | NCBI WGS metagenome assembly WNFY01 (sample SAMN13153364, study PRJNA577476) | soil metagenome | isolation source: 60 cm soil or saprolite under grassland replicate 1 | place: USA:California | collected 2016-06-15 | reverse complement strand
CAGGGTGAGGCGTCCATTCGTGAGCCCGACGGTAGCAGTGCCGTAGAGACTGTCGGCATACGTGCCCGCGTACCGCTCCAGCGGCAACGTCGGGCGCGTGCCCGTGATGCGCTTGCTCTCCTCTGCCGCCTGCGCTTCGTGCCACCGCAAACGAGCTTCCGCTCGCGCTTCTCGTACAACAACGTCACCTACGCGCTCGCCGGCGAGGTCGCGGCACACGCCGCGGGCACGACCTGGCAGTCGCTGCTCCACGCCCGCATCCTCGGTCCCCTCGGCATGACCGAGACCGTGGCCGACGCGAGCGAGCTGCGCGCCGCCGACATCACCGATGTCACCGCGCCGCACGGCATCGTACGCGACACCGTGCGCGTGCTCCCGGCCTCGCTCGACGGCATCGACGATATCGCACCAGCCGGCGCGATTCTCTCGAGCGCGACCGACATGGCGAAATGGCTGCGGTTTCTGCTCGACAGCGGCAAGGTCGCGGGGCGGCGGCTCGTCAGCGCGGCGAGCTTTGCCGAGCTGTTCAAGCCGCAGCAGATCGTGCAGCGGCCGTTCTATCCGACCGCCACGCTGACGCATCCGCATTTTCAGGCGTACGGCCTCGGCTGGATCCTGCAGGACTATCGCGGGGAGTTCATCGCGATCCACACCGGCAGCATCGAGGGCCGCTCGGCGATTGTCGGATTGATCCCAGACCGGCGCCTCGGGCTCGCGATCTTTACGAACCTGGATCACTCCGAGCTGCGGCACGCCCTGATGTACACCGTGTTCGACCGGTTCATCGGGCCGAGCAATCCGGCGCACGACTGGAGCGCCGAGATGCGCGCGATGTACAAGGCGCTCGCCGACAGCGCGCGTGTGGCGCAGGCGGCAGAGGAGAGCAAGCGCGTCACGGGCACGCACCCGACGTTGCCGCTCGAGCGGTACGCGGGAACGTATGCCGACAGTCTCTACGGCACTGCCACCGTCGGGCTCACGAACGGACGCCTGACCCTGCAGGCGGGCACGGCGAGCGGCCAGTTGGAGCATTGGCAGTACGATCTCTTCCGCCTCACGTGGGCCGATCCGTTCTGGGATCCCGCGTATGTGGCGTTTGCGATCGACCCGGATGGATCGGTGGGAGAGCTGCGGATTGTCGGGGGTGGAAGTTACCGGCGGGGGCGCTGACCGCCTGACGTCTTCTCCTTCTCACCGAAAGTAGGCGCGCATGTCATCCTGAGCGGAGCGCGCGGAACGCGCGCGCAGCGAAGGACCTGCTTTTGATGAGCGGGAGCTGGAACGAAGGAGCCGGCCCTGTGAAAAGCAGGTCCTTCGCGCCTTCGGCGCTCAGGATGACAAGTGCTGGGGGCTTGTAGTGAATTGAGGAGAGAGAAAGGTAGGCCTAACGATGTTCGGAATCCCTGAGTGGGCGCTCGGTGTCACCGCGATCCTCGCGGTCGTGTCCGTCCTGAAGGTGGTGACGGCGCGGCTCATGCCGCCCGGCTACCGGCAGCGCTCGTGGCGGGGCGACCTAATTCCTCCGGAGACAGAAGACCTGCAGGCGCGGCTCGCGGAGCTCGATGAGCTGAAACGGCGCGTCGCCGAGCTGGAAGAGCGCGTCGACTTTGCCGAACGCCTCCTCGCGAGACACCGCGAAGGAGAACGGTTGCAGCCTTAGGCTAGTGGATAATCGGAGTCCAGCGGTAGTACACGTGGCTTGCCAGGCGGACACCGCTCTCGCGATTCAATCGCGCAACCAGCGAGTCGAGCGCCGCGAATGTGGGGCCGGGATCCGGTATTCGGATGAGATACTCGGCGTCACCCGGAACTCCTCCAATGACGGTCGCACGGTAACGGGTGAACACCTTCCGAACGGTTGTCCCCTTCGTGGTGTCGTCGAAGATGACTCCCACGATGTTGCGGTAGAACAGCTCCGAAGCCCGCGGGACGCCCGGCAGCTCGACCGTGAATGTCGAGTCGGACGGTAGGTTAGGAAGAGTCGGCACAGGAGGGCGAGTCGTGTCCTGTGGCGCCCGTACCCCCACCAGACTTCCATCAACACGAACAAGCCCCGACCACTGACTGAAGACGGTCAGCGCGGCAAGCATCAGCATGTGATAAACCGGGGAGTGCGCCCGCATGAAACCTCCGAGGGGCTACTTCGGCTGCCAGCGCGCTTCTTTGAGTAGCTGACCGATGATGTCGGGCGCGGTTCGCCCCGCCGCCTCGGCCGCGAAATTGATCACGATCCGGTGCGTCAGCACCGTCGGCGCGACTGCGCGGAGATCGTCCTCGTCCGCCATCGGCCGGCCGTCCAGCGCCGCGCGCGCCTTGGCGCCGAGCACGAGGTACTGTGATGCGCGCGGGCCGGCGCCCCAGGAGATGTACTCTTTAATGAAGGGGAGCGCCGCGGGCTCGGGCGGCCGAGTCATCCGCACCAGCGTCACGGCGGCCTTCACCAGCGCCTGCGACACCGGAATCCGCCGCACCAGATGCTGCATCGCCAGCACATCCTCAGCAGTGAGCACCGGCCGCACCTCGGCGGTGACGTCGCCCGTCGTCTGCGTCACGATCGCTTCTTCTTCCTCCTGCGACGGATAATCGACCCGCAGCTCGAACATGAATCGATCCAGTTGCGCCTCTGGGAGCGGATAGGTGCCTTCCTGCTCGATCGGGTTTTGCGTGGCGAGGACGAAGAACGGCGCCGGGAGATGGTGCGTCTGGCCCGCCGCGCTGACCTGATGCTCCTGCATCGCCTGCAGCAGCGCCGCCTGCGTCTTGGGGGGCGTGCGATTGACCTCGTCGGCGAGCACGATGTTGGCGAACACGGGGCCGCGCACGAACCGGAACGCGCGCTTGCCCGTGGCGAGGTCCTCTTCGATGATCTCCGTCCCCGTGATGTCGGACGGCATCAGGTCGGGCGTGAACTGAATGCGCGCGAACTTGAGGTCGAGCGCTTCGGAGACGGTCTGCACCATCAACGTCTTGGCGAGGCCGGGCACACCGACGAGCAACGCGTGGCCGCCCGAGAAGATCGCGGTGAGAATCCCGTCCAGCACGTCCTTCTGGCCGACGATGCGCTGCCCGACGTGCGCGAGCAGATCGCGGCGCGCGCCGGCAAGACGCTCGAGCAATTCGACGTCGCCGGAGGGCGCGGGAAGCGGAGAGCGGGGCGTAGACGTCATTGGGCCAAGGTCAATTTAAATGATTGCGGAGTAAATAGTTGTAGCTCTGACGTTTTGCTTGCGAAAAATTTCACAAGCGTCTAGGTTTCCCGGCGCAACATGACTCCCGCACGCAAAGACGAGCAGGGTCCTGATGCCCTTGGGATGTCACTCAACTTCGCCGTCGCGATCCTGCTGTTTGGCGCGGTCGGCTGGTTCGTGGACGGCTGGGTGCAGACGCTGCCGCTGTTCACCGTAGTCGGCACGCTGGTCGGGGGAGTCCTCGGCTTCTTGAACGTGTACTGGAAGATCCGGAAGACGGACCGCAAGTGAGCGCTGCTCGCACCGGCATCGTGATCACTGCCGCGCTGTGTGCGGTTTGTTGGATCGTCTGGGGACCGAGTGCGGTGCTAGCCTGCGCGATGTTCGGTCTCCTGGCGACGGCCATCCAAGTCGCGGCCGGAATGGTAATGCGCACGGGTGGGGTGCCGGCGGCGTTCCCCGTATTCGCCATGCGTTGGGGCATGGGCATGGGATTCCGGGTTGCGGGGATCGTACTTGTCCTCGTAGCCTTGGTGCTCGACCGTGAACTCTTCACTCCGCTTCCAACCACCGTCGGATTTCTGGGTGTATTGATTCCGTTGCTCTTTCTCGAGGCGCGGTCGCTACGATGATTCTGGCCCAAGACATCGGCGAGGTGGTCCTGCATCACACGGCGGATTCTTACTCGATCGGGATCGAGCCGTTCTTCCGGTATTCGTGGCATAAGTGGCCCGACACAAATCTCGGCCCATTGACCGTGAATCTGACGCCGACCAAGCACGTCATCTTTCTCTTCATTGCCGCGCTGCTTGTCCTGCTCACCATGTGGTACGGCGGGCGGCGGGTCGAGCGTCGCCATCGCGAAGGCAAGGGACCGGTCGGGTTCGGCGGCGTTGTGGAGGGCTTGGTATTGTGGGTGCGGGATGATATCGCAATCGCAAATATTGGTCACGACGGCGGGAAGTTCGCTCCCTACATCATTACGCTGTTTTTCTTCATTCTGTACTGCAACTTGCTGGGCCTGTTCCCGCACGGCTCGACGCCCACGGGCAACCTTGCCGTCACGGGGGCCCTCGCGGTCACGGCCTTCCTCACGATTGAGATCAGCGGCTTCCGCAAGCTCGGTCCCAAAGGATATCTGCGTACGATTTTTCCGAAGCCTCCAGGTCTCAGCGGGCCAGGCGCCGCCATCATGTCCTTGGCGATGGGCCCGATCGAGATCCTGGGGAAGCTGGTAAAGCCGTTCGCGCTGGCGGTGCGTCTCTTCGGGAACATGACCGCTGGCCACTTCGTGATCTTGTCGCTGTTTGGCTTGATCTTTCTGTTCGGGAACCTGGCGTACTTCAACTGGCCGATCGGCATCGTGACCGCTGTGCTGGTCGGGGGAATTATGGTGCTGGAGTTGATCGTCGCATTCTTACAGGCGTATGTTTTCGCGCTTCTGACGTCCGTGTTCATCGGATTGATGCAACACGAACATTAGTCTCCGTCCCACTCCCACGAGGATGACATGCTGCTGAATCTTCTCCTGCTGCTGCAGGATCAGGCCGCCGACGCGGCGGTGGTGGCCAAGAACACGAACGCGCTGCTGGGCGCGGGAATCGGCATCGGGCTCGCAATCATCGGCGCCGGTATCGGTCTGGGGCGCATCGGCGGCTCGGCTGCGGAAGGCATCGCCCGGCAACCCGAGGCGGCCAACGACATCAGAGGCACGGCGCTGATCATCGCGGTGCTGCTCGAAGGCGCCACGATCATCGCGCTCGTCTTCGCGCTGCTCTTCAAGTTCGTGAAGTAAATGCTGCTCGTCCTCGCGCTCTTGCAGGAGCACGCCGCCGACTCGGGTCCCGCCTCGCCGTTCGAGGTCAATTTCGGGCTCTTCTTCTGGACTTGGCTCGTCTTCATCGCGCTGTTTTTCGCCCTGAAGCGGTGGGCGTGGCCCTCGCTGCTGAAGATGGTCGAGGAGCGCGAGCGCAAGATCGAAAAACAGATCCAGGACGCCGAGCGCGCGAATACGGAAGCGCAGCGGCTGCTGGACGAGCACAAGAAACAGATCGCCGCTGCGCACAACCAGGCCCAAGAGATCCTGGCCAAGGCAAAATCGGTCTCGGAGAAGGAGCGCGCGACGCTGCTTGCCAAGGCGCGCGAGGAGTACGACGCGCTGCTGAACCGGGCGCGCAAAGACATCGATGCCGAGAAGGACAAGGCGATCCAGGCGCTGCGGCGCGAGGCGGTGGACCTGTCGATCGCGGCGGCGTCCCGTGTCATCGACGAGAGCCTCGGCAAGGCGGAGAAGAAGAAGTGAAGAGCATCACCGTCGCGCGCAATTACGCGGAGGCGCTGTTCGCCGCGGGCGACAAGTACGGCGACGTGCTCGACGCCGTCGCCGGCGCCATCTCGGCCGACGAGCGGATCGCCATCGTGCTCGAATCGCCGCGCGTGTCCAAGGCGGCCAAGAGCCAGATTCTCGAGAAGGCGCTCAAGGGCGAGGCCCCCAAGGAGTTCGTGCGGTTTCTGCAGGCCGTGATCCGGCGGGGCCGTCAGGGACTGTTGGGCGAGATCGCGCAGGAGTATCAGGTGTTGTTAGATGTGAGGCTGAACCGGGTGCATGCCGGCGTCACGCTCGCCGACGAGGCCGATGGGCGCACGCAGCAGTCGGTGGTCGAGCGGTTGACGAAGGCGTTGGGACGGGAGGTCCGGGCCTACTTCCGAACCGACCCAAAAATCCTCGGCGGGGTAGTGGTACGCGTCGGCGACCGTATCTTCGACGGATCGGTGCGGCGGCGGCTGACGGCGTTGCAACGAAGAATGTTGACGGGAGAGTAAGGGCGGCGATTAAATCGGCGGCGAAGGGGAGACCAAATGAAAGCGTTACTCTTCTCAGCGGTTGTCGCAGCAGTAGTCACTCCGGTAGCAGACAAACCCCCAGTCATCAAAGAATGGCCTGTGCCCTGGGGCGACACGCGTCCCCGCGATCCGTTCCTCGATCCAACCACGAACCGCATCTGGTTCTGCGGCCAGGCGGGCAACTACATCGCCTACTTCCTCCCGACGACCGGCGAGTTCAAGAAATACGACCTCCCGGCCGGCAGCGGACCGCACAACCTGATCGTGGACAAATCAGGAATGGTGTGGTTCTCCGGAAACCTGGCGGGCTACATCGGCCGGCTCGATCCGAAAGACGGCAGCGTCAAGCAGTATCCGATGCCCGACCCGATGGTGCGCGATCCGCATACCCTCGTGTTCGACAGGAGCGGCGACATCTGGTTCACCGCGCAGGGCGGTAACGCCGTCGGTAAACTGACGGTGTCGACCGGGCGCGTGCAGCTCATCAAGGTCCCGACACCCAACGCCCGGCCCTACGGCATCAAACTGGATTCGAAGGGCCATCCCTGGTTCATGGAGTTCGGGACCAACAAGATCGCCACGGTCGATCCCGCCACGATGCAGCTGCGCGAGATCACGCTGCCGCGGGCCGAGACGCGGCCCCGGCGGATGGAGATCACGTCCGACGACAAGGTCTTCTACGGCGACTACGTCGGCGGATTCCTCGGCCGCTACGATCCCGCGACGGGCAAAGTCGACGAGTGGCAGCTCCCGGGCGGCGCCGACGCGCGGCCCTACGCCATGGTGCGCGACGACGAGGACCGCGTGTGGGTGGTCGAGACCTCTCGACCCAACCGCTTCGTCTCGTTTGATGCGAAGACGCTACAGTTTTCGGAGGAAACGCCGGTGCCGAGCGGCGGCGGCGTGGTGCGGCACATGATCTACGATCCCAAGAGCAAGTCGATCTGGTTCGGCACCGACAACAACACGCTGGGGCAGGCGACGCTCCCATCGCGCACGCCGACGCCGCAGGTGCCCTAACACGCCGCAGACGGCGTAACAGCGAGGTAGGGGCGCAGCATGCTGCGCCCCTACATTTTCCTGCTCCGTACCTTCCTGTTCCGGTATTGTCGGATATAATAGCGGCTCACTCGAACCGGAGCGCCGCAGTCATGTTCGCCCCCCGCCGTCTTGTTCTCGCGACGTGTCTCCTCGTGCTCGCGAGTTCAGCCGCCGCGCAACGACGTTCCTCTGCCGCCCCTGCCGTCCCTGCCGCCCTTTTCGATACTTCCCTCTACAACGCGCTCGAGTGGCGTGAGGTCGGGCCGTTCCGCGGCGGCCGAGTCACCGCTGTCGCGGGCCACGCCGATCAGCCGCTGACGTTCTACTTCGGCGGCACGGGAGGCGGCGTATGGAAGACGACCGACGGCGGCCTCACGTGGGCACCTATCTCGGATAAGGACTTCCGCGCCGGCTCGATCGGCGCGATCGAGGTCGCGCCGTCCGATCCCAACGTGATCTACGTCGGCACGGGCGAGTCGCCGATTCGCGGCAACGTGTCGCCGGGCAATGGCGTCTACAAATCCACCGACGCCGGAAAGACCTGGACCCACATCGGGCTCGCAAACGCCGGCCAGATCGGCGCGATCCGCGTCCATCCGGCCAACGCCGACCTCGTCTACGTCGCGGTACTCGGCCACGCGTTCGGGCCAAATCCGGAGCGCGGCGTGTTCCGCTCGAAGGACGGCGGCAAGACGTGGGAGAAGGTGCTGTTCCGGTCCGACTCCGCCGGCGCCGTCGACCTCGCGCTGGACCCCGCTAATCCGCGCATCCTCTACGCTTCGATCTGGCAGGCGCGGCGCGGGCCGTGGTACATGTCGAGCGGCGGGCCGGGATCGGGACTCTTCAAGTCCACCGACGGCGGCGACACATGGAAAGATCTCACCCGCAACGAAGGAATGCCCAAGGGCACGATCGGAAAGATCGGCGTCACGGTGTCCGCCAATCACGAGCGCGTGTGGGCGATCGTCGAAGCCGACTCGGGCGGCGTGTTCCGCTCCGACGACGGCGGCGACACGTGGCGGCGCACGAACGACGAGCGCAATCTGCGCCAGCGCGCCTGGTACTACTCGCACATCCACGCCGATCCCAAAGATCCCGAGACCGTCTACGTGCGCATGATCAACAGCAACGACGGCGGGGCGACCATCAGTTACAACGGCGGCGCCACGTGGACGGGCCAGGATAATCAGCCCACCGCACAGTTCTACCACGTCATCGCCACCACGCATGTCCCCTACAAGATTTGCGGCTCGCAGCAGGACAACAGCACCGTCTGCATCGCGAGCCGCACCGACGGCGGGACGATCGGGGAGAAGGACTGGTACGAGGTGGGCGGCGGCGAGAGCGGCTGGATCGCCGCGCGCGCCGACGATCCCGACATCGTCTACGCCGGCAGCTATAGCTACCTCTCGCGGCTCGACGTCCGCACCGGGCAGGAGCGCAACATCTTCCCCTGGCCCGACAACCCGATGGGCTGGGGCGCGGGCGACCTCAAATACCGCTTCCAGTGGACGTTCCCGCTCGTGCTGTCGCCGTTCAATCCCAACGTGCTGTACGCCGGCGCGAACGTCGTCTTCCGCACGACCAACGAAGGCCAGAGTTGGGAAGCGATCTCGGGCGATCTGACGCGCAACGACAAGACCAAGGAAGGGCCGTCGGGTGGTCCGATCACGAAGGACAACACGAGCGTCGAGTACTACAACACCGTCTTCGTCATCGCGCCGAGTGCCAAGGATTCGGGCGTGATCTGGGCGGGGAGCGACGACGGGCTGGTGCACGTCACGCGCGACGGCGGGAAGACGTGGACGAACGTGACCCCGCCGGCCTCGAGCCTCCCCGACTGGTCGCTGATTTCCTCGATCGAGCCGTCGCCGTTCGATCCGGCGACGGCGTACGTTGCTGCCACGCGTTACAAGCTCGACGACTTCAAGCCGTACGTCTTCAAGACGCAAGACTTCGGCCGCAGCTGGCGCGCGATCACCGGCGGGATCCCGGACGGCCAGTTCATCCGCGTGGTGCGCGAGGATCCCGCTCGACGCGGCCTGCTGTACGCCGGCGGCGAATTCGGCGTCTACGTCTCATTCGACGACGGCGCGAGCTGGCAGTCGCTGCAGCGCAACTTGCCGGTCGTCCCGATTCACGACCTCGTGGTCAAAGACAACGACCTCGTCGCGGCGACGCACGGGCGGTCGTTCTGGATCCTCGACGATGTCACGCCGCTGCAGCAGCTCGCCGACTCGGTCAGTCGTTCGACGCGCTTCCTCTATACGCCGCGCACGGCACTTCGCCGGGGCCTGGGCGGCGGGTTCGGAGGCGGTGGCGGGGGGGGACCCGTGGGCGTAGGTCGCAATCCGCCCGGCGGTGCAGTGGTCTTCTTCTATCTCAAGACTGCGCCCGACTCAGCGACCAACGTGAGTCTGGATTTCCTGGATAGTCGTGACTCGTTGGTGCGGCGCTTTAGTCCCAAGCCCCGAACCCCGAGCCCCGATTCCCTCAAAGTGCACGCCGGCATGAACCGGTTCGCCTGGAACCTGCGGTATGCTGATGCCAGCCGCTTCCAGGGGATGATCTACTGGGCGGGCGGGACGGCGGGGCCGGTGGCGGTGCCCGGGGCCTACAAGGTGCGGCTGACGGTCGGCGACTGGTCGCAGACGCGGCAGTTCACGCTGCTGCCTGATCCGCGGGTGAAGACGACGCCGGCGGACTACCAGGCGCAGTTCGACCTGCTGCTGAAGATTCGCGACCGCGTGAGTGCCGCGAACGACGCGGTGCGGCGGATCCGTGAGGTGCGCGAGCAGCTCGATGGCGCCGCCACGCGCGCCCGCGGACTCCCCGGCGATGCGGGCAAGCGCATCGCGCAGCTGGCCGACTCGGTCAAGGGCCGGCTCGCGGCGGTCGAGGAGGCGATCTACCAGGTGAAGAACCGCTCGAGCCAGGATCCGCTCAATTACCCGATCCGGCTGAACAACAAGATCGCCGCGCTGGCGGGAGTCGTGGGGAGCGCCGATGCGGCACCGACGACGCAATCCAGCCAGGTGTTCGATGAGCTGGCGGCTGCGTTGCACGTACAGCTCGACCGGCTGAAGGCCGTGCTCGACACGGACATCCCGGCCTTCAACCGGCTTGTAAAGGAGAGTGACGTTCCCGCGATCATTCTCCGCTGAGGCGATAACGCAGGCCGAGTCCCACGCCGTAGCGCCAGGTGACGCGCCGTTCGAATTCGGGCGGCGTATCCCCTGGGTCGAACCACGACCGCGACAGTACTACCTCGAGTCGCACGTTCCCCGAAAACCGACCCGCCACGGGCCATTCGTACGCGGCGGCAGCGAGCGCACCGACACGCGCGTGCATATCGCCATCGAGATTCCACAGGTGGAGGGCGGGCCCCAACTCCATTCTCACCGCTCCGCTCGGCCCGATCCCTCCGACCTGGGTGTTCAGGAGGGGGACAAGCTCAAGCAAGTCCCCCGTTGTTTTGTCGGTCAGGTTGACGTTGTTTCCGGCCACCGCCAGACCCGGCTTGGCATACGATGCGCGGAGCGCAACGCCGTACCGGCGCCAATTCCGTCCGACGCGAAGGCTGATGGCCGTAGCGTCGCCGGGCCGCCCCTGTGAGGCGACATGACTGCTCGAGGTATCGTGTGACGACCCACCATATCGAGTCGAGGCGAGCTCAACTCCCAGATGCCACTGGGCGGCGAGCGGACCAACCGCCCCGCACCCCAAGACCAAGATTGCAACCGGCAACGCTCGCAAGGTTCGCTCCTTATCTCATCTCGAGATTGATCCAGCCGTTGGTTACGTTGTTCTCGCCCTTCACGAACCAGTTATATCCCGGGTAGAACGTTCCGACGATGTCGTCTTCGACCGCATTCCCCACCAGCTCGTCGTCGCTCCTGATCCAGTGCGCCAATGCCTGCCAGACGTTGTAGAGCGCCTTGGCATACTTGTAAGCCTTCGCCCCTGTGGTGCTGGAGTCGTTGCCTGTGGTGAGTTTTCCGTAAGCGCTGTCCACCGCGAGAATCAGGTTTTGAAACCGATTGGGGTCGGTCTTGATCTCACAGGCCGTATCATCGTCCTCTACGACAAAGACGCGCACGTTCTGATTGGGGTGTGCGGCGTTGTACTGGTCGAGCTGGGTCTTGGAGAAGAGCAGCACATTCCCGGACCAGTCGAGATCGTTCTGGTCGAAAGTGTACGGTCCGCCCGCGTGCTCGCCGGCGCATTGATACGACATCAAGGAATCCGTTCCGTTCTTCTGCCCGAGAATGTGCACCTCAAATTCGGGCGACCCCTTCAACCAGCCTTCAAAGTCTTGGACGAAATGGCTTTTGGTCATGTACAACCCCGGCGCCGGCGGTGGTGGGGGTGTGACGTCCCCGATGGTGCCCCCCCCACCGCTGCAATCCTCGATGCACTCGACGACCTTCGCCGGTACCCGCGAGAAGTCGGTCTCGACCGGCACCACCGCCAGTACGGGGATCGCCGGCGGTGTCCTCGGGTCCAGGAGCTGTCGCCGCCCCTCGATATCGAACGCGATCGGTGGATCGTCGTCGGTCAGCGCAGTCGCGACCAGGATGTTCTCGTCGCCGCTCCACGCGGCGCGATGCGCCGGCACGGGCAAGTAGACCTCGAGCGCGATCGCCGCTTTCGCCTCGGTCGCGATCGCCTCCTTGGTCGTCCCGTTCTCCCCGGCGATTTCGCGGAACGCCCGCCCCTCGTTCGCGGCAAGGAACGTCTCGAATTGCAGCTTGTGCTCGCGGTAGGGCGAGGCGTCGAGCTGCGCCTTGAGGTAGGCCCGGAAGGCCGGGTTCTTCAGCCCCTTCGCCACCATCTTGGCGAGTGCTTCAGGGGCGGAGCTCTTGCTGCTTGCCGTGGGGGCAACCGCCGGCATATCGGAGGGTGGCGTCACGGCTCGGTCGCTGCAGGCGGCGATGAGGAGCAACGTCGCCACAGCGCCACTGCGGTTCAACATAAATCCTCCTGACAAAGGTGAGGGACCATTGTGGCGCTTTACGCGGCAGCGCTGCCGTCCTTTCCTTGCGAGCGGGGTCGGAAACACGCGAGATTCACGGGCCATGCTTCCGTTCGCGGTCGATTCGACCTACTGGCAACAGCGGGTTGCGTACGAGATCGTCGCGTCGCTCGATGAGTCGAGCGGCGTGCTGAGTGGCAACGTCCGCATCAGCTACGTCAATCAGTCGCCCGACACGCTGCGGGATTTCTACGTCCATCAGTACCTGAATGCGTTCCGCCCGGGATCGCGCTGGGCGGCCGTGGATTCCGCCGAGCAGCGGGTGCGATTCCAGCACATGAAGGATCCCGATTACGCGTTCGAGCGGATCACTCAAGGCTCGCTCGGGAAGCCGGACTATCCGTACGCCCCCGACTCGACCATCGCCCACTGGCGTCTGCCGCGCGCGCTCGCGCCCGGCGATTCGATGCAGGTCACGATTTCCTGGCAGGCGCGGCCCTCGACCCTACCGCGGCGCCAGGGACGGCAGGGCCGCCGCTTCGACTTCGCGCAGTGGTATCCGAAGGCCGTCGTGTACGACAAGTACGGGTGGGAGGATCACCCGCTGTATCCAGCCGGCGAGTTTTATGGTGAGTTCGCGAGCTACGACGTCATGCTCGATCTGGCGGCGGACCAGGTGGTTGGCGCCACGGGTGTGCCGGTCGAAGGTGACCCTGGATGGCAAAAGGCGGCGGTCGGTGTTGGTCGGATCGACTATCAGCGCGATTGGTACGGTGCACGACGGCACGACGGCACGTCGGCACGATGCGGTGCGGTCGCCGCCGGTCGAAAGTGCGTCAGATTCTACGCCGATTCCGTCCATCATTTCGCGTTTTCGTTGAACCCTGAGTATCGGTACGAAGAAGGCCGGTACAAGGACGTCGTCGCGCGCGTCCTCTACCAGCCTGGCGACAGCGCGACGTGGGGGAAGGGGATCGCGGTGCGGCGCACCGAAGCCGCGCTCGCCTGGCTCGACTCGCTCTACGGCACGTTCGCCTGGCCGCAGATCACCAATGTCCACCGCATCGAAGGCGGCGGCACCGAATTCCCGATGATGATCATGGACGGCAGCGCCGGCCTCGGCCTGATCGTCCACGAGCTCGGTCACAACTACACGATGGGCATCCTCGCCAACAACGAGTGGCGCGAAGGCTACCTCGACGAAGGGTTCACGAGCTTCCAGACCGGCTGGTTCGTCGCAACGCACGGCGGGCAATCGGAATACCCAGGCGTCGAAAGCGAAATCCTGCTCTGGGACCTGGACCGCTGGAGCGAGCCGGTCTCGATGATCAGCGAGCGCTACCGCGACTTCGCGACGTACAACACGATGATCTACGAGAAGGGCCAGCTCTTCTACGAGCAGCTGCGCTACATCGTGGGCGACGCCGTGATGCGCCAGATCCTGCGGACCTACTACGCGCGCTGGCGGCTGAAGCACGTGAATGAAGCCGCGTTCCGCAGCGTCGCCGAGGAGGTCTCGCACCAAGACTTGAAATGGCTCTTTGGACAGTGGTTACATGAGACCCCACTGATCGATTACAAATTGACCGCGGTGAAACGCAGGCAGATGGCTGATGGCAGATGGCTGACGACCGTCACCATTGATCGTGAAGGCGACGGCTGGATGCCCGTCGAAATCGGCGATAAGGACACGATCTACGCGCGCTCGACCGGCCAGGCCGAGCGCGAACGCATCGAGTTCGTGTCTGCCAAAAAGCCCGGCCGCCTGATCCTCGATCCGCGCCAGCACGCGCATGATTGGAACGCGCTGAATAACCGCGAGAAACGCGGCCTGTTCGGCAGTCGAGCCCTCAATACGACGCGGATCGACAATCCGACCAAGACACCGATGCAGCGTGACCGCATCGTGACGAGTCTGCTCCCGCTCCTGTGGTACAACGACTACGGCGGCGTGACGGGAGCGGTGCGTGCCCGCTCGAACTACTTGGGCCGCTTCGACAAGAATCTGGCCCTGGCATCCTACGGCTTCGATCCCGACGCGACGCGGGCGTATGGCTGGTACTTCAAGTCCGGGAACCCGGTGAACCACCCGATGCCGCGCACCGAGGCAAGCGCGGCAACCTGGAGTGTGGAGGGACGGACGGGCATCGCGCTGCACGCCGATCGTTCGCTCCGCCAGCATCTCACGTTCGGTCCCGACACGCACGTCGGCGTCGATGCCATCTGGATGGCCGTCAACGACCTCGGCTATGTCGATCGGCGGCTCTGGGACGACGCCGGGACGATCGAAGCGGGACCGTGGGCGTCGCTCACGAGCCGGCACGGCGATCGGGTCTGGCGCGCGCGCGCGGACGTCCGTGGCGGGATCGTCTACCGTAACCCCAGGCCGGGCGTACAGGCGGGCACCAGCTACGATGTCGAGGGGTTCGCGCGCGCCACTGGAGAGCTCAGCGTCCGGGCTCCCTTCATCCTGAAGACGACGCTCGGTGTCCGACTGTTCGGCGGGGCCTACCTGGCGCAGAACGCGCCACCCCTGCAACGTCGCATCATGCTCTCCGGCGCCGATCCGTACGAGACATTCGCCAATCCGCTCCTGCGCAGCCGCGGCGCGCTGTTCGTGCGGCCCGATTTCCATTACCAATCGCCCGGCGATGCCAATCTGCGGGCCTTCGGCCCCGACCTCGGCGGCCGGTGGGCGATCGCAGTCAATGTCGAAGGGACCAAGACGCTGTTCCACCGCGCCGCGGGACCCGTTCGAGACGCGGCAGTCGAGGTCTTCGCCGATGGCGGGGTCGTGGATCCCCGGGTGGTGCCGCCGTCAACGGCGGGCCAGTCGTACACCACGTTGTACGACGGCGGGGTGGGAGTGGTGACCCAGCATCGGCTCAACGAGCTGGCGTGGACGATGCGGTTCGAAATGCCGTTCATGGTGAATCGCTGGACGTACGCTGCCGATGGGAATGCGCGCTCCGACGGGCGGCTGCATTTCCGCTGGCTGGTCAGCCTGGAGCCGAGCTTTTGAGCGACCGGCGTGCCTTCTTCCAGACCACCATCGGGAAGCTGCTCAACGAGGTTGCGCGGCGGACCGAGGAGCGTGTCGCGCCCAAGCGGTGGTTTCGTCCACCCGGTGCCGCGGACGAAGTCGCGTTCGTGGCGGCGTGCACCCGATGTGGTGACTGCATCGATGTCTGCCCCGTCCATGCGATTCTCAAAATGCCGGCGAACGGCGGGGGCCTGGCGGCCGGCACGCCCTATATCGATCCGACGACGCGCGCCTGCATCGCCTGCGAGGACATGCCCTGCGCCGCCGCGTGCGAGACAGGCGCCCTCACCAAAGTGCCGTGGGAACAGGTGCACATGGGGATTCTCGAGCTGGACCCCCAGCGCTGCATCACGTTCCAGGGCGCCGAGTGTGGCGTATGCGCCCGGGCGTGCCCGATCGGCGAGCGGGCCCTCGGGCTCGACGATCGCGGACATCCGGTGCTGAAGCCGGAGGGATGCGTGGGCTGCGGGGTATGCGTGACGGCATGCGTGACCGCGCCGTCGTCCCTGAAGCTGAGGCTCGCGTGAGCGGCGTTCCCTACAGGGTGGAGAAGCCGTGGGGCTACGAGCTCATCTGGGCGAAAGCCGACCGCTACGTCGGGAAGATTCTCCATATCGAGCCCGGGCATGTGCTGTCGCTGCAGTACCACAACAAGAAGGATGAGTCGATTTACGTACTCCTGGGCGAAATCATTTTGCGGATCCAGGAAGGCGAGACGTTACGCGAGCGGCGCGTGCGCGCCGGCGAAGCGTTCCACATTCCTCCCAAACAGATTCATCAATTCGAGGCCGTCTCAGTGACCGATCTGCTCGAAGCTTCCACGCCGGAGCTGGACGACGTCGTCCGGCTCAAGGATCGCTACGGACGGGTGCCATGAAGGTCATCATGCCGATGGCGGGAAAGGGCACCCGCCTGTTGCCGCTCACGAAACGCGTGCCCAAGCCACTCGTGAATGTCGCGGGCCGGCCGGTGATGGACTACGTGATGGACGCGCTGCGGCGCGCTGGGGAGCTCGACGAGCTGATCATCATCACCGGCCATCTCAAGGAGAAGGTCGAGCGGTACGTCCGCAAGCACTACGACATCCCGGCGCGATTCATCGAACAGAAGGTGCTCGATGGCACGGCCGGCGCGGTGAATCTCGCGCGTCCCTACGTCGCTGGACCGGTGATCGTGATTTTCGTCGACACACTGTTCGACGCCGATCTCTCGATCGTGAAAACGACCAATGCCGACGGCATTATCTGGACGAAGGAAGTCGAAGATTACCAACGCTTCGGTGTGGTCGTCACCGACCAGCAGGGCCACATGACGAAGATCGTGGAGAAGCCGAACACGCCCATCTCGAAGCGGGCCAACATCGGGCTGCAATACGTGAAGGATTGGCGGACGCTGTTCGACGGCATCGAGCACGTGCTGAAGCGCACGCCGGGCAAGGGCGGGGAGTTCTATCTCACCGACGCGTTCCAATACATGGCGGACAAGGGCAAGAAGCTCCTCGTCAGCGACGTCGGCGGGTGGTATGACTGCGGGAAGGTCGACACGCTGCTCGAAACCAATGAGCATCTGCTCCGCCATGGGCGCGGCCGGCGTCCCGCCGCCGTCCCATCCGATGTGCGGATCACCGAGCCGGTCTATATCGAGGATGGTGTCACGCTGGAGAAGTCGACGATCGGTCCGAACGTGTCGATCGAATTCGGGAGCAAGATTGCCGGCAGCACCATCGCCAACAGCATCCTCGGCAAGGGCGTCCAGGTGCACAATGCCAAGGTCCTGGGGTCGGTGATCGGCGACAAGCAGGTCATCGACGGCCGGGACGTGGAGGATGCCGTGATGGATGCGGGGGAGCTGGCCCCGGCCCGGTAGCGGATCGGGGTTGACAAGTACGACACTTCTAGTATAATCGAAGTGTGGACACGACGACGCAAGCGCTGCGCTTCGCCCCGAAGTTCGCCGCCCTCGGCCACGAAGCGCGGCTCAGCATCGTGCGCTGCCTCTTGTCGTCGCATCCCGACGGCATGGTCGTGGGTGAGATCCTGGAACGTCTCGATATTCCGCCGTCCACCCTGTCACACCACCTCGATGCACTGCAACGCGAAGGCCTGGTCACCGTCACGCGGGAAGGGAAGTTTCTGCGCTATCGTGCGGATGCCGCCGGCCTGAAGGATCTGCTCGCCTTTCTCTACACGGAATGCTGCACCCGCAGCAGTCTCGTGCCCGTATCCGCCCTGAAAGGAGTTCGGTCGTGAAAGTCCATGTCGCGCTGAACACGCCCCGGTTCGATGAGTCCGTGCGGTTCTATCGCACGTTCCTCGGTCTCGAGCCGGTAAAGCTCAAGCCCGGCTACGCGAAGTTCGATGTCTCCGAGCCGGAGTTGAACCTGACGTTGAATGCGTCGGCAGAAACCGGAGCGGGTGCGCTGAACCACCTGGGCATTCAGGTCGGATCGACCGAAGCGGTGAAACAGGCGGCGGAGCGTTTGAAGACGGAGGGCCTCGCCACTTTCGAAGAAGAGAACACCGACTGTTGCTACGCATTGCAGGACAAGGTCTGGGTAACCGATCCCAACGGCTATCGCTGGGAGGTCTTCGTCGTGAAGGTCGGCGACACGCAACCGCAGTTGACCGCCGCCTCACCTACCGCCGCCTCATCTACCGACGCCTGCTGCGCGTCAACCTGCTGCCACGATTGAACGAATTCCTCGAGCTCTTCGACTACAACGCCTGGGCGAACCGCACGATCTTCGACGCGGCCGCCCAGCCGCCGGAGGAGCAGTATTTCCGCGACTTGAAGAGCAGCTACGGCGGCATTCACGGCACGCTCGCCCACATCGTGTGGGCGGAGCAGCTGTGGCTGCATCGCTGGTTGCAACGACCGAATCCCGCCATCGCCCAGGGCGCCGACCTCAAATCGCTGGCCGAGGTGCGCGGGCGCTGGGAAGCGGTCGAGGTGGAGCGGGGGAGGTTCGTGGCCGGGCTGAGCGAGAATCGGCTCGATGACACACGGCTGGTAAAGCCTTCCAGCGGCGGCGAATACGTACACACGTTCCGGCAGATGTTTCGCCATTTCATCAACCATTCCTCCTATCATCGTGGCCAGATCGTCACGTTCCTCCGCCAATTGGGCCATACGCCGCCCAGTACGGATCTCATCCTCTACTACCGCCGGAGGGGTTGACGCGAGGGCGGGAACCGAAGTTACTTACTGCCCGTTCAGTTACTAACTTCGGAGCGTGAATGTCGAGCACCGCTACAAAACCCCGCTGGCGCCGTCGCAAGAGCGCGCGACCTGAGGAGATCCTCCAGGCGGCGCTCGAGGTCTTTACCGACCGGGGGTTCGCCGCCACCAAGCTGGAAGATGTCGCCCGCCGCGCCGGCGTGACCAAGGGCACGATCTACCTCTACTACGAAAACAAGGACGCCCTCTTCAAGGCGCTGGTGCGCGAGACAATCGTCCCGGTGATCGCCAAGGGGGAAGCACTCGCACACTCATTCACCGGCACCGCCCGCGATCTGTTCGAGCAGCTCATCCGCGAATACTTCCGCCTCGTGGGTGACACGCCGCTGTCGGGAATCCCCCGGCTGATGATCGCCGAGGCGGGGAACTTCCCCGAGCTCGCGCGATTCTACTACGAGGAAGTCGTCACACGCGGCCATCGCTTGATGGCCGGCGTCCTGGAGCGGGGTATGAAGGCGGGCGAGTTCCGCCGCGTCGACGTCGCGGTCGCCACGAAGCTCGCCATGGCGCCCCTGATGCACGCCGTCGTCGCGCGCAAGGCGTTCGCCGCATGCATGCCCGAAGGCTTTGACGTCGCCAAATACCTCGACACCCATATCGATCTCTATCTCCATGGCATCAGCAAGTAAGTCACTGACCGTTCTTCTTCTCGCGCTGCTTGGCGCCGATCTTCTGCACGCGCAGGCACCTGCGCCCTTGCGTCTCTCGTTCGCGAGTGCCGTTCGTGAGGCAACCGGCGCGAGCGCCGACACCGCCCCCGCGGCGGTGACGATCGCCGGATTTCGCAGCGCCGCGGCGGGCGCTCGCGTGCGCCAGGCCCGTTCCGCCCTGTTGCCGAATCTCTCGCTCACCGGGTCGTGGGTGAATCGGACGTTCAACCCCCGGACGCTCGGGTTCCAGATTCCGGGGTTGTCGCTGCCGTCGCTCGTGCCGCCGTTCAATGCTTACGACGGGCGCGCGCGAGTCACCCAGACACTCTTCGATGCATCGAGCGTGCGTCGGGTTGGTGCGGCGCGCGGTCAGCTCAACGCGACGAATGCCGAGCGGACGGCCGTCGTCGAGACCGCCGCGCAGAACGTCGCGCTGGCATATGTCCGCGCGGCGCGCGCGGAGGCGGTGGTCGAGGCGCGGCAGGCCGATTCGGCCCTGGCGGCTGAGCTCGTCGGCCTCGCCGTGGCACAGCAGCGAGCGGGCGTGAGCGCGTCGATCGACGTCACGCGCGCCAAGACGCAGCTGGCCGAAGCGGCCGGCCGTCTCGTCGTCGCGGCGAATCAGCTCGATCGCGCGAAGATCGATCTCGCGCGTGCGATGGGTATCGATCCGGGCACGGCGATCGCGCTGACCGACAGCCTCAGCCCTGCGCTTGGCGCCGCGAGCGTGCCGGACGACCGCAATGCGGCCGTGACCCAGGCGATCGCGACGCGGCCCGATCTGCTCGCCGAGCAGGCACGCGGCGCGGCCGCGCGGCAGGCCTCGAGCGCGATTTCCGCGGAGCGTTTGCCGCGTTTGGATCTCGAAGCCGATTACGGATTCAGTGGCCTGCGTCCTCCGGACGCTACCGGAACGCGGCAGGTGGCGGTGGCGGTCACGCTGCCGATTTTGGATGGCTTCCGGCTCGAAGGCCGGAAGGGTGAGCAGGAGGCCGCGGTGCGCGAGTCGGATGTGCGCGTGCGCGATCTGCGGCAGCAGGTAACGGCCGACGTCGACGGTGCGTTGCTCGATCTGCGCTCGGCGGGCGCCCAGCAGCAGATCGCCGCCGAACGGCTGCAGCTCGCCGCGCAGGAGGTTTCTGAAGCCCGCCAGCGGTTCAAGGCGGGTGTTGCCGGTAACATCGAAGTGATCAACGCCCAGGCTTCATTGCTGCGCGCGCGCGATGCGGACATCGACGCGCGGTTTGGCGCCGTATCGGCACGGATTGCGTTAGCCCGCTCGGTGGGCAGCGCGCGGACCCTGCATTAAGGAAGAGGACCATGGCTACGACGATGGAACCCGACACAGAAACTCCGGTCCGGCCCGCGCCGCGACCCTCGACTCCCGCGGCGCGTCCCAAGAGCTCGCGGCGGACCGTCTTCATGGTGATGGGCGTGGTCTTGCTGGCCCTGATCGCCTTTGGCGCGCGCAAATGGTGGTTCGGCCGCTCGCACGTCTCGACCGATAATGCGCAAGTGGACGGCCATATCGTCCCGGTGCTGGGGAAGGTCGGCGGCTACGTCTCCGAGGTGCGCGTCGCCGAGAACCAGGCGGTGAAGGCGGGCGACACGCTGGTGGTGCTCGACGACCGCGACTTCCGCGCCCGGCTCGCGCAGACCGACGCCGATCTCGCCGCGCTGCTGGCGACGGTGAGCAGCCGCACCCGGGTGGGACAGGCGGATGCCGCGGTGGCGCAGGCGCAGGCCAACGCGATCAAGGCGGCTGCGGATCTGGCGCGCATGGAGCCGCTCGCGGCCCAGAACGTCGTCAGCCAGCAGCAGCTCGATGCGGCGCGCGCCGCCTCCACGGCGGCCGCGGCGCAGCTCGCGTCCGCGCAGGCGGCGTTGGTGGGCGCGGACGCGCGCGTCGCGGCGGCCCGGGCCTCGCACGATCAGGCGGCGCTGCAGCTCTCCTACACGCGGATCATCACGCCGTCGGCCGGCGTCGTCTCGAAGAAGGCGGTGGAGCTCGGCCAGCTCGTAGCGGCGGGCCAGCCGCTGATGACGGTCGTGCCGCTCGAGGATGTGTGGGTCACCGCGAATCTCAAGGAAACCGAAACGGCCGACGTAACACCCGGCGATTCCGCCGACATCACGGTGGATGCCTACAAAGGCGTGCATTTCCGGGGTCATGTCGAGAGCCTGTCACCCGCGACGGGGGCGAAGTTCTCGCTGCTGCCGCCTGACAATGCGACGGGCAACTTCACCAAGGTGGTGCAGCGGATTCCCGTGCGGATCCATCTGGATGGCGCCGCCGACCCCGCCCACGTGCTGCGGCCGGGAATGAGCGCGGTCGCGACGATCAAGACGCACTAATGACGGCGATCGCGTTACCGGCGGCGCCGGACCGCTATCGTTTCAAGTACCTGATCGCGATCACGGTGTCGCTCGCGTCGGTGCTGGAGCTGCTCGATACCAGCATCGTGAACGTGGCGATCCCGCACATGATGGGAAACCTGGGCGCGACGCTCGATCAGATCGCCTGGGTCTCGACCGGCTACATCGTCGCCAACGTGATCGTGCTGCCGATCACCGGCTGGCTGTCGGCCTACTTCGGCCGCCGCCGCTATTTCGCCGGGTCTATCGCGCTGTTCACGATCGCGTCGTTCATGTGCGGCAATGCCGGCTCGCTCGAGGCGCTGGTCTTCTGGCGCATCATCCAGGGACTGGGCGGCGGCGCGCTGCTCTCCACCTCGCAGGCGATTCTCTACGAAGAGTTCCCGCGCGAAGAGTACGGCACCGCGATGGCGATTTTCGGCGTCGGCGTGATGGTCGGCCCCACACTGGGACCGACGGTCGGCGGCTGGATCACGGACATGTACGGCTGGCCGTGGATCTTCTACATCAACATCCCGTTCGGCATGCTCGCGCTGGCGCTGACGATGTCGTTCATCAACGACTCACAGCACCAGGAGCGGTCCTCGCGTGTGGACTTCATCGGGCTCGGCTTGCTCGCCGTCGGGATCGGGGCGCTCCAGACGATGCTCGAGCGCGGCGAGCGGCTCGATTGGTTCGCCTCGCCATCGGTGCGGCTGCTTGCGCTGACGAGCGCGTTCTCGCTGATCACGTTTATCTGGCACGAGCTGCGCACCGAGCACCCAGTGGTCGATCTCCGCATTCTGAAGAGCCGGCAGCTCGCGGTGGGGGTGGTCTTTGGACTCGTCCTGGGCGTGTGTCTCTACGCGACGGTGTTCGTCCTGCCGGTCTACCTGCAGAACGTCCGGAACTTCACGGCGAATCAGACCGGCCTGGTGATTCTCCCTGGCGCGCTCGCCAGTGCGTTCACCATGGCGGTCATGGGCCGGACCGCCGGCAAGTTCGACGCACGTCTGTCAATCTTCGCAGGCGTCGCGGTTTTCGCGCTCTCGATGTGGAAGCACGCGCATTTTACCACCGATAGCGGGATGTCCGACTTCTTCTGGCCGCTCATCTTCCGCGGCGTGGGCCTCGGCCTGATCTTCGTGCCGCTTACGAACCTCGCGCTCGCCGATCTCCCGATGTCACGGATCCCGAACGGGACCGGACTGTTCAATCTGATGCGGCAGCTGGGCGGCAGCGTGGGCATCGCGCTCTCGGCGACACTGCTGCAGCGCTTCACCGCGATTCATCGCGCCGATCTCGCGGCCAACGTGACCCCGTACGCCGAGGCGACGCGCGAGCGAGTCGCGATGATCACGCAGGCCTTCATTGGACGGGGCGATCTGCCGGCAATCGCCCAGACGAAGGCGATCGGATTCTTGAATGGGGTCGTGACGAAGCAGGCGATGATGCTGTCGTTCGAGCAGCTGTTCCTGCTCTTCGGGACCGCGTTCGTGCTATCGCTTCCGCTGCTGCTCCTCATGCATCGCAGTAGAGGAATGCCGGGAGGCGGCGCAGCCGCTCACTGAGCCTCCGCCATTGCCGCCGTGACGAGCAGGGCGCGCACGATCCCGAGCGCGCCCTGCTCGTTTTCATACCACTCCGTCGGCAGATGCGCATCGCCGGCGCGGCCGCCCGCGCCCAGCGCCACCGCCGGGACGCCGAGGGCGATCGGGACGTTGGCGTCGGTCGAGGCGCACGCGAGCTGGTGCTCGTGCCCGACCGCGCGCGTGGCGGCGACGGCGGTCTGAACGAGGGGATGGGTCCGCGGCGTCAGTCCGGAGGGCCGGTCACCCACGCGCCGGACGCCCAGCGTCAGCGGCGCGGTACCGGGGAGCCGGTGGCGATTCTCCTCGTCCAGCGCCTCGCGCACGATGGCCTGAACCGCTCCGTCGAGCTTCTCGAGCGCGCGGGGATCCTCGCTGCGGAGGTCGACGTCGAACCACGCGGTTTGCGGGATGGAATTGAGACTGGTTCCTCCGCCGATGCGCACGACGGAACAGCTCGTGCGTGGTGCGTCGTGCGTCGTGCGTGCGGCGATGCCGCTGACTGCGCGGCCAATGGCGTGGGCCGGATTGGCTACGCCGAACGCCGCCCACGAATGGCCTCCGGGGCCGCTGTAGGTCACGTGATAGCGGCGCGCGCCGAGCGCACGGTGCACGATGCGTTCGATGCCGGCGCCGTCGAGCGCGATGAACGCCGATGGGCGGATGGGCGGATCGGCGGATGGGCCGAACAGATGCCGCACGCCGCGCAGATCACCGGAGCCCTCTTCGCCTACCGTCGCCGCCAACAGCACCGGCCGCGCCGTCGCGACGCGCGAATGCACGAGCGCCTCGCCGATCGTCACGAGGGCAGCGAGGCCGCGCGCGTTGTCGGCAATGCCGGGGCCCTCGAGCCGGGCGCCACGCCGCGCAACCGAGACATCCAGTTCCGGGCCAAAAACGGTGTCCAAATGCGCGGATAGGACGACGGATCCGTCGTGTAGGGGCGCAGCATGCTGCGCCCCTACAAGGTTGCGATACCATGCTCGCACATTCCCAACTTCGTCAATCGTCACATCCTTCAACCCAACCTCATCCAGCAGCTCCGCGACGCGGGCCCCCCGCGCCCCTTCCGCGCCGGTCGGCGCGGGGATCGCGGACAACGTGGCCTGGCGGGCGAGGGTCGCCTCGTCGGAGCGCTCGATCTGGGCGCGCGCGGCGCGTACGCGGTCGTTGGACAGCAGCCCGTCTATGGGTCCCGGCATGGTGTGCATAACTATGATGTCGTTTGGCGCGGTTGCAACTTGACCTGGACTAGGGGGGGCGCGACACTAAACCTATGGAGGAGCGGGACCTTATCTACGACTGGAATAGCGGCGACGGCAAGGATGGCGCCTTCGACTGGACGCGCGCTCGTGTCGATCTCAACGACGAGACGCTACGCGACGGCCTGCAGTCCCCCTCGGTCACCGATCCTTCCCTCGACGTCAAGAAGCGCTTGCTGCACCTCATGGCCGATCTCGGCATCGTGGCCGCGGACATCGGCCTGCCGGGCGCCGGCCCTCGCGTCGTCGAGCAGGTGCGGGCGCTCGCCAGGGAGATCCGCGATCACAAGCTGCCGATCGCCCCGAACTGCGCGGCCCGCACCGTCATCGCCGATATCGAACCGATCGTGCGGATCTCCGAGGAAGTGGGGATCAAGATCGAAGCCGCCACGTTCATCGGTTCTTCCCCGATCCGGCAGTACACGGAAGACTGGACCGTGGATCATATCGTCGACTCGACCTATGAGGCCGTCAGCTATGCGGTCAAGCATGGTCTGCCGGTCATGTATGTCACGGAGGACACGACGCGGGCCCGGCCGGAGACCCTCAAGGCGCTGTATGGAGCGGCGATCGAATGCGGTGCCGGGCGGATTTGCCTCGCCGACACGGTCGGCCACGCCACGCCTAATGGCGTAACGGCGTTGATAAAATTCGTCAAGCAGGAAATCGTCAAGAAGAACCGCGTAAAAATCGACTGGCACGGCCATCGTGATCGCGGCATGGGGCTGATCAACTGCCTCGCCGCGATCGAGGCAGGCGTCGACCGCGTGCACGCAACCGCGCTCGGCGTCGGCGAGCGGGTAGGGAACGCCGAGATGGATCTGTTGATCGTCAACCTCAAGCTGCTCGGTGCGCACACCGCCGATATCCGGAAGCTGCCCGAGTACTGCCGGCTCGTGGCCGACGCGGTCGGCATGCCGATTCCGGTGAATTATCCCGTCGTGGGGACGGACGCGTTCCGCACGGGGACCGGCGTCCACGCCGCCGCGATCATCAAGGCCAAGAAGAAGGGCCACACCTGGCTGGCGGATCGGGTCTATAGCTCGGTACCGGCGGAGGAGTTTGGTTTCGAGCAGCGCATCGAGATCTCGCCGGTGTCCGGTCTCTCCAACGTGAAGTACTGGCTGGAACAGCACGGCTACGATCCCGATGACGACGCCGCCTGCCGTGCGCTGTTCGATGCGGCAAAGCGCACGGATCACGTGCTGACAGATGAAGAATGCCACCGGTTGCTGAGCGCATGAGCGTCCGCGACATCGAAAAGTCGTATTTCGATCTGCATTGGCATATGGACCCGGTGGCGGCGACGCAGGCGGGCGTGCCGGGGTACGACGATCGCTATGGCCGATTCAGTCCGGCCGCGCTGGCGCCGCATCTCGCCGCGCTGAAATCGCTCGCCTCCGCATTGGAGGAGGCAAACACCGTCGATCTCGACGAGGAGATCGACCGCACCGCGCTCCTCAATGAGATCCGCGTCTCGCTGCGCCGGCTCGAGAAGCTCAAGCCCCAGGCCAAGAACCCCGAGTTCTGGCTCTCGCATCTGCTCGGCGGCCTGCATCACCTGTTGCTCTCGGCCGACCGGACGCCTGCGGAGAAAGCCGCAGGGGCGATCGGGCGGCTCGAGGACATCCCCAACTTTCTCGTGGATTTGAAGGCCGGGCTCGACGAGCCGGTGCGCGTATTCGTCGATACCGCCATGCGCATGACCGAGGGGGGCCGGTTGCTCGTGAAGGAGCTCGCCGCGGCGCTCGGACTGCAGGCGCCGACGCACGCCGCCCGCCTCGCCGCCGCCGCGGAGCGGGCGAGCCAGGCGCTGCTCGAGTTCGACGCGGATCTCGCGCGCTGGCACGAGTCGGGGACGGACCAGTTCGCGATCGGCGAGGAGGCGTTCAACTTCCTGCTGCACTACCAGCACGCGCTGCGGGACACCGCCCCCGAGTTGTGGCGCTACGGGCTGCGGCTCAAAGAGGAGGTCGAGGCGGATCTGGTGCGCCTCGCCAAGCGGCTCGACGGCAAGCCCTGGCCGGAGCTCGTAGACAAACTGCGCGCCGATCACCCCGCACCGACCGAATTGGTGGACGCCTACGCCAGGGAGATGGCGCGCGCCCGCGACTTCGTGGCGGAGCGGAAGCTGGCGCCGATCCCCAAGGCGCCGCTCGGGGTGGTTCCAACTCCGGCGTTCATGCGGCCGGTCATCCCGTATGCGGCCTACGACAGTCCCGGCTCGTACAGCCGCAACCGCACAGGCTGGTTCTACGTCACAGTCCCCGATCCCCGCCTCCCCTCGGAGCAGCAGGAGCGGATTCTACGCGACCACTGCCGCTACGAGCTGGCCGCGACCGCGCTGCACGAGGGCTATCCCGGTCACCATCTGCAGCTCGTCATCGCGAAAGAGCTGCCGTCCCACGTGCGCAAGAATCTGTGGACGCCCCTAACGGTCGAAGGGTGGGCGCTCTACTGCGAAGACATGATGGGCGAGGAGGGATTCTACGCCTCGGACGAGGAGCTGTTCTTCCAGCGCGTCCACCTCTTATGGCGCGCGATGCGCATTCTGCTCGACGTCGGGCTGCACACGCGCGGGATGACACGCGAGCAGGCCGTCGATCAGATGGTCAGCGAGCTGCACGTGGAGCGCGGCAATGCCGAGGCGGAAGTGCGGCGCTACTGCGCGTGGCCGGCGTATCAGCTCTGTTATGCCGTGGGGCGGCGCGAGCTGCTGCGGCTGCGTGACGATTTCCGTAAAGCGCGGGGCAGTGACTTCAGCCTGCGCGCGTTCCACGATGCCGTGCTCCCGTACGGCGGCCTGCCCGTGACGCTAATCCGCTGGGGCCTGGGCTTGGGTGAGTAATCAGCTTCCCAGGCAGGTCAAGCTGTTCGGCGCCGTTTCCCTTCTCAACGATTTCGCCAGTGAGATGGTGTACCCGCTGCTGCCGGCGTTCATCACCGGGGTCCTCGGCGGCGGGGCGGTGGCGCTGGGGGCGCTCGACGGAGCCGCGGATGCCGCCGCCGCCCTCGTAAAGCTCGTCTCCGGGCGGTTGGCCGACCGGCCGGGTCGACGGGGACGGCTGATCGTGGCCGGCTACTTCATCGCGGCGGCGGTGCGGCCCATCATCGCGGTGACGGCGGCGGCGTGGCAGGTGATCGGCCTGCGCGTCGTCGACCGGCTCGGTAAAGGGCTCCGCACTCCACCCCGGGACGCGCTGATCGCCGATGTGACGCCGGCGCCGCTGGTGGGCCGGGCGTTTGGGTTGCAGCGTGGGCTGGACCACGTGGGGGCGGTGATCGGCCCGTTGGTGGCCTGGTGGATGCTGTCCACGGGCGCGGACGTACGGAAGGTGATCGTCGCGAGCATCGGGCCAGGTGTGCTGGTGCTGGTCTTGGCAATGTGGGCCGTGAGGGGCGGCGAGGGGCGGCGAGGGGCGGCGAAAGAAGCGGCGGCAAAGACTTTGCCGCCCTCCGCCGCCCTCCGCCGCCTTCCGCCGCCCGTAATTGCCATCTCCCTCTTCTACCTCCTCCGCATGCCCGAAACGTTGATGATCCTTCGGGCGCAGCGATTAGGCATTCCGGTTGTGCTCGTGCCGTTGCTCTGGGCGGCGCTGCACGTCGTCCGTTCATCGACCTCGTTCGCCGGCGGGGCATTGTCCGATCGGATCGGTCCGGCGCGGACGATGTGGATCGGATGGCTGGTCTACGTGGCGCTTGCCGCGGGGATGGGATTCACGACGAGTCCGTTGGGCGGATGGGTTCTGTTTCTCGCGCTCGGCATCGTGGCCGGGATGACCGAAAGTCCCGAGCGCGCGCTCGTGAGCGCGGCAACCGGCGGACATCACGGGAGCGGGTTCGGCGTCTATCACGCCCTCACCGGCGTAGCGGCGCTCGGGGGCGGGATCGCCTTGGGGGTCGTCTTCCAAATCGTTGGTAGTTCGAGCGCCTTCATTGTAAGTGCCGCTGGGACCTTGGGTTTGGTGATCCTCTGGCCTTTCTGGACCCGGTCGCATAGGGTTCCCCCGCCATGAGCGCGCCTGTAGCTCCTCAAAACCCACATCCCGCCACCCCAGCCCATCCGCGAGGACGGTATCTGGCGCGCCTGTCGTTGCTGGCGCTCGGCGTGGTGTACGGCGACATCGGGACCAGCCCGTTGTACGCGTTGCGCGAGGCGTTCCACGGCCAGCACGGGATTCCCGTCACGCCGGGCAACGTGCTGGGCGTGCTGTCGCTCATCTTCTGGTCGTTATTGCTGATCGTGACGGTGAAGTATCACGTCGTGATCATCCGCGCCGACAACAAAGGTGAAGGCGGCGTTCTGGCGCTCATGGCGCTGGTGAACGGGAGCCGGGTAATGCGGGGCCTGACGCCTCGGCGTCTGATGATCGTGCTCGGCATCTTCGGCGCGGCGCTGCTTTACGCCGACGGCGCGCTGACGCCCGCGATCTCGGTGTTGTCGGCGGTCGAAGGTCTCGAGATTGCGACGCCGGGGCTGCAGCACTGGGTAATCTGGATTACGCTCGCCATCCTGGTCGGGCTGTTCGCGTTCCAAAGCCGCGGGACGGCGATGGTGGGAGCGGTATTCGGGCCGGTCATGCTGGTCTGGTTCGCCACGATTGCGGTGCTCGGGGTCAATGGAATCATCCGCCATCCCGCGGTTATCGGCGCGGTGTTACCGACGCACGCGATTGAGTTCTTTGCCGAAGATCCGGGACGCGGCTTGCTCGTCCTCGGTGCCGTCTTCCTGGTCGTCACGGGTGGCGAAGCCCTCTACGCCGATCTTGGCCATTTCGGCCATACCGCCATCCAGCTCGCGTGGTTCACGATTCCGCTGCCCGCCCTGATGCTCAATTACTTTGGTCAGGGCGCATTGTTGTTGACCAATCCCGAGGCGGCCGCCAACCCCTTCTATCTTCTGGCCCCGCCGCAGCTGCTGATTCCACTCATCCCGCTCGCGACGGCGGCGGCGATCATTGCGTCGCAGGCCGTGATCTCAGGCGCGTTCTCTCTCACTCGCCAGGCCGTGCAGCTGGGATACATCCCACGCATGGACATCGAGCACACGTCGTCGCGAGAGATCGGCCAGATCTACGTGCCGTCGGTGAACAAGATGCTCGCGGTCCTGACGATCACGCTCGTGCTGTACTTCCAGACGTCGAGCAATCTCGCCGGCGCGTACGGCGTGGCGCTGTCGACACTCATGGCGCTGACGACGGTGATGTTCTACGTCATGAGCCGCGAGGTCTGGGGCTGGAGCTTCCTCAAGGCCGCGGCGGTATCGGGCTCGTTCCTCGTCGTCGATCTCACGTTTCTGGCCGCCAACGCGCTCAAGATCTGGCACGGCGGCTGGGTCCCGCTCGTCATCGCGATCGCGCTGTATTTCGTGATGATCACCTGGAAAAAGGGCCGGGAGATTCTCGCCAAGCGCATGATGGAGAAGACGGTGCCGCTCAAGCTGCTGCTGGCGGATCTTGCGGCCGAGCCGCCGGTGCGCGTGCCGGGGACCGCGGTGTTCATGTACGGCAGCTCCGACGGCACGCCGCCGGCCCTGGTGCTCAATCTCACCCACAACAAAGTCCTGCACGAGAAGATCGTATTCCTGACGGTCGTGACCGAGGACGTGCCGCACGTCGGCGCCGAGCAGCGCGCGACGGTGAAGCGGAGCGGCAAGGGATTCCACAGCGTCGTCGCGCGCTACGGGTTCATGCAGGATCCCGATATCACCGAGATCCTCGCCGCCTGCAAGGCCAATCATCTCGACATTCCCATGGAGGGGACGACGTTCTTTCTTGGAAGGGAAACGCTGATCGCGTCCGACCGGCCCGGCATGGCGATGTGGCGGGAGCGGTTGTTCTCGTTCATGTCGCGCAATGCGCTGCGGGCGACGGCGTTCTTCAAGATTCCGCCGAATCAGGTGTTCGAGGTGGGCGCCTACGTAGAACTCTGAAACACGCTACAGCAGCACAATCACAACCACATGCGCCCGGGGACTTGCATCCCGGGCGTGTCCCTTATTAGGTAGTGCCCGCAGCCGAGTCCCGCTACCGAAGCGGGAACGGGGGACCCAGGTAGTCGGGGCGCAGCGCCGCAAGGCGCCGGGCAGTCAGTCTCTTCCGCCCGAGCCCGTCAGCTAACCCCGTAGGCTTCGAGGAGAGACCGATGTCGTCCCCCACCGCGGGACTCCCTGATTTCAGGGAGCCGTGGACCGATCGTATGAAGCGCGTCCTGCTTGGCAGGAAGCGCGAGCTCCATCCGAACGTCTTCCACAAAGTCTCGCTCATCGCGCTCCTCGCCTGGGTCGGCCTCGGCGCGGACGGACTCTCGTCGTCCGCCTACGGCCCCGAAGAGGCGTTCAAGACGCTCGGGCCGCATACGTACCTCGCGGTCGGCCTGGCGCTGGCGACGGCGTTCACCGTGCTCGTCATCTCGTACGCGTATAGCCGGATCATCGAGCAGTTCCCGCTCGGTGGCGGCGGCTACGTCGTGGCGTCGCGGCTGCTTGGCCA
>WNFY01003152.1_pt1 | contig 30692 bp, 17 predicted proteins | sample 5400091 | NCBI WGS metagenome assembly WNFY01 (sample SAMN13153364, study PRJNA577476) | soil metagenome | isolation source: 60 cm soil or saprolite under grassland replicate 1 | place: USA:California | collected 2016-06-15 | reverse complement strand
GCTCATAGGCAGGCTGGCAGGCACTTTCGCGGCATTGGCGATATTCATTTCATGTCTTGGATTATTTGGTCTTGCGGCTTATATGGCAGAGCAGCGCAATAAAGAAATTGGCATACGCAAAGTGTTGGGTGCATCCGTAACACAAGTATGGATGTTGTTATCAAAAGATTTCATCGTGCTTGTTTTGATAAGTTGTGTTATCGCATCACCTGTCGCATTTTACTTTTTGCATAGTTGGTTGCAGAACTACTATTACCGTATCAGTATTAACCCGGTCGTGTTTATTGTCTCAGCAATGGTAGCAATTACGATAACTGTTATTACCATTAGCTTCCAGGCAATAAAAGCAGCGATAGCAAATCCGGTGAAGTGTTTAAGAACGGAATGAAGCCCCTAATCCCTAAAGGGGGACAGGTAACGATTTAAATATTATAAAAGTGTAGCAAAAAAATATGAAAGAAAATATAAAATTATTAACGTATTTAAAAGTCATCCTTTTAGGGAGAATTTAGGAGGGTTTTATGTTCCGTATTTATTTCAAAACTGCATGGCGCCATTTGTGGAGAAATGAATTATATAGTTCGATTAATATAATTGGATTAACGCTTGCAATTACATGTGCTTTGCTGGCTGTTTTATATGTGCGGGATGAAATGAGTTATGATCGCTTTCATAAAAATGCTCCGCAATTATACAGGCTTACTACAACAATTATTAATGTAGATAAAAGTCATGAAACAGTTGGCACTACAGGTAGAAGGTCCCGCATTTAAATCAGCAATACCCGAGATTGCAGACTATGTGCGGATAATGGGTATGAATGGAATAAATGTATCTGCTGCAAACAAATCGCTTGCAGTGAACAACATTTTTGCTGATGAAAATTTTTTTCACATATTTTCTTTCCCTCTGTTATACGGAAATCCAAACACTGTATTGAATGATCCTTTTTCAATTGTTTTGTCTGAAACCACAGCACTTAAATTTTTTGGAACAACGCAAGTGGTTGGCAAAACTTTGCAAATTGAAGAAGGTAGAGGCTTCGAAAATCTTACTATCACAGGCGTTGCTAAAGATGCACGTTCAAATTCTTCTGTTCAGTTTGATGTGATTGTGCCATTTAAGTATTTACAAATAATGTTTACCGATGCCAACTGGTTAAATCAATATCTCACTACTTTTATTTTATTACAACCTAACACGAATCTAAAAACAGTTGAACAAAAATTTGCAAAAGTATTTGAAGTAAATGCAAGCGCTCAACTTGCAGAAGCAAAAAGTTTTTCGGGACAATACCAATTTGGTTTGATGCCTTTTACTGATATGCATTTACACCCGCTTGCATTAAGCTATTATGGCACCGCAGATGAAGAACAGGGATTGAGTAATGGAAGTACGATAACCTACTCTTACATACTTATGGGCATTGTGGTATTTATTTTAATCATGGCTTGCGTAAATTTTATTAATTTAAGTATTGCAGAATCTTTAAAGAAAGCTAAAGAGATTGGCGTTAGAAAAATTTCCGGCAGTACTCGTATGCAGATCATCAGCCAGTTTTTAGTTGAAGCCACAGTGCTTTGCTTTATCTCTTTTATTTTCGCTGCTGTTCTTTGCAATGCATTATTACCGGTATTTAATCAACTCGCAGATAAAAAAATTTCCTTATCACTTTACGGCGACTTCAATTTATTTAGGTACGGAATATTACTTATGCTTATCTGTGTGTTTGGGGCAGGATTGTACCCTGCATTTATACTTTCTTTGCTCAAACCTGCACAAGTTCTTTACAACAAACAAAAGCTAAGCGGTAAAAATTTCTTTGGTAAAGGTCTTATTGTATTGCAGTTTACACTGGCTGTAAGCCTTATCATTTCTGTAATTGTTTATTACAGGCAAATGAATTTTATTTCTAAGGAAGACTTGGGATACAATGACGCAGATATTATTAAAATTCATTTGCCACCTCAACGAACAGATGCAAATGTGATTACCGATTTCAGAAATCAATTGCTGAAAAGCCCTTCAATTAAACAAGTAGCAAGTGACATGGGAACAGGCACAAATTCAATTTCTGTAAATGGAAAAGAACTTGCTGTGCGAACAAATAGTATTGACGAATTTTATTTGCCTGCGCTTGAGATTGCGCTAAAAGAAGGACGCAATTTTTCCAAAGAATATGGAACAGATTCTGTAAATGCAGCAATAGTAAATGAAACATTTGTAAAATCTGCCGGCTGGAAAAATCCAATCAATCAGCAATTCACAGACCTGAATGATAATCATGTTAAAACAGTGATTGGCGTTGTGAAGGATTATCATTATAGCTCATTAAAACAAAAAATAGAACCACAGGTATTGAGCATGGGGAACAGGGAAAACATATTAATTAAAATACAGCCGGGTAAAATATTTCAGGCTTTAAAGATCATTGAAGCAACATATAACATAACAATACATTTCCGCATCATTATTTCTATTATCAGTTTTTGAATGATGAAAATGCTGCTTCTTATCAAGATGATAAAAGATGGCAGCAAATTATTAGTTATGCTTCTTTGTTGGCGATACTTATTTGCTGCATTGGTTTGTTTGGACTTTCCGTTTTTACTTCACAGCAACGTTATAAAGAAATCGGTGTAAGAAAAGTTTTGGGCGCATCGATATCAAATATTGTAATGCTTTTATCAAAAGATTTTATAAAACTTGTTGTAATTGCTTTTGTGATTGCATCGCCTATTGCATGGTACATTATGCATAACTGGTTGCAGAATTTTGCTTATCGCATCAATATCAGTGTATGGGTATTTATTACAGCAGGTTTATTGGCTATAATAATTGCATTCGCGACAATAAGCTTTCAATCAATTAAAGCAGCGATTGCAAATCCTGTGAAGAGTTTGAGAACGGAGTAAACAGTTGCCAGTCCTCAGTTTGCAGTTTACAGTTGAGCAATGATTATTTAATATTGAGTGTTTAATATTTTTTATCCGCAGACTCTGTGAATGATTTGTATTTGAGTAGGGAACAAATAAACACTCCGAACGATATCGTACACCAGGTGTTCGTTTTCGTACACCTGTTTTCTCATTTTTTCTCTAAAAGACTTATCCACAAAGCATTTTAATATTGGCACAAGCATTGAAACAAATTCCCGGCGAGCTATAAGTGTGTTTTGGCGAGTTGTGAATAGTGAATGGGCAATAGACAATAAACAATGAATGTGAGTAGTGAGTGGCGAATAAATGAGTCTAGCAACTCACGACTCACAAAAATCTTCAACAAAATTCAGAACGTTGAAGTGAGCAATTTGTGTGACGAAGCAGCAAATTGGAAACAACGGAAGTTGAATAAAGTACAAAAAGCCGGTAACAAAAAATTATTTCTAACTATTAATTATAAAATCACAAACACAACCTCGAAAAGGGCGAGTTCCAAGTCCTCCCTTTAGGGAGGATTTAGGAGGGTTTCTATGTTTTTCAATTATCTTAAAGTATCGTGGCGCAATATGATGAAGAGTAAAATTTTTTCTTTCATCAACATTATCGGTTTGTCCGCAGGACTTACCTGCTGTATGCTGATTACATTATACATTTTGAATGAAACCAGTTATGACAGCTATCAAAAAAAGGCAGATAATATTTACCAGCTCGGTACTGAGTTTATTGGTCTTGGCAATTTTAAAAAAATGCCAAACACTCCCGCTGCTATGGGCGAAATGATGCAGCAGGTGTTTCCTGAAATACAACAAACAACAAGGCTGGCACCTTTATTTTCAGAGGATAAAACACTATTGCAATACACTAAAAAAACAGTACAGTAAAATCGTTTTATGAAACAAGAGGTTTTTTGGCAGATTCTACTTTCTTCAGAATGTTCACCTACAATTTTGTGGAAGGGAATGCCGCAACGGCTTTAAATAATCCCAATACAGTAGTTATAAGCGAAGACATTGCTCAAAAATTTTTTGGTAATGAACCTGCTTTAAACAAAGTGCTTCATATAAGCAGCGGCACCAATGGCGACCATGATTTTTTGGTAACAGGTGTTTTTAAACCAATTAATAAACCTTCACATATTGATGCCAGGTTTTTTATGAGCATGAAGGGTGGCAATGTTGCAGATTTTATAAAGCAACAGGGAGCAGACCTTGCAACCAATAATTTATATTTTACTTATTTATTATTGAGGCCAGGAACTGACACAAAGGAATTGGAAGCAAAATTTCCTGCATTTCTGGATAAGTATGCGGGTAAATATTTAAAAGCATTTGGCTTTGATAAAAAACAATTTTTAGTGCCTCTGAAAAAAATTCATTTGAATGAAGATGTAAAAGGCAATATAACACAAGGCGGCAGCGTAACATATTTATACATTCTTGCTTCTATCGCAATGTTTACTTTGTTGATTGCATGCATCAACTTTATGAACCTCTCTACAGCACGCTCTTCCAAACGCTCATCAGAAGTGGGCATTCGCAAAGTATTAGGTGCAGAAAAAAAATCTTTGGTAGCACAGTTTCTTGGTGAGTCCGTGCTCATGAGTTTAATTGCTTTTATTTTTGCGATTGTATTCACAGAACTTTTGTTGCCTGCTTCCAATTCTGTTTCAGCAAAAAATCTTTCACTTTCTTTTTCAAACGATATATTAAGCATTGCTGCTTTTTTATTGCTGTCAATTATTACAGGTTTACTTGCCGGCAGTTATCCTGCATTTTATTTATCATCTTTCATACCTGTAAAAGTTTTAAAAGGAAAATTTTCCAATTCACTTGCTGCTGTTTCTTTAAGAAAAGGTTTGGTGATTTTTCAATTTGTAATTTCAGTTGTATTAATTGTCGCGTCTGTTGTAATCGCCGATCAAATGCAATATTTACGTTCGGCAGATTTGGGTTTTGATAAAGACAGGCAAATTGTAATTCCGCTGCGAAGCCAGAATGCAAAAAAAATGTACGCTTCGTTTGAAAATGAGTTGCTGAAACAATTTCAAATAATAAATGCGGGCGCATCGAGATTTTATCCTGGCATTGCAAACGTCGCCGATAATATTTATTACAAAGAAGGGCAAAATATGCATGAAGGAAAAGATGTGAGGATGAATTATATTGATACGCGTTATTTGCAAACACTCAACATTCAACCCATTGCCGGGCATTTATTTTCAGCAGATTTTCCTACAGATACAAATCGTGTTATTTTAAATGAATCAGCCATAAAAGAACTTGGATTTTCCTCCGCGCAGCAAACCATTGGAAAAAAAGTTTATTTCGATTATCGTGACAGCACTTACGGTTTTGAAATTGCGGCTGTGGTAAAAGATTTTCATTTTGAAGATTTGCATGTGTCCATTTCACCTTATGGTTTTCAGCTAAATAACATGCCGGATTATAATTATATGATTGTGCATGCAAAGCCGGGTAATATTAATACGCTTTTACAAATCATACAAAATACCTGGCGTAATTTAAATCCCACAGAACCGTTTGAGTATAGTTTTCTTGATGAAGATTTTCAGAAAAATTATGAAGCAGAAAATCATCTCGCGGCAATCGTCGGATATTTTACGGCAATTGCTATTCTTATTTCCTGTCTTGGATTATTTGGCCTTGCAACTTTCAGTGCAGAACAGCGCACAAAAGAAATCGGCGTACGCAAAGTGCTGGGTGCAAGCGTTACAAGTATTGTGGCACTGCTCTCAAAAGATTTTCTAAAACTCGTTGCAGTAGCTATTTTAATTGCTTCACCCATCGCATGGTGGGCTATGCATCGCTGGCTGCAAAATTTTGCTTACCGGGTAAATATCAGTTGGCTTGTATTTGCAATTACAACACTTGCAGCATTACTTATTGCGTTGTTTACAATTAGCTTCCAGGCAATAAGAGCAGCAATTGCAAACCCGGTAAAATCATTACGAACAGAGTGAGTAATAACGTGAAGAGCCTGCCTGCCGGCAGGCAGGTTTGAGAACGGAGTAAAGAGTTTATAGTTTGTAGTTTTCAGTTTGTAGTTGTGCATTGATTATTGAATATTGAGTGTTGAATATTTTTTGTCCGCAGAACTCTGTGAATGATTTGTATTTGAGGGAGAAGAACAAATAAACACTCCGAACGATATCGTACAACAGGTGTTCGTTTTCGTACACCTGCTTTTCGTTTTTTTTCCTAAAAGCCTTATCCACAAAGTCTTTCAATATTGGCATAAGCGTTGAAACAAATTCCAGGCGAGCTATAAGTATGCTTGGTTGAATAAAAATTTGGAATCCCGAATTGCAGCGGGGAAGGGGTATGAGTGCCCCGAAGAGTCAGGATGAAACAAATGACCCAACAAAAGAGAAATAGCATTGCAAAAGCTGATAACAAAATATAAGAACTCAAAGCAGAAAACATGTTTAAAAATTATTTAAAGATCGCATGGCGCAATTTGATGAAGAGTAAAGTTTTTTCGTTCATCAATATTCTTGGATTAACGATCGGTATTACAGTTTGTATGATGATCTTCCTGTTTATCATGAATGAATTTAGTTTTGATAAATTTCATAAGCGGGGAGAAAATATTTATCGGGTAATACGCAGCTACGACGCTTCAAAGCAACCTGCACCGTGGCTTTCAGGACCTTATGCTCCTGCTCTGCTGAATGATTTTCCGGGGGAGATAAAAAAAGCGGTGCGCATTATGCCATCGAATGATTTGATCTCCTTTGGCAATACTTCATTTAATGAAAAAAAAGTTTATCTGGCAGACTCCGATTTTTTTAGCCTGTTTTCTTTCCCGTTGTTAAGAGGTAATGCTTCAAATGTTTTAAAGGAACCCGGAAGTGTGGTGCTTACTGAAACAACCGCTAAAAAATATTTTGGCAGTATTGATAATGCAATGGGTAAAGTAGTTGAAATGGATAAGCAATTGCAACTAAAAGTTACGGGCGTTGCTAAAAATGTTCCCTCTAATTCTCATTTGAATTTTGATCTTGTAGTTCCGCTTTCTAATTATTTTAACTACGACTTCTTCAAAGTATGGATCAATAATAATTTGTTTACTTATGTTTTGCTTGATCAGCATGCAAACAAAGCACAACTTGAAAAACGTTTTCCGCGATTTATGGATAAATATATGGGCAAGGATATGGAAAGAATAGGCGCACGCTTTAATCTTACCCTTACTCCTTTATCTGATGTTTATTTTGGTCCCGGCTCTTCATTCGATCCTGTGAAACACGGAGATAAAACTGTTGTTTATATTTTTCTTTCCATTGCTGTACTCATACTTCTTATTGCCTGTATCAACTTCATGAACCTTTCTACAATTCGCGGAGTGGAGCGTTCAAAAGAAGTTGGTTTGCGTAAAGTAATGGGTGCATCGCGAAATCATCTTGTGTGGCAATTCATAGGTGAATCAATTTTATTAACTGTTATTGCCTGCCTACTCTCCGTTGGTTTATTAGAATTGCTGATGCCTTTTTACAATCATCTGCTCGGATACACATTAACTGCTTCATGGAACGCATTGCCGATTTATGTGTTTTTAATTGGCGTCATACTTATTGTTGGATTTTTAGCCGGCAGTTATCCTGCATTTTTTCTTTCAGCATTTAAACCCATAGAATCATTGAAGGGAAAATTGCGATTGGGAAAAGGTGGTTCATTATTCAGACAGGCGTTGGTAGTAGTACAGTTCAGCATTTCAGTTCTGCTTATCATTGGCACTATCATTATCATGAATCAAATGAGTTATATAAAGAGTAAAGAACTTGGATATGATAAAGAACAAACAGTTATTGTGCCGATAGATAACAATGACATTTATAATCACATGCGCACCTTTAAAAATGAATTGCAAAGCAAAGGCAACATTGCTTCTGTGTCACTAATGTCGGGTGAGCCCGGTGGTTTTTTTGATGAGCATACTTTTGAAGCAGAAGGTCAGCGTGATGTATGGAAATCAAGAACAGAATTTGCAGATTTTGAATTTGTAAAAACACTCGGATTAAAAATTATTGCAGGAAGAAATTTCTCATCACAATATGCAACAGATACAACAGATGCAATGCTTATCAATCGAACCGCTGCTGCGAAACTTGGGTTCACCCCTGAACAGGCTGTTGGCAAATGGATAAAAAATACAGTACGCGATAGTGTAAGACGAAGAGTAGTAGGCGTAGTAGAAGATTTCAATTTTCTCTCATTAAAAGAAAATATGGACGCATTGGTAATCTCGCCAAGTGAAGACAGGAGAGTGGCGGTAGTAAAATTAAAACCGGGCAACATTCAATCAGATGTAGCAACAGTAAAAGCAGTATATAATAAAGTAGCTCCTGCCTATCCTTTTGAATATAGTTTTCTTGATCAAAAGTTTGATGAACTTTATAAAACAGATATCCGCCAGCAAACCATACTAAGCATATTTTCAGGGTTAGCGATATTCATTGCCTGTCTCGGTTTATTTGGTCTGGCTTCCTTTACTGCCGCAAAACGCGCAAAAGAAATCGGTGTAAGAAAAGTGCTTGGCTCATCAACAGAAAACATTGTGATGTTGCTATCAAAAGATCTGTTAAAACCTGTGCTCATCGCAACGCTTATAGCTATACCTGTTGGATATTATGCCATGAATAACTGGTTACAAAATTTTGCTTATCGTACAATATTGCATTGGTGGATTTTTGTTTTAGCTGCGGTCATCACATTCAGCATCGCATTGTTTACAGTGAGTTTTAAAGCTGTGAAAGCTGCATTAATGAATCCTGCAAAGAGTTTGAGAACAGAATGATAATGTGAAAATGTGAAAATGAAAGAACAAAACTTGAGCGAGCGTTATGAAACGACAGAAGAATAAGAATTTAGCTTCTGTTCCCGTGCATAAGGGAGATCTGTACTGTTGAAAACTTGATGAGCATTTTAAACAATATAAAATCAAAAGCATGTTTAAAAACTATTTCAAAATCGCCATCCGCAATCTTGCAAAACAAAAAACACTTGCATTCATCAATGTTTTTGGATTATCTGTTGGCATTGCATGTTTCAGTTTGTTCATGCTTTATGCTGTGAATGAATTCAGCTTTGACAGTTTTCATAAAAATGGCGATAATATTTATCGCGTTTAGCCAAAGTTTTATAAAAGCAGATAATAAAGTAAGCCGTGGAGAAATATCTTTTGCTGATCCTTCCTTCTTTTCTGTTTTTTCATTCAAATTAAAATCAGGTTCTCCCGTTACAGCATTACGGGACTTGCATAGTGTTGTGTTAACCGAAGCAACAGCAGAAAATTTATTTGGCAAAACAAATCCTGTCGGAAAAATAATTGAGATAAAAACAGAAGATGAGTTTGAGCCATTTACTATAACAGCCATTACAGAAAATCCTCCTTCTAATTCCAGTATCCAGTTTAAAATGCTGGGCAATTTCAATTATCTCGCCGCGACGCAATCGGGTGCCAAGCGTGTTAATAACTGGCATCAATATGCTTATCAAACCTATGTGCATTTAAAACAGGGAAGTCGGTTACCTTTTGAGAAAAACACTTTAATAGCATTCAGAAAAAAATATTACCCCGATGAGGAAGCAAAGTCAAGAGAAGATGGTTGGAAAGGCAAAGGACCAAGAACATATTTTGGTCTTCAGCCTCTCAGGGCAATGCATACCGATACAAAAATTTTCGGCGGCTCTGTTCAGCCTGTTGATCCAAAAACAATCTGGATATTATTGGGAATAGCCGCAGGAGTGTTGCTTATTGCATGCATCAATTTTACAACGCTTGCCATTGGTCGTTCTGCAGGTCGCTCAAAAGAAGTGGGTATACGCAAAGTAATTGGTGGCACAAAAAAATCTTTGATAACACAATTTCTTTCCGAGGCATTGTTGCTTGCTTTTTTTTCAGCATTATTCGGATTGTTACTTGCAAAAATTCTTTTGCCTTTTTTCAACCAGCTTTCAGGAAGGGAATTGAATTTTTCATTTACACAATTTCCTCAATTGTTATGGCTGATAATTGGTTTGGTGTTACTCGTTGGATTACTCGCAGGCAGTTATCCTGCATTGGTGCTATCCAGCTTCAAACCTGTTGAAGTATTAAAGACAAAAGTAAAGCTCGGCGGTTCAAACATTTTTACCAGGTCATTGGTAACACTGCAATTTGTTCTTTCTGCGGGGTTAATCATTTCTACAATTATCATCATGCAGCAATTGCATTATATGCAATTAAAATATCCCGGCTTTAATAAAGAAAATGTTGTGGTAGTTGATGCTGATGGAATTTCCGACACCAAAAATTTATACGCATTGTTTAAACAAAAGCTCTCTGCTCATCCGGAAATTATCGGTACTACCAGTGCTGAACTGGGATTAGGTGCAGAACAGGGATGGAACCAATCAATGTTTAAATATAATGGTAAGGATAAATTAGTGTATGAATATTTTATTGACCATGATTATATGAATGTGCTTGGCTTGAAATTATTGACGGGCAGAAATTTTGATCCAACAATTGCATCAGACACCGTTACATCTGTTATCATTAACGAAGCGATGATGAATGATTTTGGATGGACACTTCAAAATGCTGTTGGACAAAGATTAAAAGGATATCTTGAGGATGAAAATGATGCACGAACTCCGGTTGTGATTGGTGTAGTAAAAGATTTTAATTACCTCGCTTTTAACTCAAAGGTAGAGCCACAAATGTTTCAACAGTTCTCATCGTATCAGCCCTATAAATTTTTTGTGCGCATACAACCCGGTGATCCTTCAAAAGCTTTGGCATCATTGCAAACAACATGGAAAAAAATTGCACCGGATTATCCATTGAAGTATAATTTTCTCGACGAAAATCTCGATCGTTTTTATAAATCAGAAGCACGCTGGAGCAACATCGTCGGCTGGGCAGGTGGCATTTCTATATTTCTTGCATGTCTTGGTTTGATTGGCCTTGCAGCGCTCGCAGTGGCAAACCGTACAAAAGAAATTGGCATAAGAAAAGTGTTGGGTGCATCGCTTTCTGCAATCATCAGTTTATTGTCAAAAGATTTTCTCAAGCTCGTTTTAATAGCACTTATCATTGCAACACCACTTGCATGGTACTTCATGCATAAATGGCTGCAGGATTATGCATACCGCATTAATATTAACTGGTGGATATTTGCAATTACCGGTGCAGCCACGATAATTATCGCATTGCTTGTAGTAAGCTTCCAGGCAATAAAAGCAGCGATTGCAAACCCTGTGAAGAGTTTAAGAACGGAATGATGAACGTTAATCGTGAATAAAACTTATAACATAAAACTTACAACTTAAAACTTCTTCTATGTTTAAAAATTATGTAAAAATAGCATGGCGCAATGTGATGAAGAATAAAATTTTTTCTTTCATCAATGTTACGGGATTATCAATTGGCATAAGCGCCGCATTGGTTATTTACCTGATTGTTCAATATGAATTCAGTTTCGACAAATTTGAAAAAGATGGCGACAGAATTTGTCGTGTTGTGTTGGATTTGAATCTTAACGGGTCGCAGCTTTATTTTCCAGGAGTGCCTGCGCCAATGGCTACCGCAGCACGAAATGAAATAACCGGATTGGAAATGACTGCGGGTTTTCATCAGTTCAATGGAGATGCAAATGTTTCAATAAGTAAAAATGAAAATGACAAACCATACTTGTATAAAAAACAAAACAATATTGTTTTTGCAGATGCTAATTATTTTAAACTGATTCCTTATCAATGGATAGCTGGTTTGCCAAAAGTTTTAGATGAACCTAACAAATTAGTATTGAGTGAAGAAAGAGCGAAACTATATTTTCCGGGAATAAATTATAATGACATCATCGGAAAGAGAGTTGTGTACAACGATTCCATCATAACTACGGTTGCAGGAGTAGTAAAAAACTTATCTGAAAACAGTGATTTTAATTTTAAAGAATTCATTTCGCATTCTACCATTTCTTCAAGCAGAATGCAGAATAGTTATTCGTGGGAACGATGGGACCGTAACAATGCCATATCACAGATGTTTGTTAAGCTCGCCCCGGGCAACGATGCAAAAAGTGTAGAAACAAAATTGAACCTGCTGGTAAAAAAATATTACAAAGACCTTAATAAAGACAATAAGAATATCACTACATATCGCCTGCAAGCCTTATCAGACCTGCATTTTAATGCGTTGTACGCAACATACGGAGAGCATGTTGCAAACAAACCAACGTTATATGGATTACTTGCAGTTGCTGCATTTTTATTGTTGTTGGGTTGCATTAATTTCATCAATCTTACAACTGCCCAGTCAATACAACGTGCAAAAGAAATTGGCATTCGAAAAACTATGGGCAGCTCAAAGATGCAACTAATGCTGCAGTTTTTACAGGAAACATTTTTCATTACTGTGCTTGCAACTATATTATCTGTAATTCTCGTTCCGCTATTATTAAAGATGTTTGCAAACTTTATTCCGCAGCAGCTTCACTTTAATTTATTGCAGCAGCCCGATATTATTTTGTTTTTATTGGTTTTGATTGTTATGGTAAGTTTTCTTTCCGGCTTCTATCCTGCATTGATATTATCAAAATATAATCCTGTACTGGTGCTGAAAAATCAGTCTTATGCAACAAGAGGCGGAACACGGAAAGCCTTACTGCGAAAGAGTTTGACGGTTTCTCAATTCCTGATCGCACAGGTTTTCATTATGGCAACAGCGATCACAGTGAAACAGATCAGGTACATGCTGGATAAGGATATGGGTTTTAAGAAAGATGCTATCATTTATTTCAGCACCCCATTCACATATAATAACATAACTCATCCTGATACTAAAAGATTTGTTTTACTAAATAACCTGAAATCTATTCAAGGTGTAGAAATGATTAGCCTTGGAACAACACCGCCATCTTCCCCGTTATGGAATATAGAAAACATGATGTTTGCTGATGGAAAAAAGAAAATTGAAACAGATGTGATGACAAAGGGTGTAGATACAAATTATTTAAAACTGTATCATATAAAATTGTTAGCCGGTCGCAATATAGAAGAAGCTGGTGTTGCGAAAGAATATGTAATAAACGAAACATACCTGCATGCACTGGGCTTTCAAAATCCGCAAGATGTGTTGAATAAACAACTTAGCGGAAAACCTGTTGTCGGTGTAATTGCTGATTTTAATCAGCAATCATTGCATGAACCTGTAAAGCCGCTGTTGCTTGAAGCGAACGATAGATTCAGCAATACATTTCAGGTAGCTTTAAAACCGTACGATGTAAATGGCGTTTCATGGAAAACTATAATCGCACAAATTCAGTCTGCATTTAATACAGTATATCCTGATGAAGATTTTTCTTACCAGTTTTTTGATGAAAGCATTGCCAGGTTTTATAAGAGTGAAGAGGATATTTCAAGCTTGCTGAAATGGGCTGCAGGGCTTGCTGTTTTTATCAGCTGTATGGGCTTGCTCGGGCTGGTGATTTATACTTCTAATGTGCGAACAAAAGAAATAGGTGTACGTAAAGTGCTTGGCTCTTCAGTTATAAATATTATTTCAATTTTATCAAAAGATTTTTTATTGCTTGTTGCAATTGCATTTGTTGTTGCCACACCTGTTGCATACCTGTTTATGAATAAATGGCTGAACAATTTTGCTTATCGTACAACAATAAGCTGGTGGTTGTTTGCTTCAGCAGGAATTTTAGTGATGCTGATTGCGTTGCTTACAATAAGCTATCAATCAATAAAAGCAGCCGTTGCAAATCCTGTAAAGAGTTTGAGAACGGAATGAAGGAGGTTAATGAGTGATAAGTGATACATTTTGAATCGAATATTTTAAATCAAAATAATAATTGATTTGTATGTTCATAGACTATTCTGAAACTGAGTTGAGTAACCGCCTAAGAAACGAATCATTGCCCGTTATTAATGAAAGAGCATTCAGATTGATTAAATATCATAATATTATTGGCAAGATAAGTTTGCTGTTTTTTTTCAAGATATTTTCTATAATTATTTTTTGCGGAAAAAGTTTTTCGCAAGTCCCTATTTCAGCAATTTCAATTAAAATAGATACCCTGATTCAAAGTCTATATTCACGAGATCAATTCAAGGGATGCATCCTCGTGAGTATGAACGAAAAAGTCGTGTATAAAAAAGCTTATGGTAAATCGGATGTAGAAAAAAATATTCCTTTCAACATTTCAACCCCATGTTACCTCGCATCAGTTTCCAAACAATTTACCGCAGCAGGCATACTAATACTTACTCAAAAAAAACTGATTGCACTTGACGATCATTTGAATAAATACTTTCCTGATTTTCCAAACGGGGAATCAATAACGATAAGACAACTCTTAAGTCACACATCAGGAATAGTAAATTATGAAGATCTGGGAATTGATAATCCAACGTTGACAAATCAAAAAGTTTATGAAAGTCTTGTCGAACATAAAACATTGCAATTTCAACCCGGAGAAAAATATGAGTATAGTAATTCAGGATATGTTTTACTGGCTATGATTATCGAAAAGGTTTCGAAAATGCCTTTTGCTGATTTTATGAAGAACTATGTGTTTGATCCTTTGAAAATGACAAATACATTTATTTATGACAAGTCCAATATTCAAAAGTCCCTCGCAAAAGCTTATGGAAAATTTGGAGATGAAAGTGATGCTATAGGAAATACCACCGGCGATGGCGGAATTTGCTCCACGGTAGAAGATTTATTTAAGTGGGACAAAGCATTATATACGAACAAGCTTGTTTCACAATCTGCATTAATGCAGGCATTTGAACCTGCGATATTAAATGATGGCTCAAAATCTTTATATGGATTGGGATGGATGATGAAAAATGATAGCACAAAAAAAATTGTTTATCATACAGGCGGTTCGGGCGGGTATCGTACTTACATAGAAAGAAACCTCACTAACCATAATGCGATTATAATATTAACAAACATCGAAAACTCTCCACGAAGGGAAATTAGTCAGTCCATTGAAAATATTTTAAACGGTCAACCTTATGAGCTACCGAAAATTTCAATAGCAACAAAAATGTACAACATCAGGAATGAAAACGGAATTGATTCCGCAATTCAGTTTTACAATTTCAATAAAACAAACAATTATGATAAATATGATTTCAGCGAACAAGAGTTGAATTTATTAGGATACAAACTTTGGTCAATTGGTAAAATTGATGAGGCTATCGAAATATTTAAAATGAATGTTGCGGCATATTCTTCATCAAATGCATACGAAAGCTTAGGAGAAGCATATTTAAAAAAAGGTGATAAGGATAAGGCAGAAACTTGCTTCAGGGAAGCGCTGAAATTAGATGCGACGAATCAGGATGCAATAAGAATGATGAAACAGATTAAATAGCTTAAATAGATCAGAAATATTTAAAAGCTATTTCTGATTAAGTATTTCTAAGCTCACGACACTTGTTCACTGCTTCACAAAGTTCAGAACGTACAAGTGAGTGACACAACAGACGATGATAAGAATTACAGATGTTGGTAACCTAAAACTTAAAACACAAAACTTAAGTCTGCTTTTATGTTTAAAAATTATTTCAAAACAGCATGGAGGAGTCTTTTAAGAAATAAGATTTATTCCGTTATCAATATTGGCGGACTTGCTGTAGGCATGGCTGTGGCTATGCTTATCGGGCTTTGGATGTACGATGAACTTTCTGCCAATAAAAATTTTAAAAATTACGATTCACTATACCAGGTGATCATGTACCAATCAAATGAAGGTGAAATATCTACGAATTGGGTAACGCCTTTTCCCATGGGTGACGAGTTGAAATCAAAATACAGCGACTTTAAAGCGGTGGCAATGTGCGATGGGGGTAGCAGGCATTCGTTAGAAAACGGTGATAAAAAAGTAATGAAGGATGGTTATTTTATTGGTGAGGACGCCGTTAATATGTTTTCGTTTAATATACTATATGGTGATCAAAACCCTCTGCACGATCCTTATTCAATTGTATTGACTGATGAAACCGCCAGGATACTTTTTAATACAACAAATGCAGTAGGAAAAATAATAAAACTGGATAATGCACACGATCTGAAAGTTACCGCGATAGTTACAAAGCAACCTAAAAACAGCTCCATTGTTTTTGATTATTTACTTCCATGGAAATTACAGGAAAGCATCTATCCTGATACTAAAAATTATGTCAGTGATTGGGGAAATAATTCGTGGAGAACATTTGTACAACTAAACAACAATGCAAATGCTGAAAGCGTAAATGCGAAAATTAAAGACGTGGTCTTGAATCATTTTGCCAATGATAAAATAATGCAGGCTTCCAAACCGGAAATCGAATTGTTTCCAATGTCGAAATGGAGACTGTACACAGATTTTGAAAATGGAAAAAACGTTGGCGGATATATTAAATATGTAAGACTGTTTGGAATATTAGGACTCGTCGTGTTGCTTATCGCCTGCATCAATTTCATGAATTTAAGCACGGCACGTTCATCAAAGCGGGCAAAAGAAATTGGTATCCGCAAAGCAGTAGGTTCCTTGCGCAAACAATTGATAGGACAGTTTTTGAGCGAATCAATGCTGATTACGATCATTGCTTTTCTTTTATCAGTTGTCATTGTCTTTTTTGCACTTCCATATTTCAATAAGCTTACTGATAAAGACATGAGCTTATTTATTTCTGACCCGCTGTTCTGGTCTTTTATAATTGCATTCACTTTATTAACGGGATTGATAGCGGGCAGTTATCCTGCTTTATATCTTTCGTCTTTTAATCCAGTGAAGGTGCTAAAAGGAAAAGTAAATACAGGGCGGGGAAGTGCTTTGCCGAGAAAGATATTGGTCGTTGTTCAATTTGCAAGTTCAGTTGTGTTAATGATCGGCACCATTATCATTTACCAGCAAATTCAGCATGGCAAAGACCGCCCGGTGGGTTATGAAAAGAATGGTTTGATATCGGTTAATTATTCATCCGAAATGAATAAAAATTTTGATGCGCTGCAAAATGAGCTGCTTGCAACCGGGATGATATATTCTGTGTGCAAATCCAATTCGCCTGCAACCGAAAACTGGTGCGCCCAAAACGGATGGGAATGGAAAGGGAGTAAACCAACAGATAAAAACGCTAGTATTAATACAATTGCCACCGAATATGATTTCACTAAAACAATGGGTATTAAAATGATTGGAGGAAGAGATTTTTCAACGGATTATTCAATGGATTCAACAGCCGTTATGCTAAACCAAGCTGCAGTAAAATTCATGAAATTGAAAAACCCTGTTGGTGAAACAATCAAATGGAATGGGCAAAACAGAACGATAGTTGGTGTAATACCTGATTTACAAATGGAATCACCTTTTCAATCTGTTTCACCAATGATCATTACGTTTTTAAAAAATTGGGTGAATTCTTTAATTGTACGGATAAACCCAAATGTTTCCATGTCAAAAGCGATTAACGTTACCAAGCCAATTTTTGAAAAATACGATGCTCAGTTTGAATATCAGTTTGCAGATGAAGAGTATGCTAAAAAATTTAATTACGAAACATTGGTGGCTAACCTGGCTGCTATCATCACCATCATAGCCATTTTTATTTCATGCCTTGGATTGTTCGGTCTGGCTTCCTTTATGGCAGAACAACGTACCAAAGAAATAGGTGTGCGCAGAGTGTTGGGAGCCAGTGTGTCCTACATCTGGCAATTGCTTTCAAAAGATTTTGTTGTACTTGTTTTAATAGCCTGCACCATAGCTGTTCCCATTGCCTGGTATTTAATGAATAACTGGTTAAAAACCTATGAATACAAAATCAATATTGGCTTTGGCGTTTTTGCATTGGTAATAGCGGCTTCTGTTGTAATTACATTATTAACAGTAAGCTTCCATGCAATAAAAGCAGCCATTGCAAATCCGGTGAAGAGTTTGAGAACAGAATGATGATATGCTCAATAAAGTTCCGAACGAACAAGTGAGTGACACAATGAAAGATGAATAAAGAACAAAAAGTTAAGTACAAAAATCTTATAACATAAAACCCACAACTTATGTTTAAAAATTTTTCACTGCTTACATTTCGCAATCTTACAAAGCACAAAGCATACACTTTATTGAATATCGCAGGACTTGCAGCCGGGCTTGCTTGCTTTGCTTTTATCGCTTCATGGATAAAAGACGAATTAAGTTATGATACATTCAATTCAAAAGCCAACAGGATTGTTCGTGTGGTTTCAAAAAGCACAACTCCTTCCGAAACATTTGACCAGGCTGTTACTGCAGCTCCTTTGGCACATGCGCTTAAAACAGATTTCCCTGAAGTGGAGAACAGCGTTCGCTTTGAACAAAAAGGTGCGATTGTAAAATTCGGTAACAATCAGTCCGACGAAGATGGAATTTTATTAACTGATCCTTCTTTCTTTGATGTTTTTGATTATCATCTTCTGCAAGGCAATATTAAAACTGCATTGAATGATCCATACAATATTGTTCTTACTGAGTCCATGGCAAAAAAATATTTTGGTAAGGAAGATCCGATCGGCAAAGCGTTGCTGATTTATTTGTTTGACAGCACAGGCAGAGGCGCTCTTTATAAAGTAACAGGAGTAATGCCTGATGCACCAAAGAATGCACATTTCACTTTTAATTTTCTTGCTTCATTTAAAACATTTGAAACGTATGCTCCGGAAGCCGCTGCTGAATGGGACAAAAACGATTATTACACTTATCTTTTATTACGGTATAAATCTGATATAAAAAAAATAGAAGCTCAGCTTCCTGCATTTGCCAAAAGACATACGGAAAAATATATGCAGCAGGCAAACACGCGTTTGGATTTTTCATTGCAACCGCTTACATCAATTCATCTTAATTCTCATTTGCGTTATGAAATAGAGCCAACAGGCAGCATGCAAAACATTTACATTTTTGCAACCATTGGTATTTTTATTTTATTGATTGCATGCATCAATTACATGAACCTTGCTACTGCACGTGCATCGGAACGCGCAAAAGAAACGGGTGTGAAAAAAGTATTGGGCGCAGGAAAAATACAGCTCATTTTTCAGCATCTTACTGAATCGCTTGCTGTTGCTTTTACCTCTTTCTTAATTGCACTTATGCTTGCAGGAATGCTGCAACCAGTGTTTCATCAACTTAGCGGCAAAGAACTTTTATTATTTCATTCACCCGATCTGTTGCTTTTTTTGTTTGCAGTGGTGCTCGTACTCGGAATTCTTTCAGGAATATATCCTGCGGTTTTAATAACCGCATATAAACCTGCAGAAGTTTTGAAAGGCAAGCTTACATCAGCTTCCGGCAGTGCATGGTTGCGGAGATCGCTGGTAGTGCTGCAATTCACCATTTCTATTGTTCTTGTTGCAGGCATACTTGTTGTAAATTCTCAACTCTCCTACATACAACATAAAGACCTTGGTTATAAAAAAGATGCTTTACTCACTTTAAAAGTGAATGGCAACACTGATGTGATTAATGGCTATGAGGCATTTGAAAATGATGTTTTATCCAAGCCATTGGTAAACGGTATCACAACTTCTAATTCCATTCTTGCAGGCGGCTTAAGTAATCGCGGCGTCACCACTGTTTCCGGCAATGGCAGCACAGTCACATCAATTATATATAATTTAAGAGCTGATCAGAATTATATCAATGTGTATGAAATGAAAATGGTTGCAGGAAGAAATTTTTACAAAAATATTATTGCAGATTCCTTATCATATATCATTAATGAAGCAGCAGTAAAATCATTCGGATGGAAAAATGCAGAAGATGCGATCAACAAACCTTTTAATACGAGTGGAAGAGATGGAAGAGTAATAGGCGTTGTAAAAGATTTTCATTTTAATTCACTGCATCAGCGTGTAGAGCCGCTTGTTATTATGCCCCGCTTACCCAATGAGCGTTTTTCACAAATATCTGCGCGCATAAATATGAGCAATCCGCAAAAAGCAATTAACTGGGTTGAGAAGAACTGGAATAAAAATTTTCCGGGCGCATTGTTTGAATATGTTTTTATGGATAAAAAACTCAATGAGCAATATATCGCAGAGGACCGGTTTTCAAAATTCTTTTTGTATTTCTCCATACTCTCTTTGCTTATCGCCTGTTTGGGATTGTTTGGATTAACAGCATTCACAGTTCAGCAAAGAGTAAAAGAGATCGGCATAAGAAAAGTATTGGGTGCAAGTGTTTCAAATATCACCACAATGCTTTCAAAAGATTTTTTGAAGCTTGTTTTTATTGCCGCTGTCGTCGCTTTTCCGATAGCATGGTATGCAATGAACAAATGGCTGCAGGATTTTGCCTATCGTATCACTACAAGCTTGTGGATGTTTGTCGCAGCCGGTGCAGCAGCATTCTTGATTGCACTTATCACAGTAGGCCATCAAACTATTAAAGCGGCTGTTGCAAATCCGGTGAAATCACTACGAACAGAGTGAGTAATAACGTGAAGAGCCTGCCTGCCGGCAGGCAGGTTTGAGAACAGAATGAGAATTTGAATTCCGCACGTGCGGGATGAAAATGTGGAAATGTGACAAATATGGAAATATGAAAATGCAAACAATTACACACGCCGGTGCATAGAACACAAAATTTTTTTTATGATAAAAAATTTTTTCAAAGTTGCTTATCGAAACCTGTTTCGCAACAAAAGTTTTTCTATCCTTAATATTTCAGGTCTTGCAATTGGTATGGCAAGCGCCATGCTGATCTTGCTTTGGGTCCAAAACGAACTGAGTTATGATCGCTTTTATACAAAAACGGATCGCATATACAAAATGTATAACCGCGATAAAGTAAACGGAGAATTGCTGGCAATTGATCAATCACCAACTGCTTTGGCTTCTGCGTTGAAACAGGATTACCCTGAAGTGGAAGATGCAATAAGATTCAGGAGGGTTACTTTTTTAGCGACGGTTGGTGAAAAACATTTGAATGTTCAGGGCGCATTTGCTGACAGTGGTTTTCTTTCAATGTTTAGCTTTCCTCTGCTGAAAGGCAGTGAGGGCAATGCTTTGAGCGATAACTATAATATTGTGCTTACAGAAAACTTAGCTAAAAAACTTTTCGGGGACGAAGATCCTGTTGGCAAAACTGTTCGCATTGATACTGCAGACAACTTTACCGTAACAGGCGTTTTGAAAGATCTTTCCGGCAATACACAATTTGATTTTGAATACCTGCTGCCCTGGAATTATATGATTCAATTAGGATGGGATGATGGCAAAAATTGGGTGCAAAATTTTACAAATACTTATGCGTCGCTAAAGCCCGGTGCGTCACAAAAGTCATTCGATGAAAAAGTAAAAAATATCATTATCTCGCACACCAAAGGATCTGAAGCTGAATCAAAGGCAGAAGTATTTACGCAGCCGCTAAGCAGGTTGTATTTATATTCAAGATCAGAGAATGGGCAACTTATTGGCGGGCGCATTGAAATGGTGAGACTGTTCATCATTATTGCAATTTTTATTTTGCTTATTGCCTGTATCAACTTTATGAATCTGAGTACTGCCCGCAGCGAGAAGAGAGCTAAAGAAGTAGGTATTCGCAAAGTAGCAGGCGCTCTTAAAAGTTCGCTCATTATGCAATTTATCAGTGAAAGTATTTTGATATCCTTTATTGCTTTTATTATTGCTATAACTATTGTGCAGCTTAGTTTGCCGGGCTTTAACCAGTTGATAGGGAAACAACTTTCTGTAAATTTTGAAGATCCTTCTTTCTGGTTGTTTGCAGTTGCATTTATTTTATTTACCGGGTTTATTGCGGGTAGTTATCCTGCGTTTTATCTTTCTTCTTTTGCTCCCGTAAAAGTATTTAAAGGGAGTTTCAAAAAAATAAATGCTTTGGTTACTCCCCGAAAATTATTGGTGATTTTACAGTTTACGTTTGCAATCATTCTTATCATTTGTACAATAATAGTTGAGCAGCAAGTAAAATTTGCACAAGAAAGAGATGCAGGTTATAATAAAAATAACCTGATATACACTTTTACGCAGGGTGATGTGAATAAACATTTCGATTTGATAAAACATGACCTCCTAAGCAGTGGTGCTGCAATTGCAGTAACAAAATCATATAGTCCTATAACAAAACGCTGGAACGATGGCTCAGGCTTTCAGTGGCAGGGTAGCACTGATGCGGATAAAAAAACTGATTTTGTTTGGTTCGGTTCCGATGCCGGTTTTGTAAAAACGATTGGTGTAAAACTCGCAGAGGGCCGGGATATTGATGTATATAATTATCCTACTGATACGATGGCGATGTTGCTGAACGAGGAAGCCGTAAAAATAATGCGTTTAAAAAATCCAATCGGACAAATAGTAACATTTACTCCGGATGGTCGCCAGTGGCATGTTGTTGGCGTAGTGAAAAATTTTATTTTAGAATCGCCTTACGAAAAGATCAACCCAATGATGATCGTTGGACCTTCTCAATTTTTCCAGGTTGTGCATGTCAGGTTAAACCCTGCCAATACCGCCGCTGTTAATCTTGCAAGAGCTGAAAAAATATTTAAGCAATACAATCCGCAATATCCCTTTGAATATTATTTCGCCGATGAATATTACGCGAAAAAATTCAGTGATGAAAAACGTACGGAAGCATTTGCACAATTGTTTGCAGCGCTCACCATTTTTATTTCATGTCTCGGTTTGTTTGGCCTTGCAAGTTACATGGTAGAGAACAGGATAAAAGAAATTGGTGTGAGAAAAGTGTTGGGTGCTTCTATGATGAATATTGCATTCCTGCTCTCAAAAAATTTTTTAAAACTCATCATCATCTCTGTAATAATTGCTTCGCCGGTTGCATACATTGCTATGAGTAAATGGTTAAGCAATTACCAGTATCGAACAGAAATTCACTGGTGGATATTTTTTAGTGCAGGATTGCTTGCAATAATTATTGCACTCATTACAATCAGCTTCCAGGCAATAAAAGCCGCAATTGCAAATCCTGTGAAATCCTTAAGAACAGAATGAATAAAGTGAGTGAAGAGCCTGCCTGCCGGCAGGCAGGTTTGAGAACGGAATAGAATTGTGAATATTAAGTAGTAAACTAAAATGATTATTTAAATCAAGGGATATGGATGACGTGATTTTAAAATTGGATAAAATCAACTATAACTTTCCTTTCATTTTTGTTGAAGGAACAGGTAAAGAATATTTTTTATTCGGACTCGAAAATGAGAGATTGAAAATTGCGGTTAAAGATTTTTTTATTTCCAAATTTCCTGTTACGCAAGTGTTGTGGGAGTACATTATGGGTTATAACCCGTCTCATTTTGCAGATAAAGACAAACCTGTAGAAGGCGTCTCTTACAATGATATAGTAAAGAACGATGGTTTTCTGCAAAGAATAAATGCAAGCACGCTAAAGGAAGAAATAACTAAACAATTTAAGGAAGCACATTCTGTTCAATTCAGATTGCCGAGCGAAACAGAGTGGGAGTATGCTGCAAGAGGTGGCATAAATTGGACAGACTATTTTGTTTATAGCGGAAGTGACAATATTGATGAAGTTGGATGGTATAAGCGCAACAGTCAAAACGAAAGCAAGCCGGTAGGACAAAAAAAACCAAATCAACTTGGCATCTGCGATATGTGCGGCAATCTTTGGGAATGGTGCCATGATTATTTTCAGAGAGACATAAATAAAATTCCTAACGATGGAAGCCCATGCCTTGAGCCAGGCCCTGATCGTGTTCTCAGAGGAGGATGCTATCACAATGGCGGCATACATTGCACCGTGATGAAGCGTTACGAGATATCACCAGAATCCAAAGACCCGTGCATCGGCTTTCGGTTGGTATTATCGTTTTAGATGGATAGGGAAAAAGAATTTTTATGAACCGAACAATAGAATATGATTAAGCTTTTATTGCCTCGCGCTTTTGTACACTTTGTTCATTCCTCAACAAAACTTAGAATGTACAAGTGAATGACACAACAGGAATTGAAAAGAATACAAAAGCTGCTAACGAAATTTAAAATATAAAACTTGTTTCAAAACTATTTCAAAATCGCCTGGAGGAATTTATTCCGCAATAAGGTTTTTTCTGTAACCAATATTTTGAGATTTACTATTGGCATGACTTGCACCATTCTTATTTTTTTATGGGTGCAGGATGAACTCCCTTATAATAAGTTTCACAGCAACTACAGCAATATTTACAGGGTAATGGCGAACCGTGATTTTAATAACCAAATATTTTCTGATGAAAACATGGTTTTGCCACTTGCACAATCAATTCGAAAAGAGATTGCCGCATGGCGAAACCTTAGTAAACACAAGGCTTACAGCATTATTAATGTGATGGGTCTTACGCTTGGTATTGCTTCTTGTCTTGTTATTTTTTTGGTGGTGCAATATGAATTGAGTTATGACAAATTTAATTCAAAGGCAGATAGAACTTATCGTGTCACGTTGAATGCAATTGATTTCAATCCATGTGTTTCATTAGCAATTGCTGCACCGCTTCGCAATGATTTTCCTGAATTGGAAGAAGTATCACAGGTGTTGTATCGTGGCAGTAGTTTGATAACTATCGGGCAAAAGAAATTTGAAGAAGAAGGCAGCGCTTTTGCAGATGAATATTTTTCTTCTGTGTTTGATTATCACTGGCTCGAAGGAAATTACAAGACTGCTTTAAAGGAACCCAATTCTATTGTGCTTACACAAAGTTTGGCAAATAAATATTTTGGCAACAGGGAAGCGATGGGACAAATGATCAATCTTGAAACAATAAGAAAAGAAAACGAAGGAATGATGTCTGCATTCTGGGCAATACCCGGAGGAAGTTTTACTTATATCGTTAGACCGCGGCATTACGATATTTCAAAAATTCAAAACCGGATACATTGGTTTGTTGAAAAGAATTGGGGAAAGGACATCGCAGATGCAGCACGGCTTCCTTTGCAGCCACTTACTGATATTCATTTTGACACACATTATCTTAATAACACGATCAGCTATACTACATCAAGAGAAACTTATTATGTGCTTGCAGCAGTTGCAATACTCATTATTATTATTGCATGTATCAACTTTATTAATCTTGCAACTGCGCAGGCAATACGCAGAGCAAAAGAGATTGGTGTAAGAAAAGTATTGGGTTCAAATCGTTCGCAACTTGTTGTACAGTTTCTCGGTGAAACTTCTTTAATGGTTGTTATTGCATTAGTTCTTGGTGTAATGCTCACTGCTCTTTTGCTGCCGCAACTTGCAGTATGGCTTGATATAAATATCGGCATTACTCGACTCTTGCAACCATCTGTTATTGCTCTTATCTTAATATCTGCATTGGCTGTTATACTGCTTGCAGGTTTATATCCTGCATTTGTTCAATCTGCTTTTAAACCTATTGAATCTTTGAAAAGCAAAGCCACATTGTCTTTCAAAGGATTAACGTTACGAAAAAGTCTTGTTGTAGTACAATTTGCTATTTCGCAGATCATGATAGTAGGAACATTGGTGGTTGCTTATCAAATGGATTTTTTTGAAAATCAAAACCTGGGATTTAATAAAGACGCGGTTATTTCTTTTGGAATTCCGGACCAGCAAAAAATAGAAGTACTAAAACAACAATTGGTAAAAAATCCCGGAATAAAACAAGTAAGTTTTTCATCAGGTGGGCCTGTAATAAATAGCAACTTTACAAGTTTTATTTCTCCCGAGATTGGTTTAACAAAAGATGATGTAACAGAAGTAAAGTTCATTGATGAACCTTATACAGATATGTTTCAACTAACCATGCTTGCCGGCAATAAAATAAAACAAACAAATAAATCTGAAAATGATACAATTTATGATGTTGTAGTGAATGAAACGATGATTCATAAACTAAATGTACAAGATCCGCAAAAAGCGATTGGCAAACATATCATCCTTAATGGTAACTGGCATTGCACCATTATGGGTGTGGTAAGAGATTTTCAAAGTGAATCGAAGCACAAAGCAATAAGACCATGTGTGATAATGTATCGTGCTGATAATTTTTATATGGCAAGCGTAAAACTTGCATCAGCCAATATGAATAAAACAATTGCGGCTATTGATAAATCATGGTCTGTATTATTTCCTCAAAACGTTTTTAGTTACGAGTTTCTTGATGATCACATTGCTGCATGGTACAGGCAGGAGCAAAAAGAGTATACTGCATTCAAATTGTTTGCAGGTGTTGCTATTTTGATCGGTTGCCTCGGTTTATATGGCTTGATTGCTTTTGCAGCAGCGCAACGCACCAAAGAAGTTGGAATAAGAAAAGTTTTAGGTGCTTCACTCACAGACATCGTTTTACTTTTTTCAAAAGAGTTCGTGGTGTTGATCGCAGTTGCATTTTTGATAGCAGCCCCTATTGCTTATTATGTTATGAATAACTGGTTACAAAGTTTCGCTTATCAAATAAGCATTGGCGCAAACATTTTTGTAATTGCTATTTTATCATCTTTTGTAATTGCGGCATGCACTATTGCATATCAGGCACTAAAAGCAGCGCTTGCAAATCCGGTGAAATCATTAAGAACCGAGTAAGTAATAATGTGAAGAGCCTGCCTGCCGGCAGGCAGGTTTGAGAACGGAGTGATGTCATGAACGGAGAATGGTCAATAGAAGATTATTAATATCAAACTATAATATCGCATTTGATGAAAAACTTAAAATACAGAATATGAAAACGATTAAAAATTTATTGCTTTTCGGATCACTAATTATTGCTGGTAAAGCATTCGCACAGGAAACAAGAAAAATTCCGGCTTTTAGTAAACTTGAAATCGGTGGAAGTTTTGATGCCGTGCTTCGGCAGGGAAATGAGACGTCGGTAAAAATTACAGCCGAAAATATTGACACAAAAAAAATTCTTACTGAATCGGATGGAAATACTTTACAGGTATCTCTTGAAAAAGGATATTATCATAATATCAGAATTAAAGTGGAAGTAACTTATAAAAGCCTTGATGCTATTGACAAATCAGGCTCTGGTAACCTTAGCTGTGAATCAGACCTTTCATCCGCCGGCGATTTTCATCTTAACTCCAGCGGCTCAGGGAATATTACTATAAAAGGGAAGATCAAAGCAGCCGGCCAGGCTTCTATCAGCAGGAGTGGAAGTGGTAATATGAAATTGACCGGTCTTCAGGCTGAAGGTATCCACATGAATTTTTCAGGCTCTGGAAATTTTAGTGTGGATGAGGGTAATGCAAAAACACAAACGATTCATCTTAATGGCTCAGGAAATGTAAGCGCTTATGGCTTGAAAACCGAAACATGCTCTGCGGTAGTGTCTGGTTCAGGGGATATAGAAGTGAGTGTTAGCAGTTCACTCGAAGCACAAATAACCGGCTCTGGTAATATTGATTATCGCGGAGATGCGCAAGTGAAAAAAATTGAGGTGCATGGTTCGGGCAGAATAGATAAGAAAGGATAAGGTCAATAGTGAATAGACTTCAGAATTATCAATACAGAACAGATTTGTCGTGGTGGATTTTTGCAGCAACAGGTGCATGTACATTAGTGATTGCTTTATTAATTGTAAGCTTTGACGGCGATAAAAGCAGCGATAGCAAATCCGGTGAAATCATTACGAACCGAGTAAGTAATAATGTGAAGAGCCTGCCTGCCGGCAGGCAGGTTTGAGAACGGAGTAAAGAGTTTATAGTTTGTAGTTTGTCGTTGAGTGTTGCTCATTGCCTGTTGCTCATTGCAAATTGATTTATATGAACCGAACTGAAGAATATGAATTGAACTTTTCTTCCGCCTCAGGCGGACTCTTGTACTGTTATAATAATATGGAGTAAATGAATTCACAACTTTAAAACTTCCTTTATGTTCAAAAATTATTTCAAAATCGCAATCAGAAATTTATGGAAGAACAAAAGTTTGTCCTTCATAAATATTTTTGGATTGGCAACAGGAATGGCTTGCAGCCTGCTGATCTTTTTATTTGTCGCCGATGAATTAAGTTATGATCGTTTCAATGCAGACGCTGATCGCATCTACCGGGTTGTAAAAGATTTTGTGAATGCAGATGGCAGCCGCCTGCCCGATGCTACCACGCCACCTGCTGCAGCGCCGGCCATACAAAAAGAAATACCGGGCATTGAACATGTTGCAAGAGTGTTTCCGAACTGGGGCAGTAATTATCTGGTTACTTACAAAGACAAACATATTTATGATGAAAAATTGTATCGGGTTGACAGCAGCTTTTTTGATGTATTCACTTTTCCTTTTGCAGAAGGCAATACAAAGAGTGCATTTAAAGAAGTGAATTCAATTGTGGTTACACAAACTGCGGCTAAGAAATATTTTGGCACAGAAGATCCAATCGGTAAAGTGCTGCATATAGACGCGTTTGGTGATTTAATGGTTACAGGTGTATTGAAAGATGTTCCGGAAAATGCGCACTTTCATTTTGATTTTTTAATTCCGATAAGGAAGGTTGGTCGCAACTTAGATAATAACTGGGGATGGTATAATTTTTATACATACATAAAGCTGCAACCGCATGTAAATATTGCAAGTGTGGAACCAAAAATCCGGGCAATCTATAAACGCAATAATCCCAGGGAAAATAATGTTTATTACACGCAACCTTTAACAAACATCCACCTCAATTCAAATCTGAAATGGGAACTGGAACCGAATAGCGAAAGATTATATGTTGTAGTTTTTGCAATAGTAGGACTGCTCATCATTTTAATTGCTGCGATCAATTATATCAATCTTGTTACGGCGAGGTCTTCACTTCGCGCAAAAGAAATAGGCATTCGCAAAGTTTCAGGTGCATACCACAGTTCATTGATAAAACAGTTCCTGCTTGAATCAGTGATCATGTGCATGCTTGCTGCAGTTGTTGCTTTGGTGATAGCGCAGTTATTATTGCCTGTTGTGAACAGTATTACTGCAAAGCATCTTGCATTATTCAATGCAGGCAATTATGTTACAGTATATTTTTTATCGGGAGCAATATTTATTGGCATTTTAGCAGGTCTTTTTCCTGCTTTGTATTTATCTTCTTTCAAGCCAGTTATTGTTTTAAAAGGAACAAAGATCAGCGAAAAAGGAATTTTCAATTTGCGCAAAGCACTGGTGATTGTTCAGTTTACCATTTCTATTGCACTTATTGCAGGCTCATTAATAATTTACCAGCAGGTTAATTACATTCAATCCGCCAAATTAGGATTGAACAAAGACCAGGTTCTTATTATCCGTGATTATGGTAATCTTTCGGATCCGCAAAAAATTTCATTTCAGAATGAGGTATTACAAATTCGTGGCGTGAAAAATGCGGCTGCTTCAAATGGAGTTGTGGGCGGGCAAAACTGGACAGCAAGATTAAACGTCAAAGGCTCAGACAATGGGGCGCTTGTAAATTTTCTAAACATAGGATATGATTACCTCAATGTGGTGGGTATTCAAATAAAGGAAGGTCGCAACTTTTCTCCTGATTTTCCTGCAGACACTTTATCTGAGGTTTCGAACAAAACATTGGAGCAGGATATTGGCAGCATCATTCTAAATGAAAAAGCTGTAAAGGATTTGGCTGTGCCTTCTCCTGTTATCGGTCAACGTTTGGAATGGGGCAGGGATGTAGATACAAGTTATTATGTGAAAGTGGTTGGAATAACAGAAGATTTTCATTTCGCTTCTTTCAGAAATGAAATTAAACCTTTTGCCTTTGTAATAAATCCGCGTCGCGCAGAAAATCTTACAGTAAAACTTTCCACACAAAATATATCTGGAACACTCCGGCAAATAGAAAACAAATGGAAACTATTTGCACCGGGCAGACCAATTCAATATTTTTTCCTTGATGAAACTTTTGCGCAACTCTACAAGGCGGAAACAAATTTCCAAAAAGTTTTTATTGTACTTGTAATATTAAGCATAGTGATTGCATGTCTCGGTTTGTTTGGTCTTGCAGCATTTACAGCGGAACAGCGCACAAAAGAAATTGGCATACGCAAAGTGTTGGGCGCAAGTGTTGCAGGCATCACAACAATGCTTTCGAAAGATTTTTTATTTATGGTTGCAGAATTATGCATATCGTATTCAGATCAACGGATGGATATTTTTAATTGCAGGATTATTATCTGTACTTATCGCAATTATAACTGTAAGCTTTCAGGCAATAAAAGCAGCGATTGTAAACCCGGTGAAATCATTACGAACCGAGTAAGTAATAATGTGAAGAGCCTGCCTGCCGACAGGCAGGTTTAAGAACGGAGTAAAATCTAATGTGCTAATTAGCTGATGTGCAAATGAAAGAAAAATTTTTTATCCCGAAGGGATCCCTTTGGGATGAGCCGAACAAAGAATATGAATAAAACTCCTGTTGCGTCGCACTCTTGTACTATTGAAACTTTGATCAACATTTTAATAACATAAAACCTTAATTATGTTCAGAAATTATTTAAAGATCGGATGGCGTAATATCAGGCGCAATAAGGTTTACAGCTTTATCAATGTTCTTGGACTTGCCATGGGCATTTGCGCATGTATTGTAATTTATCTTATTACAAATTATGAATTCAGCTTTGACAGGTTTCATCCCAATGCAGACCGCATTTACCGGATAGTTGGTGAGGTACAAAGAAGCGGTGCTGAAAAGGAATTTCTGAATAGCCCTTTTTCTGATGTAGCAGGTTTTCAAAATCAAATTCCAGGGTTTGAGGCAGAGGCCGGTATTTATTTTTATGGTGTTGGTGTAAACATTCCAAATG
>WNFY01001204.1_pt1 | contig 30732 bp, 34 predicted proteins | sample 5400091 | NCBI WGS metagenome assembly WNFY01 (sample SAMN13153364, study PRJNA577476) | soil metagenome | isolation source: 60 cm soil or saprolite under grassland replicate 1 | place: USA:California | collected 2016-06-15 | reverse complement strand
CCGCCGTCCATATTTGCTTCTCCCAACATCGCAAGCACGTCAAAATCGTTCGGACGCAGCTGGTTCGCTTTTAGCAAATATTCGATTGCCTGATCGAATCGTTGCACCTGATATTCAAGCTTGGCGGCTGTGACCTGCGCCTCAAAGTTGTCTGGTTGTTCCCGCGCCCGTTTCATCGCGGTTTGAACCTGCGCAAATATTTGTTGAGGATCGCCCGTGCCGGAATCATTGCCAACCGGCGGATGATTTGGCGGAAGGGACTGACCTTGCTGCGTGGAGCCGGCGTTTGCGCGGGAAGTCGCATCGCGCTGGGTCATGATTCCATGCAGCATGAAGCCGATGATAAAGCCCAGCAGCATGCCAATAATCGCAAAAAGCAGATTGTCTCTGGTCATGTTACCGTGCGGAAACTGCCGACTCGGCATTCTTCAGCAATCCGCGAATCTGTTCGCGCAGTTCGGGATTGTCAGTGTGACCATGACGAGTAATGGCGTGATTCACCGCGGCATCGAGCACTTCATCTTCGCTGCCTTCCAACTTCAGAGTGCAGCCGCTCTCGCTCGGATAGTCACGGCAATCAATCGATTTTCTATCTGACATATTTGTACCTCATTCTGTTACTTGTGCGACGTTTGAAAGATGAGAGTCTATCGCGAACTGCGGCCAGCCGCCAACTCTTTTGCCTTCGCAATTTGATCGGAGACGGTCTTTGATGCTTCCGAACCGGCAGGCAATAGCGGTAGAATCTTTTGCCAGTAGTCGATTGCTTTCTGGTAATCGTTTGCTTGGAACGCGGCAGTACCGGCGAGCGCCAGAGCTCTTTCGTTTTTTGGATCCAACTGCAAGGCGCGATTCGCCGCTTCGAGTGGCTTGCCGGCCATTTGCTGACCGTTGGCCAACGCCAGTGCCTCTGCATAATCGGCCCAAAGGCTCGCGTCATTAGCATTGAGCGCAGTTGCGCGACCATATGCAGATGCCGCGTCCGAGAAACGTTCGAGCACCATGTAGCTGCGCCCGAGCATCATCCAGCCCTGCGCATCGTTCGGATTGGCTTCAAGACGTTTGGATAACTTACCAACATTTGCTTCGATTTGCTGCGGCGTCATCATACCGCCTTGTTGGTTGGCTGGCGCGGTAGTGTCGGTTGGCGTGGGTGTTGTTGGTGTAAGGGCTTTGGGGTTGCCCACAGCAAAGTAAAGCGCAACCGCGGTGATTGGTGCTCGCTGCTTTCACATCTTCGAGCAAGCGGCGCTCCAGTTCGTCTTTCTCGCGCTGGTAATGCTCTTCGTCAATTAGCCCGTTTTTAAGATCGGCTTCGAGTTCCTGGTTCTGATCCTGATAGATAGACAGGTTTGCCGACCGAACTTCGTCTCGGCTTTGCTTTTCTTTTGCTTGCAGCAGTGGCGGCAAAACGAACCACAACGCCAGCAGCACCATCAACGCAGCCATTGTCCAGAAGATCAACATTAGTTTTGTGGCGCAAGCGGTTAGCTTGCGGCTTCATAAACTGATTTGCAAGTTAACAACTTGCGCTACGTTTCGCTTCGCAGAAGTTCTTCCGCGCGCCTTCGTTCGTCTGGGGTCAGCGGTTTTTCGTGAATCAATTCTTTGCGCTGTTTGAGATAGCGATAAAGCACAAAGACTCCGACGACCAAGAGTACAAACGGTCCAAACCAGAGCAGGTAAGTCGTCGACTTTACCGGCGGCTTGTAAAGAACAAAATCTCCGTAACGTTCTGTCAAGTAGGCGAGTATTTCCTGATCACTCTTTCCGGCCTTCATCTGAGAGCGAATTTCGCGGCGCAGGTCCTCCGCCAGGTCTGCTTGCGAGTCGGCCAATGTCTCGTTCTGACAAACCAGACAACGCAACTGTTGCGTCAGTGCTCGCATGCGCTGCTCGATTTGAGGATCTTCGGCAGGCTGCGCTTCTTTTGCGATTGCTGCAGTTGGGCAACAAAGCAAGACAAGCGCCCCGCAACAAAATCCGAAAGTTACTATCTGGGAAACAACTGAGCGCCGAAGGCCCGGCAGACAGCAGCCGGGGGCAAGCGCGAAGCACGCCGCTCCTGGTGATGTTTGGAAAAAATGAGCGCGTCCTGTAGCGGTGCGATGAAAAAGGTTTCTGCGCGCCCTTAACAGGGCGCAACCTGCCTTGCTTAACGAGGTCCAGGGGCGCCACGGCTTCGCCGTTTGCCCCTGGCTACCTTCGACCGCCCCTCTGGGGTGGCCAGCTTTAGAGTGCCCATTCATTAAGCTAAACACTTTAAAAACACTTGGCAGCTTCATTGGTTCAGTTGTTTTGCTAACGGCAGGATCTTGTTCTCCCAGACATCCTTAGTGATTGGCCCAATCTGCTTGAAACGAATGACACCGTTTCGATCGATCAAGTAACTTTCCGGTGCGCCGTATACTCCGTAATCAATCGATATTCGGCCGTCAACATCAAAAGCGGTCGCGACGTACGGATTCCCAAATTCATCGAGCCACTGCAGGGCCGCGGCCCGCTCATCTTTGTAATCGACTCCATAGATTGGCAGTGCACCGGTCTTGGAATATTCGACAAGCAGCGGATGTTCTTCTCGGCACGCGACGCACCACGTTCCCCAGAAGTTCAGCACCCAGACCTTGCCTCGCATTTCCTTCGCGGAAAAAGTCGCAGCGGGCTGCTGCAACTGCGGCAATTGAAAATCAGGCGCTGCTTTGTTGATGAGAGGCGATGGTACCTCGCGCGGATCGCGTCGCAATCCTACCAATAAGAAAATAACCAGAGCGAGAAACAGCACGAGCGGTAAAAGCAGAAGACGGTTCATTATTAAGCGAGCGGCTTTGCCGCCCCCCCAGTGCGGTAAGGCTTTGCCTTACCGCTGTGTCGAATCTCCTTATCAAGAGGCTACGCCTCCGTTATGAGGCGGAGCCTCACTCGTTTTAAAAAATTATGACCGGAAAGGCTGAGCCTTTCCGCACTGTGCTGCGGCAGAGCCGCAAGCTGCCTATTGCTCGACGCCCGCAGAGGGCCACGCCGTCGCGGCGATTTTGGCGCTGTCCTTGGCTTCGACCGCTTGCGACTGTTTCCTCTTTGCCAGGGCATAACGGCGGTCTGTGACGGCAAAGCCGCCGCCGATAGCCATCAACAAAGCCCCACCCCAAATCCAGTTAACCAGCGGCTTGTGATATACGCGCACAGTCCACGCCCCGCTCCCAACTTCGTCGCCAAGGGCCAGGTACAAATCGCGAAATATGCTCCGGTCGATAGCCGTTTCCGACGTAACGTTCTGAGCGGCAGTAAAGGCCCGCTTTTCCGGCTGCATCAGAGCTATGGGAGCGCCGTTCTTCGTAACTTCAATGTCAGCGCGCATAGCTTGATAGTTCGGTCCTGCCACTTGGGCCAGATTGTTCAGGCGAAAATCGTAGCCGGCTACGTTCACGGTGTCGCCCACATTCATCTTTACGTCTTTTTCAGTTTGATAACTGGTGACGACCGTCACCCCGACAATAAACACTGCCACCCCGAGGTGCGCGAGCTGCATTCCGTAGTAACTTCGAGCTGGCGACTTAAGCCTGCTAAGAAGATTCAATTCATTAGATGAACTTCTAATTCTGGTCCAAATGTTCTGAACGACCGTGGCGACGATCCAGAAGGCGAGCAACAAACCAAGGCTTACTCGCCATTTCCATCCACCAATTACAAACGGCAACAGGACGCCCGTCAACAGGCTCAATACGAATGCCCAACGAAGGCGCACGGCCAGCTCCGGCAGTTTAGCTTGCTTCCATCGCGCGATTGGTCCGATTCCGATTAGAAACATCGCCGGCGCCATCAGCGGGACGAATACCGTGTTGAAATAGGGCGGCCCGACCGAGAGCTTGCCGAGATTGAGGGCGTCAATGAACAGCGGGTACAGGGTGCCGAGTAGAACCGACCCGGCCGCGACGATCAGCAGAACGTTGTTAGTCAGCAGGAGAGATTCGCGCGAAAGAAGCTCGAACTTCGATCCAAGTCCGACCTGTTTCGCACGCCATGCGTAAAGCGCTAGCGAACCGCCGATTATCAGCGTCAGAAATCCAAGGATGAATACTCCACGCTTTGGATCGTTGGCGAACGCGTGGACGGAAGTCAGCACACCGGAGCGAACCAAAAATGTGCCCACCAAACTCAACGAGAATGCTGCGATCGCCAGTAGCACTGTCCAGCTTTTGAATCCGCCCCGCTTTTCAGTGACAGCCAACGAATGAATTAGCGCAGTGCCAACGAGCCACGGCATGAACGAAGCGTTCTCGACCGGGTCCCAGAACCACCAACCGCCCCAGCCGAGTTCGTAGTAGGCCCAGAAGCTTCCGAGCGCGATACCGCAGGTAAGAAACATCCAGGCGACCGTCGTCCAGGGCCGCGACCAGCGCGCCCAGGTGGCGTCAAGCCGGCCGCTAATTAGCGCCGAGATCGCAAAGGCGAATGCGACTGAAAATCCTACGTAGCCCATGTAGAGCATTGGCGGATGCGCCACCATCGCCGGATCCTGCAGCAGGGGATTCAGATCGCGGCCATCGGCCGGTACTGGAAACACACGCTCGAACGGGTTTGACGTTAAGAGCATGAAAAGCAGGAACCCCGTGCTGACAATCGCCATAACGGACAACACTCGGGCAACCATTTCATCCGGCAGGTGATTGCTGAATAGGGTGACCGCAACCATCCAGATCGTCAGCATAAACGTCCACAGCAAGAGAGAGCCTTCATGCGATCCCCAGGTTGCGGCCAATCGGTAATGAAGCGGCAGTTGTGAATTGGAATTGGTGGCAACATTCAACACCGAAAAATCATTCGAGATGAATGAGTATCCTAGACAGCAGAATGCAAGCGCGACAAAGATAAATTGAGCTTGCGCCGTGGGTTTCGCAATTGCGATCAACTGATGGCGCCCTCGAGCAGCGCCAATCAGGGGCAGCGTGGCCTGCGTCACCGCAAGAACCAGTGCCAGAATCAGTGCAAATTGTCCGATTTCGGGAAGCATTCAGTTTGGAGCGCACGCATCATGCGTGCGGACCGCCGGCATTCTGCCGGCACCTTCGAACTTAAGTTACTTAGACAAAGTCTTCGCCGCTTCGTTTGCCGAGTTCTTTACTTTCTCCATGTCCTTCGCTTTGTCTAAAGCGCTGGCGGCTTCAGGCGGCATGTAATTCTCGTCATGTTTCGCCATGATTTGATCGGCGTAGAACACTCCATCCGAACCCACGCGGCCTTGCGCGACGCAGCCGCGGCCTTCTTTAAAAAGATCAGGCAAAATTCCCTTGTAGACAACCGGAATGCTGTTCGCCGTGTCAGTCACGCTGAAACGCACAGTAAGCCCATCAGTGTCGCGTTTGAGCGTTCCGTTTTCCACCAGGCCACCGATCCGAAACGTGCGGCCAACCGGAGCTTCTTTCGTCGCGATCTGTGTCGGACTAAAAAAGAAGACGAGATTATTTCGGAAGGCACCCAGAACCAGCCACGTCGCCAGTCCCAGCGCAGCCAGACTGACAACGATAAAGACAATTCTTTTATGACGCTTTTTCATAAACTAAGATGTTTCCAATTTCGCATTTCGTGTTTCGAGTTCCGGCCGGGGGTCGGCATTTCTTAAAACACGGCGTTTGCGGCTGAGTAGTGTCAGAACCTCGCCGCCGAGCAATAGAAAAGTAATGCCGTACGATCCCCAGACGTAGAATCCGTAACTGCCCATCGACCAAAATTCCGACCAACTTGACCAGTGCATTTTGTTTGTAGCGGCAGCCCTCGTGGCTGCCGTCTTCCCAGGAAACCTCAAATCATCCGGGCAGGGACGAGCCCTGCCCCTACACGGGCACTTCGACCAACCATGGGGCTTCGCGCTCTCTTTCACGAATGATGTAACGAAGACGCATCAGAACAACGGTAATCGAGTACATCCAGCACGCCGCGAGCAGAATCAACATTGCTGCAAGCATCGGCGGCGCCATGGTCGGCTTGTTCGCGATGCGGATCGTCGCACCCTGATGCAGCGTGTTCCACCATTGAACCGAGAAATAGATGATCGGAACATTTATCAAGCCCACCAACGCGAGAACGGCTCCGGCACGATCTGCCCGGCGGGGATCGTCGATGGATGCTTGTAACGAGATGAATCCAATGTAAAGGAACATCAGAATCAAGGTCGATGTCATGCGCGCATCCCAAACCCAGTAAACTCCCCAGGCCGGGCGTCCCCACAGCGAGCCGGTCACCAGCGAGATGAACGTAAAAATTGCTCCAGTTGTTGAAATCGCCGTTGCCATCATGGAAGCCAGGCGCGCGTTGAAAGCCCAGCCAATGCCGGCGTAAATCGCCATCAGGACATACAGAAACATTCCCATCCAGGCCGCGGGTACGTGGATGAATCGGTGGGCGCGACGAAGAACCCAACATACAAACCGACAACGAAAAGTAGTGCCGTCACCACCGCGAACCAGGGAATTATCTTGCCGGCCAATGGGTAGAAGTTCGCAGGTGCTGCGTATTTGTACCAGTTGATTTTTCCTGCCGTCATTAATTATGGTGCCTCGGCGCCAAAGCGAGCGGGGCGAGACAATTTCTATTCCACAGATATCTTCAACGCGGCACTGGTTGCCCAGGGCGCAAACACCAGCGAGACGATCAGCGTCGCCGCAAGTAACAGAAGCCAGGGCTGCGGCTCCGTTCCGTTTACGCTGGCTTCGACCGCTCCAGCTCCAAATATTAAGGCCGGGATGCAAAGGGGCAAGACGAGCAATGCGATTAGAACATTGGCTGCACGCAATCCCAAAGTGAGCGCGGCGCCGATTGATCCAATCAAACTAAGGACCGGCGTTCCCAACAGCAAAGAAACCGTAACGGTGCCAAGTGTATTTTGCGACAATCCGAACTGAACTCCAAGCAACGGCGCGACGATCACCAGCGGAATCTCGGAAACCAACCAGTGGGCCAGCACCTTGCCCAGCACTAACAAGTAGATAGGCTGCGGCGTTAGCAATATCTGTTCGAGCGTTCCGTCCTGATAATCGTTACCGAATATTCTTCCCAGTGAGAGCATTGACGCCAGCAATGCCGCGACCCACACGATTCCCGGGGCAATCGCGCGCAGCAACTGGGGCTCGGGACCAATTCCCAAAGGGAAGAGGCTGACGACGATTACGAAGAAGAACAGGGTTGCCAACACGTCCGCCCGTCGCCGCCAGGCCAGAATCAGATCCCGCCAGACAAGCCACGAAAACCTTGAGAGAGTCGAGCTTGTGTTCACGGATGCAAATCCAGCCGCCTGGTTGAGCCGGCGGGCAACCCGAGTCCCTGGTGAGTGGCGATGATTGCAATGCCGCCTGCACTCAAATGACCAGAGATAAAATCACGTGACAATTCAACAGCTGCGTCATCAAGTGATGTCAGGACTTCGTCGAGGATCCAAAGCCTCGCTCTCGAAGACAGCAATCTTGCCAACGCCACGCGCCGCCGCTGTCCTGCCGAAAGTAGTCGGGCCGGCAAGTTTTGATAGTCGCTGAGGCCGACGCGCGCCACAACGGCACGAGCTTCTTGCTTGCTAAGAGTATTGCCCGCAAGTCCGCCCGAGATGCGCAGATTTTCGATCGCGCTCAATTCATCCTTCACGCCGTTTTGATGCGCCAGATAAGAGATGTCAGCCGAGTACTCTTCGCCCAGCGAGCGGATGTTCTTCTCGTTCCAGCGAATCTCACCTTCCGCGGGCGCGGCCAATCCGCAAACAATTCGCAGCAAGCTTGTCTTGCCGCTGCCGTTCGGGCCGCGCACCTCGATCAAGTCGCCCGGTTCCAACGCGAAGTTCAGGTTCTTGAACAATCGCCGATCACCACGAATGCAGCCAAGGTTTATGGCTTCCAGCATTGTCTCTGAGCGAACACGATCAATCACCATTAGCGAACTCTTGATCGAATTCGAATAATAGCCAAGAAGTCACGAGGTTGTCATTGGATATGATGATTGTCTGCAGCGCGGACAGGTGTCGAGGATGTCATTTACCAGGTGTTCGGTACCATGCGTATTTCGCTCCTGTCCAATAAAGAAGTCCCGACGTGTCTCCGACCGCCTCACCGATCGCATCGCCTCTAAGTGGCGGGAGTTTTTGTTTGTCTTTATTCTCTTGCAGATTCTTAATCGGCTCTGAAGTCATCTTGCTGGCGGCAGCGTTCTTTAGAAGATAGGTTTGCCTGGCTTCAGGGTTTCGCCATCCTTGCGCGCCGACGCCATGAATGACCGCCAAAAGTATCTCGCCAACCTCGGCACGAGGCGCCTTCGGGCGGCGCATGGAGGAATTCGGTTTCTGAACACCGGAGGCCCTCGGATCTTCGAGAACCCAATTCGCCAGTTCGTTATTGATCTCGCCTAGCGACTCTTGAGTCGGTCTTACGAGCACGGCCAGATCTTGCGAGCCGTCACCATTAAAATCGCCGACGACGAATGCCGGGTTACGCGAAGCATCTGGAACCGCAGCTTTTTGAAACACGCGCGCAACGGCATCTTTGATTTCATTCTCATTCGGTGGCGCTAACGGAGAAGACTGTATTGCCGGACTCGGGCTACGCTGCGGCAGCACAGGCGTGAAGACCGGTGCGACGGCGACCGGAGTTGGCTCGACAGATTGCCCTGGTTTTGCGGTCCTGGTTTCTTCCGTAGATCCCGCGCACGCGGATGATAGAAAAACTGCCAGGAGTATGGCTAATCCTCGCAAAAAGCTGGTGATGTTCTCAAACGACATGAGTAGTCGGCTAAAAGATAATCTATGTTAAGAAAAGCTGCCAGTAGTAATAAAAATGGTAAGTGTCCTAATACAGTGTTCCGATGATCAAACAACTTCACATGAGCTGATCGGGGTCAGCCTCATATGAGGAATACTGCAACCCGTAGGGTTGCAAGTTAGTAGCCGGAGGTCGAAGACCTCCGGTTAAGAGGGCTTCAACAGCCGCGCACCCTGAAGGGGTGCTTAGCTCATCTTGCGCCCCTTCAGGGTGCGGAATGATGTTTCCGATTGCTCCGGTGGTCTTGCGACCACCGGCTATTGGCTCGCTGCCCTTCGGGCAGCAAATATTCTTGGCAACCCCAATCTTGGGACATTGCTTAAAAAAGATCAGTGAGGCTGTGTTGCAGCCTCACTGACCATATATCAGCCAACCTACGCCGGTCACAACGAGTTCAGGAAAGTTACTAGCTGGTTCTTCTGTGTTGTGCTTAGCGCGCGATAGTTGTTGATAACGCCGTTGGCTTCGTTCGCATGGCGAAGAATGGCGTCGTTGCGGGTGTGGTTCAACCCGTCGTGCATCAACTCATTCCGCGTGCGGACCCCCCAAAGCGGAGCCGTGCGCATCTTGTTTCGCGTGGATTGATCAAGTGTATTCGTGCCCGCGATGTTGGTTTGGGCAATGCCATCGCCAGTGCCTACGTCATGCAAAAGGAAGTCACTGAATGGGTGAATGATCTTGCTGCCCAGAGCCGGCGGGACCACGAATGCACCCCCATTAATTTGGGTACCAGCAGCCGCCGTAGTCAGGGTTTGGATGTGACAAATATCGCATCCAATCGAATCGAACAACTGGCCGCCGACGATCGCGTCGTTGGTCGCCGCCAACCTGGCATCACGAGCGGGCGCCTTGGTGGCTCTCATGAACCTCGCAAAGACATCGATATCATTCTCGGGGTCTTCCCCGCACCTGACACTCGTATTGTTTTCGCAAGGCGTGCTGTCGGAGACATCATCACATAGTGTCGTAGCCTCAGTAAGGTTAAGCCGGTTTGTTATGCCCTGCTCGTTGAGGTAAGCGTCACTGGCAAAGGACAACAAACTGGCCAATTGACTCTTCCATCCGAAGCGGCCAATGCGAAATTGGCCAGGAGCCTCCAGGACCGGTACGGTTACCAGTTGGCCCTTCATACCTGCCGGCTGACCGTTGGGAATGTTTTGTAGCGTGGTATTTGAAATAGCCTCGACAAAGCCATCACCTAACACGTTGTTACTCGAGCGGCGTGCGCGAATGGTTTCAGCTCCAGGCACGCGTTCCTGGGCCTGCTCATTCGGGTGATTGTAGACAATCGCATGGGTGACGAGATCGGTAATCACAGCTGGGCAGGTTGCTCGCTGGTTAATGAGCGACCGGTTGGCAATAGTTACTCCCGGCAGCCCGCCGCCATCGTTTATCGTGACTGTTGCCGGCACGAAGTTGCCATTGGCATCGCTGTGACCAGCCCGCAGCTCTGTCACCTGGCTGATCCCTCCGGTGACCGGGTTTTGGTGACAGTCAACACACGAGGTCGCATTGTAGACCGGACCAAGACCGTCTGTGGGTGTATCAACCTCCTGGAATGTTGCCCTGTCGGCATCATGTGTAGCCTGGTCAACCAGGCCGTTGGTTAAAGTATCCATGCCCGTAGGCGCTTCGGTTGCGGATTGACCTTCGACGGACCTCGACTGCCAGATTGGTAACGAGAGGGCCGTTACGAAGAGGAGAAAAACCAGAACCCTGAGAACGTTTGCCATTTGTCTGTACCTCCTAGGAGATGAAGGAACACTTTCACGCAGGCAAAGCTACACCTTGCCCCTCGGCAAACTGCGACTGTTTGCCCGACAATTTTCTTGTGTGACCCTTGGTTCGTTAAGGCTGGCCGAAAAGTAGAGTCGTGGTGTCCTATGCGACCACGGCCAGACAGAAACTGGGGAGACACCGGCCGAAAAGAACGGTTTGAGAAGTAGTATGCACTATGGCTTGCAACGCGGGCGAACTCTATTACAACTCAGCTATTTATGTCAATACAAAAATTTGGATTATTTGGATCGAATGGGAGATCTGTTTCCACCATACTGCTTGCAACTGGTTCGCAGTACAAACTCTGATTTTTCTGCCGCAAGATCCGGGTTCTTCGCGCGTTTGCGTTAAATGCTTTTCACTGGGCGATATCTCACGCAAAGTCGCAAAGGGATTACTGAAGCCGCAAAGAAAAACTACGAATAAGACACTACCAAGAGGGAAGTCCGTTAGCACACCTTTTAGCGTGCCGGCGGTCTTGTATCGTCTGCCCTTGGTCAGGACGAAATGAAGTTAGAGCTCGTCCTCATGCACAATTGGTTCGTCAATCGATCGAATAACCGGGCCGATCTCAGTTCACAAGCAGTCCTCGTACTAAGCGTCTGAAAAGAACTTCGTTCTGAATTCCTTGGCCCGAAGCCGATGTCGAAACATCTCGATGCCATCAATTAACAGGACGGGAATGTCGAATTTATATCTTGCGAGTAACACCGGATCATTCTCGATATTTATTTCCTTCAGAGTGTAGAGTTCGGCGCAGTTGGCCTTCGCGATCTCTTCCTTCATTTCGTCGCAAAGATGGCAACCAGGTCTGCTATAGAGAATGACTTCTGTTCTTTCCTTCACACAGTCTCTCCGTCAACTGATTCTCGCTCGCCTCACTTCGGTCACTGTCCTCTTGCCAACGCCGCCGCGAAAGATGTATAAAAGTTGGCTGCCGCGCCGACTTTATAACGCTTTTTGGGCGCGGTGCACTTTTAATGAACAGACGAATGTTGTACCGCAGAGACTTTGATCCCTGTGCCGCGGAGGATTGTATAATTAAGTAGCAATCCTCGGCGTATTGGTGTGAATCAAAGTAGCGAACGATCCGTGGTATTGGTAAGCGGAGGTTGTGCGATTGGATAGCGGTCCTGGCAACGAAACGTCGGTAGCGGTGGCTGACTCACCTGCTGTTCCTGCCGCGCCACCCGCCGCAAGGGTGCCCGCGAAACCTGCAGCGAGGCCTCCGGCGGTCGTAGTTGAGTCGACCCCGGATCCGCCGGTGAATAAAACGCGCCGGCGCATCGTCTGGTATAGCATCGCAGGGTTTCTAACGACCTGCTTTCTGATGTTCGTCAGATTCTTCCTGCCACGCGCCATCTTCGAGCCTTCCAGCACTTTCAAGATTGGTTTTCCCGGCGATTACGCTCTGGGTGTCGATACAAAATGGCAACAGCAGTATCGCATCTGGGTTGATAAGACATCAGATCGCCTGTTTGTGATCTACGCGCGTTGTACGCACCTGGGCTGCACGCCTGACTGGAAGGCAAGCGAAAACAAGTTCAAGTGTCCATGTCACGGCAGCGGTTATGACAACGAGGGCGTTAACTTTGAAGGGCCGGCGCCGCGACCCATGGATCGTGCGCACGTTGAGTTGGACGCGGAAGGCCAGATTGTTGTGGATACCAGCAGACTGTTCCAAAAGCCCAAGGGCGAAGTGGGCCACTTCGACGATCCCAGCGCATTCATTCAGCTATAACAAATGGACGAGCCTAAAGATCAAAAGGAAACAAAGCAACTGACCGGCGAGAAGACCAGCGTCGGCTTGATTGAGCGCGCGAAGGAATCGGCGGGCGCGCTCAAGGAGCGTGCAGTCGAGGAAGCAAAGACCTACAAGGATCCACAGCAAACCCAGGTTTGGAAATCGATCTTCCGGGTTTCGCACGAACGTTCCGATCCGCGTAATCGCTCGCTCGCGATTCTGTCGAATGTCTTCCTGCATCTGCATCCGGCGAAGATCAATCGCGATGCAGTGCGCTACCAGTACACGTGGGGAATGGGTGGGATTACGTTTTATCTCTTTATCGTGCTGACGTTCACCGGGGTGCTGTTGATGTTCTATTACCACCCCAGCAAGATTCTCGCATTTCGCGACATTCTCTATCTCGAGCACGACGTGCCATTTGGAAAGCTCTTACGCAACATGCATCGCTGGGCAGCGCACTTGATGGTAATCACAACCTGGTTGCACATGTTCCGTGTGGTGTTAACTGGTTCATACAAACGGCCGCGCGAGTTCAACTGGTGCGTTGGGGTCGTGCTGTTGGTTTTGACGCTGCTGCTTTCGTTTACCGGATATCTTCTGCCGGACGATCAGCTTGGGTTTTGGGCGGTCACGGTCGGAACCAATATGGCACGCGCAACTCCCTTGTTGGGCCATGAAGGACCGTTCGGCGCGCAGCTTGGCCTGACTCCGTACAACGATGTGCGCTTTGGCTTGCTCGGCGGTTCGATCGTCGATGCGAACGCGCTGCTGCGCGCGTACATCTGGCACTGCATAGGCATTCCGCTGGTTGCATCGATCTTCATGGCCGTACATTTCTGGCGAATAAGAAAAGATGGTGGCATTTCAGGGCCCGCGCCCGTCATGCTCGAGTCGGAAATGAAAGTGCCGAAGAAGAAGTAGGAGTTTAGACGCGGGACTTGTCCCGCGAACGAGGCCGACAAGTCGGCCTTCTAAACAAGAGAATGGAAACTTCAAGGCCAAAATCGCGACGCAATAAGCTGATAGCGCTGATTGTGGCTGTGGTATTGATTGGGCTGTTTGCCTACTCAGTACAAGACTGGCACCAGCTTTGGAAAATCGTGTCTGCGCCCGACAACGTACCGATTGTGGCGATGTTGTTCCTGGTGCCGTTCTTCACTTGGTTGGGCATCAAGCAAGCCGTTCGAAATGATCACCTGATTAGTCAACTGGAAGGCGATGCAAAATTAGCCAAGACTCATCATCGCAAGGCAGAGCCATGGCGGCCGGGTTGGGCCAAAGAGCTGCATGTCTGGCCTTACCTGGTGCGCATCGAATTCCTTGCTGCCGTCATTGTGACGGTCGTTCTGTACGTCTGGTCGATCGCGTTGAACGCCCCGCTGGAAGAGCCTTCCAATCCTAACCTGACGATGAATCCGTCGAAGGCGCCCTGGTACTTCCTTGGCTTGCAGGAGATGCTCGTCTATTTCGATCCGTGGATTGCCGGCGTCGTGATGCCGTCAATCATTATGATCGGATTGATGGTGTTTCCCTACCTTGATTCGAATCCGCTCGGCAACGGCTATTACACCATCCGGCAACGCCGGTTTGCGGTCGGAATGTTTGGCTGGGGCTTTCTCATGTGGATTCTGCTGATCTTCATCGGTACGTTCATTCGCGGCCCCGGTTGGATCTGGTTCTGGCCGGGACAGACATGGGATCACAACACCGTGGTATTCGATCGCAACCGCGATCTTAACGAGATCGTTGCTGGCTGGGGATTACCGTTTATGAATTCGCAGCCGTGGAAAGGCATCTTCGGCGCCGTCGTGGTCGGCGGTTTTTTCATTCTCGGTGGTTTGTTCTTTCACTGGCTGATGATGCGAGGTCCATTCAGACTGCGGTATCTCAGATCGTGGAGTGAGTTTAAGCAGTGGGCGACGACGCCGGGTGAGCTCGAAAAGAAACTGCTCGCCAAAACCAGCCTTTTGCAGTATCTGACTTTTCAATTTTTTGCTGTGAGTGTCTTGCTCGCCATGCCAGTGAAGCTATTTCTTAGACTAGTTTTTACAATCAAGTACGTTTGGGTCACCCCGTGGTTCAATGTCTGATCGCGGTGGAGGAATCATAACTGGTGGCAGAGCCTACCGAATCGATCCAATCCCTGGCAAAGAGAGAAGCGGAGCCGCAACGTGATCCGATCGTTAGCACTTCGACTAGCGCGATCGTCCTTGTCAGCACGCTGCTGTTAATAGCATCTGCAGGTTGGGCTTTGTACGACGAAGGATTTGGTCAGCGCCCGTGGCGAGGAATGCAACAGGAATTCGTCAAACGCTACACGACTTATCTCAAGAGCATTCGCAAAGATGCCGGCAAATCAGAGGCAGAAATAAAAGAGACCCCTGAATATCAACAACTTGACGCAGATGCGAAGGCAGCCGAAGAACGCACACGTAATCGTCGCAAGGAAATCGACGATCAAGTGCAGAAGATTCAGGCCAAACTCGATGCGGTGACGGATCCCTTTCAGAATCAACGCGGCCGCATCGTCGTAATTACTTACAAACTGGAAACTGCACCCAGCAAGTTTTGGCATGACCATTACGCGAAGCAACTGAGCGAGAAGAAGCAGGAGCAGGTAACGGTAGAGCTGCCGGACAACAATGGAAAATTAGTTCGGCAGAAAATGAATTTCGCCCAGCTTGAACAGACGTTCAATGACCTGCGCGATCAAAAAGCGAAGGTACTTGGTGAAAAGGCGGAACTGCTGAAAGAACCGACCGAGCTGGCCAAGAAGCGCGATGATTATCTGAAGAATCATGTTGCTCTACTGCCGCAAAAAAACATCGAGGATCTAATTCGAAAGAACGAGAACTCTTTCGATTACACAATTCTTGGTCATCAAATCAACGTCAATGAGTTTGCCATTGTCGATCGTTGCGAGATTTGCCATCTCGGAGCGCGCCAGCCGCTGACCATTAAGGCTTCTGACATGGCACCTGGAGGGCCCGGCAAGAAACCGGATGACCTGTCGAGTGCCTTTATCAGTCACCCGCGCAAGGAACTGCTGCAGATCCATAATCCGGAGAAGTTTGGTTGCTCAGCCTGTCATGGCGGTAATGGTCGCGCGACGACCAGTACGGTCAAGGCCCACGGTCTGAATCCCTTCTGGCTGCATCCGCTCTTTTACAAGGAAAACAGCGAGGCCGGTTGCCAGATGTGTCATGCGAACGATCGGGTGACGCAGGGCGCGGACACTCTGAACCTGGCAAAAGACTTGTTTTATCAACGTGGCTGTGTCGGTTGTCATCGCATGGAGGCCTTCGATCGCGAGTCGGATGCGCTTACGAATGCGCGACAGCAGATTACTCAACTCGAGGAGCAAATCGGTGCTAACGAGCGCCAGTCAAAACTCGATACCGATGCCAGCGCCACTGCGAGTGACGATGCTGAAGTGCAGCGGCTGCTGGCCCACGCCGAATCATTACGCGTAACGAATAGTCAGCTCGCCGCCCGTATTGACGAATTAAACTTGCAAACCAGATATCTACTGCAGGATCAAAAGAAAGTAGGCCCGAATCTTAAGGACGTGCGCCTAAAGTTACGGAAGGAATGGCTTCCCATTTGGCTAAAGGACCCGCAGGCGTTTCGGCCCGGCACGAAGATGCCGACGTTCTGGCGCTTTTCGATTGACGAAGATGGCGACGATGATCTGAAGGCGGTCGCCGCTTATCTCTGGCAGAACAGCTTCGACGGCAGGGTGCCGGTGCAGGCCAAAGGCGATGACAAGCACGGCAAAGAACTATTCGAGTCGCGTGGATGTCTTGCATGTCATTCGATCGGAGAAGATGACAGCAGGATGGGCGGAACTTTTGCCGCGAACCTGACAAAGGTTGGCGAGAAGGCAAACTACGATTACATCGTCCGCTGGATTTACAATCCACGCGAGCGCTGGGCGCCGTATTGTCCAAAGGAAAAACGCGACCTGACACCGGACGATTATGCGAAGCATGGCAAGCCTTTTATCTTCGATACTGAGTTGAACTCGACATGTCCGAACGATGGCGCAGAGTTGCAAGTTCAGAACATGACCGTGATGCCGAACCTGCGACTTTCAGAGCAGGATGCGCGGGATATCGCGACTTACTTGTTCTCGCTTTCTTCGCCGCCTTCATATCCAGATGCGTCGTTCATGGACGATCCGAAATTGATCGAGGAAGGAAAGGCCGAGATCAAACAGTATGGTTGCGCTGGCTGTCACGAAATCAAAGGATTCGAAGAAGAGCAGCGCATCGGCAAGGAGCTAACGACGGAAGGCGCGACACCGCTGGAGCGGCTCGACTTTGCGCTGCTGACACAGGATGCTGAGTATGGTCGCGACCCGCTCAATCTTCATCCGAAAGACAAAGAAAAGGAGTGGTACAACCATCGAGGTTTCTTCGAACATAAGCTGACTGATCCTTCGATCTACGATCGCGGCAAGTCGCAGTACCTCGAGCCGAAGGATCGTCTACGGATGCCACGTCCCTACCTTACCGAAGAGTGGCGGACAGGTCTGACAACTTTGTTACTGGGTAGCGTCGGAGCGGAAGGTGCAAATGTGCCTGCAGCACTGTTCTACAATCCACAGGATCAAAGGCGCCAAGATATTCAAAATGGCTGGTGGGTTGTCAAGAAATACAATTGCATGGGTTGTCATGTGTTGCAACCAGGCCAGCAAGTTTCCGTCTACAACAATTCAAAAGATCCGGCCATAGTGGCGGGCGCAGTGCTTACATCTTTGCCGTTCTATCAGAATCAGAAAGAATTTTTACCTCCGCAATTGACCAGCGAAGGGGCCCGCGTCGATCCCGATTGGTTGATGCGATTCTTGAAGGATCCATCGTTGCTGCAACAAGGAGAGAAGAGGGCAACGCCTGCGCCGACTGGAGCCGCGGCGTCGCCCACTCAGCCTTCGCCTTCCGCGAATCCGACAGGCAAGGCGGTGACCGGCAGCGCTAACGATCAGAATGGCGGCAGACTGCAACCGCAACCGGGCGCGAATCGCAACGGCGTGCGACCCTACTTGCAGGTGCACATGCCGACTTTCAATTTCTCTCCGAATGAATTGCGTCTGCTGGTACGCTTTTTCCTGGCCGTCTCATCGCAGAACGACCCGTACATCAAAGAACCGATGGTTCCTATGACGGAGGCGGAGAGGGGAATTGCGCGAAACATTTTCGTTTCTGGTACGCCCTGTCTGAAGTGTCATATCACCGGCGAGCCGACACATGACGCCAAAGCGATTGCTCCGAACTTCCTTCTGGCCGGGCAACGTCTGAAACCTGATTGGACATTCCGTTGGTTGCTTGATCCTTCTCAAATTGCGCCCGGAACGGCGATGCCAACTGGTTTGTTCAAGAAGGAGGCGGATCGATGGGTAGTGAATCTGCCTAACCCACCGGCTGACGTGACAAACTATCACGGTGATCATGCTCGACTGTTGGTTCGCTACATGTTTCTGATGACGCCCGATGAGCAGCGGCGCCTGCTTTCGGCTTCGCCAGCACCGCCGACTCCGCCTGCGGGACAGCAGCAAGCAGCACCACAGAAGACGGGCCGCAATAGTTATGGAAGCCGAAGCGATCGCGATCGAGTCAGCCGTGGCAGAACTGCTCGGGGTAGAGAGTGGGTAAGTCACCACAGAAGTGTTGTTGGCCGCTTCGGTCGGTTATCTGCCGGCAGAGATAGCAGCAAGGCGCAGCTAAGCATGACTCGGCCGCCTCAACAGTTACGAACACGCGTCGTCAGTGGTCGCTTGCTTTGATCATCAAGCGCGACGGTATTTATTGCGTTGTGCAAGCTATCCAGAATACAGGCACCTGCGGTATGCTTGGTCTCAAATTCGAAAGTCTTTTCAACTGGAGGAATCGGAAATTATGTTGAGTAAACGCGCACGATTGTGGCTGGGTCTGATCGCTACCGTCAGCCTGTTGTCGCTGGCGTCATCTTGTAGCAAGACGCCAGAAGGAGGCAATGAAACAGGTGGAACCGAGACGAGGGGCAAGGCCTACGCTTCGAAAGGCGACGAAGGAACGATTTCGGGAAAAGTTTCCTATACCGGCGCGGCACCTGAAGCAAAGAAGATCGACACGTCAGCGGATGCCGCTTGTACTTCGAAGAGTCCAAACCTGACCACGGAAGAATGGGTCGTGAAGGACGGTAAGCTGGCGAACACCTTTGTCTATATTAAGGATGGGACGCTGGCTGACAACACAAAGGTCGGTGACTATACGTTCCCCAAGCCTTCAACTCCGGCGGTGTTGGATCAGAACGGCTGCCATTACCGGCCGCACGTTCTTGGCGTGATGGTGAACCAGGACATCAGCATTACGAACAGCGACCCCACGACACACAATATCCACTTCACGCCGAAGAACAATCCTGACTGGAACCAATCGCAGCCGAACGGTGCCGCGCCTTTGACGCACAAGCTGGCCCGCGCCGAAGTGTTGGTGCCCGTCAAATGCAACCAGCATCCGTGGATGAAGTCTTATGTCGGCGTCTTGAAACATCCGTTCTTTGCGGTGAGCGGCGAAGATGGCAGCTTTACGATAAAGAATGTACCTGCCGGCAAATATACTGTGGTTGCCTGGCATGAAGGTGGAACTGCCGGAACCGAGAAGACGATGGAAGTGACAGTTCCCGCTAAGGGTGCGGCGACTGCTGACTTTACATTTGGCGGTAGTGCGGTATTGCGTGGTCAACCGAGTTCGCTGCCGATGCTGCCGGCGATTGAATTTCCAATGATCGGAAAGCACCATTGAATTGCGGATTGCGAATTGCGGATTGGAAGCAATCTTGAATCCGCAATCGCAAATCCGCAATCCGAAATCGTTATGTCCAGAGGCGTTCATCGTTTCGCGCTGCTGGTGGCGGGCGCAACGTTCTTTCTGATCATCGCCGGTGCCAATGTCACCAGCCACGATGCGGGACTGGCCACCTCGGATTGGCCACTCTCAAACGGCCAGTTCTTTCCCAGGATGGTCGGTAACTTGTTTTGGGAGCATGGCCATCGCTTAGTGGCGACGACTGTTGGCCTGCTGACCATCGCCCTGGCAGTTTATTTACAGGTTCGCGAAAGACGTTCGTGGGTCAGGTGGCTGGGATGGATTGCACTTACCGGCGTAATCGCGCAGGGGTTACTTGGCGGGTTAACAGTTAAGATGAATCTGCCGCTGGCGGTTTCGGCGGCGCACGCGACTCTGGCGCAATTATTTTTTTTGACGACTGTCAGCATTGCGGTTTTCACTTCACGAAGTTGGACCATGCAGCCGGCGGCCGTTGTCGCCGAAAAGGGTATTGGTTCTTTACGTCACCTTTGCGTAATCGCTTGCGTGGCGATCTTTGTCCAGTTGGTCTTGGGAGCTGTGCTGCGCCATTCGGCCACCTGGGATCAGTATCTGCCGACAAGCTTGTTGCAAACTCATATCGCCGGGGCAGTGGTCGTGGCGCTTACTGTGGGAACCATGGTTATCAGCACGCTGCGGCGATATGGAGCGGAGAAATACCTGACGCGACCAGCGATGATCGTGGGTTTAATACTAATCCTCCAGTTGGGGTTAGGCGTGGTGACTTATTTTGCGCGGGCGGCATCGCCCAGCGATCCGCAACCACTGAATCCGATGATTTCATTGACTGTGGCTCATGTTTCTTGCGGCGCATTAGTTTTCGCGGCCACAATCGTGCTGACATTGCGGGCATTTCGGATCTTGCGGACTGAACGGCAAGCGTATGTTCTCGCTCCGGCATAATTATTCGACGATTCCCAGCGTTTCTGGTTTTAGAACGACAAATAAGGTTTTCATGAAGAGTACGGCAATAGAACTGCATCCCCATGCGGCTGAAGTCATGGCACCGCTAAGTGCAAAGGCGAGGCTGGCGGCGTATGCCGAACTGACTAAGCCGCGCATAACTTCTCTAATCATGCTTACGTCAGCGGCTGGTTTTTGTCTGGGCTCGCAGGGACCGGTGAATTATTTTCTGCTTGCCCACGCCATGATCGGCATCATGCTGCTTTCATCGGGCATAGCCACCCTGAATCAGTTCATGGAGAGGGAACTTGACGGATTGATGCGGCGCACAGCCGATAGACCGCTGCCTACCGGAAGATTACTTCCGCTCGAGGCACTCTGGTTCGGCGTTTTGTTAACAGCGACGGCTGAGGTTTATCTGGCGGTCTTCGCAAACGTGCTAACCGCTGTGCTCGGACTGGCGGTCATTGCCGGATATCTCTTCCTTTACACGCCGCTGAAGACTCGAACCACCCTGTCGACGGCAATCGGTGCATTTCCCGGAGCGATGCCGCCGCTAATTGGCTGGACGGCGGCGCGCGGCGAGATCGACGTGGCGGCCTGGGTGCTGTTCGCGATCCTATTTCTCTGGCAGTTTCCGCATTTCCTCGCCATTGCCTGGATGTATCGTGAAGACTACGGCCGCGCGGGCATTCGAATGCTGCCGGTAGTCGAGCCCGATGGTCGCATAACTGCGCAACAGATCATCTCGTACACGCTGATGCTCATACCCGTTAGTTTACTTCCGACGATCCTGGGAACGTCTGGAAGGATTTATCTAATTGCAGCGTTAGCGCTGGGCCTGGCGTTTCTCGCCACCGCAATTCGCGCCGCTTTGTCGAAATCAAATCAGCATGCGCGCCAACTTTTGCTGGCTTCGGTGCTCTACTTGCCGCTCTTGTTTGGAGTAATGGTCTTAAATCGGTAAATGGTCAGTTGTCAGTTGTTAGTTGTTAGTGGTTTAAGAGTGGGGTTGTACTTCTTAATGGCGATAAATAGGCAAGCACGAGGCCAAAGAGTACCAACTGACAACTAGCGACTGACAACTGACACTCGTGAGAAGGAGATAATCGATGGGACGCGTTCTTGGAATAGCCATCTGGATCATAACGCTGGCGTCCGTTTGGATGTTCGTAAGTAAGCGCTGGTGGTTTCCCGAAGCCATCTCTGAGCACGGCCCCAGCGTCGACCATCAATTTATCCTCACCATAGTCGTCTGCGGCATCGCTTTCGCGGCCGCGCAGATTGGGCTTGGTTGGATGGTGTGGAAGTATCGCGACACTGCCAGCCAGGAGCGCGCGACTTATAGTCATGGAAACAACCGGCTGGAAATAATTTGGACGATCGTGACTGCGGTTGTCTTCATCAGCCTCGCGATAATGGGCCAAAGAGTATGGGCGTCCCTTAATCTACATGCCGCCCCTGCCGGCTCTTATCAAATCGAAGTAGTGGCGCAACAGTTTGCCTGGAACATTCATTATCCCGGAAAGGACGGGGCGTTCGGTCGAACTGATCCGTCACTTATTGACGACTCGAGCAATCCAGTCGGATTGGACGACGCCGATCCAAACTCGAAAGACGATACAGTGGTGCCGACCCTGGTGATTCCGGTAAACCGCCCAGTCGAATTAATTCTGCGATCAAAGGACGTGACGCACAGTTTTTGGGTGCCGCAATTGAGATTCAAGCAGGATCTGGTTCCCGGGATGGCGATTCACGTGCACTTCACCGCCACGAAGACCGGCAAATTCGAGCTTGCCTGCGCTGAGCTTTGCGGCATGAATCATTTCAAGATGAAGAGTTTCATGCTGGTTCTGCCGCAGAACGATTTTGACGCTCTCACGAAACTTTCCCAGGCGCAGTTTCAGGATCGGAAGAACCAATTGTTGGACAGCTATCAGTTGCCGCAATATTGAGTTTTGACTTTGCTCAGAGCTTGAGGAGAACCGAAATGGCAGAAGCAACCCACGACGTGGTTCATCGGCACGAGCCGCCGAAGAGTTTCATTCGCAAATACATCTTCAGTCTTGATCACAAGGTGATCGGCATCCAGTACATCATCCTGGCGCTCTCTGCCGTTGTGGTCGGAATGCTGATGTCGGTATTAATGCGTTTGAATCTGAGTTGGCCGGGAACCCATTGGCCCATCCTGGCGACATTGTTTCCCACGGGTGCGCCCGGCGGGGTGATGAGCGGCGAGTTTTATCTATCGCTGGTTACGATGCACGGCACGCTGATGGTCTTTTTTGTGCTGACTACAGCGCCGCAGGGAGGGTTTGGTAACTATTTCCTGCCAATTCAGATCGGCGCGGAAGACATGGCGTTTCCGTTTCTGAACATGATGTCTTTCTGGGTGACTTTCGTCGGTTTCGTTGTGTTGCTGCTGGCAATCTTCGCCGAAGGTAACGTCACGGTTGGCGGATGGATTTCAAAGCTGGGTGAGTCTTTTGCTGCCGGCAGCGGTACTGTCGGGCCGATTGGCGGCTGGACGGGATATCCTCCCTTGAGCGCCCTGGGCAAGATTGCCGGACCCGGGCAGGGCGCCGGCGTAAACTTATGGATCATCAGCATCGCGATCTTCTGTGTCGGTTCGTTGCTGGGCGCACTGAATTTCATTACGACCTTGCTCAACATGCGAACGACGGGCATGTCTCTGATGCGTATGCCGCTGACCTGCTGGGCCTGGTTTACGACCGCGGTTTTGGCGCTGCTGTCGTTTCCGGTGCTGTTAGCTGGGGGGATCCTGTTGTTGCTGGATCGCATTGCCGGTACGAGCTTCTTCATTCCGGGCGGCGAATATGTCAGCGGCGCTCTGGTCCCGCTGCACAACGGCGGCTCGCCGCTGCTCTGGCAACATCTGTTCTGGTTCTTTGGCCATCCGGAAGTCTATATCGCAATCCTCCCCGGCATGGGCGCGACCTCGCATATACTTTCAACCTTTGCTCGCAAGCCGATCTTTGGATATCGCGCCATGGTCTTTGCGATTTTCGCGATCGGTATGCTCGGCTTCTTTGTCTGGGGCCACCACATGTTCATCAGCGGTATGAGCCCTTACTCAGCCGTAGCGTTCTCGATCCTGACGCTTTCGATTGGCGTGCCTTCCGCAATTAAGACGTTCAACTGGATTGGCACCCTTTGGGGCGCGAAGATTCGCTTTACGACGCCGATGCTTTTCGCCATTGGCTTCGTTTCATTGTTCGTCGCCGGAGGAATCACCGGACTGGTGTTAGGGCAAACGTCACTCGATTTCTTTTTCCATGACACCTACTTCGTAACGGCCCACTTCCATCTGGTGATGGGTGTGGCTTCAATCTTTGGAATGTTCGCGGCGACTTATTTCTGGTTTCCGAAGATGTTCGGCCGCATGATGCACGAAGGTTTGGGCAAGTTTCACTTCTGGATCACGTTTCTCGGAGTTTACGCGATCTTCGTGCCGTTTCACGCGATGGGAATGTTGGGCATGCCCCGGCGCTACTCGAATTTCGGCGAGTATGAGTTCCTGAAAAATTCGCATGGACTCGTTCTCTTTGTGACGGTGGCGGCTATCATTACCGTGGCGGTGCAGCTAGTTTTCTACTTCAATTTGTTCTGGAGCATGTTCTGGGGCAAGAAAGCTTCCGACAATCCCTGGGAGGCGACCACGCTTGAGTGGACGACGGCCACGCCGCCTCCGCACGACAACTTCGCTGGCCATGCGCCGGTTGTGTACCGCGGGCCGTACGAATTTTCCGTGCCGGGAGCGCCAAACGATTTTGTAATGCAGACTGAACCGGAAGGCATCGAGGTTGTGGCAGGCTTAGGAGAAACCAGCGGAAATGGCGGCGACGGTCACAAGCACTGATCGAGTCATCGATGCAACCATCGGCGGCGGACCGCGTTCGCGGGATGGCAACGGCTTTCACAAAAACGGCGGCGGCCGCGGCGGTGAAGACGGCGAGGATCTGCATTACTCTCCGGCCCGTTATCGTATCGGCGTGTGGGTAGCGATCGCCGGCATTGTAATGCTCTTTACGGCCCTGGCCAGCGCGTATATCGTGCGCTCGGCATCGGGCAATGATTGGCGGCCCATAGTGATGCCGAAGGTGCTCTGGCTAAGCACGGCCGTCATCCTCGTTAGCAGTATCACAATCGAGATTTCGCGTCGCTCTCTCAAGGCCATCAATGACGCCGGCTATGGTCGATGGTTAATCGTAACCGTCGCGTTGGGTTTGGGATTTGTGGCGTCACAGCTAATCGCCTGGCGACAACTGGCTCGACAAGGCGTTTACATGGCCAGTGATCCACACAGCTCTTTCTTCTATCTGTTCACCGCGGCGCACGGCGTACATTTGCTCGGCGGCATTCTCGCTTTGGGTTATCTCTTGCTGCGGACCAGAAAAAGACGCGACTCGGTTGAGGGAGAGCTAAAGCGTCTCGGCGCGGCTGAAGCCGCTGCGATCTACTGGCATTTCATGGACGGACTCTGGATCTGTTTGTTCGCCCTGCTGTTCTTTTGGAAGTGAAACCCCCCTCTCCCTCTGGGAGAGGGCTGGGGTGAGGGAACTACGGGGTCGGTATTTACACCCTCTCCCTAACCCTCTCCCAAAGGGAGAGGGAATCGAAAACCGACTTTTGGAGGTGACTGGTGGCAACTGAGGCACAGGCTATAGCAGGCGATTGGGGCGGGGGCGTACATCCATATCGGGTGGGCCACAGAAAACTGGGGATGTGGCTTTTCATCATGTCCGACTCGCTGACCTTTTCGGCGTTGCTGATCGGCTATGCTTACGTGCGCGCATCGAATGTCTGGCCAACGCCGTTTAAGTTTTCGCCGAGCATAGTTTTTTCTTCCATCATGACATTGGTGCTCCTGTCTTCGAGCTTGACCATGGTGATGGCAGTCTCAGCATCATCACGCGGCCAACGCTCGAGGGCACGCAAATGGATCCTGGCAACGGCGCTGCTCGGCGCTACGTTTATTGTGCTGCACTTGATTGAGTGGCGACATTTGATTAACGAAGGGCTGAGACCATTTCAGTTGCCGACCGAGTGGGGTGAAAAGTGGCCGGGCTCGACGCCACTATTCGGCGCGACTTTTTTTGGCATCACCGGCATGCACATGTTCCACGTCTTCACCGGCTGCATTTATTTATCAGTGGTAGCCGGACGCGTTAACAAACTGAAGCATGAGGATGTGGAGATTAGCGGCCTGTATTGGCACTTCGTTGATTTGGTCTGGATGTTTGTGTTCCCGATGATCTATCTGCTATCGATTGATGCAGGGAAATGATTTGGTCGCAAGGACTGGCTTCTCGAAGACGATTTGGGAGAACAAAATGAGCTCACATGTAACGGATGTTCATGAGCATTTCGCCGGCAGCAATCGTCTGTTCATTTCAGTGTGGGGGTGGTTGCTGGCACTGACCGGTTTTGAAGTATTCCTGGGGTACGAGCATTTGCCCGTGATTTATATGCTGGTTATTTTGATGGGCGTCTCGATCATTAAGGCGGCGCTGATCGTAGCTTACTTCATGCACTTGAGGTTCGAGCGCCTGAATTTGGTTCTGACCATAGTGCCCGCGCTGGTCATCGCCATCTGCCTGCTGCTGGTGTTTTTTCCGGATAGTTTTCGTGCCCGGGAACTGCGTTATCAGGGAGCAGCGCCGCCGTCTTCGAAGAGTCATTAGCGGCCCTGCTACTGAAAGATTTGCGCGCGAGGGGTTAATATGCAAGACCATAAGACATTGAGTGTAGTGCGCGTGGTTATCATCGCGCTGGCAGTGTTCTGCCTAAGCGCGCTGTGCTCGGAATCCGTGCTCGCGCAGTGCGCGATGTGCCGTGCCTCACTATCGGGAAACAGCGCCTTCGTACGAAATCTGAATATTGGTGTGCTGGTTCTGCTGGTGCCGCCGGTGTCCATTTTCTGCACGATTTTTTTCCTGGCTTTTCGTCATCGCAAGTCCGGCTAGCGCACTCCGAATCCGACCAGATCCTCAAGTTAGCAAGGCTGCAAAGTGGAAGACCAGAATCAACTGCTGAACATCGACGTTGAGAAACGAACTACGCGAGGACGTGCATGTCCCCGCTGTGGTGGAAAAATCATTCCTTCCGAGCGCGCGGTCTATCAAAGCACAGGCGATCCGAACGCGGTGTTTCCCTTGTGGCAATGCGAGCGATGCGGCTATGAAGAATTGGTCGAGCGCCAGCCGAAACCGTCCGGGAAGAAGCATTGACCGAATTCAGCTATGACTACTACCATTGAATTACCGATGAAACGCGAGCAATCATTGCTAAATCTAATTTGCCTGATTGTGGCAGCCGGATTTTTTGCGCTTATTGTCTACAATCTCTTCTCAGCCGGTAGCATCATTAGCACTGACGGACTGTTCTTTACCGTGGTGCCTTTGGTTTTGGCGCTTGCCTTTCTTGCCGTACCCGCCCAGGAGTTCTTGTCGCGCCGCCTTGAAAGAAGATCAATTGCTCCGGCTGAGCCTCCGCAGCAAACGATCGCAGGCCGATCGGTCCCGGCGTTGAAAGACGCTAGGGGACGCGCAATGCCACCGGACGTCAATCGCATGGTGGCTCAAATGAAGAGGCGAGTCGAGAAAGAAAGAGTTTAGCGCTCCGAACAACCCTTTTCAGGCATCATAGCAATACTGAAGGTTTTTGTATTAATGACGGATTACTACTCGGTTCTCCCGCACTTCAACGCCTTTCTTAACGCGTCGAGCTTTGTGCTGCTGGCGGCCGGCTACTTTTTCATTAGACGGAAAAATGTTCATGCGCACCGCAATTGTCAGATCGCAGCGCTGACGGCATCGGTGTTATTTCTGATTTCTTATGTCGTGTATCACTCGCATCATGGAGTCACACGCTTCGCCGGGCAGGGAATCGTGCGACCCGTCTATTTCACCATTCTCACCAGCCATACAATCCTTGCGGCGGTTATTGTGCCGTTCGTAATCATTACAGTACGGCGCGCAAAAAGAGCTGACTTCCTGCGTCACAAGGGAATCGCACGTTGGACGCTGCCAATGTGGTTGTACGTCTCGATCACGGGCGTCGTGGTTTACTTGATGCTCTATCATCTCTATCCTTCACATTAACGATTCTTCACGCCGTAGGCGTGACATATATTAGCCAGGGGCAAGCGGCGAATGCCGCGTCGCCCCTGGATCAGGAACTATTTTGAAATCGTCGCCCTGAAGGGGCGAAATAACGATGGCAAGGCTAATTCAGAGTAAAGTAGATTGAGCTCTTTGTAGTCCGGTTTCTCTGTGGTGAAAATTCTTCCTCTGCGGCCTCTGCGAAAACCTTCGCGCCCTCTGCGGTTAACTAAATGGCAGATGACAAATGTCAAATGACAAATGGGAAATGAATTCGTAAACCCTAACGGCAAGACCCGCCAGGCTACCGTCGCACCATCGGATCGGCACGGAAACTGGCCCCTGATCATTCTCGCTGCCCTCTTTATCATTGTTCCTTTTTTGACCTGGTACGGAACCTGGTTCGGGCGAAACCTTTCAGACGAGGACATTGCCGGCTATCTTGCCGACGAGAAGAACCCGCGGCACATCCAGCACGCGCTGTCGCAAGTTGAAGCGCGAATTGAAAAAGGTGACCAAGGCACGAAGAAGTTTTATCCGCAAATCGTGGCCTTAACAAAGAGCCCTACCGCCGAGATCCGAAAAACGGTGGCCTGGGTAATGGGCCAGGACAATACCTCGGACGAATTTCACCGAGCGCTGATTAGCTTGCTCAACGACAACGAGCCTTTGGTGCGTCGCAACGCCGCTTTACAACTTGTCCGATTCGGTGACGCCTCTGGCCGGCCGGAACTGCGCGCGATGCTGCAATCCTTCGAAGCAAGGTCACCCCTTGCCGGCAACATCGTCAGTCTGTTGCCTCAGGGCTCGAAAATTCACGCTGGCGGTTTGCTGGCGAGAATTCGTGACTCCTCCAATACTGTGCAGGAATTTCGTTCGCCGGTGGATGGTTCGATTGCGACGCTCGCCGTGAAAGAAGGCGAACCTGTCACCTCAGGCCAAACGATCGCCTGGTTAACGCCGGATCAGACGACCATCAAAGATGCTTTAAGGGCGTTAGCTTACGTGGGCACAAGCGAAGACTTGCCTTTGATCGAAAGGTTCTCGCAAGGACAGGCGACAAACGACGCTGAAATCAAACAGCAGGCAGGGCTAACAAGCAAGACAATCGAAGGTCGCGGGAAGCAGAACTAATGGAGTGCCGTAGGCACTTAATATTTATAGACCGAGTCTGGCTATAATATTTCGCGCCTACGGCGCTCTTCGCGTTCTCATGCGCCGATAGCTGCAGGGGGCGAAGGCGGTGCGTCCGGCAATGCGATACCGTGCATTGCTTCCCAATCTTCGGTAGGAATCATTTCGATGGCATCCCACGGACAGCCATCAAGAAACGCGCCGTCGGGCCCCTTGCTGGTACATTTTTGACAGCCAATACAGAGATAAGGATCGACTTCGATGCGTCCGAAAGGCGGATGGTCCGCGTCTGACACCCAGAACATGCAGGCTTCGATCGGGCAATATTCGATACAAGCCGGTGAACCTGCACAGCCGGTGCAGCAGTCGGTGGTAATGGCCAGGATGCGCGGTTTTTTCTTGCGCGTGGCCTTGCCATCGCCGACGGACATTGGCCATTCTTTTTCTACGATATCGAACAAGTTGTTTCCTCTTCTTAAAAGTTGGCGGGCGATTTGCCCGCCTCTAAACGTGCGGTTCTCTTTGCCGAACCATCCGGTCGCTATCGAGCGCTTCTAAGTTAACACAGGCTTTTCATTTCTCTCAATCAGGAAGACTTAATAGTGGTGTCCTAAAGTTGTGTTGCCAGAAGTCGACGCGCGAACCGGGGCAATAGCCCGACTGTAAAGGAGGGCTCCGCACTCATCGGCCTCAAGGATTTGAGCCCTCCCTGACGGTCGGGCTAGCGCCCCGCGCCGGCAACACAACCTTAGGACATCACCGATTTAACCGCAGAGGAACGCGGAGGATTTCCGTCGCCCGCTAAAGCAGGCTTGATGAATAAAAACAACAACGCGATCCGGGGGTGGCGTGCTGCGCACTTACCCCCGGCTACTTTCTTACACGGCTAGGCCGTGTTCGGAGCTCCGACACGATCGTTAAGAAGAGGGTTGCATGAACGTTATCTTTCCGTTAACTAAAAGTAGCATCTTTGCAGTCTACTGCGGCATGGCATGGCACGAGCATCCAAGGTGGCGGGAGGACATGGCAGATGAAGAGCATCGTAGGAATATTCAATTCATTAGCGGACGCAAAACGCGGAGGAGCTATTCTGCGCTCATTAGGTATCCCAGAGGATCGGATCAGTGTACTTGCCCCCGGCGCTTCCGACTCTCAAGTTGAAGCGCAGATTCCAACAAGTGAAACTGAACAACCTGGAATGGGTCGGGCAATCGGAGGCGCCGTTGGCGGTGCGCTGGGCGTTGCGGGTGGCCTGCAGGCTGGTGCTGTTGCTGCTAGTATTTTGGTGCCCGGAGTTGGGCCGGTTCTAACTATCGGACTAATAGGGGCTGCCCTGCTGGGAGCGGGCGGAGCGGCGGCGGGCATCGCGGCCGGCAAGGCTCTCGAACAAGGAATTGCTCAGGGACTGCCGCGCGATGAACTGTACGTTTACGAAGATGCACTGCGCCGCGGCAGAGCAGTACTGATCGCATTTGCTGACGATGACGAAATGGTAGAGAAAGCTCGCACGGCTTTGTTGCGAGCTGGAGCAGAGTCTCTCGACGCCGCGCGCGAGGAATGGTGGATAGGTTTGCGTGATGCTGAGGCAGAGCATTACACGAAACAAGGCGGCGACTTTAAGGTAGACGAAGCCAAGTATCGGCTGGGTTTCGAAGCTGCGTTACATCCGGATCGTCGAGGTAAGAGTTACGACGAGGCGTGCGCCAAATTGCGAGAGAAGTATGGTGATGACTGCGACGCCATTGCCTTTCGGCGCGGCTACGATCGCGGGCTTCACTACCAACGCTATATTGTAGAAAGCTATAAGGCCTGATGCTCGGGACATCTTCCGGCCGTCAGACAGCGCGTTAAGTTCTGTTCAGAGAAAGCCATAGCGCTGAAAGACATCCTCTTAAATATCGGCATCGCTCTGGCAATTCTGGCCGGCAGCGCAGTAATCACGAATTGGTTCGCCCACGCAATGTACGTTCGTTGCGTGTCATGCGGCTCACTGAACGCTAAGCGCCGAGAACACTGTCGCTCGTGCGGGCATGAACTACGCTAACGATCCAAACCAAGCCGATAACCGGTACTGTCTTGATTTGTCTTTGCGCCTTCCGAGGGCTTTGCAACAAGAAGTCATTCAGGCCAGTCCGCCTGGCGGACGAATGGTAGTGGCCCAGCAGTTTAAGAGTCTGTGTCAAAACTCGGTCATGAGCTTAACGAGACGACTTTCCTAAACGCAGAGGGCGCTGAGGCATTCGCAAAGGTACGCAAAGGAAGGCCTTTTCTCTGCGTTCCTTTGCGAAAAACTCTGCGTCCTTTGCGTTAAAATGCTCCTTGACAATCACACATCCTTAGTTCTGACGCAGACTTTGAATCGCTGGGCTACTGTCATTCCGCTG
>WNFY01000693.1_pt1 | contig 30745 bp, 16 predicted proteins | sample 5400091 | NCBI WGS metagenome assembly WNFY01 (sample SAMN13153364, study PRJNA577476) | soil metagenome | isolation source: 60 cm soil or saprolite under grassland replicate 1 | place: USA:California | collected 2016-06-15 | reverse complement strand
GACCGAAGTCCAGGTCATAAATCGAGATGCCCGATTCACGTGAGCCGCTGATCAGTTCCCCATTGGTGGGGCGCGCTGTAATCAACATCGACCATGGCTGGCGGCGTCTTTGTTGTCTGCCCGACGCGGGTGAAGCTGTCGAGGCGCGTGTAGATGGGCACCATCGTAATCATGTTTATTCGGGGCGGTATTTGACGGAAAACGGCGACGATTCTCGCCGTGGCAGCGGACGCCCTACAGACTCTTGTTTTGCCGTTGTTCGCTGAAGGCGCATTGTCGCCCGCTGATGATTTGCTTGATCTGGGAGTGCAGCCGAATTGGTGCGTCTGCTGGGTTGGCACTGGGAGTTCTTACCCAGCCTTCGCTGCCGGCGGGGTCAATCTCCCAACCGCGGCTGAATCGACTGGGTTAGAAAAGCTTTCAATAGCGGATCACCGCTGCATGAGGGCCGGCCAATTTACTGATGGGCGGTGCATTCGTCTGGGATGCTCTGGTTGCGACGAGAAATCGTTTTCCGCTCGAATCAACTGCGCACCGGTCGAGAGACGGCATCCGCAACGTGTCGTGCTCGACCATGTCTTTCAGTAGGACTACCGTTCGCAGCACGCCGGTTCGAAAATTGCGCTCACCCGAGCTAAAAGGTACCGCGACCAAGTTACTCTCGTCTCTCCATCGGGAGACCAGACAGCTGTTGAAGCGCCTCCGAGCCAGCAAACGGATGTTCGGACCCCGAGTACAACGACCGTAGCCACAAATGCTTGGTGCCGTCCTCTTTCTGCGCGACGAAAGCCAAGTTAGCATCACGGCCTTAAAAGAGGGACGATTTGTAGATGTAAATGCTGCTTTTGAGCGCCGGTATGGCTATTCGCGCGAAGAGTTGCTTGGCCGCACAGTGCACGACTTGGGGATGTGATGTGATCCTGTGGATCGGATGTTCATGATCGAGCAGCTCCATCGAGGTATCCCGGCCCGAAACGTGACACGTGGCTTCGTACCAAGTCTGGCGAGGTAAAGCTTACGGCTTACTCTGCCGACAGAATCCACTTTGACGGTCAATCGTGCGTACTTGCCCTGTCAGAAGACCTGCCGGAATACGACCGACACAAAGCAAATTGAACATTTGGAGCGTTTCCTTGCGAAATCGGGGAATGCGGTATCTAAACGTTCTTGATGCTGGGTACCTTTGAAGAAGTAGAGGTGTACGGTGCCGGCGCGTTTGCGTCCTTGTTCCGTCGCTTGCATCGAAGTAGCGAGGAGCTTTTCAACTATGCGCGTTTTCACGACTGCGGAAATCACTTATCTCAACAATCAGCGTCTAGGACGTCTGGCAACGGTTGGTACCGATAATCGACCCCACGTTGTGCCGGTAGGCTTTCGCTATAACCCGGACGAAGATGCACTCGAAATCGGCGGCCACGGTGGCTTTGCCAACCGAAAGAAGTACCGAGACGTTCTTCACAATCCCCGCATAGCTTTTGTAGTGGACGACGTGGTTTCGGTGAATCCGTGGACGGTACGCGGGATTGAAATACGGGGCCAAGCCGAAATTGTGACAATGGGGGCACGGCATTGGGTCCGGTTTTGACCCCGAGATGTTTCATATCCGGCCTAAACGCGTCATCAGTCGGGGAATCGATACCCATATGTTTTCTGCGAATGCGCGTTCAGTGACATAGAGTTCCATACGGATTCGTTATGTCAGCATCGCAACAATTCATCAGTGATTCGCCCCCATGGGATCTGCCACTCACAACTTCGAAGCGCCGTTGCGCTGGAGTTCGAGAAGAATGCGTATGCCGCGATAGAAATTCTCTTTGTCGTACGCTGTCTCCCAGCGGCTCAGTACGGCTTTAAATTGCTTATTGGCATTTTTTAGTGCGACTTGCGCTCGCGGGCGATTTCTCTGAATGCTTCTCACCGAGCGCAGCGCCTCAACGATCTCCGGCTCAATCCGTTTGCGTGATTTTTGGGCATTTTTAATCCATCGAGGCGGAATGTTTGCTCGAAACTTGACGAAGCCGCGCACTGCTGAACCGGAACTGGACGAAAAGAGCTTAGCTTCTCTTGCCATTGCAGCTCGCCTCCTTCAGGGCTTCCAACAGACATCGGGCGATTTCACGAAGTGACCAGTGCCCTCCGGCATGTCAAAAAATGCCCTGCCACTTTACCATTACACGCGCAATATCGAGTTCAAATTCGGTTGGAGTCGTCACTTCCCATACATCCACTTGTGGTTTTCAGTTTGAGACCATACTCTGAGAGCATGCTATACTCGTTTTCGAAATGACGATAAAGACTAAATCCACGATGAGACGTCGCGTCAATCGCGCTGGGCCCTCGGGATTGGTCTGACCATTTTCGGTTTGTAAATTTAGACATTCTCGAAGGCCCCGACTAAAAATCGGGGCCTTCGTATTTTGGCCGGTAGCCAAGCTGGAAAGACACGTGACTGTTAATCACGCTAGGTCCCTCGGCTTCACTCGGGATTTCGGCAGCGGGCTCGGACGCCCGCTAATCGCCTCAAGTTCGAATCCTGCCCGGCCAGCCAATTTTTCGAGGGTAAACGAGGCTCGCTAGTTCAGTAGGAAGAACGCGGCTCTCATAAAGCCGTCGCGGATGGTTCGAATCCATCGCGAGCCACCATGGAGGGGCCTCCGGCGAGGGGCAGTGGCTTATACCCACTCCGGCGCCAGATGCGGGGTCCCCGACGCGCGCGGTTTTCGCGCGGTGGGGTGCATTAGCGCGGCTACACAGGTTCGACTCCTGTACCCTCTACCAATTTTTCGCGCCGGTAGTTCAACGGACCAGAATAGTTGGCCTACACCCAACAGATGCGGGTTCAACTCCCGAACGGCGCACCATACAGGATTAGCTCGAAGGTCGAGCCCGCGGTCGATAACCGCGAGGCGTTGGTTCGATTCCAACATCCTGCACCAACTTGTGTTGAGCATGGGTGACTGGCAGAGAGGGCAGATGCACTCGCCTCTTTGAGGTCCTACGCCAAACGCGGCTCAGGATTTCGGCGCGCGGCTCAGTTCTTAGCCTGCCCTGAGCAAATGAGCAAACGCGAATTTGTCGAACGGGCCGCGCAAACGCCTCAAGTTCGATTCCAGGTCACCCACCAAGTTTTGCGGGATTGGCAGAGAGGATATGCACTCACTCGGGAATCACTGGAGAGAGTGATTCATTCCGCGCTTTCGAAAACCTTCGTCGAGGACCTCGAAGAAATGCGACTGAGAAGTTCATAGGTCGGGTGTGAGCAATTACTCTGACCTCAGAGCCTGCATAGGGTCAATCGACGCAGCTCGCCGCGCCGGAATGATCCCTGCTATACAAGCCGCCGCCGTCACAACCGCAATCGCGCCTAGCACAATATTCGGGTCGGCACCGGTGATCTCGTAGAGCTGCGACTTCACGAAACGTACACAGACCAGAGCAATGGGAATTCCGATAGCCAGGCCCAAAACAATTTGAATGATCGCTCCGCGCATCACCATGGTTACTACGCTGACACGTTCCGCTCCTACTGCCATGCGAAGACCAATCTCCGGAGTCCGACGTGCGACGGTATAGGCGGTGACGCCGTAAAGTCCAATCGTCGCAAGCAACAGGGCCAAGGCACCAAACAACATGGTCAACCTTGCGATCATTCGCTCGTCGTTGAAACGGTCTGTGATCTGTTGCGCAAAAGTCTGGAATTTCACTATCGTGAGATTCGGATTGATTGCTGCCAGCGTCATCCGCACAAGTTTCTCCAGATCATTCATGGGCCGCTCGGTTTGCAGGACGATCGTACCGGCATACATCGACTCGTCGTGTTCGATTGGATCTTGCCAACTCGCCGGGTGCTGCGTCATCGGGGCAAAATACATGCAGTGGTCCTTCCAGCGCACGGAGGTGTAGACGGTATCTTCCACCACACCGACAATTTCAAAATCGCCAGCAGAGCCTGGCCCGCGTGTACCGAAGTGGTGTCCGATGGGGTTTTCTCCAGTGAAGAATTTATTGACAAACGACTGGTTGACCACTGCCACCGTCGGAGAATTTGAGGCGTCCGTCTCAGCGAAGCCGCGGCCCATTACAACCCGCGTTCCTACGGAGTCAAAGTAATCATCATTTGCCCTGATCCACGACGCCTCGGCACTTAAATTTGGCTTTCCTTGCACCCACACAATGTCACTCCAATTATTGTCTTCCATCGGCGTATACAAGCTAATGCCGACCTTCAAGACGCCTGGGAGCGCATGAAAACGCTCTTTCGTGGTCCGGTAGAACGCTTCTAATTTGGGTTGCGAATATCCCGCTGCCTGAGGATTAATGTGAACGATATATCGATTCTTCGCTTCTAATTTTAGGCCGGAGTGCTGTAGCTTGGTCAAGCTTTTCGAAAATAATCCCGCGCCCACCATCAGCACCAGGGAGAGCGCTGCCTGTAAGACTACAAGAGAGCGCTGTAACCGCGAAGCTCCCGCGGCTGTCGTCCGTGCCCCGCTGCGTAACGCGTCTACTGGCTCTGTCTGCGCCGCGATCCAGGCAGGCGCAACTCCGAAGAGAACACCCGTAAGCAGTGACAAACCGAAGGCAAATCCAATTACGGTCAGCGACGGGCTGGCATGGATCGGAACACCCTGTGCCCCAGGAAATGCGAGCTTCAGCAGCATCATCGCCCCAGCATAGGCAACAACCAGCCCAACGATGCCGCCCAACAAAGCCAGCAACACGCTTTCAGTCAGTAGCTGCCGGACAATCCTTCCATGCATAGCGCCTAACGCCGTGCGCACGCACAACTCCGTACGCCTTGCCATTCCGCGCACCAGCAGCAAATTGGCAATATTCGCGCAGGCGATCAATAGAACTAGACCGGCGATCCACATCAGCAAATGCAGATGTGAAGAGTACTGCTCCTGCATATCCTGAATACCAGCGCCCCCTGGCGTCAGCACCACGTGGACTTTCACCAGTAATGTCTTGCCCTGCTCCGACAAATAATCTTGTCTCGGCGCGAATGCCTGCCGCAGTAACGCGCTTATTTTCTCCTGTAACGGGCCCATCGCTACTCCGGGCTTCACGCGCCCAATCATGTAAAGCCATCGGGCCTCCTGATTATGTACATATGGAGCATTCGCCAGCACCGGCATTTCTTCGATCGGCAAATAGAAATCCGGAGGGTTGGTTGACATCCCGGTCGCCGTAAAAGCCCTCCGGCACAATCCCTACCACTGTCACCGGCCTTGTGTTCACCCAAAATGTGCTGCCAATCACGGAAGCATCGCTGGCATAATCCCGCTGCCATGTTTGGTAGCTCATCACCGCAGTCATGGGCGCTCCCTTAATGTCATCGCTGTCCGTAAGTAAGCGTCCTGCACGCGGTTGAAGCCCAAACGTCCGAAAGTAGTTGCCGGAGACGAATTCGCCCATCACCGAGCGTGCGCCTGTTTGCGCGACGTCACGCCGCACCGTGATCGGCCGGGGTACGAAGCCGGCCTGCATCGCTGCCAGCTCTTCAAACTCAGGTGCGTTCTTCTTCAAATATTCGTAGGTATCGGTGGGAAATAACGAATACTTGCCATCATCACTTGTTCCGCTGCTCACGCAGCAGTCCCTTTGGTCGCCCAGCCGCACTAATGTCTTCGGATCAACAACGGGCAGGTTCTGCAACAGCATCGAATTCACAAGAGTGAAAATGGCGGCATTTGCGCCGATGCCCAGCGCTAGCGTCAGCAGTACCGTGATCGTAAAGCCGGGAGTCTTACGCAATTGCCGGAGCGCATAACGTAGATCTTGTATGAGTGTCGTCAATGTCTGTCCCCAAGTTGGACGCGCACACATTTATTGGGTGAGCGCCTTCCCCTGGAGAAAGCACGCTGACGGCCAAAATCAGAATGACTTTTCTCTTGAAGCATGAGCGGCTTACCTAATGACCCCACGACACGGAATGTTCACTAGCGACCAGCGCTGTTCAAAACCGGACACTACGTCACATGCGTTATTAGGCGGCGCAGCCAGGTACCTCCGTTCCCGGAAGTTCATGCATATAGCACGATCCCGACTGGTCGGCTACTCTTCCCTTGCTGGAATTAGGGAAGGTTCGCCCGTGAGAACGAAGCCGCTGGCAGCGGCGGACGCTGAGAATCCATCGCGTTCCACAAGCCGGCTTCCGGGTACCAATCCAAATGTTTTTCAGCTGTATGTTGCTGGTTCAGGTTTGCAGGGCATAGTTCAGCGGTCGGATGTTCGCCTGTCACGCAGACGGGCGTTCGAAACCTTTTCTTCATTCTTCTTGCAGATACGTCTGCGCTAAGATGACTCGAGTCAAGCTCAGAATGAATCCACCGATACAGAAGCCGATTACAGTCAACTGCCAACTACGACGATGCCTATTCGAGATCCCGGTCAGAAATCTGATGCAACTTGACCGGAAGCTTGACCGTCACGATACAGCCTTGCCGGTATGGACGGTTCTCCAGTTCAAGCGTGCCGCCGTGCGCCTCTGCAATCTGACGCGAGAGCACAAGTCCAATGCCGCTGCCAGCTGGCTTCGTTGTGTAGAACGGTACAAAAGCATTGCCAGGATTTATCAGGCCCGGTCCCTTGTCTTGGATCGAGATGATCACATCCTCGGCAGTCGTTTCCCAGGAGAACACGATCTGCTGTTCGGCATCCGAAGGCTTCGATCCGTTTGAACGTTTTTCTATTTCCTGTGCCTGCAGCACAGCATCCGCAGCGTTCCGGACGAGGTTGATGAGCATCTGCTCTAGTTGATCGGGGTCTGCTAGGAAATCTGTTTCAGGGCCGGGAATTACGGTGACAGGGACTCGCGTTTCTAGCGCAGCCACACGTCTCGCAACCGGTGCGATCGAACACCTTCGAAAAGCAGGAGGGGGCATCTGCGCCAGTTGACGATAGCCTTGCAAGAAACGGTTGAGCGAAGCCGCGCGGCTTTCGATGATGTTGAGCCCCCGTTGAAAGTCCTGCTGTTCATCGCTTCTAATCCCGCTTCCCTTGAGTCGCGCATGGAGGCTGCCCGCGATGGATTTAATCGGGGCCAGAGAATTATTCAACTCGTGTCCCAATACGCGAATCAACCGCTGCCACGCCCGCCGCTCCTCTTCGCGCAATGCACGGCTCACATCGGACAGTACAACAAGCGTGTGGGGGATTCCCTGCTGGCGAAAGGAGCTTCGCCGGACGAACCAGCGGGCATCGGTTCCGAAATGCAGCTCAACCAGGGATTCGTTTTCACATGACAGACAACTGTCTAGTCCTAACTGAGAACTGGACTCACCGATCAAATGAGCTGCGGCTAGATTCAGGAGCTTTTCACCCGCGGAGCTTACCAGACGCAGTCTATTTGCCGGGTCAAAGGCAAAGATAGGAATATCCACCTCTTCCACCACGCGCTGCAGCAAGGCTGTTGCTTCCATAGCGCCCGTGCGGTGCTTCGAAAGCAAGTCAGCAAGAGCGTTGACTTCGAGTGAGAGTTCTCCCAGAGCATCATTAGGAACAGCCAATCGCGCTCGGAACGAATAATCCTCCTCGCGTAAGGCTCCGACGACGTTCGCCAGCGTTTGCAGGGGACGAACAATGTGATCATGAAGGGCCGCACCAATAAGCAGGCAAGCCAATGACTCGGCGCCCAAAATCATCAGTTTTGATTGAAGCGACCAGGGCTGGAGCCAAATCACGATGCCGCTTACGAGAAGCGCCGGTGCCACTAACAGGATTGACAATCGGGTTACACGCCGCTCAAAGGGCGCTCGCTGTCGTTTTCGCCGGGTCGTTGTCGAAGGTTTGTTGACGCTTGGGCTAGAGCCCATACTTTTCCATCCGCCGATACAGAGCCCCACGGCTCAGGCCGAGAGCTTCTGCCGCCTGGCTCACGTTGCCCTGAAAGCGCTGTAGCGCTTTGCGGATCAGGATACTTTCAACCCCTTCCAGACTCAATTCTTCGAGATTCTGCGATTGCCCTCGCTGCGAACCGAGTCCGAGATCCCCTGCCTGGATTTGGTCGGTGCGGCACATCAGCACAGCCCGCTCCATAGTGTGCTCCAGTTCGCGTACATTCCCAGGCCACGCATATTGAAAAAGAGCCTGCAATGCGGCGGCATCAATGCCCTTCACTTCCCGCCGGTATCGCGAAGCATATTGCGAAAGGAAGTGAATGGCGAGAGCTGGCACATCCTCTCTTCGCTCGCGCAACGCGGGCAAATGAATTTCAACCGTATTGAGGCGGAATAGCAGGTCTTCGCGAAATTGCCCGGCATCGCAAGCAGATTTCAGATCACTATTTGTCGCAGAGATCACGCGCACATCGATCTTCTTAGTCCGGGAAGAGCCTACGCGTTCCATCTCTCCGGACTCGATCACGCGCAACAACTTAGCTTGCTGCCGCAGCGGCACATTTCCAATCTCATCCAGAAAAATAGTCCCGCCGTCTGCCAATTCAAAACGTCCGATGCGGTCGCTGCGAGCATCTGTGAATGCACCCTTCACGTGGCCGAATAACTCACTCTCGAAAACTCCCTCCGCCAGCCCGCCAGTATTCACTGGAACCAAAGACCGACTGTTTCGTAACGAAAGCGCATGAATGGTCCGAGCAACAATTTCCTTGCCGGTTCCGTGTTCTCCGCTAATCAGGACATTGGCATCAGAGGGCGCAATGCGCGCGATCGTTTCCAGTACCGGAACCATGCTCGGCGCTGTTGCGATGAACTCCGGCCGGCCCTGCGCGTTAAGCAGACGGTTTTCCGCAGCCAGCCGCTCTGCCTGCTGCAAAGCGCGATGCAGTTCAACTTGCGTGCGCAGAATCGACAGCAAGCGTTCATTCTCCCAAGGCTTCTGAATGAAGTCGCGGGCGCCGCGCCGCATGGCTTCGACCGCCAATTCCACGTTGCCCCATGCGGTCATCACAATCACCGGCAACGTACTATCCTGGGCAACGATTTCCGACAGCAGATCCAAGCCTTCGCGCCCCGATGTAGTGTCGCGGGTGTAGTTAAGATCGATCAATACCGCGTCATATTGCGCGCTCAGGAGTGCATCGCGCGCCAGGTCCGGAGAACGGACAACGTCCACCTTGTACCGTTGCGGCTTCAGCAGGAGTTCGATGGCTTCGAGGATGTGCGGCTGATCGTCAGCCGCCAAGATCCGTGCAGTCCCCGTTTTTGTCAGGGCTGCCGGGATATTTATTTCATGCGGTTTGGCCGAGGTTGGCATGATTATGGTGCCGAGGCCGCGATCGGAGCGACGATCGCTGCGTTTATCGCGTCCTGAATTGCGATTCCATTATGTTCCAAAGTCGCGCCCGTCGCACGATCTACTTCGACCTTCGCTTTTTCGTAAACCGTCCTCGCGGTGACCAGGTCCAGTTCGGCGAGGGCGAGATCACGCTGCGCCGTCATCGTCTGGTAAGTTGAACCTGCGCCGAGCGTCTGCTCTTTTTGAGTGATCTCAAAAGTACGCTGCACCAGATCGCGGGCTTTACGAGCCGCTCCCACGCGCGCAGCAGTCTGTTCGAGTGCGTATCGCGCATTACGGACCTCAATCCTGATTTGCTTGCGTAGTTCTTCACGTCGCAATTCAGCTTGCCGGTATTCAAGTTCGGAACGGTACTGGTCGGCTTTAGCCACGCGGTTACGGATAGGAATATTCAGGTTGAATCCAACGTAATAATCGGGGGCTGTATTGTTGAACGCATTCCCCAGAGCTCCACTGAAGTCAATGGGAACGCTTGAACTGTTGGGAACTCCGGGAACGTTGTAAACCGGATTCAGGGGGCCACCCAAACCCGATCCTCCGTAGAAAGCGACGAGCGAGAGCGAGGGCAGTAGCGCGTTCCTCGCAGCCTTGCGGCTGATTTGGCGATTGGCCAGGTCGATGTCAGACTCGAAAAGCTCTGGGCGATCGTGCAGAGCCTGCTGGATGAGATCCTGCACCGGCTGATTCAATGGAACGATTTGCGCTGACTGGAGCGTATCCGTTGGCACGACTTTGACTGACTCAAGCCCAGGATCATCCAAACTCTTGGTGAGCGCATTCTTCATCAGCAGTTCTTGCAACTGCAGGCTCGTGCGCGCAACCGTCAAGTCTTGATCGCGTTTGGAAACCTCGGCTTCGGCCCGCATCACATCCATTGCCGGAATGCTCTCCAGCTGAAGCTGTTTCTTGGCATTATCGAGCGACTGCTGAGCGAACGCCAATGATTGCTCATTCACTTGCGACTGTTCATAGGCGTTCACCAAATCCCAATAAATGTTCTCGATCTGAGTGACCGTCGCCATCACTTGATCTTTGAAGGCAATATCAGAAATCTTCTTGTTGTTCTTTGCTATCCGCAAATAACGAAGATTTGGGCCAAAGCCGAATCCAGAGAGCAATTGCTGTTGGAATGAGAACCGGTACATCGATCCGAGGGCTGGAGAAAGATTGAAATACGGGCTATTCGTGGTCTGGCGGTTGTTGTTGAACTCAAACGAAACGCTCGTGCCGGTCGCAAAAGCTTGGGCAAAGCCGAAATTAGCCTGGCCAGTGTTGAGCTGCAGCAATGGGACCCCGTAAATTCGCAGATTAGCAAGAGGTGTTGTTTGATGCTCCGCTCCCACCGACGCGATGATCGCAGGATCATAAGAAGACACGACCGTGCCGACGCCCAAGGTGGACTGCACCAGGCCCGAAGCACCCGCTCCAGCGCCGCCCGCTCCCGCGGTTGTACCTCCAGCACCGGCACCAGGAGCACCAGTGCCAAAGCCGCCAACGCCTCCGCCGGGAGTGCCCTGTACAACTCCGGCGTTAACGCCTCGGAAAACTCCGCCACCTTTCGTACGCAGAATGTCCATATCGGCGATCGGCAGGTTGTAGCGTGCAATCGCGATGTCGAGATTATTTTCTAACGCGAGCTGAATCGCATCTTTCAGGGACAAATACAGCTTGCCCTCGCGAATGAGCTGATTCAGATAGGGTGAGTTCGTGAGCTGAGGTTCAGGCGCCTGGCTCGGCGAATAAGCGCTGAGCGGATTGTGCGACGACGGCATCTTGAATACGGCAGACGCGTTGTTTTGAGCCGATGCCGTCACGGTAAGACACGCCAGAAACCACACCAGCGCACATCTGAAGCCGCCCCACGAAGAAATTCTCATTGCTTCACCGCCTCGTACGGCTGAAGCTCAGGATTAGCTGTATCGCTCACCACCCAACCGTCGCGCAGCTGGATCGTGCGCGAGCCATAACCAGCATTGACCTCCGAGTGGGTCACCTGGACAATCGTCGTCCCCTGCTGATTGAGTTCACGAAATAATTCCATGATTTCCTTTGCCTGGGACGAGTGCAGGTTCCCGGTGGGCTCGTCTGCGAGCAACAACGCAGGCCGGTGGATGACCGCTCGGGCGACTCCCACCAACTGTTGCTGTCCGCCTGAAAGCTGACTGGGAAACAAATCTTTCTTGGCGACAATCTGAAACCGATCGAGCGTGTCAGCCACCATACCCTGCCGCTGCTTGTGCGGGATGTCTTTATAGGAGAGCGGGAGATCGATGTTCTCGCGCACCGTGAGATCGTCGAGCAGGTGATAACTCTGAAAGACCATGCCGATGTTGCGCTTGGCGAGTTCCGCCCGCTGCTTGCGCTTCATCTCATGCACAGCCTGGTCGCGAAACCAGTACTCGCCCTGCCACGCGTCGTCGAGCAGCGCGAGGACATTTAATAAGGAGGACTTCCCCGCGCCAGACGGCCCCATGACCGTGATGAACTCGCCTTCACGAATTTCCAAGTTGACGCGCCGGAGCACAAAGAATTGCCCGGCAGGAGTTTTGTAACTGCGTTCCAGATTTTTGAGTTGGATCATGCGTCTCCTAATTTCGCTTTCATTCCATCCGCAAAGCCTCCATAGGATTAACTTGAGCAGCACGCCAAGCGGGCTTGAGACCTGACGCGACAGATACGAGCAGCAGCACGCCTGCCGCACCGAGTATTGTGGCTGGATCACACGGACTGAGCCCGAATAAGAGGCTCGTGACAGCTCGCCCTGCAAGAAACGACAGCAGTAACCCGGCAGCGACACCAGCGCCGACCACGAGAAGAGTCTGTCGTAGCACCAGCCAAAGTACCGCGTGACGCGAGGCGCCCAGAGCCAATCGAATTCCAAGCTCACCGGTCCGGCGCGCGACGGTGTATGACATGACCCCGTAAAGACCCAAGCATGCGAGGACGAGGGCAAGGGCGCCGAAGATCGTCATCAGTCGCGCAATTAGCGTTTGCTGTCCTAGGTTGCTGTTGACCTGTTCTGTCAGGGTCGTAATGCCTCCGATGGGGAGGTCGGGATCGACACTGGTAAGAACCTGCCGGATTTGTGCGGATAGCAAACTGGGATCGGTAGCGGCACGTACGTCAAGACTTTCAACATTGGTTACAGCCTGCAGGAGTGGGAAATAAATCATGGGCGGCGCACTCTCGCGAACACTGTTTACCTGGGCATCCGCCAAGACACCGATGATTTGAAATTCGTTTGCTGTACTAGAGTCATAACCAAAGTGTCGGCCGATGGGATCTACACCAACAAAAAGTTTGTCCGCCAAGCGCTGATTAATGATTGCTACGTGTGGACCCTTCTCGTTATCGGCGGGAGTAAAGTCGCGTCCACGCAGGAGCGGGATTCCTACGTTGTCGAAGTAGTGCAGGCTAACAATGTTCGTCTGCGGAGTCGCGGCAAGCCCCTCGCGTGCTGGCAAGTAAATATCGCTGGCACTCCTGCAGTTTGAAGCAAGGCCACACGTCGCCAGAGATACCGAGCGCACTTGGGGGACAGCCTGCACGCGATCGAGTACCTGTTGATAAAAGGAGAGCAGTTGATCGTGGCTGTAGTGCCGGATATTTGTATCAAGCCACACTGTTAGGAGATGGTCGCGATCGAAACCTGGGTCGAGCCGAACAAAATTTCTAAGAGTGCGAATAAACAGCCCAGCCCCGACCAGCAGGACTAGCGACAGAGCAAACTGCAAAACCACTAGAGCCTGCCGCAGCGACCATTGCCTTCCTGGATGCTGCACACTGAGTGCTCTGCTCGTATTCGCCTTCAGCGCAGATGCCGGCTCGATGGTGGTTGCCTGAAAGGCTGGAGCCAAACCGAAAAGAGCTCCGGTAACCAGCACGATAATGAGGCTGAACAATAGAACGCGCCCATCCGGCGCAAGGTCCAGCGGAATGGGTAGCGGTCCGCCGGATGCCCACTTAGGCAGGACGACGTCACACCAGTAAGCCACGATGATTCCCAGCGTACCGCCAACAATCGAGAGCAGTAGGCATTCCGTCAGGAGTTGCCGAATCAGGAGGCTTCGGGTTGCGCCGATCGAGAGGCGCACCGCAATTTCGCGCTGCCGAGCGGTAGCTCGCGCAAGTAACAAACTCGCAAGATTCGCGCAGGCGATCAACAGAATCAGTCCGACGGTTCCGGCAACCACAAACAGCGGTTGTGAGAACTCACGCCGCAACGATTTCATTCCCTGACTGCCAGGTTCGAGTTCGATCTGATTCTCAAGCCGAGCCTGCTGGTCTTGGGGCATACCGTTGCGCTCAAGATTTCCCCTAAAGACTTGGTTTAGAACACCAGAAATGTTGGCCAACTTGCTCCGGTTGCTTGCCCGTATTATGAGTTCCAGCCAAGTAATGTCGTGCTGCAACACCCACGGTTTATCCACATCCGCACTGGTGCTCTTGCTGTAATGCTGGGCATAGTGGAGCGACGACTGCATCATGAGTGGGAGCCAGAAATCGGGTGCCTTCCCCGGCTCTCCACCAAAGAATTCCGGAGCTGCAACTCCGACAATGGTGAAGCGCACGCCGTTGATCGTCAGTTGACGGCCGATCACCTCCAGATCAGCGGCAAAGCGTCGCTTCCAACACCCGTAACTGATCACCGCTACGGGGTGGCCGTCGATGCTGCCATTGTCTTCCGGAGTCAGGAGTCTGCCGAGAATGGGATATGTCTCGAAGGTCGAAAAGTAATTTCCTGAAACGAGCTGTCCCTTCGACAATTCCTGTTCGCCGCTTCCATTTCTCAAATAGAAATCAGCCGGCCGACTCATCGCCGCCAGGCTTGCGGACGCAGGAATGACCTTCAGCATCTGCTCATAGAGCGGGTAAGAGACTCGTGTCTGCTCGGCGAACCGGTCTCTCTGCCGGACAAGAAAGAGCTGTTCGGGATTCGGCACCGGCAGCGATTTCAAAAGAACGGCATTAACTAGCGTGAAAATTCCAGTATTCGCGCCGATGCCGAGTGCTAGTGTTAGCACGGCCACGGTAGTGAAACCCGGGGACTTGCGGAGCTGCCGTACTGCGTAACGAAGATCTTGAATTAGTCCAGTCATTCTTGATTTCTCACTCGTACCTCAGCGCCACCATGGGATCGACTTTGGCCGCGCGGCGCGCCGGGACATAGCAAGCCAACAATGCCGCGGCGAACAAAATCACAGCAACGGAGCTGAACGCGGTGGCATCAATCGTCCCAACTTGATACCACATGCCGCGCATGACACGTCCAATCGACACCGCACCGGCCAACCCGATCGCAAGTCCGACCAAGGCCAGTGACATACCTTCTCTCATGATTTGTGCAAGTACTCGATCCTGTCCTGCCCCCAGCGCCATACGCAGTCCGATTTCGTGCGTTCGCTGCGCGACAGCGAACGACATAACTCCGTAGATCCCCAGAGCCGCGAGAACGAGAGCGATCGCTGCAAAGACTCCGAAAAGTACGGCGCGGAATCGGTCCTCGGCTCTCGACTCTGCCAGCATTTGATCCATCGTTCCCACGAAAGCCAGAGGAAGATTCGGGTCAACGGACTGAACGACTGCGGCTATGCTCTTGGTCAAAGTCTCGGGTTCGATCCGTGAGCGAACCGCGATCCCAGTTTGTGGCTGCGGACTCTGCGCAAATGGCACAAGCATTTCCGGGAAGATTTCTTCACGCAATCCCCGATCTGGTACGTCACGATAAACACCCACAATCCGCCACTCGATCGGGGCCCCGAACTTGGCGACACCCGGAGTCATTTGGGCGACAAGCAGTCGTTGCGCGAGCGGGTCAACCCCCGGCAAATACTTTTTGGCGAAGGTTTCATTTACGACCGCTACCCGAACTGCGCCTTCGCGGTCTTGCTGAGTGAAGGAGCGACCCTTTTCCATGTGAATTCCGTAAGTTTGGAAATACGATGGCGTGACCGAACCAAATTGCGTCCCAGGTTGCGCTGAAGGGTCATCGATAGTCGGCCTCCCGGCAATCTGGAATGGGACGCCCATTCCAGCGCCGTACGGAGGCGTGCCCGTGGCGACAGAGGCGGATTCGATACCGGGAAGAGCCTGAACTTTGTCCAGAATCTGGCGATAAAAAGAAATGACCTGCTCTGTGCCTTTCAGTTGACCATCGGGAACAGGCAGGAAGGCGATAAGCAGATGATCGGTGGGGAATCCGACATCTGCGTGTGCCAGATTCCACAAACTGTGGAGTGCAATTCCCCCTCCGGCCAGCAAGGTGAGCGCCAGAGCAAATTCGATGACGACCAGGCTACGCCGCAAGACGTTTCGCTCGAAGACGAGGGATCGTCCGTCCTCCTTGAGAACTTCGTTCAGATCCAGGCGGGTTGCCTGCCAAGCAGGAGCGCAACCGAATAAAACCCCCGCCAGGACGGTCGCTCCAAACGTGAACAGCAGGACAGGTAAGCTCAGGCGCACGTCGGCTTCCGAGAGCAACATGTTCGGCGGCATCATCGCCATAATCACTTTGAGCAAACCCCACGCCAGCACAAGGCCCAAAACCCCGCCTATTGACGCCAGAGCTAAGCTTTCCAGCAAAAATTGGACGAAGATCCGCGTGCGGGAGGCTCCAACGGAAGCTCGCAACGCAACTTCGCGTTGGCGCGTAGCGCCTCGGGCGAGCAGCAGATTAGCCACGTTGACACACGCAATCATGAGCACAAAACCCACTGCGCCCATAAGAATCCACAAACCCGCCCGCACACCGGGGTCGAGAAAATCATTTTTCAGTGGCTCAACGCTAACGCCCCGGCCCTTATTCGACTTGGGATAGACTTCCGCGATGTGGCGCGCAACTGCATCCATGTCGGCCCTCGCCTGGGCAATCGTGACCTCCGGTCTTAACCGTCCCAAGACAACAAACCAAGGAAAGTCATGGTTTATTACATCGGGAGGAAACGCGAACGGGACGACAATTTGCCTCACCAGCCGATCCGGCTGCCCAGGTGGTTGCACCCCGATCACGGTGTAGAGTTTGCCGTCCATGTGAATTTGCTTTCCGATAATCTGAGGGTCGCTCGCGAAGTAGCTTTGCCAGAGCTTATGAGTGATGATGACGACGCGGTCTTTGCCAGGCGTTCCTTCCTCCTCTGAAAAGTACCGCCCCATGAACGGACGATCGCCAATTAGCTTGTCCAGAAAGCCCGGCGTGAGGTAATCGCCTTGAACCTGTTGTGGTTTGTCGCCTACAGATAAATTGAAGGTGTTGCCGCGCACAGCTCCCAAAATCTGGAAGACCGTACTCTGCTGCTTCCAATCCAGAAAGTCCCCGGCGGAGACGACGTTCTTACGTCCTCCAACACTCGACCACAACACGACCAGTTGCTCAGGATGCGGGTACGGGAAATCCGCCACGATCTGCGCATAGAAGATGCTGTAAATCGCTGTATTTGCCCCGACGCCGATCGCCAGTGCGAGCAGAGCTGCGAACGTAAAGCCGGGTTTCCTGAGTAGCAGGCGGAAGCCGAAGCGAAGATCTTGGAGTAGTCTGCTCATAAAACATCCTCACTCGTATCGCAGCGCCACCATGGGATCCACCTTGGCAGCGCGGCGGGCAGGTATGTACGACGCCGTGAGAATTACTGTCCCGATGGTCACGACCGCGATTACGATCGTGCTGACATCAAACGGAGTGAGCCCAAAGAGCTGCGAGCGCACGAGGCGTGTAGCTGCGAATGTTGCCGGAATTCCAACCGCTATACCAGTCAGCAGCAACAGCAAAGATTCCTTGAGCACCATCCAAAGGATGCTTTCCCGTTGGGCTCCTAAGGCTAAGCGGACACCTATCTCAGAGGTACGGCGCACTACTCTGTAGGTCATGATTCCATACAAGCCAACGCATGCCAGTGATAAAGCAAGCAGGGCGAAGAAGCTTGCCAGTTGCGATATCAGGCGTTCGTTCTCCATGAAGAGATCGACCTCCTCACTGATCGTTCTGACTTTGAGTAGCGGAAGACTGGGATCAATCTCTGCAACCGCCGCGCGAACTTCATTTTCGATTGTCTTAGGGGCGCCATCTGCTCGAACTTGGAGCGAATACGCGAAGGTATCGTCTGCCGTCATTTGTTCCAGCGGCAGGTAAATCATGCGCTTGGGTTCGTCGCGCGGAGGGCCATACTTAGCGTCTCTCACAACCCCGACGATCTGCCAGACGCCAGGAACGCCGGGATCAGCGATCGTGAACTGGTGGCCGATTGCGTCGCCCTGTGGGAAGAAATGCTTTGCCAGACTCTGATTGACCACGACCGCCTTCATGGATGTTGGCGTGTCTTGTGGGGCAAGCGATCGCCCTTCGAGCACAGGAATACCGACGGTCTCGAAATACGGCGACGATACCCGGTTGATGAAGGTCATAATGTTTTCGTTCGGAGCGGGAGAATATCCCTGGACAAATATCGGGGACGTCCAGCTGCCGGCTGATATCGGCTGCGTGCCCGAGATCGATGCTGAACGCACTCCAGGCAGCGCAGTTAGCCTGCTCAAAATTCGTTGGTAAAGATCGCTGAGCTGGTCTGATTTATATCCGGCAAGTTTTGCATTGAAGTCAATTAGCAAGAGATTACGGCGATTAAAGCCGAAATCCTGGCTCTGCAGATTCTGCAATGTGCGAAGAAAAAGCCCAGCACCCACGAGCAGCATGAGCGAAAGCGCCACCTGTGCCGCAATAAGCGCGTTCGGCAATCGCCGACTTGAAGATGCCGAACCTCCGGCAGTGCGGGTTGAATTAAGCGCTGTTGCAACCCCGGTTCGCGAAGCTCGCCATGCGGGTGCAATTCCAAACAGCGCTCCTGTCAGCAACGAGATGCCCAAAGTGAATGCCAGAACGTGAAGATCGGGATTCGGGTTAAGAACTGGGTTCTTCGCCCCGTGGACTACGAAGTCCACCAGCATTCTCGTACCAAGAAACGCGACACCAAGAGCTACACCGCCGCCGACCGAAGAGATCAGAAGCGCTTCGGTAAGAATCTGCCGCACAACTCGCCAACGGCCCGCACCGATTGCCAGGCGAGTGGAGATTTCACCTTGCCGTGCAGCCGCTTTAGCAAGTAGGAAATTGGCTAAATTGGCACAGGCAATTCCCAGCACGAGGACAACGACTCCTATCAGGATGTACAGCGGCTCCGAGAACTGCTGCCGTAAACGAGAAATGCCATGTCCGCCGGGCAGCATGGGAACGTAGATCTGGCGGATCTCGCCGCGCCTCTTGTCAGAGATTTGCGTGCCTTCGCGTGCCACCATGAACTGCTGTAATTGTTGCGTGGCCCAGGACTGGGCTCGGCTGGCGGCGACACCCACTTTGAGCCGCCCCATCATGTGCACCCAAAACAAGCCGTGAGGGTTTAGCAACGAAGGTTGCAACGTAACCTCTTGTTGCATGGTGATGGGCACCCACAGGTCCGGCGACTCTTCATTCAGGTCGACTCCGAAAAAGGCAGGAGGGGCGACGCCGATCAATGTGAAGGCGGTTCCGTTGATCGTGATTGCTTTGCCGATGACCGAACGATCGGCAGCCAATGTTTGCCACCAATATCGATAGCTGACGACCGCGACAGGATTTCGCCCTGGAACATCTGCATCGTCAGGAAGAATCGGCCTGCCCAGCGTTGGCTCGACTCCTAACGTGCGGAAAAAAGTCCCCGTTACGAGTTGAGTGAGCGCTTGGGTCGCTGCGCCGTCCGAGCTGTTTCGCACACTCACAGTGATAGGAAAACTGCCGCTCGCACAAACTTGCTGAAAGGGATCGTGCTGTTGCTGGATCTGTTTGTAAAAATCGTACGGAAAGATATCCAGCGCGCCGGGGCCGATTCCGTCCACCTCTCCGCCACTAGTTGCCTCGCCAAACGAGACAAGTTGCCTTGGTTGGCGAACTGGCAGCGATTTGAGCATCAAGCTATTGATTAACGTGAAGATTGCGGTGTTGGCTCCGATTCCCAGCGCCAACGAGACAATCGCGACAATCGTGAAGCCCGGGTTTTTCCGCAACTGCCGCAGCGCGAAGCGTAAGTCTTGAAGTAGTCCGTTCATAAGTTTTCTCACTCGTACCGCAGCGCCACCATCAGATCGATCCTCATTGCCCTGCGCGCGGGCAAATAGCAGGCGCAAAGGGCAACTGCAATAAGAAAAGAGGTCGCGGCGAAAAACGTTAGGGGGTCTGTCGCACTTATCCCGACCAACAAGCTTCCAATGCCGCGACTTACGCCGATTGTGGCCAGCAACCCGACAACGGTGCCGGCGATCACGACCCACACACCCTGACGCAACACGAGCTTCAGTACTTGCCCGCGTGTCGCCCCGAGCGCTACACGAATTCCGATCTCACGCGTCCGCTGGCTGGCGGCAAAAGCAACAACTCCGTACACGCCGACTGCAGCCATAATCAGTCCCAACCCGCCAATGCATGACGCAAGCAGCGCGCCGATTCTGAAGAGCATGAATCCGTTCACACCGGCAAGGGAGTCGTTCATTGTGATTACGGCAAAGGTTGGCAGCCCCGGATCAAGGCTCTTGATCACCTGTTGCACCGGAGCAGACAGCGCCTGGGGATCAACCGATGTACGAATCTCCAGCGCCCGCATCGAGACGAAATTTTGCTTTAAGGGAAGATAGAAAAAAGGACGCTGGTCTTCCCCAGCCAACGCATATTTCCCGTTCTGTGCGACTCCGACCACTTGCCACGTTGAACCTTTGGTCTCGAAGCGCTTACCGATGGCATCCTCGTTTGGCCAGAAACGTTGCGCCATGGTCCGGTTGACCACAGCTACGCGCATTGAAGTCTCATTGTCGAACTCGGTGAATCCACGGCCGCGAAGCAGCGGAACTTTCATGGTCCCGAAATAATCCGGGTCGACGAAGTTGTCCATCACTGTGGGCGGCGGCTGCCCCGGTTGCAGCGGATGGTCATCAATCTTGACGGTGTCTGACCACTCGTAGTCTCCTATCGGCACGTCATATGCCAGGCTCACCGATTGAACTCCGGGCAGTGCTCGCACGCGTTCTTTCAGCTCGGCATAAAAAGTAGTTGTACGCGCCTGGTCATATCCGATTTCATGCGGGTCAAGAATTACATTGAGCAAGTGGTCCGGCTCGAATCCCAGGTACATGCTCTGGACGCGCTGCAAACTGCGCGCAAACAAGCCCGCAATAATAAGGAGAGTCAGCGACCCGGCCATCTGCGCTCCCACCAGAACGCTGCGCATCCGGTGGCGTGCAACTCCGCCCGAACCACTGCGTCCGCCTTCACGCAAGGTCTGGTTCACATTCGAGCGCGCAACGCGCAGGGCTGGCCACAGTCCAACCAGCACTCCGGTCAAGAGTGCAGCCGTGACCGTGTACGCGAGCACGCGCCAGTCCAAGCTGAGATCTAGCGAAATAGGGACAAACGATGGGACCGGGAAAGTTGCAATGGAGCGCGTAGCCAAAGTGCCTAGCGCAATGCCGGCCGTCGCGCCCAAGATCGCCAGCAGGACGCTCTCGACCAGAACCTGCGTGATCAATCGCGCGCGGCTGGCGCCCATTGCCGTGCGAATCGCCATTTCGCCTTCACGGGCGATCGCGCGCACAAGCAAAATGTTCGCCACGTTCACGCAAGCGAGAAGTAGAACGACCACAGCGAGAGCTAGAAAGAGTGCCGCGATGATCGCGACCATGTTGTTCGGCAGCGGCACGGGATGCGACAGCCGCTCCGAAATCACCTGTATCGAAATCCCTTTTTCACTCGCCGGATATGCGCTCGCCAATCGCGCAGCAATCAGGTTGACCGAGCTCTGCGCCTGCGCAAACGAAACGCCGGGTTTCAATCGCCCCATCACAATCCACTGGCGGTCATCGCGGCTCGTCCACAGGCTGGGATCTTGAATCCCAGTCGTGCTCATAGGTAAATAAGCATCGATATTCAGAGCGAAAGATGTGCCACGAAATTGCTGCTGCGCTACGCCGATGATGGTCGCCGGCTTGCCATCCACCAACACCTGCTTGCCGATCACATTGGAAGCGCCACCAAATCTTTTTTGCCAGTACGAGTAGCCGAGAACAACCTCCGCTTCAGCTCCCGCGTGTTCTCCTTCGCCGGGCAAGAAAAGGCGCCCTAATGAAGGTTTTAAGCCCAGCGCTGAAAAGTAATTTCCGCTAACGTACTCACCGACAAAGTGATCGGCCTTGTTGTCGGCACCCATGCCTGCGAGCGTATTTTCGTAAGCAAACAGATCGGAAAACGTGTCCGCCTGTTTTCTCAAATCGAGCAGCTCGGGATAAGAGAGGAAATAAACGCCGAGCGGAGCATCTTGCGTCTGCCCGGCAATCACTGCGAGCTGCTCAGCATGCGGCACCGGCAGCGGACGAAGAATCAGCCCGTTGACCGCGCTGAAGATCGCCACATTCGCCGCAATGCCCACAGTGAGCGTGAATACCGCCGCCACAGTAAATCCCGGCTTATTGCGCAACTGCCGCAGCGCGAAGCGTAAGTCTTGAAGCAATCCATTCATGAAAATTCCTCATTCGTACCGCAGTGCGACCATGGGATCGACCTTCGCCGCGCGGCGGGCGGGGATTAGCGCAGCAACCAGGCCCACCATTGCCACCAGCACAACCAGCGCAGCGATGACTATCCCATCCTTTTCAAACTGGATAACCAAAACACTGGTAATGAGCCGACTAAGCAAAATCGTTCCCAAAACGCCACAACTCAAGCCCATGCCGATCAGCAGACTGACCCGCTTGATTAGGGTTTGCGCAATTGCCAAACGCGTTGCGCCCAGCGCCATCCGCACACCAATGTCGCGAATGCGGCTAGTCACATCCTGCGTTAGCAACCCGTAAATACCGATGACCGCAAGCAGGAGCGCAATCCCTGCAAAAATGCCGAAAAGCCAGCTTTGCATGCGATTGGTGATCAGAGCGTCCTCCAGCACTTCATCCATCGTCTCTGGGGTTTGGAATGCGACAGTCGGAGCAATATCGAACAACGCCTTTCTTAACTGCGGCACGGTACTCGCCGGAGAGACTGTGGTTCGCACAAGTAGAGCTACGCTTAGCGAGCCGACATTTTGCTGTGCTTCTTGCGATAGCTGAGAAAAAGGAAAGTCAATCTCGGGCATTCCCTGGTCAAATAAGTTCTGCCGCACATCATGGGCAACGCCCACAATCGCCACTTTGGGACGCCTGGGGCCTTGTTCGAATGCCTGGGCGAGTGGATCTTGTCCGGCAGTCAGAAATTCTTTGACAAAAGCTTCATTCACAATGGCAACAGGCTGCGAGGACGGTGTATCTTGCGGCGTGAAGTTCCGGCCCCGGACAATGCGCAACCCCATTGCTTCGAAATAGCCAGAGGTAACGCTCCTTGTTTCCGATAACCGTTCGCGGTCCGGGGGATCACGCGGCAGCCCGACAATGTGCGGTGTCCAACTCGACCCATAGCCAACCACTGGCATCTGATCGATGAAGCCGGCGGCTGTAACTCCCGCTATGCTTTGCGCATGCTGCTCGAGGGGTTCCATGAAGGACGTTACGAAATTGCCCTTGTAATCGCCGGAAGGAATATTGATCCCGAGTGTCAATAAATTCTGGGTGCTGAACCCAAGATTGGTCTGTAGCATGCGCTGGAGAGTGAAAAGGAGAAGGCCGGAGAAGACAACCAATACGAATGACAGCGAAATCTGCACAACTACAAAACCAGCACGGACATCGCGCTGACGGCGCGACGGACCGACTTTGACGCCGGAGGTCAGGGATTGGCTCGGGCTGGTTCGGGACGTGCGCCATGCGGGAATCAATCCGGCGGCGACGCTTGAAAGGACTCCTGCCGCCAGCGTCGTTGCTATCACAGATAAATTGAGCTGAATATTCGCGCCGCGCATGAAGGCATGCGCCAGGAACACTTTCACAGCGGAGAGGAGACTTGAAGCGAGCAAAAGCCCTGTCCCTCCGCCCAACAGCCCCAGCAAGGCGCTCTCGACTAGCAACTGGCGGATGAGCCTTCTGCGCGCGGCGCCAACTGCAACTCGCAGCGACATTTCTCTTTCCCGGCTGACGCTGCGTGCCAACAAAAGTCCAGCAACATTGGCACAGGCAATCAAGAGTACGGCGAACACTGCCCCCAGCATCACGCCAACTTCTGATAGCTCGCTACCGCCGGTGCGGGTTGCGTGCAATGTCGTTGCGATGGGAATGAGTTGCGCGCTCCAGTCCTTATTAGTAGCAGGATGCTGCTGGCCAATTTCTTCCATCACGTGCATTATCTCGGCCTGCGCCTGCTGTGGTGTGGCTTCCGGCTTCAGCCGTCCAACCGTCAACAGCCAGTTCGTTCCCCAATCGGTATCCCAATGAGGCCTGACGTGCATGGGTATGTAGATAAGGTTCGGCTTACGAAACGGAAAACGGAAACCTTCCGGCATCACCCCAATGACCACGTAGGGTCGGCCATCCAGCCGTACAACTTTGTTCACCACGTCCGTATCGGCATTGAACGTTTGCCGCCAGACGTCGTAGCCGAGCACCGCGACGTCGTTCTTCCCCGGCTGGTCTTCACCGGGCAAGAACGTCCTGCCCAGCAGAGGCCGTACACCGAATGCATCAAAGAAATTGTCCGAGCCTTGCGTGACATTCAGGTATTGGGTCTGCTTGCCTGAGGACAGCGTCATTCCCCAGTAGTCTTCGTATCCGGCAAGTGCTTCGAACGATGTACTCAGCTTCCGCATGTCGAGATATGCCGGCCAAGAAATTGGTGCCCGTGAACCTGCCGCTGAGATGGTCTGCATATCCACGATGCGGTTCATGTTGTTGTACGGAAGCGGACGAAGCACCACTGCGTCAATCACGCTGAACATGGCCGCAGTAGCGCCAATACCCAATGCCAGAGTCACGACAGCAACGCTGGTAAAGCCTGGACTTTTGCGCAACTGCCGCACCGCGTAACGAAAATCTTGTATCCATCCAGTCATTCTTCTTCCCTCATTCGTACCTCAGCGCCACCATGGGATCGACCTTCGTTGCGCGCCGTGCCGGAATGTAGCTAGCGAGCAACGCGACCGAGAGTAGCAATCCCACAACTACGGCGACGGTCAGCGGATCAGTTGCCGTCACCTCAAAAAGCAGCGATTGCATAGCGCGGGTGACCGCCAGAGAACCTGCAATGCCAATTACCGTGCCTATGAACACTGTGCGTAGTCCTTGGCCGAGAACCATCGCAAGGACGTCGCGAGGGCGGGCGCCCAGGGCCACTCGGACACCAATCTCGCGGGTACGGCGGCTGACCGAATAAGCCATCACGCCGAACACACCCGCGGTGGCCAGCAGCAGCGCGATACCCGCAAAGAAGCCAATCAGAAGCAGGTTGAATCGGCGCGAGCCAAGTGACTCGACATAAATTTGTGAAAACGTCCGGAAGCGCGGCGGAACCTCCGGATTAAGTTCGTGGAGGATGTGCCGGGCTGCCGAGGTGATTTGCTGCGTGTCCGCATCGCTCAACATCGTGAGCGTCATCTCAGGTTGCGGGCGCTGAAACTGGTTCACGTACACGGTCGGCTGGGGTGGCGCATCGGCGCCGTATTCATGCACGTCACCTACGATGCCCACAACCGTCAGCAGCCGGAGGTCGCCATCCATATTTCCGAATTCAATGGTGTGGCCGATGGGATCCTTTCCGGGCCAGCGCTCCCGAGCGAGGGATGCACTGATGACTGCAACGTGCGGGGAGTCGGGGCCGTCGCGCTCGTCAAAGATTCGTCCGCGAAGGACAGGAATTCCGAGAGCCTGAAAATATCCGTCAGTTGCGACGCAAAAATCCGCTTCCCCGAGTCTCTCTTTTTGGCGGAAGAGAATGTCAAAATCGCGAGACAGCTCTTGCAGATTCGTGGGATTCTTGGGGAGCTCATTCTGCGTCATCAACAGAAACTGGCCATTGGCGACCCGCCCGGTCATCGGAAGGTCACTTGTGGCGCCCACTTGGCGCACGCCCGGAATATGCCCCAATCGCTCAATCAGATTGTGAAAGAAGATTGCCTGACCTGCTTTTGCCTTCCAGTCGGTCCACTCAGGCCGGGGCAGCGAAACGTCCATGGTGACGATTTTTTCCACGCGGAAGCCCGGGTTCACTTCGAGTACCTTCATCAAACTGCGGCCCAACAGCCCGGCTCCGATCACGAGAACCAGAGTGATGGCAATCTGCGCGGCGACAATTGCTCGGCCCACTCTTTGGCTGGATTGAGAACTCGCCTGTTCGCGGCTGCCCTCGGTCAGGCCCTTACGTACTTCGCCAGCGGTGGCACGCAATGCCGTAAAAACTCCGATTCCGATCGCCACTCCGCAGCAAAGCAGAAGTGCGAAGATGAGGACAGGCAGGTGGATTGAGACTTCGTCCAAGCGCGGAAGGTTCTGCGGCGCTAGGGCGAGCAAACCGGGCACGCCGAAATAGGCTCCGAGTAAACCAAAACCGCCGCCGAGAAGCGAAAGCACGAATGCTTCAGTCACAAACTGCCGAACCAGCCGTCCCCGCGGCGCTCCCAACGCGCTGCGAATGGCGAGCTCGCGCTCTCGCACGCAAGCCTGTGCAAGCCGCAAGTTGGCAACATTCGCGCACGCAACCAGCAGGAGAAAACCAACAGCTCCGAGCAGAATGAGCAGCGCTGGCTTGGTCTCACCCGTAATCGAATCTTTCAACGGGACGACAGCAGCGTCCTTTAAGAGATAGTCGCCCTTCTCGCTAGAGGTGTCGTGAATGCGACGTCCCATCGCGCTGATTTCAGCATTCGCCTGCTCGGCGGTAACACCATCCCGGAGACGTGCGACGGCGTCGTAGTTGTGCGATGATCTGCTGGGATTTTCCCCTTTTAAGTCGGCCGGTACCCAGATTGTTGCTTCAGTAGGAAAATGAAATCCCTCCGGAAGCACCCCCACAACGGAGAAGATGGCGTCATCGATTTTCAGGTGCAGCTGCGAAAGGTCTAAAGATGCTCCGAGATACTGTTTCCAGTACCCATAGCTGACCAAGGCGACGGGAGCCGCACCTTTATTATTGTCGCCAGCGGCCAGATCACGACCGATGATCGGCTGAGGGCGGAATACGTTGAGGAACTCGGGCGAGATGTGTGCAACCATCGAACGCGTCGGCTGCGAGCCGCCGGAAATTGCTGCAGGGTAGGCACTGTATTTTGCTATCGCCTGGAAGCTGTGGCTTTGATCCCGGAAGTCATCGAAGTTGGGATCCGCAAGCCGGTTCCATCCGCCCTTCGGCTGGATTTCGAAGATGGCCACGATCCTGCTTGCTTCTGCATACGGCAAGGGCCGCAACAACACACCATAGACAACACTGAAGATTGCCGTGGTCGCGCCGACGCCCAAGGCAAGCGTCATGACAGCGACGGCCGTGAAACCGAGGTTCTTGCGCAACTGACGCAGGGCGTAGCGTACGTCTTGAAGTAAGCCGTTCATGTTCTCACTCCACCCTCAGCGTCTCGGCGGGATCGATTTGCGTTATGCGCAGCGCGGGTACAAAGCTGGCGATTACGGCGATGAATAGCAACAGCAGTGGCACTGCGGTGAAGGTTAAGGGGTTCATACACCCGAACTCCGTAGACCTCGCTCCGCAGGACTCGAACTGCAAACGATGCGAGCGCTAGCCCGACCACCAACCCAGCGGCGCTGGCGATCAGACCCGACTTACTTACTTCCGCAATGACTTGCCGCACCTGCGCTCCCAGTGCGAGGCGAATACCAATTTCACGCGTCGTTTGCGCAATGAGGTTCGATATCAGCGCATAGATCCCTACTGCCGAAAGCAGCAGCGCGAGACCCGCTAATACGCCCAGGAGCAATACCTCCGCACGCTGCATTTTGAGGTTTTCCGCCAAAATGTCGCTCATGGAGTAAAAGCCGGAGAACGGCAAACCAGGATCGACCTTGGCGAGAGCCTTCTGCATCTCCCCGGTGATCCCTTCGATCGGCTTCTTCATGCGCACCACCCAACTCGGTTGAAACCAAACATGGGCGATGTTCACCGTTCCCTGCGCCATCTGAGTCGCAGGAATGTAATAGACCGGTTCATATCCCATGGGCGTGTTCACGCTAATGCCGGGTGGCTTGGCGACGTTGGCAGCGATACCGACAATCGTGTAGTTGTTTCGATCGATCTGAATGTGGCGGCCAATGGGATTGGGATCGTCAAAATACCTGCGTGCAAACGTCTCGTTCACGAGGCAGACGAACTCGGAGTGTGGTGTGTCACTACTCTCAATCTCACGACCTGAGAGAATCGGAATTCGCAGAGTATGAAAATATCCGGGCGTGACGTAAGCCACGCTTGAAACACGACCCTGTCCGGCGAACTTTCCGTCGGGCGTAGTTACGTTGTAATTCAGCCCGCGTTCGTAGGGAACACTCAAGCCAACGGCGGCTTCTTCCACTCCGGGGATCTGTCGCATCGCCGCGATACTGTGCTCCAGCAAGTTGTGGAACGCGTTGGCATCGTGATATCTGGCATCGTCAAGTGATGCTTTCGCGGTGATGACGTTGGTGGCGTCGAAGCCGGGAGGCTGAGTTTCGAGATACACCAGGCTGCGAATCAGCACGCCTGCAGCCGTCAGCAGCACGATCGTGAGAGCAACCTCGCCGGAAATCAAGACTCGCCGTAGGCGTCCCGACCCACGCGACACAGAGTGGCTTGCGATTACAGGGCGCAAGTCCACATGCCAAGTTTGCAAGACTGGTAATGCGCCGAAAAGAATGCTGGCGGTCAATGATGCGACAAACGCGAACGCCAGCACGCGGCCGTCGATCCCCAACCCTCCCAGCGGAATCAACTGCTGGGGCAGGAAGCCAACGAGGAATTTCACTACGGGCGATGCCAAGCCTAGACCTGCCGCGGCTCCGAAGGAAGCGAGTAGCAAGTTCTCAGTCCAAAGTTGCCGCAGGATCACCCAGCGCGTGGCGCCCAGGGACAAACGCGCTGACATTTCTGGCATCCTTCGCGCCATGCGTACGAGCATGAGCCCCGATAAATTCGCGCAGGCGATCAGCAGAATGAAGCTCACGGCGAGCATAAGAACCAGCAGCGGCGCGCGAGTTTCGCGGCCAACTTCTTGCGGCATCGGCGAAGCGTGGAACCACATGTGGCCTTTGTACGTGGTTTCCGCTGGCGCAAAGTAGCGATTGCGATAGTGTGATAGCTGTGCATTTATCTGTCGCCAGGTTGCGCCCGGCAGCAATCGCAACAAGATTCCGCAGTTTTCTCCACCACATTCTCCGGTTGGTGCGGGTTGCAGCGGAGTCCAAACGTTAGCGGCTCGGGTAGGCTGCGCGTGCGGCGGGAGTACGCCCACGACTGTGAATGGCGCGCCTTTGAGCTGAATTGCTTTGCCGATAATCTGCGCGTCACTGTGAAACGCAGATCGCCATAAATCGTAACTGACAATTACCGCAGCTGGCCCGCCGTGCCGGTCTTCTTCCTCTGTGAATTCGCGCCCCAGAAAGAGCGGAATTCCGAGGACATCAAAATAATGAGCCGAGACGCGCATGTTTTGCACATAACGCGTTTCAGTGCCCGGAGATGAACTCGTCGAGAGATTGACGCCGCTAATCGTTGCGCCGTAAGACGCGGCTCGTGCCGTGGGAACGTTATCCCGAACCCAGTCCCAGGTATCGCCGTCATGGCTGTCGTCTTCATCGCTGACAAATTTGCCAGTGCTGGGGACGGTGCCTTCAAAGTGCACCAACAGCGCGCCCAATTGATCAGCATGAGGGTAGGGCAGCGGGCGCAGCAAGAATCCGTCGAGCACGCTGAAAACAGCCGTATTCAGCCCGATTCCAAGCGCCAAAGTAGCCACCATGGCTAGAGCGAACCCAGGGTTTCTCGACAACTGCCGCAGCGCGAAGCGTACGTCTTGAAGTAAGCCGTTCATAAAATTCCTCACTCGTAACGCAGCGCCACCATGGGATCCACCTTCGCCGCGCGGCGAGCGGGTAATCCCGCAGCAGCGAACATGACGAATAACAGCAGCACCGTAGTCGCAGCGAACAGCCAAATCGGCGTGTGGGACAGATTGATGTCATGGCTGGCCAATAAATGCACACCGGCCCACGCCAGAAACGCGCCGAGCAGCACTCCTGCAGAAACGAGGCCCGCCAACCGCTTCACGACTAATCCGGCGATGTGTTCACGATTGGCACCTAGGGCCATGCGAATACCGATCTCGCGGGTACGCTGCGCAACAACAAATGCCAGCAATCCATATAGGCCGATCGCGGCGAGAACCAAAGCCAGGCCGCCCATTGCGACCGACAGCACGCTGGCCATGCGGGTCTCAAACATTACCGCGTCCAGGTGTTCATGTATCGTCTCGAGGCGTGTGACGGGAAGGTTGCGGTCGATGGAATGGACGAGAGCTCTAACCGTTGCTGCGAGAGCGTTTGTGTCGCCAGCCGTTTCGATGTAAAAGCTTGCGGGATGATTGCGTGGATCTGGCTCAGTCGCGCTGTAGGTCTGATCGTAAGGAAGATATATAAACGGGACCGAAGGGAGCGCTGCCAGAGTCGTGGCGCGAATCGTGGGAATTATGCCTACGATCTCGATATCAAGCTTGACGTGGTTCCCTCCTCCGCAGCCGAAGCTTGCTCCCAACGCTTTTTCAACATTGCCGCCAAAGTAGTGCTTTACGAAAGCTTCATCAACAATGGCCACCTTTTGCGAGGTGGCCGTATCTTGTTCGGAAAACACTCGTCCAACCAGGAGCGGAATGTTCAGGGTGGAGAAGAAATTCGAGGTCACCCAATTTTCGTCCGGCGTGGGCTCATTTCCTTCTTCGCTGTAACCAGCGACCGTGATGTTGCTTCCCATTTCGCTGTTGTCTATCAGGCCCTCGGCCGCATAGGACACATTACGGACTCCGGGCTGCCGCCGAATGGCTTCTGTAATTTCGGCGTACTGGTTCTTTACTTGCCCGTCCGACTGCCCCAGCATTGAGGCGTCCACGCGAAATGTGAGGATTTGAGCACTCGTGTTGTAACCAGGACTAACGTTTCGCAACTGATGAAGACTCCAGCCGAAGACCGCGGCTCCACTAAGTGAAACCAGGGTCAGCGCGATTTCTCCCGCGACAAGGAGATTGCGCAGCCTGGCCGCCTTTCTTGGCGCGGAATCCGCTTGCGGGTGAAGAGCATTAAGCAGATTGATACGCGAACTTAGAACTGCTGGTGCGAGGCTGAACACTAGGCATATAAGGATTCCGACAGTCGCGCAAATTGCGATCGTGCTCCAGCCAAGCTGCGTGGCGATTGAACTGGCGGGGAGATCACTCCTGGAGGGCACAGTTCCCACCAGGAACTTGAGGGTCAGCGATCCAAGCAGCACGCCAAGACAAACTCCGATCGTGCCCAGCAGCACACTCTCTGATGCCACTTTCTGCAAAACGCGCCTGCGGCTTCCGCCGAGCGCGGCATGAATTGCCAGTTCGCGGCT
>WNFY01001755.1_pt1 | contig 30756 bp, 29 predicted proteins | sample 5400091 | NCBI WGS metagenome assembly WNFY01 (sample SAMN13153364, study PRJNA577476) | soil metagenome | isolation source: 60 cm soil or saprolite under grassland replicate 1 | place: USA:California | collected 2016-06-15 | reverse complement strand
GGTTGCTGCGAACTGATAGGTTCCTTGCGCAAAAGTGTCAACCTTTGTCCATCTGGCAGAAAAGTTCGTTCCTGGAATGGATGGATCAGGTGATCCACCAGCCCCAGACGTGCCTGTCCAGGTGAAGTTGATCGTTTGATCCAGTCTGGTAACCTTTGGTGTTCCTGACAGAGTTTGGTTGTCAAAGTACTGTGCTGTGTAGGGAGTATTCTCTACATCACAGTATTTGCCAATTCCAGGGACGGGATCGCCTCCAAACGCGGTACTATTGCAGCCAATGCTACCCGTAGTCACGAGTTTGTAGAGGTACTTGTCATTAGTACCAAAGCGGACATAGGCTGTTTGAGAAAGGGAACAGGTGCCCCATTCGGTAGTACAACCTTTCCAATTGGTATCCACATCACAGTGTTTTCCAATGCCTGGTGTTGGATCACCTCCAAAGGCTGAACTGTTACACCCAATACTGCCTGTAGCGAGTTTATATAGGTAGGAACCATTGGTTCCAAACCTGACTTCTTGGGTCCCATTGATGATACAGGTACTCCATTCTCCAGCACATTGTGCCCAAAGGGCTGTAACATCCCCACCAACAGGACTAACCTTCAGTGAAGACATAACATTCGCACTGCCGGAGGTGGATAAATCAGGATCATCACTGGTTATCACATGCGAATTGCCTGAGTAGGTTTGATCCCACCACATCGTTGCTTGCGTGCCAGGACCTAATTTCACTGAAGACAGGGCATCATTAGAGATGTCAACAGCCCCAGCTGTTGGATAATCTCCAACACCTATGACAGTACATCGTCCGTTATAGTTAGTACTTTCAAACACCGCTACTTGGTAACTACCAGGAACACAGGATGTCAAAGTAAGTGTCCACACGGGACTCCACGGGCTTGCGCCAAGGGAATTTTGTGTTTGCACTTGCCACGAATAGGTGCCTGGTGCTAATCCTTGCAAGGTAAGCGAGTTGCCTGCTTGCCAGGGTTGCGTGTAATGATAATTGGGACCCCAGACATGCACTTGCGAAGTGTCTGCACCACCATTCCATGAAAGCGGAGCATAATTGCCTTTAAGCGTTGCCCCATCTGCAGGATATCGCAGCGTTGGGGCAGAAGGTGGGAGAAACTTAACCAATCTCACTGATGAGTACTGATTTCTGGCTAAGCTAAAGTCTGTTTGATCATGGAAGACTTCCCGATCTCCTGTTTGGCAACCGTCAGTACCAGTAAAGATCACGTCATACATGTCTTTATACGTACCTTTTAAGGCTACAGAATCTTGGTGTCTGTTCAGCGTATCATCAAATTTATAGCAGGTGTTATTGTTTCCATCCCAATGGAAAAACTCACACGTACCACCATAATTGCCATCCTGGCAGATTTGAATACTGTTAGACACCTGCCCAGTGTAGGTAATTTTAAAAGAACCATAGTGGTCTCTGTTGACCCCAAAGTCAGCGGTATCATGATCGTAGCGGGCAACAAACGTGCCACACGACGTATCATAGTACATATTGACTCCCCAGTCTCCAGCTATGCCTTTGAACTGAATGGAATCATTATGACTTGCCAAATCTCCAAATGCGAAACACTGGTTGTCATTACTATACGTAAAGGACTTCCAGGGTTGACTCGCATCATAACTTGGTTCTTGATACAAAATCACGGCATCGTTGGGTGGTGGTGCTTGGACAACCACGCGAATGGTTACCCATGGGCCAGGGACATACGGGGTACACGTTTTACATGCTCTGACACTGATGTAATAGGTGCCGGGCGTCGTAAAATTGTATGCGTATTCTGTTGGTCCTACGCCTCCTCCAAAGATTTTATTCGCTTCGGGATCTGACGTTGGACTGACATTAAAACTATATCCATCAGGAGTACACGAACTGGGAGCATTCCAATGGAAGGTCGTTGACCCAGTATTGATGACATCGCCATCTCGGTGATCCGAAAACGTTGGTGCATCAGTACAGGTAGAGCCTGTTCCGCCAGAACCAGATGTTGGTGTTGGGGTAGGATTAGATCCTCCACCTAAACCTCCAGTACCTCCAACTGTAGCATAAGGAATACAAGAACTGTTTGTTAAGCAAAATCGTCGTATTCCCTGAACAGCAATTTTAGAATTTCCGAGGTTATTATATACATCGAACTTCACTAAAATTTCATCCGTTAGATTTGTTAGTGGTGCAGAGATGTCGGTTGAAAAATCCCCTTGCATGGTTCCCGTAACAAAGGTATTTGTACGAGTTGACCAGGTTTGGTTCCCGTAGGAACCACTATCTAGCCACTTTACATCAATATGATCTATCCAAGAACCTGTCTGTGCAAGACCACGAACATTAACGTGAATGGTTGCTCCAGGGCCGACAGTCGTTCCATCGGCAGGCGTTGGACTTAACCATTGCCCGTCAGGAGTACTATCCACTGGTGCTGCGTAAAGAGGACCAGGATTATTCCCACATACAGGACCAACGCGATCACTAACTCCCTGATATAGATCATAGGTCAGTCCGTAATGAGCAAAGCCAGTATAGCCACTCATGGGTTCTGGTTGTACAGAAATGCCAGGAGTTCCTCCACCAGAGTTACCAGTCGTTGATACTATCGAATGCTTGCGCAGACGAAAGTGCAAATGCGAACCTGATGAGTTTCCCGTACTACCCGAAAGACCAATCTTTTGTCCTTGGACAACTGATTGACCATTGGTTACCGTACTCGTGTCATTCATATGACCATAGGTGGCTATCCAGCCGTCTCCATGATCTACGGATACCCATTGACCGAGCGCATTACCTGTTCCATCATCCCCTTTGGTGATTGTTCCGTCAAAGACGGCTACCAAAGGCGTATTACTAGGAATATTGAAGTCTATTGCGTACTTATCAGTATAAGTGTCTGTGTGATCACCGCATCCATAACTATAACCGCCATCAATGTTAAACGACCCAATAAGCCACGGAACCCGTAGCGTTGGCATCGTATCACTGAAGACAGGGTTAGCATGGATAGTGGTAGTTATGCCCATCAGTGACGAACACAACAACACGAAGAGAAGAAACGACAAAGGCAGTCGTCTTCTGACTTGCTTGACAGATGGTTTCATATCCAACTGTTTCTTTCCTTTTTTAACTTGTTAATGTACTAAAGTGTTTCGTGTATGAGCCTTCTCACACAGCTTGCTTGAGAGCAAGAAATGATACAGCAAGAAATACTATGCCAATTTTCGGTCTCAAGGAGAGAAATACAATTACTGAGTAAATCGGAAGGTTGAGAGGATCTTATCAAATACTCCTTCAGTCGTGTTCTGTGTCTGTTGCATGTAAAGTGTAATAGTTGGATACGTACCGTTATGCGTTCGTACTATTGCTCCAAGGTAACCTGCATTCAAATATGGAGGATATGGGTAGGAACTATTATCTATATGAGCTCCGTGAATTTTCAACATATGTACTTGGTTCACATTGATTACTTCTGTTGGCTTCGTTTGTGGAGCAACTTCAATGTTCTTCTGTACACCGTCTGAAGTTGGTGCAACTGTGTAGTACTTGCTATCTTGTATAAAATAACCCTCCATATCACCAAACCCATAAGATCTTCCACCTGGGATATAACCTTTTGAAGTACTCTCTATAAAAGTCTGATGCAGAATACTGGATACATAATAAACTTTACCATTGGATTCCTGTGGAAGTTTCTCCTGTATATTGCCCAATTTTTTACTTACTTCCTTTGGTAATTTAAATTCCATACCGATGGTCTTGAGTTGATAGGTAACCCAGTGTGATTCATCCATATCTATGGTTCCGTAATCTACTTCCTTTGTCGGTTCAGGTGTTACTGTTGGAGACACAATAACTTTCGTTGCTTGTTCTGGTGCTTTTTTCTCGCTATGCCACGCAACGACCCCAACCACGAGTGCGAGAAGCACTGCCCCAAATATGCTGTAAATAATGACTTGCTGCTTTTTTATTTTCATATTTCTAGAGCATTATACTACACCTATTAAACTATTGCAATGACTATTATCGGATACCAAACTTCTTATGATAGTATTTGAAAAAAATAGGGGCACCTCTCATAAAGAGAAATGCCCCAGATGCGATGTTAGTTTGTCGTTACAAACCCTCATCCTTTGTCATCGAAGCTGATGGGGTATTTGTTCCCATGTGGCTTTTTGGTATCAAGAAGTACGAGTACCTCAATCTCCAGATCTATAGCGAGCTGGTTATCTCTGTAGGCATCTTCTAACTTTGAGGCGATTGTTGTCATATCCTCATCCGTAAGGAGCTGGATCTGTTGGTCTGAAAAACCAGCAGCCTTGAGATCCACTCGGGTGAGGCTGGCAATAGGAAACTCCTTGTCCCAATCAATCATAGACTCTCTGCACCTCCTTCTGTTGCCTGGGCATCTGCCAGGCATATGTGGAGATAGTCTGGACAATCGATACACAGGATAGCAACTTGATGCTCTTCCAGGAGCAGCTTCACTTTGTTTACGTTCTCCTCTTGTGGTACGACAATCTTACGATAGTCCCACAACCGTTTATCAGAAAGCGACACCCGCTCAACAATCGTCAGGGCACCAATCCCGATCTCTTCCAGATCAGGCAGTGTTTCTCCCTGGACAATAAGAAAGTGCGGAAGCTGTGGAGGGTTCTTGTCAATCAGGCTACTCATTCTTCCTCTCCTGTGCTTTAGGTCTTTTGATCGTACTTGGCACTTTCGTTATCAGAAAGCAAGCAATAAATGTCACTCTGGAAGGGCTGGCGCGAGACGCGCTCTTTATAGTGATAGCGTCCCCTCGCATCTTTGGTTGCCAAGTACTGGCTTTCTGCCTCCCGCCACACTTTGCGGGTATAGCCTTTTGCCTTGTCCAGATACACACACGGCCCGTTTTTGTAGGACAAAAACGAGACTTCCAGCCTGCCTGCTTTTTTCCGTTTTGACACCACGACCACGGAGTTGGTTTTCAAATCCCCGTAAATGGTCGCGTCTGTTGGATCAAGCTCGACAGGTTTTCCCTCAAGCTCAACGCTAGCAACATCAGGAAATCCCCAATAGGCCAGGGTTAAAGAAATACTCTCGTATGCCTCACTACTTTCTGAGGCAGGAGAGCACGTATAAATGTAGCCTTCAGGATCAAGAAAGCGATAGACTGTTACGCCGTTTTCATCGGGAACAGTGGGAACAACCGTCAGGTGTACACTGCTGTTTTCACGCAAGAAACACTCTAAGCACAGGTTCGCGGCTATCATCGGGGACTCTTCGGTATACGATTTCTCGCACACTCTGCAAATCCTGTGTTGGATGAGGAGTTTTTGTACTTTCTCAAAGACCGTATCGGCCACCACAAAGGTGTCTTGTTCATCAAGAGTGATACTATGCATGACTACGTCCTTTCTTGTTGGGGTTTGTCGTACTGCGCACTTGCCAGATCCGCAATGAGCGGGTAGAGGACACTGCTGGAGAGAAAATCGCTCTCGTACTGCTTATACCGATAGCGTCCTTCGCTATCTTTTGAGGTACGGAGGTGGTGTCTGGCTGCCAGGTACAGTTTTTTAGTTTCTCCTCGTCGTTTGTCCAGATACACGCATGCCCCTTTTCTGTACGAGAGAAAGGGAAACGTGCTTTTCTCCGTAGTGCACAGGGTGACGATCACTGAATTGCTCCTGAAATCGCCATACACGGCCCATCCCTGGTTTCCCAAAGGAATCGTCGTGTCCCCAATCGTCACAGTTTCGGGGAGAGGAAACCCCCATCCTTTGATCGTTTCAAAGATGCTTGGTCCTGGCTCTCCATATGACTTGGCGGTCGTGAGAACGAGGTATCCTTCAGGGTCAATGAATTTGAACTGCCTGCTTTCTTCTTGGTCAATCTTTTCTGACTCAAGGAAGGCAAGCGGCTTCTTTTCGTATCGTTCAACAAAGCAATACAGGCAGCTATTCGCTGCAACTTCAGGTCGGTCGTCCTTATAGGGCTTCTCACACCATCGACACACTTTGTTTTGAATGGTGAGTTCCTTAATCAGCGCAAACGCGCTGTCTGAGATGACAATCGGACTGAGGGTATCATGCAGATACACCGTTTGCATGGGGTAACTCCTTTCCTTACGGTTCGTGCTGCTCCTGCTCTTGTGCCGCTTGGTAGTCCAGGATGGCATCGATCATCGTGTCTCCTATGCTGGAAGCATAGCCCTCAGCCAGGTTCTCGTTGGTCATATGGGCCAGCGGGATATCAATGGACACGCACTCAAACGTGACACGCAGAAATACCCACCAGTCATCACCAATGGCTCGTGGTTCCATTCGGTACGTACTACTCACTGCTTGGCGTTTTCTCCCTACTCGCGCTGTGATCAATTCAGCCTCGTTCGGCCTTCTTTTTCTTGGCATCGTTTCTCCTTTGTGGTAACAAACACAGAGTTGTTAAAGGGCGATGGGTGTCATACCGGTGCATGACACCGCTTCGGGAGGATACCAAGGGAGTGTCTCAGGCAACGCTCAGGGGGGTAAGAGTTCTCTCTGAAGATACGCCAAGCAAGAAGAGGAAAAAAAGGGCTCAAGCAAGGAATCAGTGTGAAACTGGCACATCTGTCTTTCCTGCAAGAGCCACTACTGAGGCATGATTGTCCATCACGTTCCGTAGTCGTTTGGTGGATCAGTTTTGGGTTGCGCTTTCTCCCGCCTTCGCCTTAGCCAGGAGAGGATTCCTTTCTTTCGCTTGCGCTCAGGACGATGCTTCTCTTCAGGCAGTTCGTGCTTTGGGATAAATACCCCCTCCCGAAGTGCTTGGTGATACACGGCATCGATCTCTTCGGTTGACCTGGTTGTGTCATTGGCGATAATGCAGCCATAGAGCCGTTCACATACCTCGTTTTCTGTGAGTAATCCGATCTTTACCAAGTGCATATACTTAGGTACCCTTTCCAGGGGAACCTGACACTCTGGGAGCGGCCACTCTTTAATGGTTGAGTCAAGCGTAAGACTGTACAGAAAATCTGCTCCAATCAACATGTGCATTGTCCTCCTCACGGGTTAGGGAAAACGGGACCGATGATGAAAAACGCATCACCTTCTCATGCAAAGCTAGCAAGTGAGCATCTCAGGCTAAGCTCAGGCGAGTAAGAATGGTGTCTGCGGCCTCGCTTTCCATTCCTGCCAATTAGAGTCGCCGAGGAGATCGTGAAGCCTTGCGAGCAAAGGAGAGGAAAAAGAGAGTATATGCTATTTTTCCCAGGATAGTGAAACCGTGGGGAAAGGGGAGCCAGGTGCGGGAGAATAAAGCACGAAAAAAGCCCTCTTCATAGTGAAGAGAGCTTTTATATGAACGCCCGAGTGCGTTCGGTATTATCTAACCGTAACCTTCAGTAAACGTGATTGTACTGTTTGGTTTTTGGTAGTATCTACCCAGGCGTAGATCGTATAGTTCCCTGGGGCGATCTTCTTGCCGTTGTAATCTTTGAAATTCCAACTGCACGAGTAGTCGCCATTCTTGTCTTTTTTGTTTTGATCACACGCACTCAAAATCTTGTATTTGCCGCCCTGCAAGAAGAAATCAACGATGAAAATTGAATCTCCTTTTCCAGGATTAGCTTTGACTTTGAACGTATATGCCTTCCCTGCGGTAGCAGTCATCGTCATGGGCATATCCCACGAAACCGTTGGTTTTGGCAAGGGAGCAGAATTTACCTTAATGGTAACGGTACCTTTGCCTGAAAGACTGCCATCGCCTGCAGTCACGGTAAATGAGTAGTTCCCTGCGTTGCCTATGACAGGCTTTGCCGTGAATATTCCCGTACCATTCCCATTATCCTTAAAGGTTACAAACTTCGGAAGATTACTCGCAGTCAGTGTTAGTTTTTTACCACTTACACTGGTTGCACTGATCGTTCCTGTTGTTGTTTGTCCTTCAATAGTCGTGAACCCACCACTTTTTACTGTGGGAGGGGTTGGACTAGGGGTCGGTGTCGGCGGAGCATAGGTTCCTACTCTGTCTCCGGCGGGGGAAGAGAGAATCTTTGTTCCATTGGCATCATACGCATCAAATGCGGTTCTGACAAACGTATTATCAGGAACACCTCTCGCTGCAATATTCCAGTCACACGTATAGACATGTGAATTGTTTACTGCAAGAGAGCAAAGGTCATCGACCCAAGGAGTACTATTCCAAGTTGCCCTGAAATTAACTTTAGTAACCGCACTTCCTGTCACGTTCGCTGAGAAATGGAGTGTGCCGTTTTTGACAACGGTAAAGTTGTCATTCGGGCTATTCCATGTTCCCTGTGGCGGGATAGGGGTTGGTGTCGGACTTGGGCTTGGTGTTGGCGTTGGTGCTGCTTTTGCAATACTAAACGTCCACGTATCAGTCCACGTTGCCGTACTTCCCAAGATCTGCCAGTTATACGAAGCTCCTGCCTGTAATCCTGTCAGATGGTAGGTTGTAGTGGCAATACCTGCCGTCCACACATCATAGTGGGTAGTTAAATCCCACACATGAATGGTGAATGAACCCGTTCCTTGGTACGTCACATCCGTTTCTGTCGTACCAATTGGTAGAACAGAACCGTTTGCAGGCGAGACTTGCGTTGCATCCTTCGCTGGTGGCGTAGGCGTCGGTGTTGGTTGTTGCACTGGTGGTGCATACATACCGACTCGATCCCCAGCAGGACTGGACAGGATTTTCCACCCATCAGCTCTGTAGGCATCGAAGGCAACCCGAAGGCTGCTATTGTCAGCGACATTACTACTTCCAGGATTCCAATCACATTCGTAAACATGACTGGTAGTTGCCGAAAAGCTACACAAAGTAGTCCAGGGCGTTGTGCCCCAGGTTCCTCTGATAACCAATTTCGCAACGGCAGATCCTGTCGCAGTTACTGAGAAATGGAGCGTACCCCCTTTGACAACGGTGAAGTTGTCTTGTGGGCTATTCCATGTCCCTTGTGCAGGTGTGGGAGGTGGGGTCGGCGCATAGGTAATATGACGATCAGGCTGCAAGTTTGATGTCTCGTTCCCGAGGGAATCATAGACATCGAATGCAATCCCAAACGTACTATTATCTCCATATCCTGCAGATGCAGGATTCCAATCACAGGAATAGTCATTTCCTGACTGAGTTCCTATACACGAAACATGCCATGTTCCATCTTTGACAGCTCTGAATTCCACTCGTCCCAATGTCCCACTGGTTGTGGTGACATGAGCTGAATAATGGACAATTCCACCTTTTTGGGTGGTTGCAGTATCATCAGGACTGTTCCAAGAACCTTGGAACACACCCTTTTCAGGCGGTACATGCTTTTCAAGTCTCATTGACGAGAATTGATTGTACAAGCCCCATCCAATATCTGATTTACTATCATCGTATCGTGCGAGGTAGGTTCCACAATTGGTATCGTGGTACATCACTGCACTATATCCGCCAACATAATCACCAATATACTGGACTGACTTATTATGTCCGGCCATCTGGTCAAGGTTGATACAGAAGTCGTGGTTAGTATACGTGAACGTCCCATGGTTTCCACCATAATTGGTATCACTGTAGACCACAAATCCACTATTTGGCGTTGGTTGTGGAGGTGGCAGTTTCACCAGTTTAATCGCAACATATTGGTTCTGCACCAATCGTTTTGAAAAATCCGGATCGTCATGCATGATTTCGCTGTCATTTGACGGACAGCCATCACGCAGACAAAACACTGCATCATACGCATTCGCGTAACTACCCAAAAACTGTACCGAATCTTGGTCATGCGAGCGAGCGCCCAGAGACTGAGCACTGCCTGTATCCGTAAACACCGTACACGGACTTCCATAGTTCGCACCATGGCAGACCTTCACCCCATCACTTGGTTGTGGTGTAGGTTGAGGTGTTGGGGTCGGCGTTGGATTTGTTCCTCCTCCCGAGCCTCCCGAACCTCCTGTTGGGGGTGTGGGAGTAGGAGTTGAGCCTCCACTAACAGTACTCGCCCAACTGTTAATATGAGAAACCATACTAGCCATAGCACTACTGTCAGAAAGAACTGTAGTGTGTGCGTTTGGACTAACAAAGAAAATGTTATGGTCTCCACCACTGTGAACGGGGATGTTATCTCCCCCGTGCATGTATGTATCGCTGTTAGGTGAAGCATGTGATAACTCCTGCCAATCGTGCGTTATATGTAAATTGATAGAGGCTATCGAAGTAATAAGCAGCCCCATATAATGCTGCTACTGCACCTCCTTTGCTATGACCTACTAGGTATATATCTCTGCCTGATAATGCTGAGTTGTTCATATACCCCTGGAGGCTACTCACATCAGAATCAAGTGATCTAATAGTGTCCAGTTTGCCATAGGATGTACCAAACCCATTATAACTATATTCATAGAATATAGCGTCTGGATAGGCACCTTTTAGCGTGGTGTAGACGTTACCCCAAAAACCATTGCCTGGAATTGACTTTGGGTCTGTTGAAGACGAAGATGTCAATATACCAGGAACTAGTATAAACGCTTTGGGTTTAACTTGAGCATGTGCCTTATTCGTTACGGGTGTAACGATAAAGGCACTAAACAGGAGTATGGCCGTAGCAAATGCTACAACTATGCGAGATTTTGTCGATCTCATACCCTTTCCCTTTTTTAGTTGTCAAAGAACAATAAAAAAAGAGACTTTCGTCTCTCCATGCGCAATTATAGCTCATATAGTGGAAAAACGCAATTACTATATGTAAGTTTATGATATAATTTCGACAATGAGCAAAAATAATAATATAAAAATAAAGCAATCCCTGCCTAAATGGTCAACTTTACTAGGCTTTATCAGTGTATTTGGGTTACTTTCTTTTGTGTGGTTAATGCTTTATACTTTTTTCTTTGTAACCCATTTTCCTATTATTGATATGCCACCTGGAAGATCTCCTTTTGACCTAGTACTTCTACCCATATATCTCTTGGGCTACCTTGTACCTGTGGCCGTAGTAGCATATGTTTGTTACTTTGGTAATAATCGGTCTTTGAAGACTGTTCGTATATATACACCCATTGCTGTAGCCATATATTTTATTGAAATTTTATTTATTTTTATATCTTTAAGGTGATCTAACTAAATTCAAATATGAAACTCTCAAACAGTAAGTCTCTATTACTAATGCTTATTGCCATTCTTTTGTGTGGAGTGGGATTTTATTTTACGCAATTTTCTTCAAAAAGAGTTACTAATAATTTACCATCATTTATTGATAGTACACATACTATTCAATTTGACTATCCTACAGTATCTGGTTTTACTACCGTAAACTCTTCAGATAATTCTAAAGTACAATACTTTGAAGCACGGTATGCAATAACGAGTACACGTCATGCGTGGTATATGATAGAACAATCGGTGTTTTTGCCTAATCCACTGATATCGTGGATTGACTATAAAAAACAACAAGAAAAGATCATACAAGAAGACAATACAGTTATAGCTAATAGCACACACGAAATAATCCTAGGAGGAGCGAAGGCATTAGCTTTTGATAAAAAGCCTAATATAAAAGTTATACAAACTATACATAGTGGCAAGCAATATACCATTCATTTTGTAACGTTTGATAACGCGGATGATACAGATCGCAGTATCGCCAGTGCCTACGCCACCTTTGTTAGCACTTTCCGTTTTTTGAAATAATTTCAATTACTCCGAAGTTTTTACTTTCCTATTTTTCATCGGCACACTTCGATAAATCTTTAACCTTGTTCTGGCTGGTGTCCATAAAAAGAGGGGCACCTCTCATAAAGAGAAATGCCCCAGGTGCGATGTTGGTTTGTCGTTACAGATCTACCAGACCCGTTCACTAATCGGTAGTCATTCCAGTATCATGGTGTCCGCCCATCTGCATGTCCGTAAGACATCGAGCAACAAAATCCTCGCAATCACTACAAATGATGCGAATAGCGTACTCCTGCAGTATCCGTTTGACCTTATTGATGTCTCCTGGGGGCAGCATTATCTTGCAGTAGTCCCACAAGTGATGATCAACGGTATCTAACCGGATGATCGTGTAGGAGCGCAAGCCGATTGTCTGCAGATCAGTGATCGTGACTCGACCTACCACCAAAAAGTGGTGCAGGGGATTAGCAATCATGCGTGCTCCTGAGACAACTGATCTAACATAGGCATCTCCATACTCTCCCTGTGTTCCAGTAAAGGGTGATTGAGCCCTCACATACCATCTGGCAAAGGGATTGTTTTTTTCCTCCTCTGGTGATTGATATTTTTTCAGGACGAAATACGTAAACGCCCCGTCATAGGTTTGCCATACTTCATAGGCATGTTCTGGCGTGACCGTTTTAGCGCAGAGATTGTTTGTCACTGGTTCCTCCTTGGTGAAACTGCCTGTTTTACCAGTTCATCTGTTCTTTTAAACTTAAAAAGCTGTGCGAGCCAATAATGAGATGATCTAACACCGCAATATCTAACAACTCGCCTGCCTGAACACATTGTTTGGTAAATTCCAGATCCTCGGGGCTTGGAACAAGACTCTCCGAAGGATGGTTGTGGCAGAGAATAATACTGGAACACTTTCTCGTGATTGCCGGACGAAACACTTCTGCAATACGAGCACTGATACCATTGAGGGTTCCCTGATAGAGCAGCAAATTCGCAAGCACCTGGTTTTTCGTATTCAACAATACCACCCGCATTTCTTCATGGTCTAAATGTCCCATGTCGGGAATAACCAGATTTGCCGCATCTGCGGCACTGGTGATCTGGTAGTTCTTGGTTGGCACAGGGATCGTCAGTCGTCTGGCTATTTCTAAAAGTGCTTGCAATTGCGCGGCTTTAATTGGTCCCAGGCCATATTCACTAGCGAGCTGCCCAAAGTCTACTTTTAGCAGTTCGTGAAACGTTGGATAGGTGGTCAGCAGGTGGTGGAGGTGCTCTCATGCAGTGTTTCCTGGAAAACGCGTCCACAGGGCAAGGGAGAGAAGATCAACGTTTGAAAGCTCCTGAGCTCCTAAGTGCTGCAGGCGCTCACGCAGATAGTTCATAGAGGTTGTATCCTTTCTGGTTGTATCTTTGAACTACTTAAAGTAGTGGTTTTCTTTCCAGGCAGTGCCTTCTTGGAGCTGGTGAACACGCCTGGCAAGAAGCAGCATGAGCACATCCCTCTCAAGAACCACAGGTGTTCCTCGGGTGAGGGTAGTAAGGATTGTCTCAAGACGGCTGTGCAGTCCTGGATCGGGTGTTTCCCCGATGACAACTACATACCAGGTGCGCTCCTCAAGCCGGAAAAAGCGGTACGCAGAAAGCTCGCAGCCGGTATCATGAATGATGTGCTGAAGCGGTACATAGGCTTTCCTGGCAGCTTTTTCGTTGGGATACGTGCAGGCAAGATAATAACAAGGTGGATCGGGTTGACTCACTGGTTCCTCCGTGTGATGAACAGGAAACGTCGTTTGTTAAAGGGCAAGAGGGTGCGAATGCATCACCTCGCCTCGGGAGGATACCAAGGGTGTGTCTCGAAGAAAGCTCAGGCGAGTAAGAATGAGGTCTGCGCTGAAAGTGGGGAAACTGACCCTAAAGAATCCGCTAAGAGTGTCGATAGAGAAACATGGGTAGTCTGGTAGTGAAAGGAGGATGCCTAGTGGATAGATAAGTGGCAATAATCTTGCGACATACCTTTGGACATAACAGAGCTACTCATGGTTCTTACTTGACGAGGAGCAAGAAGCGTGGGTAGCTCTCATTTTCTAGCTATCAAACAAGAAACCTGCGCATATGAATAAAGTGCTGCGAGGAGTTCTTCTGTGTTCTTTGGCTTCCCCCTACGTTGCAGTAATGGTAAGATCTCGAATGTTTATTTCGCAAGCTCCTGTTTTCCAGATCAGGACACTTCCTTTATCAGGATATTGGGTAGCAGCAAGTCCGTCTGGAGAAGGGTAAGGTTTACCATCTATATAAAATCTTGCTGTTGTGTTCTGCACCTCAATTCTGTAAGTGACAAAACTGTCTGCTTGAGGATTAAAGGTGGAAGTGGAGTCATTACTATTAGATTGACCCTTTACCCTCATATACATGATAGGAGGAAAAACGCCCCCTTGATATCCTGTTCTGTCTTCTGAGTGATCGTTATGAATAGCTATCCCAAATCCAGCCTTTCCGTTGTTATCAGCTTTTACCTTGATCTGTAAGGATACTTCCAAGAAATAATCTGGAGAGTAGATTGGAGCAGGAACATAGATACGTGAGTACTTACTCGTGGTAGAGTTAAGCAACCCGTTCTTTATATGCCAATCGGTGCCAAAATCCCATCCTTGAGGATTCTCCCTAGAGTCAATGGTACTAAAGTTCAAGGTATACCACGGTGTCCCTGGTTTTAAGTATGAAGGCTCGTTTGGTAAAAAGAAAGATGCTGAACCACCGACAATAAGAGACACAACTGCTATGCCTGTAAGTCTCCATAGAGCAGTAGAACTAGGCTTTTTAGGCTTTTGCTTCAATCTGTCATAAATAACTATGAGAGAAACAATCCCGCCGAGACATCCCCCAATGGTTCCACCAAAGTAAGTGAGTGCGCCCTTAAGAGAAATGAAGAAGTTTTCTATATTATCCATGTGCATCCTCTCACAATAAAACACATGTGAATAAATAGTTGTTCCTACAAAGCAAAAAGGGTGTTGAGAATAAGCATCCCAACACCCATCGATCTAGGTACAGTATACTGGTCTTCAAAAACGTGCTAAACACAACAGACTTCCTACACAAGTAGAACTATAGAGGCAGGCGAGGTTCGTCTACTCGACTATACTCCCTTCTTTCCTCCGACTTTAATTTGTTTTTGTCGCTTCTACCGTAGGTAGTAGTCATAAGAACAATAGCAATCACTACTAAGAAAGTAGCGCATATATATAGTCCAACTAATCCAATATCCATTTGTATACCCCTTTCGATACAGATGAACACACTAATTGATGAGCACAAAAGCTCCTGTAGCTCGTATGTCCATCAGGCGTGTGTTCCCTTGCAACAAAAAAGGGGGAGTTATGCGTGGCTGGTATGTAAAGAGCAATTACGTGCATTATATTACAACGCATCACTATGTGCAGGGGTAAAACTGTAGCAAAATTCCTGATGCGAAGAAGCTATCTTGTAAATGACCTTTTTTCATCGGTTGAAAAGAATAGGGTAGAATACATAGGTAATGGAACTAAGAAACGTACCAAGGGAGGAACCACAAATGAGTGAGCAGCAACCAACCATTAACGATACGCAACAATTGTATTTTGACCTTTTTAAACGCGTCCAGTATAACCTCCTGGATGGGCAGCGCGTGGTGGCAGATTTATTGAGCTGGCGGGAGCTGTGGTATAGTGTCTTGCCTGTGCGTCTACCAGACCTTTTCCCAAACCAGGATGATAAACAAAATCATCCGTATACAGAAGTGAGTATGCTTCGTACTATTCGTCATGGCGACTATCCTTTTGATACTTTGTATATCTGGACAAATGACCAAGCACTGTCCGTATTGCGCCAGCGTATTGAAGAGCGGTGGGAGCCAAGCGAGATTGCAGTACTCACGCCTGAGACAGACGAGGAAATGCGCCTTGCGCACCTGGATGATGCGCAGGATCGGGTGTTGTTTGTCTGGTGGGACTAAGACAAGCAGGGTGCCATGAGACAGAGCAAGCGATTTAAAGCACTGCTGCGTGGAGACAGAGCAGAGGTTGAAGCACTCGGGATAGTCGTAGTCGCATCCTCTCCTATAGACCAAGACGCTGGCAGTTATGTGTTCGGCAGTCCCGACGCCTATACCCAGGCGCTGGAAGACATACTCACAGGGAGTATAAAGGAAGTTGCTACTCCTCACCAGGGAGACATCGCTGTGTATACTGATGGACAGGATAACGTTATTCACGTTGGCAAAGCGGTACAGAAAGAGCGGATCGTCGTCTTTTCAACCATCACAGGCTCTCCCTTTGTCATAGAGCACGAACCAATCCTGGTGCCAACGGACGTGCCTGGTCGTATCTATCTTACCTGGTACCGAAGGGAATAAGGAGACTACTTAAACGAGTTGCAAAACAAGGGGAGCCTCTTCTTTTTCCGATAACCACCTCAGCGTGTTGAAAAACCCCTCCAACTATGCTATGAGCGTACGTTACTGAATGAGTTGCTTATACTGGAGCGGCTCGTACCCTTGTCTAGATATCAATAGCTGCTAGACTACCGTCCTGCTTTCGCAGTATTGCGACACTTTGAAACCTCCTGCGAATTGCATCTTCCCACATCATAGAGGCATGAAATATAATGGGATAAAGCTAAAATTTGATAGTTTGGAGGAAAGGGGCAAAGGAGTTGCCACAGGCAAAAAATTCCCGCCGCTTAAATACGGAAGTTATAGTAGCGCTCATCGGCGCTGCTGCTATTATAGTAGCCGCCATCATTACAGGGCTATTCACTCTGCTCCATTCACTTATCCCACACTTCGGGGGATCGACTAGTCCTGTTCCCACTGCTTCCTCCTCTACGCTTACTTCACTAGCCTCTTGCAGTTCAGGATTCTCTGATGAGTTCACACAATCTTCCTATGACAAGCGATGGCAATGGCTCTCTGATGGGAATTCAACAGTGAGGACAGTTCAAGGTTCCTTATCTATTTCTGCCTCTGTCGATCAAGATCTCTACGCAGGCAATACAAGTGCTCCGAAGTTACTTCAACCCATTCAAGGGAACTTTACTGTGGAGACACTCGTTGATTTCACGCCAAGTCACACCTATCAAGGTGCAGGTATTCTCCTCTGGCAAGATAGTAAGAACTTCATCCGTTTGGAACACGGCTACGGAGACTTGGGTGCCATTATACTTGAGCAAGAGATCAATGGCTCTCACCAAAAGTTGGTCAGTCCTTTTTCTAAAGACGCAGCAAAAATTCCTACAGCAGCTCCGCGAGTGAAACTGCGTATACAAAGGGATAATGCGATTGTGAGTGCCTGGTGGCAAGACCCAAGCGGAGACACCACGTGGCAACCTGTCGGCAGCACCCAGGTTGCTTTCAACCCCAGTATCATGGTAGGTCTAGCGGTAGTCAATAAACCACAAGCGCCGAATCCCGATAATACAGGCGCTCCCATCACGGCACAATTTGACTACTTTCGAGTAATCTGTGATAAAGTATCGCACGGAGTGGTTCTTTTCTTACCCTGAAAACCTCTTTTGAAGAGGTTTTCAACAGGCTGCACCTGTTATCGGCATGTCCTTTTGGGCACAAAGCTAGAAGGGAATATCCCTGTTTCCCAATATGGTAGTTTGTGTTTTTGTGGAGAATGACGAGCCAACGACAATTGAGATTGTGCGATACCTGGGTAAGAGGAGAAAAGATACTCACCATCAGCTTTATAAACGCATATGAGATTTGAGATATTCCAACAATTCGTTTAGATTGCAGGTTGCAAGGCAACAGCCTTGATCCCCACTTCCGTAGTACACATAAAGCTCTTCTCCAACTACTACGGCTCCTGAAGGAAATGTGACATTATTGATAACACCGTTTTTTTCTCCTTCAGTTTCTGGCCGTAAGATTGGTTCTTCTGTTTCTGCTAAAATATGGCCTGGGTCTTGTAAATCTAACAGAGCAGCACTTATTGTCCACTCTGCATGATTAGAGACGTTTGCATTACAATAGATGAATAACCAACCTGAGTCAGTTTTAATCGGTACAGCTCCGACCTCTGCCCCTCGATAAACCTTTAGGGGTGGGTCAAATACCACATTTTCATTATAATGGTCGATGTTATCTGCCATAAACCCGTTAGGTGGTTTGATCACATCTTCCAAGCGGTCAAATCGGGCTTGTATGATTGAAGAGGTTGGAGTATCAGATCGCCATGTATAAAACACGACGTATTGATTACTCACTTTTTCGGGAAACAGCACAGCTGCCTTAGAAGTGGTATATTGCGGACCAACAATGCCATGTTTAATAAATTTTTGGAAGTCTTTACTAGTAGCTAAGGCAATCCGAGCATCTCTTTCAGTACCCATACCTGCGACAGCGGTGTAATAGAGAAAATATTGACCATCGATTTCCGAAACTCGTGGATCTTCACAGCCCAAACTACACTCATATTCTTGATCAGGCGCGATAAGCGGTGTGGGATATCGCTTAAAATGAATCCCATCTTTACTTTCTGCATAACCGATTGAAGAAACATATCCACCCGCTTTATCGGTCTTAATATCATTTGTTGCACGATAGACCATCCGAAAAATGCCATTTTCATAGAGAACATTTGGATTGAGGACTGAACCAGCTTCCCAATGGTTTGCGGGATTTTTTTCGAATATAGGATTAGCTGGATGACGCTTGAGTCTCATAAGAAGATAACATTACTCCAAAGTTTGACTACAGTCATATAGCATATGATACGCTTTTCTGCAAAAACTTACAAACTCTTGTATGAGTCTCAGTACTTAATCATCATAATCAAAGAGGTTCTGCTGTAGGCTGCGCTGCTGGAACCTGCTTCGATGAGGTTACAACAAGATCTGCTACATTCTGCGTACTGTTTAATTTGAGGATACGCTTGGGCAAGTCACCTTGTCCACATAGATGAAAGATGAGTAAAAAAACAACTCCGCTATCGAAAACGAACCATATGGTCATTAAGATGTAAGTTGTGAAATGCTCTTTAAAGTGGACAAATATATATGAGTAGTCAGTACTTGCAAGTATATATAATAAAGCAACAATAGATGGAAGCAGAAAAAGGGAAGACCGTAGGATGACAATAATCTTGGTTGTGGACAAAAAGCGCAGAACATCACCGCTGAATACCTCTCTAGATCGTTTGTCTTTGAACTCTTCCCATCCCCATGTATGACTATCTTTAACGAGATTTCGTACTTGTGACCGTAAATACTCACGCAGGTATGCCCCAACCACATAGACTTCCTCATGCTCCCTCAAATACAAAAAACCGAGAAGAGAGAACAAAAAAGGCAAAATAAGTAGCACGGGAATAAGTAGGGCAAGTGCTTTATCAAGTACCCAAGGGATAAGAGTCACAGTCGCGCCAATAAGAGCGATTGCAAAGTTTTGATACTGATTAGCTTCTTGAATAAGCCATTTTATTTCTTCACGTAATGCAGAATACTCTGCTAAATACGCTTCTAGTTTCTCTTCGACAGGCTCCCTTTCAACAAACATCGTAGGAGAAGACCGATGACGCTTTTTAGAGATGTTCATAAACTCATTCCTCCAAGATGACTGCTCTATAGAATTAAACAGCAGCTGGTGATTTAGTTGCTAGATCAAGACAATAACGAGACCATTGTCTAAATCAACTTACCACGAGGATCGCTAAAGAGAATTTCCTAATTGAATCTGTTTCTTTCCTCAAAAGCTATCAAAAGTTCCCTTAAACAATTATACGTATCCTCTCAATTTTTGGGGAAAAGAAAAAGTAACTACTCAGTCCCCTTGGGAAAAAGGATGGCATCTCGATGATCTTCTGAACCAGAAGATCAAGAAGCCTATGGTACTAACATTTAATGCTTACAGGATATGAAAATTATCGGGTTGTGGCATAAGCTCCTCCTTTTCTAATGTAATACAACGTTACTTGTAGGTAGCAAAAAGCTGCCAATGGAGATACTTGGCAAGATTTTGAAAATAGATAAGGAAAGAGGAGAGTACAAACTCAATAGAGATTTGGTGAAGTAACGTTTCGTACTTTTTTCATCTTTAGCGTATATGTACGGACGAATCTCGGTGAAACCCTTAACAGGTGTTTATCGGAAAAAGAAGAGCGATTCTGAGAATTGGTTGCAAAACTTAACAAGGATGGTACAGAAAAAGACCTTGATTGCGAGATGAGTAGTGAAACATACTTTTACATTCGCAGCCATCTGTTAGACGCTTCTCCTGTTTTTAGCGAAAAAAGGTTCGTTTCTGAGACAAAAGGGCTTCTTAATGGAGATAACCCTTAACGCCCGAAATTTCTCCATTCCTACCAGTAAGGTCTCATTGCGAGATCGGTTTACTTCCCTACAGTCCGTTTTTGATGGTACTTTCATCTCGTATTGTCATAGAAAGCGTATGCTGTTATACTAAAGGCAGAAAGACTTCGGCACGACCCCAATTACTCTACTAAAAGAAGAAGGAAGGACTCATTCTTATGTCAACTAATTCTGGTAGTGGCTATTTTATCGATGCGGAAAGTGCTCCTGAAATGGCGCGGCTCATTCAACAAGATATGGCGATGACTAGAAAGATGGGCGGTCCTCTGGCGGAGCAGGCTGATCCCTCCTCTTTTTTACGGATTCTCGATGTTGGCTGCGGTTCGGGTGGCTGGGTGCTTGATGTGGCATTTGCCAATCCCGATGCGGACGTGGCAGGCGTTGACATCAGCAAAACGTTGATCGACTATGCCACTGCCAGAGCGCGCTCACAGGGATTGCAGAATGCCTCCTTTGAGGTCATGGATGTAAGCATGCCGCTCTCCTTCTCGGATCATACCTTTGATCTTATCAATGGTCGCCTGCTCGTTGGATCGCTGCATCGTACCGTCTGGCCGAACCTGATCCAGGAATGCTTCCGTATCACCCGTCCAGGTGGGGTGCTTCGCATGACCGAACTGGACACAAGCGGCATAACGACCAGTCCTGCTTTTAATTATTTAGATAGTTTGCTGTTAAAGGCGACGTGGCTGGTTGGTCATGGGTTCTCTTCCGATGGACGAACGACGTGTATGACGCCGATGCTTCCGACACTGCTGCGCACTGCCGGATACCAAAACATCCAGCACAGAGCGCATGCCATTGATGTCTCCTCTGGGACAGATACGTATATGGATTTCTACCGCAATTACGAAGTCTTCTTTAAACTCACCCTGCCTTTTCTTGTCTCGGTAGGGGTTGCAACAAAGGAGGAGGTGGAGCAGACCTACCAACACATGTTGATCGAGATGCTCAGTGAGGATTTTAAAGGCATGTGGTACCTCTTGACGGTCTGGGGCAACACACCTGAGTGAGGAGCTGGATACTGGGGAGAAGTGCATAACAGGACACAAACAGCCACCAGCAAAGAACACAACTCTTGTTCCATGAGACCTTCCGATACTAATGCAGGAGAGGCTGGCATTGACCTCTCCCTGCTTGCGCATATCAGCCCGATTGCGTGGAGTAATGTGATTATCTAGGGAGATTACAAGCTCAACAGGAATTCAGTAAGGTGATAGGTGCCTTATGAGTACTTTACGGAAGAATCTCGATGATACCCTCATAAGGGCTTTTGTACTTTAAGAGGATTTGTTTTAGCCTAATTTTAGATCAGATGTTTACTTAGAATAATTTATTCAAGTCGATGTCTCTTATAACTTGCTTTATTTCTTGGGCTAGTTGAAATCGCCAATTACTATCCATTGGTAAAAAGATAACCCCGTGATAATCAGAAGGTATCTCAATATCTTTTCCATCCTGATCCCGTTTGTGCAGAGCGCAAACTCTCTCGCGTCCCAACTTTGCGACAAAATAACCCAGCTCTAAAATGACGTTCTGTCGAGCACGAGGTTTTATCTCCTCTGGTTTGTTTTTGGTATAACCTATATCGTCGGGTGTTAATAACACTACAGCGAAACCGATATCTTCCGATGAAGATTCAAACTTTTCGATGATCGTTTTACCTGTATTTGGACGCTCATTGAGTATTATTGGATTTAGATCTAGCTTATGGATGCAACGAGCAACAGCCTCCTTTGCCTCCTCATCGTGACCATGGACAATGAAGACGTTTTTACTGATAGCTCGCTTCGTTGATGGGATAGGGGATTGATGTAAGAGTATTGGTGACTCTTCTATTATTCCTACCCTACTCCGAATAGATTCTAGCTTGCGAAGATAGTAATCGACATCGTCTCTGAATTCTTCTATTAGCTCGGTTAGGGGTGTGGTACCGACGTGTCCAATACCAAAAGACTTTCTGTAACCATCTCTTATAGATGGGTTATCAAACATACGAGTTAATAACTCTTCATTAAAATCGTTCCATGTGTAAAATGCACGCTGAGCATTTTTAAGTTCTGCCATAGAAGTGATTTCAGAATTTTTAAATTGACTTCCACGTTCAATTTGCTTGCTAATTTTTTCAATGGCTTCCTCTTTAGAAATTAAAAGTAATGGAGGAGGTAAAGGTTTCTCATCGTTTCTTCTGACCACAGTTTTACTCCATACTCCCACTGACAGGAAATAAAGTTACCTCAATTCACAAAAGTATAATACTAGGAATAAATGTTCGAGTCAATAATTTACCAAAAAGTAACACACTACTATTGTAAGTGCCAAACAAAATGACTTCTTTCGGGGTTGGAAAATCTGAAATTTGTAATGTGCCCAAAGAATCGGCTCGTGCATAATTGTGCGGAACCCAAAGTAGTAGCGTGCACGCCCGATTCTTGAGACAAGATCACGATGTCCTTATCCTGTTGCAATCATCTCAGGTTTGCTGTTCGCTCATACAATGTAGCCATTCTTCCCGCTTCTTTACTAATCCCACCAGACAAACAGTACCCGATCCTGCGCATCATCCAGGTGCGCAAGGCGCATTTCCTCATCGGTCTCGGGCGTGAGTACTGCAACCTCGCTGGCCTCCCACCGCTCTTCAATACGCCGACGCAGGAGCGGAAGTGCCTGGTCAGTGGTCCAGATGTACAACGTATCAAAAGGATAGTCGCCAAAGCGGAGGGTCCGAAGCATACTCACTTCTGTATACGGATGGTTTTGTTTATCATCCTGGTTTGGGAAAAGGTCTGGTAGACGTACTGGCAGGACACTATACCACAGCTCCCGCCATGCCAGTAAGTCTGCCACGACACGCTGCCCATCCAACAGGTTATACTGGACGCGTTTGAAAAGGTCAAAATACAATTGTTGCGTCTCGTTAATGGTTGGTTGCTGCTCACTCATTTGTGGTTCCTCCCTTGGTACGTTTCTTTGTTCTGTTGTCTGTCTCTGCTTCCCTATTCTTTTTAACCGATGCAAGGGGGTCATTTACGAGATAGTTTCTTCTCACCAGGGATTTTGCTACAGTTTTACCGCTGCAAATAGTAATGCGTTGTAATATAATGCACGTAATTCGCTCTTTACATACCAGCCACACGTAACTCCCCCTTCATTCCTTCGCAATGAACGTGCTCCCGATGGGAGTAATGACAAGAGTATTCAGGAGCTTTTGTGCCCATCAATTAGTGCGTTCATCAGCAAGGAGGAGAACTAGATGTCTACTGTAACACATGTTTTAAGCGTATTATTCGTTCCGTTATTGACGCTCTGTGTATATAAGTTTTTGCGTGGATATCGGCAAGAAGAAGCATACTTGATAAAATTGTTTTGTTTCGGTGGTACCATCGTAAGTATGGCTGGCTTGATCGCGTTTATGGTAATAGTTTTTTTTGTCCGTCTATAATGTAACCAGGCACATCGGTGCAGGGAAGTTTATTCTCTGCACCCTTTTTAAGATACTTTATTTTCGTTAGGAGGACTGTGTTGAACAACAGCTTATTACAATGGCTCAACATATCCATTTCTACCGCTCTTGGTATTCTTAGCGTGCTTTTTGGGTTGTTTGCTTCTAAAAAGAAACAGGGTTGGGCAACCGGCACTTTTATAGTACTGATTGTAGTTTCTGTAGGTTTAATAGGAATTAATACTTATGCTTTCTTTTTGCCCAATCCACCACCTTTATATTCTTTGACGCCAGGAGCACCGTGGTGCACCGCTAATTTTCAGGATAACCCTAAAGGATGGTCTTCAAGAAACAAAGTTTGGAAAATAAGGAATGAGGGGAAGAAGAAGTACCTCAGTTCTATCCCATCTGACGATGGGTACTATGAAATAGAGGTACCCTGCCCTATTCCAAGCGATCCTCAATACGCAAATTATGCTATGGAAGTAGAGGCTCGAATAGAAGATAGTAATCAAGGAAAAGGTGAGTTTGGGATTATTATACACGATAATGGCTCTGACTCTGGTGGATATCAAGGAGGTGTTTCTTTTCCTTATGATCCGGTTAGAGTCTTCCTGGACGTAAGCGGAAGAACTGACGGTGATGACCATACCTACTCTCATGATCCTGGCAGAGGCTTTGTTACTTATAAAATTCAGGTGAAGGACACCGTGGCAACACTTTTTGTAGACACCACGCCTTACCCTTCAGCTACTGCTACCAAATTCTCTGACCCACGTACGGTCACCATTTGGGAACAAGGGGGTGCTAAAGTTAACATTAAAACGCTTACCATCACAGCAACCTAACGAAGCAAAAGAAAAGCAATACGCACTTCTGGTGGAAAGCTACCCACGCTTCTTTTCCTCGTCAAGCAAGAAACGTGAGTAGCTCTGTTCTCTCCAAAGAGGTGTCGCAAGATTATTGCCACTTATCTATCCACTAGGCATGCTCCTTTCACTACCAGACTATCCATTCTTCTCTATCGACACCGTTAGCGGATTCTTTAGGGTCAGTTTCCCCATGTGTCAGCGCAGACCTCATTCTTACTTACCTGAGCTTTCTTCGAGACAGTGCCTTGGTATCCTCCCGAGGCGAGGTGATGCGTTCGCACCCTCTTGCCCTTTAACAAACGTCGTTTCCTGTTCATCACACGGAGGAACCAGTGAGTCAACCCGATCCACCTTTTTATTATCTTGCCTATACCTACTCCAACGAAAAAGCTGCCAGGAAAGCCTACGTACCGCTTCAGCACATCATTCATGAAGTCGGTTGTGAGCTTTCTGCGTACCGCTTTTTTATGCTGAAGGAACGCACCTGGTATGTAGTTGTCATCGGGGAAACACCCGATCCAGGACTTCACAACCGTCTTGAGACAATCCTTACTACCCTCACCCGAGGAGCACCTGTTGTTCTTGAGAGGGATGTGCTCATTTTGCTTCTTGCCAGGCGCGTTCACCAGCTACAAGAAGGCACTGCCTGGAAAGAAAACCACTACTTTAAGTAGATTCAAGGACACAACTAGAAAGGATAAACCCCCTATGAACTATCTGCGTGAGCGTCTGCAACACTTAGGAGCCCAGGAGCTTTCAAACGTTGACCTTCTCTCCCTTGCCCTGTGGACACGTTTTCCAGGAAACACTGCAGGAGAGCACCTCCACCACCTGCTGACCGCCTATCCGACGTTTCACGAACTGCTGAAAGTTGACTTTGGGCAGCTCGCTAGTGAGTATGGCCTGGGAAGGGTTAAAGCTGCGCAACTGCAAGCACTCTTAGAGATAGCCAGACGACTGACGATCCCTGTACCAACCAAGAACTACCAGATCACCAGTGCCGCAGATGCAGCAAGTCTCGTCATACCAGACATGGGACATTTAGACCATGAAGAAATGCGGGTGGTATTGTTGAGCACTAAAAACCATGTACTTGCGAATCTGCTTCTCTATCAGGGAACCCTCAATGGTGCCTGTGCTCGTATTGCGGAAGTGTTTCGCCCGGCAATCACCAGAAAGTGTTCCAGTATTATTCTCTGCCACAACCATCCCTCTGAGAGTCTTATTCCAAGTCCCGAGGATTTGGAATTTACCAAACAATGTGTTCAGGCAGGCGAGTTGTTAGATATTGCGGTGTTAGATCATCTCATTATTGGCTCGCACAGCTTTTTAAGCCTCAAAGAACAGATGAAATGGTAAGACAGGCAGGTTCACCGTTGTAACGACAAACCAACGTCGCATCCGGGGTATTTCTCTTTATGAGAGGTACCCCTCTTTTTTGAGGTATTCCTGGTGCTCCCCATCGACCCCTCCGTTTTTCCTCGCCAATCCTGGCAAGAACGTCAGCGAGACCGCAGACACCATTCTTACCCACCTGAGCTTGTCTTGAGATACTCACTTGCTAGCTTTGCCTGGAACGATGATGCCTTGTTTCATCATCGGTCCCGTTTTCCCTAACCCGTGAGGAGGACAATGCACATGTTGATTGGAGCAGATTTCCTGTACCGTCTTACGCTTGACTCAACCATTAAAGAGTGGCCGCTCCCAGAATGCCAGGTTCCCCTGGAAAGGGTACCGAAGTATATGCACTTGGTGAAGATCGGATTACTCACAGAAAACGAGGTATGTGAGCGGCTCTATGGCTGCATTATCGCCAATGACATAACCAGGTCAACAGCAGAGATCGATGCCGTGTATCACCAAGCACTTCGGGAGGGTATCTTTATCCCAAAGCAAGAACTGCCTGAAGAGAAGCACCGTCCTGAGCGCACGCGAAAAAGAGGAATCGTCTCCTGGCTAAGGCGAAGCAGAGACAAAGCGCAACCCAAAACTGATCCACCAAACGACTACGGGAAGTGACTACCAATCATGCCTCAGTAGTGGCTCTTGCAGGAAAGACAGCAGTGCCAGTGTGTCACGCTGGTTTCTTGCTTGAGCCCTTTTTTTCCTCTTCTTGCTTGGCGTATCTTCAGAGAGAACTCTTACGCACCTGAGCGCTGCCTGAGACACTCCCTTGGTATCCTCCCGAAGCGGTGTCATGCATGTGTTATGACACCCATCGCCCTTTAACAAATTGTGTGGTGTTTACCACAAAGGAGAAACGATGCCAAGAAAAAGAAGGCCGAACGAGGCTGAATTGATCACAGCGCGAGTAGGGAGAAAACGCCAAGCAGTGAGTAGTACGTACCGGATGGAACCACGAGCCATTGGTGATGACTGGTGGGTATTTCTGAGTGTCACGTTTGAGTGCGTGTCCATTGATATCCCGCTGGCCCATATGACCAACGAGAACCTGGCTGAGGGCTATGCTTCCAGCATAGGAGACACGATGATCGATGCCATTCTTGACTACCAAGTGGCACAAGAGCAGGAGCACCAAGAACCGTAAGGAAAGGAGCTACCCCATGCAAACGGTGTATCTGCATGATACCCTCAGTCCGATTACCATCTCAGACAGCGCGTTTGCGCTGATTAAGGAGCTTACCCTTCAAAACAAAGTGTGTCGATGGTGTGAGAAGCCCTATAAGGACGGGCGACCTGAAGTTGCAGCGAATAGCTGCCTGTATTGCTTTGCCCAACGATACGAAAAGAAGCCGCTTGCCTTCCTTGAGTCAGAACATATTGACCAAGAAGAAAGCAGGCAGTTCAAATTCATCGATCCTGAAGGATACATTATTCTTACTACCGCCAAGTCACAGGGAGAGCCAGGACCAAGCATCTTTGAAACGATCAAAGAGTGGAACTTCCCTCTCCCTGAGTTAGTAACGATTGGTGAGACAACTATTCCCCTGGGAAAACGTGAATGGGCCGTGTATGGCGATTTCAGGAGCAATGCAGTGATCGTCACCCTGTGCACTACGGAGAAAAGCACGTTTCCCTTTCTCTCGTACAGAAAAGATACGTGTGTGTATCTGGACAAACGACGAGGAGAAACCAGAAAACTCTATCAAGCGGCCAGACACCACCTCATTACATCGAAAAGTGATGACGGACGCTATCGGTACAAGCAGTACGAGAGTCATGTTCTCTCTACAAGCATCCTCTACCCGCTCATTGCAGATCTGGCAAGTGCGCAGTACGACAAACCCCAACAAGAAAGGACGTAGTCATGCATAGCATCACTCTTGATGAAATAGACACCTTTGTGGTGGCCGATACTGTCTTTGAGAAAGTACACAAACTCCTCATCCAACACAGGATTTGCAAAGTATGCGAGAAATCGTATACCGAAGATTCCCCGATGATAGCCACGAATCTGTGCTTAGAGTGTTTCTTGCGTGAAAACAGCAGTGTACACCTGACGGCTGTTCCGACTGTTCCCGATGAAAACGGCATAACAGTCTATCGCTTTCTTGATCCAGAAGGCTACATTTATACGTGCTCTCCTGCCTCAGACAGTAGTGAGGCATACGAGAGTATTTCTTTAACTCTCGCCTACTGGGGATTTCCTGATGTTGATAGCGTTGAGCTTGAGGGAAAACCTATCGAGCTTGATACCGTTGATGCGACCATTTATGGAGATTTACAAAACAACTCTGTCGTGGTCGTCTCAAAACGAAAAAAGTCAGGCAGGCTTGAAGTCTCGTTTTTGTCCTACAAAAACGGGACGTGTGTGTATCTGGATAAAGCAAAAGGCTATACCCGAAAAGTGTGGCGGGAGGCAGAAAGCCAGTATCTGGCAACCAAAGATGCCAGGGGACGCTATCACTACAAAGATCGCATCTCGCGCCAGCCTTTCCAAAGTGACATCTATTGTTTGCTTTCTGATAATGAAAGTGCGAGATACGATAAGGAGCAGACGCATGAGTAATCTGATTGATAAACACCCTGCGCACAGTCCGCACTTTCTTGTGATCCGAGGAGAGCTGCGTGATATAGAAGAGGTCGGTCTTGCTGATCGCGTGATCGTAGAGCGCCTATCAATTTCTGACAAACGATTGTGGGCATATCGGAAAATCACGGTACCGCAACAGGAAAACGTAAAGGAGATACAGTTACTTCTTGAAGAGTATTGTATCCCCATCATCTGTATTGATTGTCCTGACTACCTCAAAAGGTGCTTGGCAGATGCCCAGGCAACGGAAGGCGGGCAGCAGAGCACATGATTGATTGGGAAAAAGAGTTTCCTATCGCCAGTCTCACCCGAGCGGATCTGAAAGAAGCTGGTTTTTCAGACCACCAGATCCAGCTGCTTACGGATGAGGATATGGCAATGACCGCTTCAAAGCTAGAGGATACCTACCGAGATAACCAGTTCGGCATAGATCTGGAAATTGAGGTACATCTGCTTCTTGAGAGCAGGAGGCAGCAAGGAAGCGAAAACACTACCAGTAATGGGTAACTATGGACGATGATTGGTAACAACAGACCAACATCGCTCCTGGGGCATTTCTCTTTTATGAGAGGTGCCCCTATTTTTTTACTCAGATTGAGGAAAAGGCAGGAAAGTAAAAACAATTTGTTAGCAACTTACACTAGTAAAAACCTTTGGAGATAAATTGAAATAATGATAGTTACAATAAAAAATAATATCCCCCACATTAAAGCGTATAAGTGATCTATTGTACCAAGAGAATATTGAGAATTAGGAAAGCTTTTTTTATCCAGTGAGTAACCTAATGTATATAGCATTACGCTGATAATTGCAGATATAATAATAGCTGCTATAGAAGCATAGATCTCAGCTACAAAACAGGTAACTTCATAACACTTTGATGTATGACACGAGTTACGCAGTTAAGTAGCTAATTGTATTTTCATTTGGTAAGCAATAACTTGTTTGATGGTATTCCATTGTTGTTGGTAAAAGGAGAGATGAGTGTATCTTCGTACGGCAGCTTGTTTGATCCAGGTAAGGACAGAAAGCACAATATGATTCCTCTGCGATCGACTCGTGCGAGCCTGACACTGCGCTAATCCACAGGTCTGTTTCAGCTCTCTATGAAATACTTCAATCTCCCATCGCTTTTTTACCAAGGCAGTAATCTGATCTCTCGTTGGCTCAGTTATATTTGTCCCGATATAGTCCGTGCGTCTGTCTGTAGACACAAACCGAAATATCGTTATCCATCCATAGCCTCGCAAATGCACTCGCAAGCCTTCATCTGGAATGGTAAGCTCACACAGTTGTTCTCCTTTGTTTACTATCCTATTCTTTTTTAGTCCCATCACAAATTGCCATCTCAACTCTCGAATACATTTCAGGTTATCCAAACTTGAATACCAACTATCTGCTATCACAGCCTCCGGTTTCACCTCCCGTTCTTTTGCCAAATGCAGCAATTCTCGAAAATGGTCATTCTTTGTTTTTCCATCTTCTTTTGGTTCATAAATCCTCACATCCACAGGACATACCTCTCCATCTTCATTCACCCACAAAAAGTTCAACATTCCAATCCCATTAAGCACATCATGGACATTGCCTGAATATTGTGGCCTCACTAATGCCATCTTTTCACTCCGTGATTTATCTAAGACCGTATCATCTGCAAGCAACACACCAGAGGTTCCTAGTACCTGGGGTTTTGCTTGATTCCAAATCTCTTTTGGTTGACAGTGGGCATCTGCTAGCCACCTTGAAATACTATCATGGGAAAGCTCGATGGGAGAAACTTCTGACAAACTCAATGCTGAATAGCGTTGTGATGTTACTTTCAGAAAGGTTGTATACAACTCTTTACTACACGTATTTTTCATACATACACTCTACCACTTCCTCGCTCTTGGTTACTGGCTATTTGCGTAACTCGTGTATGAGTTAGAAAGTTCCCAAATAAATTCATGAGAAATGGCATTGCTGCAAACCCTAACAAGGGCAGACCAATCCGTGCTCTTGCAGGTAGTACAGGCACTTCTTTTATAGATGTGTTCTTTTTCATTGGTTAAACTACTTTAAAAAGCGGAAAGTGCTAACAAATGTAGCATAGGCACTAGCGATACTTTTATCTGTATCCTCTGCTTGATCGTATGATGAAAAGCGAATTATATATTGTTGACCATTATGAATAGTCTGTATCATTTTTGAATTTGGATACCAGGCTTTATTCGTTCTGCTATCTACTGGTGCCTTAAGCCTATTCGTTGTTTTGTCAAACGTAAGTGCTTTTTCCCCTCCTAAACTTATTTCATGGATATTACTATATAACGTGAGTTCTGTTTAAGCCAAGCCGATTAAGCGGCAAGGAGAGCATGTTCATCGAGATGCAAGCTCGGCTTTTTATCCTGATGACTGTAAGCGATAAGCCCTGCAATCAAATGGACGACAAAATTCGTAGGACTGC
>WNFY01002961.1_pt1 | contig 30758 bp, 33 predicted proteins | sample 5400091 | NCBI WGS metagenome assembly WNFY01 (sample SAMN13153364, study PRJNA577476) | soil metagenome | isolation source: 60 cm soil or saprolite under grassland replicate 1 | place: USA:California | collected 2016-06-15 | reverse complement strand
CGATGAATTTTTCGTCAAAAGAGAAAGCGCAACTGCTTTCTGGAACCGCGCGCCAATTTCTTGGCCTACCGTCGTGATTGTCATGTCGAGCGAAGTCGAGACATCTCTGGATTTTTCGGAACCCGCAGGCAAGTCGCGAAAATCAGAGATTCCTCCACTCCGGTCGGAATGACAAACTCAGGCTTAACTCACATTTCATGCCGGATCGCCCACAAATCGGGAAACACAGGCTTAAACAACGATTCCTTGAGAAACGGGACGCCGGGTGATCCGCCAGTGCCTTTCTTCGCGCCGATCGTTCGCTCAACTAATTTGATGTGCCGGTAGCGCCACTCTTGCAGTCCTTCGTCAAAATCGGTCATCAATTCGAAGAGAATCGAGCATTCAGGCGAACTTTTGTAGAGCCGCAGGATTTCCGCCTGTACGCGCTCGTCGGGTTCATTTGATTTGGTGACATTGCGATTCTTTAGGTCTGCTGGAATTTGTGCGCCGCGCGTAGCAAGGAAATCGTAAAAATGATCGACCACGCTGCGCTCGCCGAGCAGTTTTTGTAGCCGATCGTATCCCGGAAACTCCGGCTTGAGATAATGGAGCGTCGATGCGCGCTTGTATCCAAGCACAAATTCAATTTCTCGAAACTGCACGGATTGAAATCCCGATGCAGTCTCGAGCCGGTCCCGAAAACTCGAGAATGAAGAAGGCGTCATCGTTTCAAGAATATCTATCTGGGCGACCAGGACCTTCATGATTGTGCGCACACGTTTGAATGTGTGAATCGCGCCGAAAAGATCGCCCGCGGAAAAGTCTCTTTTTATCTTCTCGAACTCATGCAGTAACTGCTTGAACCACAGCTCGTACGTCTGATGAATGATGATGAAGAGCGTCTCGTCATGCTCCGGGGGGCTGGAGCGTGGTTTCTGAAGCGATAGCAGTTTCTCCAAATCGAGATAACTGGCGTACGTCAGCGGCGGCATCTTCAAAGACTACAAAGGGGACGCAAATCAGGAAACCAGTAAAATCGCGAACTTTGATCGGAATATAGCCCCTCCGAAGAATCCGCTATAGGTGTTCATTCTCTCTGACTCACCGATTGAGCTTCCCAATCGATCTCGAGAATAATTAACCTCACTGCACCGGAGATAATCTCATGAAACGCAAACTCATCAATGTCGTTGTCGGGACAGCTGTCGCCGTCAGCACGTGTTCTGCATTCGCCGGCGACAAGATCGACGTCCCAAAGGTCATCACCAAGTCCGATGCCGAGAAAATTCTAGGTGCGTCCGTCAAGAACGCCAAGGGTCGCAACCAGAACGGCACCGATGGCTACTACGATTCGGAGTGGAGTTATTATGCGATCAAAGGCGATAAGGCGCTCATCTTCGACGTGCTCTACGCTGGCAAACCCGGCCTCGCGCCTACGATGTTTTCCATTCTCCCCGCCGACGGCAGCAAATCGACGCCGATCGACGGTCTTGGCGAAAAAGCCATCTTCTGCCCCAACGAGACCCACATGGCAATGTTGCACGTCCTCAAGGGGAACATCCTGGTTACGATTGGAATCCATGGCCTTCCCGCCAACGCGGTTCTCGACGGGGAAAAATCGATGGCCACAAAAATCCTCGCGAACCTGTAATGCGGCTGCCTCGGCCGCGGAAGAGGTCCATGGTTTAGTTGGAGCCAATCCCTGAAGATCTATGAGAGATTTTGGTTCCGGAAATCTGTGGAAGAGTTCAGCTCATCTGCCGCAAGTAGTAATCATCCCATGCCGCAGGAATACTTTCCCGCGCCGAGTACGGACCCGGCTTATACGCGCGCGAGGAAATACCTTGCTGGCTCAGTTCGCACACATGCCAGTCCTGCCGGTTTACCATGTCCCAAAACTTAATGGCATCATCCGAATCAAAATCGCTGCGCTTGAACGCCTCCGGATGGAAAAACCAATCGCAAAGAAGCAATGTCCGTTCCGGCGATTGCGCCTCCAGTTGGTGCACCATCACATAATCAGGATGCAAACTCAGCAGCATGTTCGGGAAAATGGAATAGTAGAAAACGAATCTGAAATCTTCATTGCCGAAATCGCCTACGGGCAATGCGCATGTCTTGCTACTCATCGTCAGACTCTTGTCGCTCGCAATGCGCATGAATCCCCCCAAAAACGGTCCTTCGGTCAGATCATTCTCTGCTGAATCGGAAGGCGAGATTTTTGAGAGCTCGGGATGCACGCCCGCGCAGTGATAACACTCCGAGTAATTTTCGAAGATCAGCTTCCAATTCGCTCGCGCGTCATACTCGATCCGTTTCGCCGAGCGCAACGCTGGCAGGTTCCAACGGGAAAATTTTCCGGCCAACGGCGCGAACCATTTGTCCAGTGGAGCAGGGGAATCCGCCAGATTTACGAAGATGAATCCTTCCCACAGCGCCAAGTGCACCGGATGCAATGAATAATCAGCTTTATCAAACCCAGGAACATCATCCATATGCGGCGCGCCAAGCAGTGGCCCATCGAGTCCATAGGTCCATGCGTGATAAGGACACTGAATTGCAGACACATGGCCGTTTCTGTTTTCGACAAGTCGCGATCCGCGATGGCGACACACGTTGTAAAACCCGTGAATCTCTCCGCGTTTATCCCGAACAATGATCAAGCTCTCGCGAGCGACGTCTGCGGTAAAATAATCACCAGCTTGCGCGACCTGACTCTGATGCCCGACCAACACCCATTGCTTCGAGAAGATGTTCGCCTGCTCCTGCGCAAAAATCTCCGGAGAAACAAAATAGCGCTGAGCCAACGTCTTGGCACCAGCGGCGAATGTCTCAGTCGTCTTGCGAAATGTTCGCGCTACTCTTGTTTGCGTCGCCTGCATTTGGGAAACTCTACGCCGCATCCGTTCGCGTCAATCTGCGGACCGCGCTCACCCGGCGTGCCGTTGACGAGACGAACTTTCGTCGCGTAGATGCAGCTTCTCTTTACTTCAGGACCACCTGGTGAAACTCGTACCAGTCATCCAAGTGCCTGCTCTTCGAGTCCGAGCGCGGCACAAGTCATGGCATCAAACCCTCTGCCGATGCCCGGATAACCAGGTGCGAGTTTGCCTTGCTCTTCAAGCGAAACTTTGAGCCAGAGACGTGGCAGATGCAAAACACCAAGTGGCCCTGCAACGCCGGAGCTGATCATTGGAACGTATGTGTCGGCCATAGTATGATTTTGTTAATCCTAGCTCAGGCGAAATGCAAGTTCCTGCGTCCTGCCTAGTGGCGTCTTATTCGCTCTCGATATCCGGCTTTGGTAACGACGAGGAGATTTCCACCTGCGTAATCTTACTGTCCGGCTCGCGGCTGGCTTCGAGTTCCACTTCTTGCCGGGGATCGGTGCGCGTACTGAGAAACAGGATCCTAGTGATCTTGCCGTTCACACTGATCTTGTTAAGGCTCTGATTGAGGTTATTCGCTGCGGCTGCGACCGCTTGCCAGCTGTCCGCTATTTTCTCTGGAGTTAGCGACGAGGTGCCGGTCTGAACGATCTTTACCTGATCATTCACGATTTTTCTCGCCGGCGCCCCAGCCGCCTTGAATTCGGGTGTAGCTGGCGTCCAATCGGGTAGCACGACCGGTCCCGGGGCTTCGAGTTGCTTCTTCAGTGCGGCCTGCAGTTTTTCCTTTTCGCGTTTTTCCTGCTCCTCCTGTCGCGCTTCCTCTTCTTTCGCTTGCGAGACCATTTCTGCGAGTTTCTTTTTTGTGTCCTGCGTCGTCGGGTTCTGTTTCTGAAGTTTCTTGGCTTCCTTCTGCATTTCCTGCGCCTCCTTTAACATCTCCTTCAAATCAGGGTCATTGAGCGGGTTGTCTTGTGCGCGAAGAAGCGGGGCAAAGAGCAGACAGCTGATAGCGAGAAAAGAAAACAGGCGAGTTTGTGGGTGCATCGGAGGAGAATAGCAAGCCCGCCCGGCCCCTTACAATTCAAATGAACCGACTGAAGTTTTGGAACGGGCGGCAGTCCAAAGCCGCTTCGAGCTTTCTTTTTGGCTTGGCCATTTCTCCTGCACTGCTTTATCTGGGCAGTCTCGCCAATCTTTTCTCAAAAATCAAATAGTCCAATTTCATAATTGACGATATCGTATATTACGATATCGTGATATATTATGAAAAGTTATTTAACGATATGGACGTGTGGCCTTGCACTGATTCAAGCGGCATTGGCTGGAGAAGCGGGCAGAGCGGTCGAACAGCGGACCCAATCCTTCACGATTGGATTAAACGGATCGGTCGCCGATGTAACGTCGCTTTTTGGACCGGTACGCGAGGCGGAGTGGGCGCCAGGTTGGTCGCCGCGTTTCATTCACCCGGCACAGGCCCTGCAGCGCGAGGGGGTAGTGTTCACTACGACAAGCGCCGATGGCAAGGATCGACTCTGGTTGCTTACAACATACGACCCTGGGAATGGCCGGGTGGAGTACGTGATTATGGCACCAGTGTTCACGGCTAACGAGATCAAGATCCGCGTTACTCCCGACGGCAAACAGCACTCCAAAGCGACGATAACGTATCGGCGTTCCGCGCTGGCGCCGGAAGGAAATGGTGAGGTTGCCAAACTGGACGCGCATTGGGCGGAGCAACAGCGGATCCATTGGGAAACGGCCATCAACGAAGTTCTGACAAAGGGCGGAGTTCATGACTGATGTGGAATTAACGCGCGCGCTCGAGCGAGGGGAGATCAAGGATTTCCATCACGCTTCGCATTTGCATGTAGCGTGGGTCTATATCGCCGAATCTTCATCGGTGCGGCAGGCTGCCAATAAGATGCGCAACACGTTGCGCCGATTCGCCGCGGCCGCCGGCAAACCGGAAAAGTATCACGAGACCATTACGTTATTTTGGGTGCATCTTCTTTCGCGCGCGCAGGCGGCCAGCCGCCGAGAACGCCTGGAAGAGATCGTGCATGCAAATCCGCAATTGCTGGAAAAGAATTTTCCACTCACTTACTATTCGTCTGAACGGCTTTTCAGCGACGAAGCGCGAACGTCATGGGTAGAGCCGGATTTGAAGCCGCTTTCAATCGATGCCACTACGACTTGTTCATCCAGTCCACCGTGCGACGCACCGAATCGGTCTTTATCTTGACGATCTGAGAGAACGAGGGTTGACGCAGGGGGAAGCGCATATTTTAGGGCTGCTTGCCCATTCCGGCCGCGCCCACGTGGCCGACCTCCATCGCGGCCTCGCGCACAAGAGATCGACCTTGACCAGCATTCTCGACCGCCTGGCAAGGCGCGGGTTGATCACGCGCACGGTCGGCGCAACAGATCGCCGCACATTCGTCGTCAGATTAACGGCAAAAGGGCGAAAGCTTGCTAAGCGCGTCCAGCGTCATTTATCTACATTGGAGCGCGCCGTTGTCCGTCGCGTCAGTGCCGCCAATATCAAGGGTTTCAACAAGGTCGTCGCAACCCTGGAACAGGAAGCGCATCAACGCGTTGGATCAAGAAGAACGCGCCCGAGTCGAAAGCGCAAGAAAGCGGCGGTATAGACTTGACGGCTTAAAGCCGTCAAGTTTTTGGGCGGCAAATTGAAATTCAAGATTCATTGGCCCGAAAAGCGGGCGGTCAAAACTGCGAGCGCCAGAATTCCGATCAAAACAAGAACGATGAGCGCAGAGTAAAGAATTCGATCTTGCAGGCGCGCACGTCGCGCCGCCTGCGCGTATGGGATGCGGGTAAAAGTGACCATGGTGTAAAGCGGCAGATACATACCCGGCAGCGTGGCTTCGAGCAGATGATCGAGTTTCTTTTTCGCGCGAAATGTCCGCGACGCGGTTTTATCGCGCATTTCAATAAAATTTCCGATTGCCAGATCGGCTAGCGCGTCGGCATTTTTTTTCCGGCGTGAAAAATATTCCGCAAAAGCGCGTTCGCGGTTATCGGGAAATTTGTCCAGGCATTCGTCCAGCACGACGCAATCTTCGAATGCGGCGTTCATTCCCTGTCCATAAAATGGAACCACAGCGTGGGCTGCATCGCCGAGCAGGCAAACCTTGTCACCGTAATACCAGGGCGCGCAACGAATCGTCACAAGTGAGCCAGTTGGGTTGTTCTTGAAATCCTCGAGCAGCGTCGGCATGAGGGGAACTGCGTCGGGAAATTCTTCGCCGAAGAATCGCCGGACGTCGTCATCCGTCTTTGTTGTGGCGAAACTGCGCGGCCCTTCGAATTCCCAGAAAAGCGTACAAGTAAACGAACCGTCCGGATTCGGCAGGGCAATCATCATGAAGCTTTTGCGCGGCCAGATGTGAAGGGCGTTTTTCTCCATTCGCCACGACCCGTCCGTTGCCGGCGGGATTGTCAACTCCTTGTAACCATGCGCGAGATAGCTCTCGTCGTATTGGAAATTATCGATGTTTCGTTGCATCGAAGCGCGCACCGCTGAGAAGGCGCCGTCGACGCCGATCACAGCATCGCCACGTACGGTCAATTTGTCGGTCTCGGTTTCCAAATGGCACACCGCTTCGGCCAGATCGAGGTCGGTGCATTTGTGATTGAAATGGACACGCACATTCGGGTAACGCTGCGCCGCCTCAATGACCGCGGCGTTAAGCGAAGCCCGCCCGATGGAGTTGATGCATTTCTTGGGATCAACATCATAAGCCGCGAAATGCAGCGCGCCGGACTTATCATGAATCATCCGGCCGCGCATGGGGATCGCATGCCGTAGCGCTTCGTCAGCGATCCCGATCTGTTCGAGCGCATGAATCCCACGGGTCGAAATTGCCAGATTGATCGAGCGACCGCCAACAATGTTGCCTTCGCGCGGATCGGCCCGGCGTTCGTAGAGATCTACATCATACCTGCGGCGCCCCAGGTATGCAGCAAGCAATCCACCGGCCAGGCCGCTGCCGACGAGAACAAACTTAGCTGGCATCAGGGATTCTTTAACCGCGGACTGCGCCGATATCACGGATATTCAAACGCGCGATGTCCACTTCTGAGGCGCATCTGACGACAACGGCCTGTTGCGGCGGCAAACTCTTGGAATGCGTACTGCGGATGAGTCTCCGTCAGCCTACGGTGTCACCGGTTGCCTTGAATCGCTGTTGCCGCCTCGCTCATCGCGTTCCGAGCTGGCTTTGCTGGCTTTGTTATCGGTTGCCATCTTCGATTTCGGCTTCCCCGGCTCGTAATCCTGCAGCCACGCGCTCCATTGCATATTCTCTTTCCATGCCGTGATTCCGGAATGGCCGTAATGCTGTTCGACCTCATACTCGTCGTCTTTTATGACCGGGCACCAGAATAGTCGGCCAGCCCTCCGCCAGCCATCGAGGATGATGCCGTCCTTGAAAGGCTGGTTACGCGCAGTCACTACAAGGCAATTATTTTCGCTCGATGTGTGATCGTAGGCGACGCCCCAGTGAAGCACCAGCGTCCTGGGCTTCAGTTCTTTCAAACGCGTGCCGATATCCTGTGCCCAATGGCCGCACCAGCCACGTTTTCGGGCGCCGACGTTGACCAGGAAGGCTTGAAACTCCGGGTTTAAGACGACGTGATATTCGCGTGCGAGCTTGCGTGCCGTGGTATGAGCAGTCACCGATATTTGCTCCGCCTCGGCAGGATCGACCTCAGGCGCAAGCTTCGTGAGCGCCTTGGCCAAATCCCTGATCGATCGCTCGTCTTTGGCCCATGTCGGATGGATCAGAACGAGGAATAAAACAACCCAAAAAAAACGCCGCATCATTTTCAACATTTTCATTCGTCGGTCAGGCTTTTCGCATCTTTCGAGCAGAATTGCAACGATAAGCGCGCGCTTAGTCGCGGCTCTACCGGATCCGACTCATTTTCGGCGCATCCCAAGAATGCTGACGAAAAAACTGGAGAATACGGTCTGAAACCCAAGAGCAACGAGTGTTGCGCCCGGTACAACGAGTCGCATCGTACGAGCGTAATCCAGGTGGCCAAAGCCGGTAAGCCACCATTGCCAGACTGCGGCCAGCAACAGACAGCCACCCCCGATAATCGCGAGCGCGGCAACGACCAACCCTTTTTCCAAATTCACCACTTCGAAAAAGCGTTCTAAGTGCCGGTCTGGTGGAAGGAAACCCTCGGTAACGGCGAAGGTCTTGGCAAAAAGGGCGAAGAGGATCCACTGGTAACCGCACAAGATGGCGAGACTTGCGAACAACAACGTGTGAGCGTCAAACGTGCTGTGCCCGATCCGCAAGCCCGGCATGGCGACCAAATAACCGAGTAGTCCAAAGGCAATAAAGGCGCCTCCGGGAACCAGAAACAACCAACGCGGACTGCACATTAGAAAATAGCGAAACGTGCGCCAGCCATCCCGAAATGTTTTCAAGTGCGGAGCGTGCGATCTGCGTCCGTCTCGATGCAGAGTAATTGGAACCTCAGCGATTTTTTCGCCGCGCAAGCTGGCTTTAATGATCATCTCCGTGGCGAACTCCATACCCGTGCAACGCTGGTCAAGCCGTCGGTACATGGCTTTCGTAAAACCGCGCAGGCCGCAGTAGACGTCGTTGATCGGCGCGTTGAACCATTTCCGTGCAAGAAAGGAAAAACCCGGGTTGCCGATCCAACGATGTAAGAAAGGCATCGCGCCGGGGCGAATCGAACCACCGCCAGCGGGAAGCCGACAGCCCTGGACCAGGTCGAATCCTTCTCGCAATTTTCCTACGATCTTCGGCAGCTCGAGGAAATCATAGCTGTCGTCTGCGTCCCCTATGATGATGAATTGGCCGGTTGCGGCGGCTATTCCGCCCATCAATGCGCTGCCATAGCCTGGTTCGTTGACGGCTACCACGCGCGCTCCCTCGCGCTCGGCGATAGTCTGAGACAAATCAGTGCTCCCATTGTCCGCCACAAGGATCTCACCAGTGATGTGGTACTCGAGCAAAGCTCGTTGAGCTTTCTCAATACACGTCGCCAAAGTATCCTGCTCATTAAGGCAGGGAATGACTACTGAGACTTCAACAGCGTCGGTCTGAGGCACCAATTGCATTGAATCCTCTTTTAATACAGGCAATCGTCAAAATCACTCTCCAATCGCAACATGGCTGCATTCAATGCATGCGAATGTCGCTCGTGTTTAAGCAGGGTTGGTGATAGTTATGCCGTTTTCGTGACATGCACCTCCGTCAGCTCATTTATTGCGCAGTACTGATCGGAATTTTCGGCCTTTTTGCGAAAACTGCCCCGCCCAGCTGGCGCGGTTTGTGGCAAAGATTTGTGCGCAGACTTTCCGTGCTGGCCGGCCACAAGACTTTGAGTTGGGTGGGGCTGGGAATATTGATTCTCGCTGCGCGGGCGGCGCTACTTCCAATCTGGCCCATCCCCAGGCCGTCCATTTACGATGAATTTAGTTACCTTCTGCAAGCTGACACTTTTGCGCATGGCCGCCTAACGAATCCAGCGCATCCGCTTTGGCGGTTCTTTGAAAGCACTTACATCCTTCAACAACCAACTTACGCCTCTCGCTTCCCGCCGGCGCCGGCGCTTATGATGGCCCTGGGACAGGTGCTTTTCGGGCATCCCTGGTTCGGGGTCTGGCTCAGCGCGGGCATACTCGCCGCAGCTCTTTGCTGGGCGTTGCAAGGTTGGCTGCCTCCGGGTTGGGCACTTCTTGGTGCATTTATCGGTTTGGATCTTTGTCTTTTTAGTTATTGGATGAACAGCTACTGGGGCGGTGCGGTGACCGCAATTGGAGGCGCACTCGTTGTTGGTGCGTGGGCCCGCATCACGCGAGGCAAACGATGGCAATACGCCTGGCTCTTGGGAATTGGAGCAGTGATTGTCATCCTGGCGCGCCCATTTGAAGGTTTGTTGCTCGTGATTCCCACGCTCATCGCGCTAGCGATGGCAAACCGCACTGCGCGCGTATGGCTGCCGATTTTGCTGATTGGCACGGCCGGGGCTTCCTGGTTTGCCTATGACAATTACCGCGTTACCGGTCACCCCTTGCGTCTGCCGTACCAGTTGTATTACGAGCAATACGAGACAGCTCCGCCTTTCTCCTTCATCCCCATCTCCACCGTACCGCGGACCCTTCGACCTTTTGGCCCCAGGTCGCGAATGCGGGAGACATATGAGCGCGCGCGCAGTTGGCGGGTGTTTCTGGACCGTCCGATGGACTGGCTCACGATGTTCCGGTATCATTACGGTAATCTGATCTGGGTTTTGCCGCTGGCAGCAGCCATGCCGCTTTTAGCGCGATCGAAAAGGACACGATTCCCCGTAGTGCTTGCGATGGTGATGGGGACGGCGTCGCTGATTGAAGTTTGGTGGTATCCACACTATGCAGCGCCGTTTCTGGCGGCGCTCTTGATCCTTGCAGCACAGTCGCTGCGTTACCTGAGTCAATGGAAGTATCACGGACAAGAGGCAGGCCGTTTCCTGGTCAACGCTATGCCGGCTGCAGTACTGCTGGTGATGGTGACTTCCCAGGCGGAGGCGATCGCGAGGCACGAGACCATAGATCAGATTCAGTCGAAAAACGTGCAGATCGCACAAAAGGAAAGTATTGAGCGGAAGCTGCTCAGGAATCAGTCAGGCCAGCATGTAATCTTTGTTAGCTACGCTGGACTGCCCAGTCCGCACGACGAATGGATTTATAATCCGGCGAACATCGACGCCGCTCCGGTCATCTGGGCGTTGGATCTGGGCCAGGCCGAGAACGAAAAACTCCGCCGCTATTATGCGGGGCGATCCTTCTGGGGTTTTAAGCCCGCTGATTCGCTGAATCTGAGTCCGTACTAACGGGTCTGCATTCAGGGTCAAAGCAAAGAAAGCTCGCGCAAAGTGCGCCAAGGGCACACGGTAAACCACATCACCTCATGAAAAACCGATCTCGCCAACTATTCGTTCTGCTGATTTGCATTTTCGCAATCGTACAATCTTTGGCCGCGCAAGAACCCAAGGCCGCCAAACCGAAGCAGTTTATCTATGTGTTGAGGCTGGTGCCGCGGCTGTACACGGATTCAGCCTGGACGAAAGAGGATAATGCCGTGCTCGAGCGCCATTTCGTGCGGTTTCGTGACGCCGCCAAGTCTGGTCAATTGATTCTTGCGGGGCGGACATCTGAACTAGGCGACAAGACATTTGGCATTGCCATTTTTGAGGCGGCCGATGAAGACGCAGCGAGAAAATTCATGCAGGAAGATCCGGCGGTGGCGGGCGGATTGATGACGGCGGAACTGCACCCGTTTGCCGTCGCGCTTCAACGGAAGAATCCGTAGAGAGACTAGTGATCGACGGGTCTGCTATTGATGCTGAGCCAGAGTCCTCGTAAAACGCCAGACTTCGTGAAAGGTATTGTAGAGCGGGGTAGGGGCGACCCGAATGACGTTGGGTTCGCGAAAATCGCATTTTACACCGGCGGCTTCCAACTCCCTTAATAATTCTTTCGGGTGCTCGTGTGCCAGCATCGACAATTGGCAACCGCGCTCATCGGGATTGCGTGGCGTAATAACAGTAAACTTTTTCGATCCAATTTCTGTTAACAGGAACTCAAGATAACTCGTAAGCCTGGTCGATTTCGCGCGTAGTGGTTCCATACCGCCTGCTTCATCGAAAACCGCGAGCGAGGCGCGCAATGGCGCCATCGAGAAAATCGGCGGATTGCTGATTTGCCAGCCGTCGGCTGACGCAACTGGAATAAATTCGGGTTCCAGATGCAGTCGGAACCGCGTGTTCGGATCGTTCCCGAACCAGCCGGCGAACCGCGGCAATTTCGTGTTGGTCGCGTGCCGTTCGTGCACGAACGCGCCGGCGACTGCGCCGGGACCTGCGTTCAGATATTTATACGAGCACCAGACAGCAAAATCGACATTCCAATCGTGCAATTTCAACGGCGCATTTCCCACGGCATGTGCAAGGTCGAACCCAACGATGATGCCGCCTGCCTGTGCAGCGGCAGTGATTCTCTTGATATCGAACAATTGCCCCGTGAAAAAATTTACACCGGCAAACATGACCACGGCGAGTTGATCGGCGTGCTTCTCGATCAGATCGACAATTTCTTCCGTTTGGATTGTGAACTCGCCCTTACTCGGCCGTGCGAGGACAAGCGCGTCTCTTGGGGCGAGCCCATGATGCGCGATTTGCGTTTTGATTGCATAGGTGTCGGAAGGAAACGCAGGTTCTTCCATCAAGATTTTGAAACGGGATTTAGTCGGCCGATAAAACGTTGCCATCATGAGATGGAGGTTCACCGTGAGGCTGTTCATGCAGATGACCTCCAGCGGTTTCGCGCCAACGAGCCGCGCGGTCGGTTCGCGCAATGCTTCGTGATAAGTGTACCACGGCGTTCCGGTCGCGTGATGCGCATCGACACCGAGCGTCGCCCAGTTGTCTAATTCTTCTTCGATGATTGCTCTCGCCGATTTTGGCATCAGGCCTAACGAATTGCCGGCAAAATAGATCAGGGGCTTGCCATCTTTACCGAGTGGGAGACAAAATTTTTCCCGAAAATCCCGCAACGGATCCTCGGCATCGAGTTGCAGTGCGAAATCTTCGTCAGCGTTACGCAGATTTCGCAGATTCAAAGGAAAGAAATCAAGAGCAACACAGTGTGCTACTTCGTGCGGAATCGGTTGAATCAGCGTTATCCTTGGTGCGCTTCCAGCGGCGACTGCATAAACTCAATGGTCGTGCCATCCGGATCGCGAACGTAAACGACGCGTTTGCCGGCGTTCGGACCCGACCGAAGAGTTTGCGGTTTACCGGCAGCTTTCCAACCAGAGGCGTTGATCGCGCTCAAAATCGCGCCCAGATCATCGACAATGAGCGCGACGTGCACGAAGCCAACATCGCAGGGCCGAAGATCGACATTCCATTTGCGCTCGGGCGGCGCGAGATATTCGAGCAGTTCGATCTTGTGACCGCCCGGTGCTTTGACGACCGCCAGCTTGATCTCGGCACCTTCGACTCCAGTGATTTCACTGGCCATTTCGCCAGTTTGATGCGCGGTATGTGAAAGCTCGAAGCCGAGAACGTCGCGCCAAAAAGCGAGCGATCGCTCAAGGTTCGAGACCGTCATGCCTGTGTGATCTGCTGCGATGACGCGAAACGGCCCGGTGCTCATGCTCAAGATCGTAATCGAAAGCCAACGTCGAATTGTGAACGCCTAACGTCCAGCGCCAAACAGCGTGTCATGCCGAGTCGCGCAGACGACGAGGGATCTCACGTTCGCGCTGTAGATTACGCTATTTAACTCGCGTGTTCCAAGCAAGGAAGAGAGGTCCTTCACCGTCTTTTGCGGTTCAGGATGACAAACTAGGTGAGTGCGGCGATGACCTTAAGTTCAATCGCAATCGGCGTAGGCAACGCGCCGACTTCGATCGTCGTACGCGTGGGATTTGGTTTGCCGTCACCGGAAAAATATTGTGCGTAAAGTTTGTTGTAAGTCGAAAAATCCTTTTTCATGTTCGTCAGGAACACGGTGACATCGACAATGTCGTTCCAGTTCGCGCCCGCGTCTTCGAGCACGAACCGCACATTTTCAAACACTGCGCGGCATTGTTTCTCGATATCGTAGGTGACGATGTTGCCGGCCGAATCGAACGTGACGCCGGGAATTTCTTTACTGCCGCGCACCCGAGGCCCGATTCCGGAAAGGAACAAAAGGTTGCCAACTCGTTTGGCGTGCGGAAATGCACCGACGGGTTCAGGTGCGCGCGAACTTTGGAATGATTTGCTCATTTATCGATGATTGGATTCGGTTCGAGGTTCGAGTTTAGCTTCAGAATCCGATTTGTTGGCGATTTCAGATTGTAAGCTTTTCACCGGCGGCAGGAGGTCTTTGAAGGTCACTCCATAAATATCCCAGACGGTCAGGAATAGTCCGCACACGATTGGTCCGACAATGAACCCGATCGGGCCAAAAAGAAATAGCCCGCCGAGTGTGCCGACTAAAATTAGTAGATCCGGCATCCTGGCATCTTTCCCGACAAGGATCGGACGCAGAATGTTATCAATCGTTCCCACCACTGCAGCGCACCAGGCGAACAAGAGCAATCCCGCCAGAAGCTGACCGGTCACAATCAAATAGATCACGGCCGGCATCCAAATGAGGGCTGCGCCAATTCCCGGTACGATCGAAAGGATTGCCATGATCGTGCCCCAGAACGCTGCGCCATCGATGCCTGCTATCCAGAACGCGACACCGGCGAGAGCGCCCTGGATGATACCGATAACGAGTGTTCCCTTGACGGTTGCGCGCGTGATCGAGGTAAATCGCTGCAGCATGAGCGCCTCGTCCTCGTCACTCAGCGGCATATAACAGAAAATTTTCTCCAGAATTTTCTCGCCGTCTTTGAGAAAGAAAAACATCGCATAGACCATGACGAACAGATTTAAAAGAAAAACAGCCGTGGTGGCCGTCATTCGCGATGCCACCGTGACCAGAAAGCTTCCGATCGATTTAGCCGCCGCACCCACGCTCTCGACCAGTTGTTCCTGGCTCGGCACATGATCGGCCAGCGCTGGAAACCTTTGCACTAGCCAATCGTGTGCGTTGAAAGTGCTGGCAGCGCCGAAGTGTTGTTGCACCCAGGGAATCGCTTGATTACTCACGGCCAGCGCCTGTTGCACGACCACTCCAAGAAATGCGCTCAGTGGCCCAGCCACGATGATGAAAAGAATCACGAGCGTGACGATCGCACCGAGCGATCTCCGACCTCGGAGCAGCCGCGTAATCCACCGGTAAAGCGGGTGGCATAACCCAGCCAGCAGCGCGCCGAGCAGGAGAGGTTTCAGGAAAGGCCAGGTTACGGCCAGAAAAAGCGCGGAGACCGCGACCACCAAAATGATAACAAAGGCGGTGCGAAATTTTCTCCCGCGAACGTCCGCTGGCTCCATTGCCGGAGTATTACACTAGACGTCGAGAAACCGGAACAACATCCGGCCAAAACGGAGGGAACCTGACTCTCAACAATTATCTCTGGGCGTCGTCATTGGCGCGGCCGTGACCTCGTAGCGAATCGCGGCGCACGCGCAACCTAAGAAATGACGCAGCCATTTTCTCAATTATGATTATGATCGGTGGTGATGGCCTGCGCAGAACCGAAGCGTTTCGCCGATCGCGCGCGTGCTTTCATCGCTTCGACCGCGCGATCGCGCGGCGGCGCAGTGGTCACAAGAGAATCGAGCAAATGTTGTGCCGCGTGAACGACATCATCGACCGCACGATTGAAAGCTGCCTCGTTTGCTTTGGAAGGTTTCGTGAAACCGCTCAGCTTGCGGACGAACTGAAGCGACGAAGCGCGAATCTCGTCGTCCGTCGCAGGCGGACTGAAGTTATGAAGTGTTTTGATTGCTCGGCACATATCCGATCATCGGCAATTGTCGGTCAGCGATCAACTCAGTTGTTCATTGACCGCTGATCACGTCGATAACACCGATTTTTGGTCTGCGCATGGACGAACTGCCTTTAATGCGTGACGTGCTCGTCGAGGAATTTGAAAACGTCGTCCTCCCACTGAGGGATCGCAAGGTAAAGGAGGTTGTGTCCCTGCTCCGAGGTTCGACCAACGGGCGGGTAAATTTTCAGCAGATGAGGCTTGTGCACACGCTCCAGCTCCCCGGCCAATGCATAACCTGGTGCGGTGCTGTAATCGTTGGCGGCGTGAATCAGCATGATCGGGACCGTTGCCGTATTCACCGTGGTTAGGAGCCGTTCGCGCAATTCAGATGACTGTTCCCACGAATTGGCGGCTGCTGCGAACGCCACCGCAGCACGAAGACTGTTATCCCGCTCGGCCGCGAGCAGGGTTAGTTGACCGCCAAACGAGTGGCCTGCGATCGCAATACGCTTGGCGTCGATTGCGGGTGCGGCTTTTAGAAACGACAGACCAGCCATCACATCGTCGAGGTGATCCGTGGTGGCCAGCACGAACTGCAAATGCTGTCGAGCTTCCTTTCCTTTCGCTGTTTCTTCGCGCTGCAGGATATCCTGCATGAACGGGCCTTGGTCGGCTGAAAGGCCCTGGCCGCGACGGAAGAGATACATAAATGCATAGCCATGTTTGAGAAACAATGGAGCAAGTTTTTCGGCAGCTTCCGTAATCGGGAGCCCGGCCGTATGACCCGCGTCAGCGCCACCCGACCCATGACAAAAAAGAACCGCGGGGAAGGGACCCGGGCTGGCTGGCTTCCAGAGGAAAGCCTTGAGACGCAATTTTCCGCTCGGAACAACGGCGGTTTCGGAAGCGACGGATACCTTTTGTTCAACGGCGAGCGCTGCCGACGCGAATGCAAACAGGAACGCGAATGTTCTGACTCTCAACAATTACCTCTCAACTATCGACCTGCTTCGGATTTATTTTGCGATGCAAACGTTCTTGGGCTCGGTGAAGAATCTCAACGCTTCCTCGCCGCCTTCGCGGCCGACGCCGCTTTGTTTCATCCCGCCGAAGGGAACGCGCAAGTCGCGCAGAAGCCAGCAATTCACCCAAACCGTGCCGGTGTTGATTCGTTCTGCTACACGATGGGCGCGAGTGAGGTTTTGTGTCCAAACACTTGAGGCCAGGCCGTAGTCGCAATCGTTGGCATGCGTGATCACTTCCTCTTCATTGTCGAACGGAGTGATCGTGACGACAGGGCCGAAGATCTCTTCGCGATTTGTGCGGCATGAGACCGGCAAGCCGGTGATGACCGTGGGCTGGAAGAAATAACCATCACGGCAACGCTCGTTGATCGATTCCGGCGCTTTACCCCCGAGTGCGACCTTCCCGCCTTCTTTCTGTGCAAGATCGACATAGAACTTGATTTTATCGAGCTGTGTCTTGCTTGCGATCGCACCCTGGTCCGTTTTCTCATCGAGCGGATCACCCATTTTCAGTTGCGACGCCTTCTCGATGAAACGCTGGACGAAATCTTTGTATGCCGAACGCTCGACAAACACGCGCGATCCGCACAAGCAAATCTGCCCCTGGTTGGCGAACGAAGAACGTACGCTTCCTGAAATTGCAGCGTCGAGATCAGCATCGGCAAAAATGATGTTGGGATTTTTGCCGCCGAGCTCGAGGGAAACCTTCTTAAATAACGGCGCGCAGGCCTCGGCTACTTTGCGGCCGGTCACGGTGCCGCCCGTAAACGAGATAGTGTTAATCTTCGGATGTGTGGTGATCGCACCACCGACATTTGGGCCGGTGCCATGCACGACGTTAAGGACGCCGTTTGGCAAACCGGCTTCGCGCACGATCTCGCAAAGCATGTAAGCTGTCATGGGTGTGAGCTCGCTCGGCTTGGCGATAGCGGTGTTACCGACAGCGATGGCCGGCGCGATTTTCCAGCTCAACAAATAGAGCGGCAGGTTCCACGGCGATATTAATCCAGCGATGCCACGCGGCTGTCGCAGCGTGTAGTTGAACGCGACATTGTCGGTAATATGCGCTTCCGATTCTGTGTGCAGGATCGCCGTTGCAAAGAACCGGAAGTTGCTCGCGGCGCGAGGAATATCCAGGGAGCGCGCTAGTGAAAGCGGCTTGCCCGTGTCGATCGATTCGGCGCGCGCGAGTTTTTCGAGATCGCGCTCGATGAGGTCGGCGATACGGAGCAGAAATTTCGATCGCTCTGCCGTCGATTTTTTAGACCAATCAACAAAAGCTTTCTCTGCCGCCGCGACAGCGGCTTCGACGTCGCGCGTATCGCTATCCGCGACTTGCGAATACGGTTTGCCAGTCGCCGGCTCGATATTGTCGAGGTACTTCCCGCCGGCTGGCTCTGCGAATTGACCCTCGATGAAGTTTTGGATCTGCGGTGATTCGGTGCGCACGCGAGAGTTTAAACGCTCAACCCGCCTTCGCCAAGGCTCCGGCGTGGCGGGCCCGTCTTCGCCAATCCGCCTTCGTCCGGCAGTCGTGGGACCACAGCGAGTCGAGAGGCTGCGGCCTCGCGGGCGCTCAACGTAGGATTACAAGACACGGCTCCACAGATCGCGACGGCTGGTCGGCGCGTCTGCTTTATAGATATAGGTGAAAAGCCTCGCTCGGGTCGTGAGGCGGTAACGTTCCTATATTCTCTGCCGGTGACCGTTTCGAACTCCGCGGCGCCCGCGAACTGAACCGTGCCTAGGAGCCTTGGCACCGGCTGAGTTTGGGCCAACGCTGAGCGGGAAAGTTGGCGTCTGTTTCTTTTGTTCGACGTATTCGCAAAATGCCTTGAGGCATTCATTTGCTATCTTGGGCAGCGCGACGCCATAGACTCGATCGATCCCCTCGGTCTTGTCTTTTAGTTCTCTCGGAATTCGAATCGTTAGGCGGGCATCCTTTTTCATCTTGGCCGGCTTACGGACCGTTCAACCTTCCACACAATTAAATCTACGGAAACTGGAAGGGGAAGGTTCCTAAATTTTTGCAGGCAGCGGCGGGAATTGTCGAGCCCTGAGAGGCTTGGCGTAAACGTAAAGAATGCGCCAGAGGTTTCCAAAGCTACAGTTGACACTAACGTCGGCGTTTCATGTCATTGGCGTCGATGGCGCAAGCTTGCCATACAGAGCTTACGTGCGCTAACGATGTGATTCACGAGGTTGGTGACCGTCTTCCATATTGCACGGCGTCGCCTAATTTTGATGGCTTGTATGATGCAACAATAAACGAGCCTCCTCTCATCGGTTGTACAGTTGCGCCAGGTCCGATGAACATTATTGCTGGCGTAATTTACCTCGGTGATCCGAACGTCGAGGATAGTCTTCAGGGGACAGTTGCTTCTGATGGCACATTTACAGGATCGTTCAATTACTGCGACAGTCCGACACTCATCCTGTTACCGGCACTTTCTCGCTTACTGCTACCTTTACTCTAAGTGGCAGTAACGAATACGGAAGTGTAAGTGTCGTTTGCCAAAGGCAGTAGGTGTTCATTGTCCGTGCTGACGCAATCTTGCGCTCGTTGTGCACGCCGATGAGAAAGTTGACAGCGTTTACGGAATTGGAAGCGGCGATTCGCGGCGCAAATTAGCCGCGCGTGGGACGAAAACGGCTAAAGGCAACCATTCAGGCATCGCGTTGCGAAGATTTCCATGGAACTCGGCATCGCGGTTTCCGGAGAACAATACTGAAAACCAACGCGATTGAAGAAATTTGAGCGGGCGACGATGACGCGCATCGGGCGTTGCTAGACTGAGGCCCGACACCTTGCTGGCAATGCTTCCTACCGGCGAGACAACCTCGCCCCGCTCAAGAATTTCCCGAACTAAACTGCGTCTCTAACCTAACGCCGCCTGATCCACAAGGCTTTTTTGGTAGCGAAGCCAAGCCTGACTGGCATAGCAATATAGGGTATCAAGTCACAAGCTCTTAGCGTGAAACCGGCCAATGCGAGCGTGATCACTGTTGTGGCTGTTTTCATTTGGACCTTCTCTCGCGGCAAGCGCGCGTTGCTCGGGCGTCACAGATTCTTCACGACTAGGAATGTGCCGTGATGTGTTATGCTGAGTTGTTATGCTTTTAGCATCGCGAATTGTGAGTTCTTAAATAATCAAGATATCGGTGAGGGAGGGATTCGAACCCTCGGTAGCCTTTTGGGCTACGGCGCTTTAGCAAAGCGCTGCTTTCAACCACTCAGCCACCTCACCAAAAGCAGAGCGAGAATATCGCGAAGAATTGCTGATTGCCAATCGCTGATTGCTGATTGAAGTGATTGGCGATGATCAGCGAGGAAGAAGCGCGCAATCGCATTTTGGAGGCGGTCAGTCCCACGCCGGAACGAACAGTCCCGCTTTCGAGCGCGCTGGGCTGTTTCAGCGCACGTAGTGTTGTCGCAGGGTTGCCGTTGCCGACCTTCGATAATTCAGCCATGGACGGCTATGCCATCGTGGCCAGCTCATCCAAAAAAGGAGCGCGATTGCAAGTGATCGGTGAGCAGCCGGCTGGCGTGGATCGGCAGCTCCGGATTTCTTCTGGCGAGGCGGTCCGAATTTTTACAGGGGCGCCGATACCTGCCGGCACGGACGCGGTTGTCATGCAGGAAGACACGACGCGCGAAGGGGACGAGATCGTGGTGAATGTGGATGTCGATCCCGGTGAATTCATCCGGCGGCGCGGTTGCGATTTAGCGGAAGGCCAGAAAATTCTCGGGCGCGGCGAGAGGATTCGTTCGACGACGATTGCTCTTCTGGCGTCCCAGGGTCTTGCTGATGTGACAGTCGGCGGCCAGGTAAACGCAGCAATCGTTTCCACTGGCGACGAGGTCGTCACGCCAGGAAGCAAGCTCGATCAGGGGCAAATCTACGATAGCAATTCGACATTGCTTCAGGCTCTGGCGAAACACAGCGGCGCATCCGTGAAATCAGCCGAACATTGCCCCGACCAACGCGAACGATTGATCCAAACGATCGAGCGCGGAATCAAAAGTCATATCCTTGTTATTACCGGTGGCGTCTCAGTCGGCGAGCATGACCTGGTCCAGGCGGCGTTACTCGCGCTCGGAGCCAAGATCGACATCTGGCGTGTGGCGATTAAACCAGGGAAACCATTTCTCTTCGGCGAAGCCGGTGAATGTGCTGTATTCGGTTTGCCGGGAAATCCTGTGTCCGCGTTTGTAACTTTTCTGCAGTTTGTGCAGCCGGCGATTTTGAAAATGTTGGGCGCGAACAACCTCGATCAGCCGAAAACATCGGCAAGATTGACTGTCGATCTCACGAACGAAGGCGATCGCCCTCATTACGTTCGCGGCAGAATTGAGAACGGAACATTCGTGCCCATCGGGCGCCAGGAATCGCATGCGCTTTTCGGTTTGAGTCAGTCAAACGCGCTACTGCGCATTGCTGTAGGTGAGTTTTTAAGAGCAGGTGAAATCGTCGATGTTCAAACCTGGGATTAACCAATTCCGGTGCTCGGAGTGGGTTGACAGGCCATGCCCGCATTTTTAGCTTAATCGCCTTGAATACGGGAGCCTTGACCGCGCTTGCACGAAGTCCAGCCGATAAAATTCGTGCGGATGCGGAACGGCTTTCCCACATCGTTCTGGAGATGCAGCGCCGTTTCTTGCTGCGTCTCTGCAAGGAACTCGCACCTGGCAACGTTTCCTTTGTGCAGTTTTTCCTTCTCGCATTTCTCGATCAAAAGGAAGTCCTCACCATGTCAGCCATTGCGAAGAAAATGGGGCATACCACCGCTGCAGCCAGCGGTTTGGTGGCGCGCCTTGAAAATCTTGATTACGTGGTGCGCTCCGTTGCGCGAGATGACCGGCGCAAGGTAATGGTCTGCATTACGCCAAAGGGATCCGAGCTCGTCCGGCGTATTCGCGAGGAAATGGTTGGCAATCTGATCAAGGTTTTGGAACACCTCACCCCCGATGAGCAAAAAGCGTGGTTGCAGATTTACACTAAAATTTATGATTACTGCCAATCGAAATAATTTTCATCTATTGGCCGCCGGTGTTATCACACCACGGTAAAAGCACCCATTTTGAATCTGCGCGCCTACGATGACGCGTCTAATCTCTCGGGATAAACCTTCTTTATGCGAAAATATTTTGTAATCGCCGGGTTCGCCGCTTCGATAATTGCTGCAAGCTGGGTGGCGCGCGCTGGCACAGGCGAAGGATCGACATCGACGGGCCGTGGCACATCTTCTTCCGGCAAGGTTCCCACGTTTACACTTGATCAAGCGATCCTGCAGGCGCTCCAGCGCAATCCGACTCTCCTCAATGCCGAACAGGAGATCAAACGGACCAAAGGAGTGATCATTCAGGTCCGCGCGCAGGCCCTGCCACAGATCAATGTAAATGCGACGTATGATTGGACTGATCCGAACCTCGTTAACGCTCGAACCGTCAGCACGACGGCTGGGACCACCACCGGGCCGACACCCGCGGTGACAGGCGCATCGGGTTCCCTCGTGGAGTCGCCGCGGTCGCAGGTCGGGGACGCTCGCACATCCGCGGCCGCCGCCGCCCCGACGGCGTCGCCGGGGATTAGAAACACCGAACTCAGTGACATATCGTACAGCATCTCGGTTATCGGAACGCAGTTGATTTTTAATGGCACCACTTACAATCAGATCAGGGGAACTTTCTTTCAGCGGGACGGCGCCTACTTCTCGTTCCGCAATATTCTGGACCAGCTGCTCGCGACCGTGAAAACGCAGTTCTACCAGGTCGTGGTCAATCGAGAACTCATCAAAGTGCAGGAGCAATCCGTGCACTTGCTGGAGAGTCAGTTGAAAGACCAGCAAAACCGCTTCGAAGCGGGAACAGTTCCACGGTTCAACGTGCTGCAGGCGGAGGTGGCGCTCTACAATCAGATACCGCAACTGATTACCGCTCAGAATAATTATCGTATCGCGAAGATCACTCTGGCCAAGACGCTAGGCCTCGATTTTCAGCCAGGACGCGGTGAAAATCCGCCGCTCGACGTGGTAGGTGAAATGCCATACAACCCGCGAACCATATCGCTGGTCAACGCGATCGAGCTTGGAAAACAGCGGCGCCCTTTTCTTAAGCAGGCGCGGGCAAATGTTTTGAATCAGCTCCAGCAGGTGCGGGCGACAGCCGGTCAATACCTCCCGACTATCACCGCGACCGGGGGCGGCGAATGGGTCAGCTCGCCGACTAATTCCAGCTGGCATGATATTTCCAAAGGTTGGGTCGCAGGGGTGCAGGGCAGCATGCCGATCTGGGACAGCGGCGCGATCGCTGGCCAGGTCGTCCAACAGCGTGCCCTCCTTTCGGAAACCAAGATTACGTACGACGACGACGTTCGGCAGGTTGAGCTGGAAGTGCAGACCGCGTATTCAAATTTGCAGCAGAACCGCGAGTTGATTGTAAGTCAGGAGAAAAACGTGGAGCAAGCCGAGGAAGCGCTTCGTCTGGCCAAGGCCCGCCTGGACGCAGGCGCAGGAGTCCAATTAGATGTACTCAACGCGCAGGTGCAGCTGCTCGCGGCACAATCGACGCGTTTGCAGGCCCTCTTCGGATACAACTCGTCGTTGGCAGAATTCGACCGCGCCACAGGCGCGCAGAGCTCCTACCAGGAGATGTTCGCCGACCTCGCGCCGCGCGCGACCAAATCGAAGACCTATGATACCGGCAGCGGCATGGACGCCGAAGGCAAACGAAAAAAAGCTGACGACGACAGCACCCTGCGAACTTCGTCTGGAAGGTCCCGAACGTCACATTCCAAATAAGGCTCTAATTCGAATTCCAAATCGGCCGTTCGCAACTTTTTGGGATTTGCTGATTGGCCTCCGCTTCGGATTCTGGTGTGGCAATTTGGGATTTCGACCGCAATGACGCAGTTACCCTTCGAACAATTTCCCGCGCTAAGCGCCATCGGAATCTGTCGTCACGCTTTTACGCAAAGGATTCCCGGCATCGACGTTTCGCACGATAAGGCCGAAGTGTTAAAGCGGCTCAATGCAGCACATCGCGAAATTCGCAACGCAATCGGCGTCGGCGATTGGCCCCTGTTCAGCGCTCAACAAATTCACGGGAACAAGGTCGCGGTCGTCGATCTCGCAGACTGTAGCGGCAGCCGTGTCGGCTGCACAGATAATGAATTTCCCAGCTGCGATGGTATCATCACGAATCAACGCGGTATCGTGCTAGGCGTTTACGTAGCCGACTGCTGCGCGGTTTACATTGTCGATCCAAAAACGCCGGCGATTGGTCTGGTTCATTCCGGTCGCAAAGGTACCGAGCTTTGCGTCGCCACGAATGCGATTACGCAAATGATCGATCGTTTCGGCTCCGATCCAGCGAACATGATCGTGCAACTCAGCCCATGCATTCGACCGCCGCACTACCAAGTGGATTTCGCGGTGGAAATCGTACGGCAATTTGGTTCGCTCGGCGTAAAACAGGTTCACGATTCCGGCGTCTGCACCGCCTGCGATCTCGTCCGTTACTATTCCTATCGTGCTGAGAAAGGAAAAACCGGACGAATGCTGGCGCTTCTGGGACTGAATCCACTAACTGCGACTTAAAGGAAAGTGCTCGCCTTAAATTGCGAAATTTTCTCTACTTCTCCTTAGCTCTCTGTGTACGCGCAATATTATTACATCAGATTGCTCGTTCTCGCCGTTTTAGTAGCGCTTGATGTGTACTCGACCGGCCTGTGGTCCTTTGCTTATGTTCGCACGGCAATGCCATTTTGCTTGGTTTTGGCTAGCTTTGGAGCTCTATTCGGTGCCGTCATCGCCACTGCTTTTGCCTATGACCTCGCCGGCCTGAAACGCTTCGACCCAGCGAACATTATTTACGGATTTTCGTTCTTTGTGGTCCAGCCCTTTATTGCACTGGTTGCCGTCTTTGGGCAAACCTGGCTTGTTATTTGGCTGATTCGAGCGAAGGCCAGTAAATCGCTTGAGAGCTGACCGTGGGCTCCAGTTTTTGTCTTTAAACTGACCGCTCGTCGATTGGAAACATCGAACTCGGCTGTTGTTAAATCGAGATTTCTCCGTTGGCGCCGCGTTTGAGAGCGCAAATGCCCCGCTTTTTCGCATTCGCAACGAAATCGAGAAATTCGCGCGCTGGTGCGGCGAAGTTCATCGTTGCCGCTTTTTCAAGTGCCTGACCGAGGTTAAGTCTGCTCAGGTAAATGAGTTTGAATGCCGCTTTGACGTCTTCTCGATCTTTTGTGCTGAAGCCGGCACGGCGCAATCCGACTACGTTGAGTCCAAAGACAGAATTGCGTTCCGCTGCGACGACGAACGGCGGCAGATCCTTTCCGAACGCGGAGCTGCCCTGCACCATTACCAGTCGTCCGATATGCATGAACTGGTGAAACGTTGAGCCGCCGCCTAGAAACGCGCCGTCATCCACAAGCACGTAGCCCGCCAGCAAACAATTGTTCGCGATAACGACATTGTTTCCGATCTCGCAATTGTGCCCGATGTGCGCGCCAGCCATCAGAAAATTCTTGTTGCCGATTTTTGTCGCGCTGCCTTCGGCGGTGCCGCGATGAATTGTACAGTACTCGCGGATGATGTTGTCGTCGCCGATCTGGACACTCGTTTTTCGTTGGGGCGAAAATGAAACATCTTGTGGCGGCGCGCCGATCACTGCGCCGTGGCCGATAAGATTGCCAGGGCCGATCGTGACTTGTCCTTCAATGACGACATGCGATTGCACGATCGTTTTTTCGCCGATCGTCACCTGCGGTCCCACGATTGAAAACGGTCCGATCTCCACATCGACGCCGACTCGCGCAGCCGGATCAACGATCGCGGTGGGGTGAATTTTCGCCGTGCGCATTTGATTTCGAATTTCGATATTCGGATTTCGGGTTTCCGTTCTACAGCACGCCTGCTTCCTTGAAGCTAAAGTAACCGGGATTCCCTTCCGATGGCGCGCCGACGATGATGTGGTCGAGCAATTTGATTTGCAACAACTCCGCAGCTTCGGCCAGGCGTCTTGTCAGACTGTGATCGGTCTGGCTGGGCGACGCGTCGCCGGAGGGGTGATTGTGCACGACGATCACCGCATAAGCTGAATAGGTAATAGCTGGTCGAAAGATTTCGCGCGGATGAGCAATGCTCTCATTCATGCTTCCCACCGACACCGACTCGACGCGCATCAAACGGTAACGCGTGTCGAGCAAAACAACACGGAGCGATTCGGTTCGCAGCATGCGCATTTCACGTCCCAGCAGTTCGTGGATCAATTCCGGCGAATCGAGTTTTTGCTGGAACAATGGTTCCTGCGCGAAACGTTTCCCCAGATTAAACGCCGCTACTAATTCCAATGCCTTGGCCGGACCAATTCCCTTGATTGCCCTAAGTTCGTTAACAGAACAGCGGCTCAATTCCGCGAAGGACTTGTATTTGTTCAGAAGTTCGCGAGCGACCTCTATGACATTCGTTCCACGCCGCCCAGTGCGCAGCAGGATTGCGATCAATTCCGGATTGGTCAGCGCATCAGGACCTCGTGAGAGTAATTTTTCACGCGGCCGCTCATCCTGCGGCATCTCGCGGATTTTCAGCTGCGACATATCAGAATCTGAAGCGAGGAGCTCCCGCCACGCCGAGCCCGAGTCTCGCCCGCCTTCGCTCGGCTACGTCGTGGCAAGTAGGAGCTCGACCCTCCATCAAGGCATCAGACGCGAAGTTGATCAAACATCTCACACAGCGCGTCACCGAGGAAGAACAGTGCCTCGGCGTAAGGATTGGACCCGATTCCATCCAGCCCGCCTTGCGCCTCCCGAATCAAATCGCTGCCGGCTGTAATAGATTCATTTAGCGCGCCATTAGTCGCGCCATTCTTCAAGAGCTCAATCATTTCCTCGACTCGTTCTTCGAGCACAAGCTGGCAACAGCGCTCCCGTTCAAACTCCGATGCTGAGCGCAGGAAGATCAAAACAGGCAGCGTGAATTTGCCTTTACGAAGGTCGGTCCCGAGGGTCTTGCCGGTCGCTCCTTCATTCCCGGCAAGATCGACACAATCGTCATAGATCTGGTAAGCCGTGCCAATTTGAAACCCGAAATTCTTGAATCTTTGGATCACGCCCGGGTCCGCCTCGCTGATTACGGCAGCCAGCTCCGCCGCCACCGAGAACAACGAGCCCGTCTTCATTTCTACGATTCGCAAATAATCCTGAACGCCCAGGTTGAGATCGAATTTGCGTTGTGTCTGGATCATTTCGCCTGAGCAAACCGTTGCGGCCGTACGCGCGATCGCTCGTCCAATGTCTGCGTTTTCAAAATTTGTCGATAATGTGAGGGCGTGTGCAAAGAGGCAATCGCCCAGCAAAACGCTGAGCGAATTTCCCCATCGCGCATTCGCAGTAGGCTGCGCGCGGCGACGCTCCGCTTCGTCCATCACGTCGTCGTGCATCAACGTCGCGATGTGGATGAGCTCGACAATCACGGCAAGATCAATATGTCCCGAGTTAATCTCGCCAGTTGCGCCACCAGCCAGAAGCGTCAGCAGCGGCCGCAAACGTTTGCCCCGGCTACCGACCGCGTACACAACGTAGCCTTCGATTGCCGGATCGAAAGCCGCCGCTTGCTGCGCAATGCGCGCCTCGACTTCCTCAAGATGCGGCTGAACCAACTTCGCTACTTTGGCCAGCGAGCCGGCGGGAGAAGCGGTCGCCGCGGTCCCAGTCAGGCCCGGCCGTAAGCGCGCGAAGAGTTCCACGAGGCGAGAATAGCGGGGCGGGTTATGTGTTGTCAAAGGAACACGAGCGTAAATTTTCAGGGAACACGCGCCACCTAGTCGGCAGCTTGCCTCAAGGCACTCAGCGTTTTCGCAGCCAACTTTCGGTGCCGTACTTTTGTTCAGCGAGTTCTCGCGCCCGGTTCAAAATTTTTTCATCAACCTTTCGCTCTCTACGATCCGTGGACAGCTCTTGTGCAAATCGTTGCGCGAGATCGGTCTCAAGATCGATTCCCTGAATGCTGCCCTGTTGTAGCAATCCGCGGCGGGTCCGGCGTTGGGCTGCGCCAGCGATTTTGCGGCCATCGATCATCACGTCCGCACGCACAGGGTTTGCAAAACAGCTGTATCCGGCATCGCTGATGCCGGTCCGAGTAGCCACCGTTGCGCTGCCTGGGTCGGAGTCAACGACCCCGGCTACAACGGCGCGTTGCCCTATTTCACTCAACGCATCGCACAAAGCCTGGTGAATCTTTTCATAAATCGATGTCGATGATTCAGCAAACGCCGTGTCGCTGGTTGGAATCACAAGGGAATACGTCAGATCTTCTCCATGAAACACAATTCCACCGCCAGTCCAACGGCGAACCAAATCGCGCTCGCACTGGTAACTGGCGACATCGGTAAATCGGCCAAAGTATCCAAATGAGAGAGCAGGGGACTGCCAGCGATAAAAACGAATTAGCGGAATCGCGGCGTATTCCAGCAGCGCTTCGTCGACTGCCATGTTCATCGCGGCCGAGCGAGCGCCAGCCTCGCGATAAACTTCGAGCTCGGCGAATAGCCTCCTCGTCATTCCCAGTCCTTGTTTTGTCATTCCGACCGAAGCGGAGGAATCTCTAATTCTCAAAAGAGACAACAGTTAGAGATGTCTCGACTTCGCTCGACATGACAGAATGACGGTATTGACGCGGGATTCGTTGGGGCCCTATTCTGCGAGAATCTTCGCGACAGCTTCGCAGGGATTTGGATGCGTTGTGATAGGCCGACCTATGACAAGATAGTCTGCGCCAGCTTCGAGCGACTCACGCGGTGTCATTGTTCGTTTTTGATCATTCGCCTCCGCTCCGCTCGGTCGAATCCCCGGAACAACGATCTTCATCTTGTGAGCGAATTCACGACGAAGAGGTTTGATTTCGTCCGGGCTGGCTACAACTCCATCGATTCCAGCATCAACACCCAGTTTCGCCAGGCGCAAACTCGTTAGAACAGTTACACCCAGGAGCAACATATTGTTTGCTCGTGCCGTGGTTGCGGCGCGGATCATTTCGCTGCCACCACTCAAGTGAACGGTGAGCATTTGCGCGCCAAGGCGGCCCGCGGATTCGACGGCTCGGGCGACCGTGTTTGGAATGTCGTGCAGCTTGAGATCGAGAAAAACCTTGGAACCTGTGGACGAAACCGCGCGCACGATTTCCGGACCTTCCGCAGTATAAAGTTGCAGCCCAATTTTGAAAAACGAGATTTGGCTGTCCAGCTTTTCAACGAGCTCAAGCGCTTCCTTTTTTGTAGGCAGATCCAGCGCGACGATGATGTTTTCAGCTGCTTTTATCATTGCGGGTCCGTATTTGTCATGTCGAGCGAAGTCGAGACATCTCTCGATATTTTTCGCCGAACAATAAGAGATTCCTCGACTTCGCCCGGAATGACAGAACAAATTGCAAGGAGTTATGCAAATCCTCGCTCCTGCGAAGATCAATCTATCGCTGAAAATCCTTGGCCGGCGGAACGATGGCTTCCACGAGCTCGACACGCTCATCGTGCCGATTTCGCTCTACGACGAAATCAGAATTGATAAAGGACGACACGGAATCAAGTTTCGCTGCGACGATCCATCAGTCCCGCAAGGCGACGACAATCTGGCTGTCCGCGCGGCGAAGGCGTTCTTTGAGACAACTAAAATCGAGCCTGCGATTTCGATCGAGCTCAAAAAGAAAATTCCACATGGCGCCGGACTGGGCGGCGGAAGTAGCGACGCCGCTTCGGTACTGCTGGCGCTCAATGAACTCTCCGAAACGAAATTATCGCGGAAAGTGCTCGCGGAAATGGCGGAGCCGATTGGATCAGACGTTTCATTTTTTCTCTTTCAATCCGCAGCGTTGTGCAAGGGACGTGGCGAAATGATTTCGCCCGTGAAATTGAACGGGCAGTTTTCTATCCTGTTGCTGAAACCAGCGTTTGCTGTCTCAACAGCATGGGCATACTCGCGCTGGCAAAATTCTCGAGAAATCCCGGGGATTCGTTATGAAGCGCAGGAATTCCCCGAGCAGGCTTTCGTGAATGATCTCGAACGTCCGGTCTTCGAAAAATTTGTCTTTCTCGCGCAATTAAAAATGTGGCTGTTGAGTCAACCGGAAGTCGGTGCAGCGCTCATGTCCGGTTCCGGTTCGACCATGTTTGCCGTGATGCAAGCAGATGCGGATTCTGTGGCGAAACGCGCCAAAGGAGCGCTCGACCCGGAACTATGGACATGCGCCTGCGAAACGGTCTGATTCAAACCCGCGAGCGGCGGCGACCGGTCCCGCGGCCGCGGGATGAATATTTCACCGGCCTTCGTTTGGGTTCGATTTTCGAAATGCCGGTTCCGCTTTTTACTTCCATGATCTGGTCGCGCAAAAGCGCCGCGCGCTCGAATTCGAGATTCGCAGAGGCTTCCTGCATCTCGTCTTCCAATTCGCGCAGCAATTCAGTTACATTGAAATCGCCACCGGCCTCCTGAATAACGGAGGCAGCGATTTCTCGCCCGCGAAGAATGGTGTGCAGACTCTCCTGGACGGCACGCCGAACCGTTTGCGGAGTGATGCCGTGCTTCTCGTTGTATTCCAGCTGTTTCGCGCGCCGGTATTCCGAAATCGACATGAGCCCTTCCATGCTTTGGGTGATCTGATCGAATCCGACGTCGCGCAGATAATCAGCCAAATCTTCCGCTGTTCGCTTGGTTAGCGTTGTTACCAGAACTCGCTCGCCTTTTTCCACGCGTTGACGACAGAGCTCAATCGTATCGTCGATTTGATTCTTGAGCGGCTTAAGCGTGATTTTCGGATCGAGAAGCCCAGTAGGACGGATGATCTGCTCGACAACGAGCTGTGCACCCGGCGTGTGCACGTCGAATTTTTCCGGAGGCTCATCCGTACGCGAAACCCGAACTTCTGAGTTGGACCTTGAGCGTCGAGCGCTTGCTCGCGGCTTATTGGAGTTGAGCGCCTGCTCGCGATTTATCGGAGTCGAGCGTTTTTCGCCGGCTACGGCAAACGGCACAAGTTCAGCTTCCCCGATCCGTTGTCGCCGGTGCGGAACATATCCTTTGTTTCCGGCCACGCTGTTTTGAATTTCAAATTCTGCCGGCGTTGCGCTGACGTAAACGAGCTGGTTCGTCAGCTTCATGAACTCGTCGAAATTGAGCGGCCGATTATCGAGCGCGCTGGGCAGGCGGAACCCGTAATTTACAAGGACGGTCTTGCGGGAGCGGTCGCCCTCGTACATCCCGCCGATCTGCGGGATCGTGGCGTGCGATTCATCGATGACTACCAGAAAATCTTTCGGAAAAAAATCGATGATCGTGTACGGCTTGGAGCCCGGTGGCCGACCGGACAAATGGCGCGAGTAATTTTCGATTCCGTTGCAGAACCCCATTTCCTGCAACATTTCCAGGTCGTATTCGGTGCGCATC
>WNFY01002684.1_pt1 | contig 30769 bp, 22 predicted proteins | sample 5400091 | NCBI WGS metagenome assembly WNFY01 (sample SAMN13153364, study PRJNA577476) | soil metagenome | isolation source: 60 cm soil or saprolite under grassland replicate 1 | place: USA:California | collected 2016-06-15 | reverse complement strand
TTCTGCTATTCCTACAGAGGAAGAACTGAAAGTAAGTATAGATGAATTATTAAGGAGACTAGCATCTTTCTATGTAAGATATGCTTCTCAGGTTGCTATACAAAGATCTAAGTTGCAGTCGAGAGAGCTAAAGGCTACTCCATATCGAGATATGGTAGGGTTAGTCAGGTTAACGAATGCAAGTACTCTCCCAAGAGAATCAGGAACCATTGGTGAACATTTTGATATTTTTTATGGACAAAAGGAACTTCATAGTCGTGATGGAATTCCATCAGGTGATTCGCTAGTTGTTTCTCCCACCGAGGAATATAATGGTTGCTATGGTTGGCTATCCTTTGAAAACCTGATACAGGCCCCTTTCGTAACAGTTGCTCAAACTGGAACTATAGGAGAAGCATTTGTTCAAATGGAACCTTGTGGTGTGAATGACGACTGCCTTATACTTTTGATACTGTATCCTTCTCTAAGGGTCGAATATTCGGGATACCAATTTGAGCTTGAAATATCCCTCTACATAATCCGACCCTTAGCAAAGGATACACAACCATACTTTTGCCCAAAGAAGGGAGCGCTTTGCCCATTTCGTGTCTATTTATTGCAGCATCACTTATTAGATTGGAGCGTTGGCGCTTCAGCTATGGAAGGAAACTGACACCTTCCAGAATCTGTGGATTTCGTATGACCCGAATGCCACAACTTGAACAATGGGTAGATACACAGTTACAAAATTGGAAAAAGATCACTGAATCGGCAGTGGAGACATATTCAAAACTTTAATATGCTTGAATAATTCCTGCCGTTTAATCAAAAACATACGCCTGAGTGTTATCTTAGCTTCAGCTTTCACTCAAGTATTCTTTTGTCTTTTTACTATAACATAGTGAAGATTATGTTGCTTTATTAACACAAAGTCTTTGCTAATCGGGATCTGTAATATTGTCACCTTGGTACTACTTTACACCACAAAAGTCATTTGGTATCCACGATATACTATAAAAAAGGGATGATGCAGACAGAGAAGAAAGATCCTGAACCCTGAAAAAAGAGGTATTTCTTTGTTTTTTAAGAGATAGGAGGATGGGAGTGCAAAGACTAATCAATGTGTCAATATCCAGTGATACTATAGCTCTCATTGATTCGGTTGAGGGGCAGTCGTGGTATCGCACACTTGTATATACTTTGGAAGCTAATGAAGATGGTTATTGCGTGTATGGAATTGCCTATCGATGTGACAGTCAGACAGGAAGGCAGGATAGCGTACTTTCTCAACGATCCGCTTTATCTGAAACGAGTCGATCAAAGGAGCATTTACACGATTGGATGATTGATTACGTCCGTCAGAAAACAGTGGAATTGGTAGCATATTACCGAACGATGGGAAATATGGTTAGGCAGACTTCTATATGCTAGTCGATATTGCATATTGGTCGAAATACCAATAGATAAAGCATTTAAAGTCAGGCTAGAAACAATCGTACGAAATTGTTTCTAGCCTTTTCTTGATCCTATCACTATTATATATATTTATACAGTTCTTGCAAGTAGTTTTATGTATTTGTCCTGTCCCTGTTACAATTATGCCTGGTCAAGCGATATAAATTACTGAAGAGTAATATATCTATATACTGGCTTCCCTATGCTCTACCTTTTTCTCTCTATGCACTATAAAACAGGAGGCTCCTCTTTACAATGGCATATGCAAATGCGCCGCGCATAAAAAAAGGTATATCAGTGACCTGTATCGCGCTCCTTCTTACGCTCCTGTTGAGCGCATGTAATGGCGATCCACAGACCCGGCAAAAAGCAGATCAAAGCCGTACTGAACTCCAAAAAGCTATTGTGCATGCACAAAGTATTGGCATTCCCGCCGCTATGTTACGACCGATCATTGCGCAGCAGACACAACTTCAGCAGACAAATGCACCTCTAACTATCCTGAGCAATCAACCAGCAACAGACTATTATCACAATCTTGAGCAACGCTATCAGATGCTCACAGTGCAGGTGCATGGACTGGAAACACAAGCAACGCAGCAGCTTGACTACCAGGCAAACCTTGACCTACAAACCTTCGGCAGTCTCCTGTCTCAGCGCCAGGCGCAGGGTTTTGTCGGGGCCAAAACGTTCGCGAATCAACTGACTCAGGAACAAACCTTGATGTCGCAGGCACAGTATCCCAGGAATTATACGCAGATCAGCGGTACAGCTAAAATTGCAATTCAGGCACTGCGCTTGATGGGACCGACCTACGACAAACTGCACTCGTTTCAACAGGTTATCCAGCAGTTAGATGCCTCACATCTGGATACAACCGCGCTCAAGCAGCAGTCCGCCAACGACGTCCAGCTCTTTAATCAAGCAAGCAAGCCTGAAGATTTTTCACATATCATCGATCAGATCAATGCACAATTACAGGAAACAGCAACGCTCTCCACACAAGCTATCCCCTATGTTGGAGCCGCCAAACTCAGCCAGTTTCGTTCAGATATCGATAAGATGAAGCAGTACGGACAGGATACAGGGGCTTTTCAGAAGCGGTTGGATGCTGATCAAATAGCCCTTAACCAGGCCAGATCACTGAGCGATTTCTTGAAACTCTCGTCACAGATCGACAATGACATTGCATCCATTCAACTTCCTCTATTGCAGGGGCAGGCCCATTCTCTACTTAAACAGTTCCATCAGGAAGTAAACAATTGGGGCAACACCCACAAATTCAATGACACCTTTAATGGACAATCTTATAACCTGGACTATGAATACGATCAGCAGGGCATTGGCTCAGATGCGGATGTAGCTGTGCAGTATGCACAAACAGCCGATGATTATCAAGCAGCAATCGACCTGCTGAATGATGATATCACTCTACTGCATTCAATGGAAGCCGCATCTACTGATAATACCCCCTGGAACCAGCAGAACACCATCGATACCAATCTGATGCGGCACTTCAATCTTATGTCAGGCCAGACGATTGTAGTCTCCCTGATCCAGCAGTCCCTGCGTCTCTACCAGAATGGGAAGCTCGTCAAGGCGTTCCAGATCACGAGCGGCCAATTTGACAAACCTTCGTTGCCGGGAGTGTGGCACATTTTCTTGCGTCAATCTCCGACCAAGTTCAAATCCAGTGAACCCAAGGGATCAGCGTTCTGGTATCCCGACACTAACATCAACTTCGCCATGGAATACGCCGATGGTGGCTACTACTTCCATGACAGCTGGTGGCGTGTCAACTATGGTCCTGGCACAAACTTCCCACACTACGATACCGGTGGTGATGAGACGTTCGCCGGAAATGGCAGCCACGGCTGCATCAACATGCCGGAGGGTATGGCTGGCTGGTTGTACAATAACACGGCCTATGGAACGGCTGCCTTGATCTATTAAGCAACAGGACGACAAGTTTTGCATGTGCCGAGTGGTATGGACGCATCCGACTTCACGGACGCACCCGGCACACGCAAGGCATGCCGCTACGGGTCCACGCGTGTGCCGAGTCCGCGTGGTGCATTCGGCACACGCAAGGCATGCCGCTACGGGTCAACAATAGTCTGCCAGATGGGTCTACGTTTGACATAGTCAGTACCTTCTGCTATAATCTACGAGCACTTAGTCCGACATCTCTGTCGGCATTTTTATGGAAGCCGTGAAGAGGCAGACAATTCGGGGAGGATTGATACCATATGCCCAATAATGCAGCTGCAGAGAAGCGCATGCGCCAGGAGCAGAAGCGCCGCGCTCATAATCGCAGTGTTAAATCAATCGTGAAAACGCAGGTAACTAAGGCACGACAGGCGATAACTGGAACGAACGTAAGCGCCGAGGACGCGGAAGCTGCCGTACGCGCTGCCGTCAGCGAACTCGATCGCGCCGCCAAAAAAGGCGTTATTCACAAGAACAACGCTGCTCGCCGCAAATCGCGTTTGATGAAGCAGCTCAACGCAAAGTAGTCTCACGCGCCATTGCTCCGCCAGACATCTGTTCACCATCGCTGAGCACTGAGCGCACCAGGAGGTAAAAAGGATGGCCGACAACAAGGTCGCAACGAAGTCGGCAGGGCGGGCGCTACTAGCCGCTGTCGAAAGTGCTCATATTCGTAAAGATATTCCAGAGATTAAGTCAGGCGATACTGTACGCCTGCAAGTAAAAGTCGTCGAAGGCAGCCGCGAACGCCTGCAGCCGTTCGAGGGCGTGGTGATGCGCCTGCGCGGTGGTGGTATCAATCGCAATTTTACGGTGCGCCGTGTCACTAACGGTGTCGGAGTTGAGCGTACGTTCCTCGTGAACTCCCCCCGCATTGATAAAATTGAAGTTATTCGTCACGCTCGCGTACGCCGCAAACAGCTCTACTATTTGCGCGGTCTGACCGGTAAAGCCGCTCGCTTGAAAGAACTACGCCCTATGACAAGCAAGCAGATTGCAGCAAAAGAGGCAGCCAGGGTGGCAAGAGCCGAAGCACAGGCACAGGCACAAACACCTATCAGCGACAGCAGTCTGCAGACGAGCGAAACCACGAGCAGTGCAAACGAATAAAAAATCAGTCCCAACGCTTACAGAAGAAATGGCCCTGTTTGAACAGGGCTATTGCTTTGTCGCCGGACTCGACGAGGCGGGACGTGGCTGCCTGGCAGGTCCGGTAGTCGCTGCCGCCGTGATTTTGCCGCTCTCTCCAATAATAGATGCGGCGGACGAGGCGGGTATCATGACGCGTCTCGCAGGCGTCAACGATTCCAAACAATTGACTGAGGCAACGCGCGAACGCCTGTACAGTGTAGTTATGCAATACGCTGTCTCTGTTGGAGTCGGCATCAGTTCCGTCGAACTGATTGACGAACGCAATATTTTACAGGCAACCAGACATGCCATGTGTCTGGCCCTGACCCAACTCTCTCCGCCCGCTCAGGCGCTCTTGCTTGATGCTTTGCTTCTACCCAATATTTCTCTCCCACAACGCTCTATCATCAAGGGTGATACGCGCTGCCTCTCTATCGCCGCCGCCTCTATTATCGCCAAGGTCACGCGCGACCGCCTGATGCGTCAACTACACGAACAATATCCCACGTACGGCTTTGACCAGCACAAAGGTTACGGGACCGCAGCCCATATAGCAGCTCTGCACCAACACGGCGTCACGCCTCACCACCGCAGAAGCTTCGCCCCCATACGCGAATTATTATTCGGCCTGTTCACCGAGCATTGACTTTTTAGAGCAAGCTTAAACCAAATCCTAGCAGGGCCGAGAGGAGTACGACCAGCCAGGGTGGCCACTTCCAGATCACCAGTATGCCAAAGTCGAACAGTGCCAGGGCGAAGTCAATGGGTGCATGAATAGCACTCGTCCAGATCGGCAGGTAGAGCGCGGCCAGCAAGATTCCTACTACGGCAGCATTGACTCCACTCAGTGTCGCTCGGAAGGATTCAATTGTACGCAGACGATTCCAGAAGGGCAGGATGCCGATCACAAATAGAAATGAGGGCAGGAAAATAGCTACCAGGGCTATCAATGCACCGGGCCAACCGGGTACCGGCTTGCCCACAGCTCCCAGGTAGGCTGAGAATGTGAATAATGGGCCGGGCACGGCTTGAGCCGCAGCGTAGCCAGCGATGAACTGATCATTGGTGACCCAACCAACAGGCACGACCTCGCGTTGCAGCAATGGCAAAACAACATGCCCTCCTCCAAAGACCAGTGATCCTACGCGGAAGAATGTATCAAACAGCGCGACAGGCTGATTCTGTGTGAGCTGGTGCAGTGCAGGCAGTCCCAGCAGGAGAACGATGAAAATCACCCAGCAGGCTACAGCGAGTCGACGAGGCAGGAATAGGGGCAGTTGCGAAGTGCTCTTCGTCAGCGTTCCACGCAAGAAGCGCCAGCCAAAGAGTCCAGCCAGCACCATGATGAGGATCTGTCCAATGGCAGTCGGCCACAACAGGATGGTGATGGCTGCACTAATTGCGATGGTTGCCCGTGGCCGATCAGGACACAGTGAGGTTGCCATACCCCAGACTGCTTGAGCCACGACTGCAACTGCGACGATCAACAAGCCATGCAGCAAGCTAGATTGCGTAAATCCCTTCAAAGATGTTGCAGCATATGCAAAGATTGTGAGGGCAAGCGCTGAAGGCAGCGTAAAACCAAGCCACGCTGCCAGTCCTCCCCATAGCCCGGCACGCGTAATTCCTAACGCAATGCCCATCTGACTGCTGGAAGGGCCCGGCAAGAACTGGCAGAGCGCGAGCAGATCAGCGTATTCTTCTGCATCCAACCACTTGCGCCGCACCACAATCTCCTGCCGAAAATATCCCAGGTGGGCAATAGGACCACCAAAAGAGGTGAGGCCCAGGCGCGCAAAGACTCCGAGGACTTCCAGAAACATCATAACCGATCGTGCCCATCATTCTCTGATGAAAAAGATATATGCAGAAGTTCTTCTTCTATCTCTTTCCAGATGATCTGCTCGGCCTGTGGTCGCCTGATCAAACGATCCTCAGTCTGGCAGCGAATCAGGTAATCAGTAACACGCCGCTGAAAACTGGTCAGGAGCGGAAGTTGCTTACTGCGAGGCGGCATAATACCCAGATCTATATCCTCCAGACTATAGAACTCGGAGTCCTCGAATGCCAGAATCAGCAAATTGGCGTAACACTTTATGAGATCCAGATGCTGCTGTGTGAAGTAGTTCTGGCGAGGTACAGAAATATATAAACAACCAGCGGCGTAATCAGCTTTTAAAATAGGGCAGGCAACAGCGCTTCCATCCTCCCCAGACGGAGGATGGATAGTAAACAGGCGAGACTTTTCTGCATGGCTCTGTATGGAGATGAGCCGACCTGTTCTTACAGCGTGTCCTGCTTGTGACTCGGCACCCAGGAACAGCGTCTGTCGCTCCAGCCAATCTCCCGAGGGTAACGTTGAGCGTCCTATCACCAGGCGCAGACTACGCACCTTCTGCTCCAGTGCTGGTGGCATACATTGCACGATAGCAATCACAATGCCCAGCTCTAATGGATCAAAATGAACGATCATCTGCTGTAAAATAAGAGAACGAATCGATGAAGTCCGTAAAATAATGGGAGAATTTGCAAATGTAGCAAGCACACGAGCATAAAACGCAGGTGGGATCTCCAGCAAACGCTCAACCGGCTCCTGCTCATACGTAAGCAACTCCGGATATTCTTCTAGCAACAATGTAAAAAGCTGCTCCCGGTGACGCGGAAACACATCCAGTAACTGACGAAGCTTCTCCGCGCGGGGGCTCGACTTGTTTGTAACCCAGCGTAAGATAGTAACAGGGTTGATACCCATGACATTAGCAATCCGTTGCCGCTCCTGGGGATCACTCACCAACTCCCCTAATAGGGCACGCCACCTATATAGTCCATCCATGTCCAATCCTGCTCCCTAAACGAGGCAAAAAAATCTTTCTCCCCTTAACTACACAAAAGCTCATGTAGATTACAGCATATTTCATAGGAAAGCATACGTCAATAAAAAAAGATCTCCAGGCTGACTGCTCGCATACTTGATAGGGAAATAATAAAAAATGATAACGTTCTTGAGAACAAAACATAGATTATCCTTTCATCCTTCTGCTATAAATAGGGTACCACGCAGCAATGTGAAGATAGAGATAAGAGAACCAGAATTTCTGTGTTGCGCATCACGCGTATGTGTTATACTGCATGGCAAAACTATCCATGAGGAGTAATATGCCTGAATACATCTGGGGCCGTAACCCTGTTTTGGAAACGTTGCATTCGCTACGACAGGTAAAACGTATCTTGCTAGCAGAGGGGCAGCGCGAGGCACCAGCGCTTAAAGCTATCGTGCAGGATGCAGAGCAGAGACATATTCCAGTTGAGGTTGTACCGCGCACACGCCTGGATCAGCTCAGTCGTGGAGCTGTACATCAGGGTTGTGTGGCCCTGGTCGCAGAACGCAGCTACGCAACCACCGATGAGATACTGGCTCATGCGAAGGGCAGAAATGAGGTTCCTTTTTTGCTACTCCTCGATGCCATTCAGGATGTCAACAATCTCGGCTCCTTGCTTCGTAGCGCGGAGGCTGCTGGCGTACACGGGGTGATTATCCCCGAGCATCGCGCCGCAGAGGTTAATGCTACCGTCGTGAAAACTTCGGCGGGCGCGACGGAACATCTGCATATCGCTCAAGAAACGAACCTGACGCGTACTATTGACTATCTTAAGCAGCAAAATATCTGGGTCGTTGGACTGGCAGGTGAGGCGGAAACACTCTACACGAGAGCGGATCTGAAAGGTCCCCTGGCACTTGTGGTGGGCAATGAGGGCAAGGGCATCAGTCGCCTGGTGCGTGAGCATTGTGACCAGCTCATCAGACTTCCTATGTATGGTTATATTAATTCGTTGAATGCGGCGGTTGCGGGGAGTATAGCTATATACGAAGCGCTGAGACAACGCGTTTCCTGACAGTTACTGCCACATCCACTCCAACTCCTGCGCCAACAGCTACTCCGACGGCCTCCCTCTTCCCCCAGCGCTGTTCCGTCTCAGGCATCCGCCGCATCCGTTCCTTGGCGGCATGTTGATCCGGCGGGTTGCGCCTTGTCACGGTGCAAGGGGTCTCAGGCGCGAAATCCGAGCAGGTTCCAGTAGAGCAGTTCCCCGGCGAACGCCAACGCGGCCAGGGCCACCAGGGTGTAGTGGACGCGCCGCCCTGCGCTCCAGAAGTGCCCCCACCACGCCAGGATGATACCGACGACACTCCCAACGGTCAGGACCGCCGAGACGAGTGCCAGCGCAAACAGCGTGGTGAGCAGGGGCGGCACACCACGGAAGATGACCAGATTACTGGCGGTGCCCAGCCCGATCAGGAAGAGCCCCAGCCCGATCAGGAAGAGCACGTCCAGCGCACAGAGCACCCCGGCCAGCCAGCAGATCAGCCCGGGGAGGAGCTCCCAACGCGAGAGAGGAGGCTTTCCCTGCTCATTGGGGGGTGGTGTCTGCGAACCTTCACTGTCTGCCTTCCGGCTAGACTGCGGGCTCTGCGCACGTCGCCTCATGGCCCTACGCACAAAGCCCAGCGGCCACAGTAGCAGTGCAGAGAGGAAGAGCAGCACACACGAAACGCCCAGCGCGAGATGAAGGATGGGAGCATCGTACCAGGCCACCTTGATGAAGGCATTGGCAGGGGCACTGCCTATCAACATGAGCATCCCGTTGGGGTCGGCGCGGAAGACGACCATCTCCTGCCCATCGACCTGGTGAAAGACCCAGGGGGCTACCTCCATCGGTGACACTCACAGCAAACACCGGGCTGATTGTCAGCAGCTTCTCATAGGTGGTGTAGCTGTGCCGCGTCAACAAGTAGGTGCCGCTGATCTGGCTGATCCGTTCGGCAAACCCTGCTGGCGGTGAAGGCCTGATCTCTCTGGGTGCCGGGTAGTAGTGATCCAGAAACGCCTGCAAGAGGGTGGTGCGGGCTAACTCTCCACCCGCGCTGTTGTAGGAGACGAACACACCCACCTGGTGCTCTGGCAGTAAGGCGAGCATCGAAGAGAAAGAATAGGTGTCGCCACCCTTGACCAGCAGGCGCTGGCCGTTCGGGTTCCACTCCTCGAAGCCATAGGCCATGCCGGACACACGAGGGTCGTTGGTGAACTGCCGCGTCTGCATCTCCTGGGCCGTGGCTGCTTGTAAGATGCGTTGGGTACCGAAGCGCCCGTTCTGGAGCTGGGCAAGCATGAAATGGGCGATATCGGTTGCCGTTGTGCTTATCGAGCCAGCCGGAGCACCCTGAACAAGCTCGAAAGGACCGGGGTGATACACTCCGTTGGTATAGGTGTACCCCTGGGAAAGATCAGCCGAGAGGCGAGCCTCCACGGGCTGACGGAACGTGCTCTCGCGCATGCCGAGTGGCTGAAACAGGTGTTGCTCGACATACTGCGCGTAAGGCATGCCCGACACCTGCTCCACAATATAGCCAGCCAACGCGAAACCGTAATTGGAATAGGCGGTCAGTTCACCGGGAGGGCGCACCCGTGCGGGAACATGCTCAGCCAACCACTGGCCCAGCGGCTCCAGATCGCTGGTCGTGGCTGCGTCTTTACCGGTTAGCCGATCTTCGAACCCGGCTGTATGTGTCAACAGATCGGCCAGGGTGATCGGCTGGGGATAGGTGGCCGGAAGGTGAAACGTTTTGAGGTAGGTATTGACATCGGCATGCAGGTTCAGCTTGCCTTGCTCGGCGAGCTGCATCACGGCGGTCGCGGTGAAGACCTTACCCACCGAGCCAATCTGGAAGAGGGTCGTCTGGGCGCTGACCGGCTTGCCAGCTTGCAGATCGGCAGAGCCATAGCCCTTAGCGAAGAACAGCCGACCATCCTTCACGGCGGAGACCGTGGCCCCCGGGATATGGTCATCTGCCAGTTGCACGCTGAGCACCCCATTCAGAAAGATCTCCAACTCGCGCGGATCGCTGAGCCCGGTGGGAGAGGGTGGAGGTGGGGTCGAGTGCCTCGCCTCGACCTTCGCCATCCCCAGAGTGGGCAGGAGCAGGCTCACGAGGAAGACAACGGAGACAAGAGCAGAGCTGATGTGCTGCGCTCGGAAATTGAGACGATGAACGTGCGATATACTGGCCTCCTTCTCAGGATAGGGACCTGACCTGATCTGCTCCTGCAGTGCTTCACTCGTCATGCCGACCGCGCCGTTCAGGTCGGCAGGGCTGCGGGCGGCTCCCCTGAGATCGGCATCGGTGAGATGAGCGCAGCTTCGATCGGCTCCCTTGAGGAAGGCCGAGGCTCGGTCAGCTCCGCTGAGGTGGGCGAGGCTGTGATCGGTTCCGCTACCCCTACCTCACCGGCTTTCGGTCCTCGTGCGAGCGCCACCCCGATGAGCACGACCAACCCCGCCACACTGAGCCAGGCGAACAGGTCGCCGATCGTGGCATAGATCGTGCGCACACCTTGCATGGGAACGTCGGCCACCATCACCTGTGAATCGCTGATGGAGTAGTCAGATGAGGCCCTCACCTGTCCTTCGTAATCCACTGCCATCGAAAGCCCCGCATTGGCCACTCTGACCAGGGAGAAGCCATTCTCAATCGCTCGGAACGTCGCCATCTGTGGATGCATAGGATCAAGCTCTGGCCAGTCATTGCCAGCCATGAGCATGATATCTGTCCCCGCTTGCCCGGCCTGGCGGATCGTGCCGGGGAAATCGGCATCGTAGCACACCACATTGGACAGCCGCCCATACGGTGTCTGGACAGTGGGCACCTGGCCATCTCCTGGCACATTGGTCGCCGCCTCCGACCCTGGTGCAAGGTGGGTCTTCTCGTAGTGCCAGACCACGTTTCCGCTTGGATCAATCAGCGTGATCTGGTCAAGGATAAAGCGCGACTGCACCGGATGCTGCAACACGACGCTCATACCCATATCCAGGTAGATTCCTGTGGCGCGGGCCAGCGCGCTGGCCCGCGCCAGCAGAGCGGCCTCGTCTTCTCGTACCACTTCGGCCCTGCCTTCGGGCCAGACGATGATCTTCGCACCGGCACGCGCCTCCTTCAGACTCAGCGAGAGCAACTCATCGTTGACAGGGGCAAACGCCTGACGGATGAGCTCACGATCAGCCGGTGTTGCCGTACCTGAGGCGAGCGCCTCCCTGGTATGCGGGGAGAGTTGGGAAAGTTGCTTGTCACGCGCATCGAGCAGCGCGTGTGACGGGCTGATCCCGGCAACCCGGACCGTGCTGCCCTGCGCGGGGAAGAAGGCCAGACGCGCGCCCCCAAACAGCAGCACCAGGGCAAGGAGGCTGGCGTAGAGCGCTGCACCACCGCGCACCCTGGGCCAGGCAAAGCCCCACTCCCAGGCCCAGTTGACCACCGAGGCGAGCCAGCTCATCAAAAAGATGATACCCCACAGACCGGTCACGGACAGCAGTTGCAACAGAGGCAAGTTGCCATACTGGGTGTAGGCCGGGTTGGTCCAGGTTCCCATAAAGGGGTTAAGACTATTCAGGTACCACACGACCGTCGTAGTGAGCGGAAACACGAGCGTGCCAGGCATCCCACTCAGCCGTGGGGCAACCACGCGGTCGATCAGGTAGGGCAGGGTGATTCCTATTCCAAAGGCTACTACAACGAGATGGTACAAAGCCCCTGGAATGGGAATCACCCCTTGTAGTGCAAATTCCCCCACCAGCACGGTAGCCAGGAGCACCAGCAGCATCCCTCGCCACAAGGGCTGTGTGCGGACGAAACGGAGCAAAAAAACGGGGTTACAGCCAGGCGGTCAGGGGGATCGTCCACCTGAAAATGGCGAAGGGCAAGAGCACAATGGCAAGCGCGAGCCAGAGGTAGGAAAGCCGATCTCGGGGGCTTGTGAATGCCTGGATGAATGTTCGACGACGGGATGAGTTCGTCGTCTGGCGTGTCGTCGTGGCCATCGTCGTTCCTCCTCACCACGATCCCTGCTAGATGGGATGAGCACTCATGCATCACTGCACATGACAGGACCATGCGGTCTATCGAGTCAACAGTTGCTAGTGGAGGCATAACACATGGAACTCACGACACCATCACAAAACACCACGCAATCATCACTTTCGTCTCACACTTCTGAGCCCGGACTGCAGATACGCATTCCAACGGGAGGAGGTATGGCGAAGTTGCAATCTTGCGGGATACCCTCACCCCCTCGTGCTCTGAGGAGAAAAACACGCACAGTGGGTCCCATCTGATGATCAACATCGTCTGACCTGGGTCAAGGCTCACGAAGCAAAATGGGGGTCAGTGGTCCCCACGTTCATGGTCAAAAACAGCGAGGTTTCAGCCGTACCGTAACCATCGGAGCCATACCCGGTCCATCCCTACATAGAGAGACGTTTGAAGACGCTCTCCGGAATGCTTCTGACCACGAACATAATGGGACGCCAGAACCAGGGCAGGTAAACAACGTCTTTACCTGTCTTCATGGCCTGATAGACACCTTCGCCGACGACACGGGGAGCGGCAAATAAAAGTCCCTTCTTATGTGAGGCCGTCATGGGCGTATCCACGAAACCTGGCTTCACAGTCACAACGGAGACGTGGGACTTGCTCAGGCGGTTGCGTAAACCTTGCAGGAATACAGTGAGTCCGCCTTTGGCGGTACCGTAAACATAATTGCTCTGGCGACCACGATCACCGGCGACGGAGGAGATGACCGCGATACAGCCGCGTTTCTGCTGCTCGAAGTAGTTGGCACTGATGGTTAACAGGGAGACGACGCTGATCAGGTTATTGTTTAGCTCTTTTAACGTCTCTCCAATGCTCAGTTCGCATTTGCGCTGATCTCCCAGCGTACCATGCGCTATCAGCAGCCTGTCGATTTCCTGTAGCCTCTCTATCGCTGTATCAAACATCTCTTCATGACGATCAAGGTCAGCCAGGTCGAGCAGGTAGGTCTCTACACTCTGTGCGCCGCGTACTTTGAGATCATCAGCAATAGCCTTCAGCTTCTCGGCATTGCGTGCAACCAGGAACAGATCCGCGCCGTCTCTGGCAAAACATTTGGCGGTTTCATGGGCAATCGCAGATGTCGCCCCTATGATTAATACTCTCATCTTTTTTTTATTATCCATTTCCACTTAATGCTGGTGTCGCAGTTTGTACAGTATGAATGAGCGGGTTTGCTGACGTGACGCGTCTCCAGAAGCTCGAAGAGAACTGTGGATCGATGTATTGCGCAAACGTCTCCCACTGTGGGAAGTATGCCTGGAAACTTTCGGCGCTCATGCGGGCATCCTTAGCCGGGTAGACCACCCCACCATTCTGGCATACCAGTGTATCAAGTTCGTTGAAGAGGCGCAATGTTTTACATCCATGATTGGAGAAATCCAGCGCCAGAGTCAGGCCAGGCCGCGGGAATGAGAGCATACCGGGTGAGGGCACATCTCCGAATTCTTTTAGCACGACCAGGAATGAACCCTCGCGGGCGCGACTGATGCGCCCGAGGATCTCTTTCATAACCTCATAACCATTTGTAAAGGGCACCACGCACTGGTACTGGAAGAAACCACGCTTGCCATAGATACGATTCCAGTTATATACCGAGTCGAGCGGATAGAAAAATGGGTCGTAAGGCTCAACCTTATGCACTCTATCACTCAATTGAGCACGGTAATAAACTTCGTTAAAGGCTCTGATAGTCAGGCTATTTAACGTAAAGGAAGGTAAATCAAGCGGCACAGCCAGTGACTTTTTTTTAGGCAATGGTTGACGAACATAACGCGCTGAAGTCTCGTGGTTGCCACGCATAAAGATACCCCTACCCAGGTGTTTTCCGCTGGCAAGACAATCTACCCAGGCCACCGTATACTCGAAATCCTGGTCCGAATCGGCAGCAATCTGCTCAAACTCGGCCAGTGATCCGTAGCGAATACGATCCATGGAGATATAGGGTGTGCGAATGGGCTTCATACGGATCTCGGCCCACAGAATTATTCCGGTAAGTCCCAGACCACCTATGGTCGCACGGAACAGCTCGCTATTTTCTACAGGTGAGCAGAGCAGGCGCTCTCCGTTGGAACGCAGCAGTTCAAATTGTGTGACATGGCGACCAAAGGTTCCGGCTTTATGATGATTTTTGCCATGAATATCGTTCGCAATCGCGCCGCCAACCGAGACAAATTTAGTACCCGGCGTCACAGGCGGGAACCAGCCGCGCGGCACCATCACTTCTAGAATATCTGCCAGGGAGATGCCAGCCTCGCAACGCAAGAGGCCCCGTTCCTCGTCAAAAGAGATAAAGCGTGTCAGGTGGCTCACATCAAGCGATATCCCACCCTCGTTCAGACAACTATCGCCATAACTGCGTCCATAAGCAAAAGGGAGCACAGGCTCGTCAAAAGCTGCAAGGTCGGGCAGTTCATTACGCCAGTAAATCGGTACCACCTGCTCTGGCTCAACCATTGGGTACCGTCCCCAGGATTGTGGTATTTTATTTAAAGTAACCATAAATTTTCTAGACTTTCTATATTTTCCCTCTACTTGTCAAATAATATCATCATACATAACGTTTTGTGCGAAGATATAGCTACTAAATTAACCGAAAGGTATATATCCATGCACGTCGTCATTTTCGCAGGAGGTACCCTGCACTCCGGCAAAGCTGTTGAGGAGGCACTTGCTACAGCAGACCTCATCATCGCAGCCGATAGTGGTGCAGCAACGGCGCTCCATTATGGTTACACGCCCTCTATTATTGTGGGCGATTTCGATTCGCTTCTGCTCCCTGAACAAGATCTTGTAAAGATGGGAAGCCAGATTATCCGTGCAGCAGTGGAGAAGAACGAGACGGATACAGAGCTGGCGACACTGGTTGCCCTGGAACATGGAGCAGACACTATTACTATCCTGGGCGGTATCGGTGGTCAGCGTTTTGATCATACGATGGCGAATATCTTGTTGCTGGCAGGTTTCGAGTCGGTGCCTATGCGCATAGTGGATGGTCCTTCGGTCAGTTGGTTGCTACGCGGTCCAGGAAGCACACGTATTGAGGGGCAAGCAGGCGACTTGCTCTCTCTGCTGCCGCTCACAGGCGAGGCCGTGGGCGTGCATACCACAAACCTCTATTATCCTCTTCATGATGAGACATTATATTTTGGAAGACCGCGCGGCGTGAGCAATGTCTTCACACAGGCGCACGCTGAGGTATCATTAGAACGTGGGATGCTGCTTGTGATTCATACAAACAAACAGGAACTCAGCGAGTAGAACAGTTTGCATATATAAACTATAAGGAGCAAAACTATGCTTGCAGACGAGGTAAAAGCACTCACCTTCGATGTATTCGGAACCGTTGTGGATTATCGTAGCACCATTATCTACGAGGGAGAACAACTCTCTCAGCAGAAAGGGCTAAAGGTCGATTGGGATGCATTTGCCTACGCATGGCGGAATCGCTATAATCCGTTTATACAGCGTGTCGAGCAACATGAACTGCCCTGGACGAAACTCGATACACTACACCGCCTCGCTCTGGAAGAAGTGCTTGCAGAGTTCAAGCTTACTAATCTGACAGAAGAAGAGAAGGTCCACCTCAATCGTGTATGGCACCGACTCCAACCGTGGCCCGATTCAGTAGAAGGACTCACAAGGCTGCGCCAGAAATTTGTGCTTGCCACCCTCTCCAATGGCAACATGGCGCTGTTGACAAATATGGCAAAGTACAGCGGATTGCCCTGGGATTGCATCCTCTCGGCAGAACTGGTCAGGGCCTATAAGCCCAATCCAGCAGTTTATCAGATGGCCATCGAGCTTCTGGACCTGCCAGCGGAGCAGATTATGCTGGTGGCAGCTCACCCATATGATCTGCAAGCAGCACAATCGCACGGGTTCAAAACCGCCTTCATCCCGCGTCCATTGGAGTACGGACCCAGACATGTTCTCGAACTTACTCCCGATCCGAGTTTTGACCTGGTCGCAAACGATATGCTTGATCTTGCTCGTCAGCTAGTTTTTCGAGAAGTCAGAAAGAGAAGACCTGAAGAGAGTTACAAAGATTAAGTGGATAAGAACTGGTTAGTGTACAACGCGTCAAAATTCATGCTCTTCACAGGCTTACCCGACGCGTCAAGAATGCCGTTCGAACTCAGCATAAACTCGGGATAGCCATGCCAGGCAGCAGCGTCCTGCAAGCCCCATTTACGCCCTGGGTCGGCATAGCGCGGGCTGAGATAGTCCTGACTGGCAAAGACCAGGCCGGTATCAGGGAAAACCCCTCTGTTTTGATCAATGAGTATCTGTGCCGACTCTTTAGCATGCGTGCGAGCAAATTCATAGCCTTGAGCAGTCGCTGCCATAAACCTGTGCAAGAGATCTGACTTTTGCTTGATCTCATTAGGACCGGTGACAATGGTAGGCGTGTAGTAGTCGGCGACACCGTTCTCCGTGATGTAAAAAGTGTTCAACTTCAAGCCTTCACGTTGCGCTTGAATACCTTCCCAACCTTCGTAGATCCATGCAAAATCGATCTGCTTAGACTTCAAAGCTTCGATAGGATCAACATTTAGCGTCACGTTCTTAAATGTCCCCTTCCCACCAGCGTGCTTGATAATTTCGCCCACCACAGCAGATTCATAGGGGGCGCCAAAGCCGCCATAAGTCTTGCCATCGAGATCGCGCGGACTGTTCAGCCCGGTATCGGCACGTGTAACCAGGGCGGAGGTATTGTGCTGAATGATAGCGGCAATTGATACAACAGGCTGTCCAACTGCATAGTCAGATACAACTGACTCCGTTGCACTAATACCTACATCGGCCTTGCCAGTACTCACGAGTGTATCGGGATTAACATTGGACGAATAGGGCAACAATTGCAGGTTAATTCCCTGATCGCGATACCAGCCCTTTGCCATCGCAACATAGATACCTGTATGGTTCGTATTGGGAGTCCAGTCCAGCGCCAGCGTCATGCGTGTCATAGTGGTGGGCGTTTTCGCTCCCTGCGGACTCGTTGCTGTAGTGGCTCCTCGCAACACAAATACACTCACCACAACGATGATGAGCAGAACAGGCAAGGCAATTGTCAATAACAGCCGTACACGAGAATTCATAGCCATCTCCTTTGAAGAATAATGACGACCCAGATCTTAGCTACGTGTTCCCTGGTACCAGGGTAAAGCAATACGTTCGAGCAATGATACAAAACCAAAGAGCAAGAGACTGAGTATTGCCGTTACCAGCACGGCGGCAAAGACCAGAACCACGGCAAACGAGTGAGCAGCTTCTTCCATATAGAGACCGAGCCCACTATAAGCGGCTACGTACTCGCCAACGATAGCTCCAGTGACACTGTACGTAGCCGCAATACGTAAACCAGAGAAAAATGATGGCATAGCCCCGGGCAAGCGCACCAGCCACAGAATCTGCCAGCGCGAGGCACGCATACTCTGCATCAGGCGCAGCAGATCCGCGTCAGTCCCCAGTAGTCCATCGGCACAGGATACTGCTATAGGAAAGAAGCAGTACAACGTAACGATGATCACTTTGGGAGCCAGATCATAGCCAAACCAGATCACCAGTAGGGGTGCCAGGGCAATGATAGGTATCGTCTGCGATGTCACCAGCAGCGGATAAATGGCTTTGCGCGTCCACGAGGAGAGATCGAGGAGAATCGCGATTGCCAGGCCGAGCAGCGTTGCAATTGCCAGTCCAATCACCGTTTCCAGCAATGTCTGGAGCGTGTGGCCAGAGATCACATCCCAGTTTGCAAATAATGCCTGCATAATTACGATAGGAGATGGCAATAATCTTGGACTGATCTGGCTGACATGCACAAAAAGTTCCCACAGCAATAACAGGGCCACGGTTAGCACAACGGCAGGGCCGTAGTTAGCTACCCGACGCAGACTCGCAGCCCGGTATTGGGTTTGCGCTACTGTACTCATAAGCGTTGCTCCTTCATTAACAAAGCCACCAGTTCCTGTTCCAGCCGCACCGATTGTTCGAGTGCCAGTTGTCTCTGCTGGCGCGGACGTGGCAGATCAACCTCAGCAACGCGCAACACGTGTGCAGGACGTGCGCTCAACACGTAAATACGATCGGAAAGCAGGATTGCCTCGCGCACATCATGAGTAATAAAGAGTACGCTGCTATGCAGTGCTTGCCAGAGATCGAGCAACCACATCTGCAACGAGAGCCGCGTCAGGGCGTCAAGCGCTCCAAACGGCTCATCCAGCAACAGGAAGGAAGCATTGAATAGGACCGTGCGCAAGAGGGCCACACGCTGGCGCATACCACCAGAGAGGGTTGCAGGATAGTTTTGCGCAAACTCCGCCAGTCCAAAGCGCTTCAGTAATTCGTGCGCCTGCTCAAGAGCCTGCTTACGTGAAACATGGCGCACATCCAGGCCCAGCATCACGTTCTCTTCGACCGTGCGCCATGGTAAAAGCAGCGGTTGTTGCGGCATATATCCCGCTTTGCCTGCGCGCTTCATGTTCGCGTCACCATCAATAGCAACCAGACCAGCGCTCGGCTCATCGACACCCGCGACAATATTGAAAAGAGTACTTTTCCCGCAGCCACTGGGTCCGATGATGGTTACAAACTCGCCATTAGCAACCGTCAGATCGATAGGCATGAGCACTTCCAGGTTGCGTCGCCTATCGCGAAAGACCCTGGTAACCCCCTGTATCATCAACTTATGCGTATCCATAGACCTCACTCACCTCCGTGAGGAAACATGTTAAGAGCATACAAAAAGCCGCAGCCCTGATCCTATAAGGAAGGTGGGTTGCGGCTGTATCTGCGAGAATGGATCTGTTGATCGCTATGCCGCTCCCTTCGCTGGTATTATCCAGAATCAGGTTCATAGGGTCGGCGACACACTTGCGATGGTCGCCCTCTCAGCCCGATGGCTCCCCTGGCAGCAATGAAATGCTCTATGTAAATAGGAACATGCGCATTCTGTTACTATACATAGTATACCATACAATGGTATGAGGTCGCGGATAAAGCTATCAGCTAAAAGCTATTCGAAGCCGCGTTTATCGTGTAATCAACTGTTCGTAGGGGTGGGGCTTGCCCCCACCCGCGTTCCTCTGGGCCCGAGGGTGGGGGCAAGCCCCACCCCTACGAAGGCCTGTTTCCCCCGCAAGGATGCAGAACCGTAGAATGACAAGATCTATACATAGTTTGATACGAACGACCTGGCCTGTATATCATTAGATAGCTGCTGTTATCTCAAGGAGAAGGAGTATGGCATACCGCATTGGACAGCAACTTGGCAGTTATCGCCTCGTACGTCACCTGGGACATGGAGGATTCGCGGACGTCTATCTGGGAGAACATCGCTATCTTAAAAGTTATGCCGCACTCAAAGTCCTTAGCATTTCTCTGACCGAGGAGGATGCGCAACGCTTTCTCTCCGAAGCCCAGACGCTAGTTCGTTTGAGGCACCCCAATATTGTACGCGTACTTGAATATGCCATTGATCGCGGGACACCTGTGCTGGTGATGGACTATGCTCCTGGAGGCACAACTCGCCAACGCCATCCACGCGGCTCGTATCTCTCACTGGCAACAACGGTTACTTATGCAAGGCAGGTTGCCGCTGCCCTCCAATATGCTCATAATCACCACGTCATCCATCGCGATGTCAAGCCGGATAATATTCTGCTCGGTCCAGATCAAAGTATTCTTCTCAGTGATTTCGGACTTGCGCTATTTGCCGCTCAATCTGACCAGCTCGATACGCAAGATATGGCCGGCACGCTACTCTATACCGCTCCAGAGCAACTAAAAGGGAAACCTTCTTTTGCTAGCGACCAATACTCGCTTGGTGTGGTCGTCTATGAATGGCTCTGTGGAAGGCGTCCTTTCGAGGGAAGTCAATGGGACATTATCAATAAACATCTCACCGAAGCTCCCGCATCCTTGAGAGAGTTTTCTCCTGAATTGCCCGCCGAGGTGGACAAAGTAGTGCTCAGGGCACTTGCAAAGAATCCACAAGAGCGCTTTGTAAGTGTACAGGCCTTTGCACTTGCGTTAGAACGCGCAAGCAAGCAGGACGACTCTGTCCAGGACGTTGACTCGCAAATTACCGCCCCACTGAAGACTATTGCGCGTCCAGGCGGGCCTACGTCCTCAGATCCCACACCCACGCTGCGGCAGGTTTTTCTCTCTGCCTCGTCTCTGGATAGTATGTTCACCGCACGCCTGAAGGCTGATCTGGATGCACATAGAGTCAGGCTCTCGAATGAACATCAGAGCAACGAGCCAGTTGTACCTGGTCAGGAAGATATCGTGCGACAGGCAATTCGTGCCGCCAATATTGTCCTGGTGGTTCTTTCTCCCCATACTCGATCCTCGCAGGCCGTCAAAGAACACATGCGGCTTGCTAATATGTATGGGCGGCGCATCGTGTTTGTGTGGGCAGAAGGCGAGGAGATAGAGTCACTTCTTCCTGTTCCTGATACATGGGGCAAAACCGCTATTATCGATATGTTTGATGCTCGCGGAGCATCCTATGAGCACGCTCTTGAAAAGATTGTCGCCTGCCTTGAGCCGGATATAGATGTGAGCACTCCCACGGCTCCAACGTTTACTATACCACAAAGTGAACCACGCAACCCTTACAAAGGGCTGCGCGCTTTCACAACAGGCGAGGCAGGAGATTTCTTTGGGCGAAATGCACTCATTGAAGAAATGGTGCAGAAGCTGAAGAGCACACTTATGGTAGGAAGACCTGGAACTCCCGCCACACGTCTGTTGACAGTAATTGGGCCAAGCGGCTCAGGCAAATCGAGCGTCGTCATGGCTGGCCTGCTCCCGTGGCTCCAGAATGGCGCCTTTGCTGAAAGTAAAAAATGGATTTATCTGGACCCCATAGTGCCAGGAAAATTTCCCTTCGAGTCGCTGACCTTCACGCTCGCCTCCCACATGCCTGAGAAGAGTTTGAAGGCTATCCACGAAGACCTGATGGCTGACTCAGCACGCGGACTACATCTCCTTGCCACCCAGATGGTCAGACGCTCAAAAGTAAAAGTCCTTCTTGTGATTGACCAGTTTGAAGAATTATTCGCTCAGCATCTGCCCGAAAAGGTGCGACAGCACTTCATTGATGTGCTCTTAACGGCTGTAACTGAACCTGATGGCCCGCTTGTCGCTGTGTTGACCCTGCGCGCCGACTTTTATGATCGGCCAATGCAGTACCCTATGCTGAGTCGATTAATAGAGGCATATCATGCGCCAGTGCTACCAATGGAGCTACACGACCTGCGCGCAGTTATCGAAGGGCCTGCCGCACAGCCAGACGTACAACTGACCTTTGATGAGAACCTGGTCGGCGATTTGCTCTTTGAGGCCCAGGGCCAGGCAGGAGCGTTGCCCCTCTTAGAGTTCACTCTGGATCAGCTTTTCCAGCGCCGCGAAGGTCATTGGCTAACTCAGCAGGCCTATCAGCAGATCGATGGAGTGAAAGGAGCTTTGACAAAACATGCCGAGTCTATCTATGCCTCGTTGCCTTCAGAAGAACATCGCGCTCTGGTGCGCACCATGTTCTTACGCCTGATAGATCCCGGCCTGACCGAACAAGATACTACGCGTCGCCGCGCAAGCCTGCAGGAACTCTCATTGCCCAATGCGAAACAAGCACAAATAATGAGAGACGTGGTCGCCGCCTTCATTGACGCCCGTCTTCTCACCACCAGCAAGATGGCCGGGGAGACCACCATTGAGGTGAGCCATGAAGCTCTCATCCGTGAATGGGCACGCCTTTCAGCATGGTTGCGTGAAGCGCGCCAGGATATCACTCTCCAACATACTATCAGTGCAGATGCCCTCAATTGGATACGGCACGGCAGACCCGTAGATCGCCTGTACCGGGGTTCGAAACTGGCTGAAGCACAGGCGTGGGTCGGGCGCAACGCACCAGGCATAGACGAAGTAGCATTTCTCCAGGTCAGCGCCGCGGAACACCAACGTCGAGAGGTAGAGGAACAACAGCGCCAGGCGAGAGAACTGACCTTGAAGCGCCAGACAGTGAATCGATTGCGCGCGCTTGTCGCCGTATTAACGCTGCTTTTGATAGCGAGCATCATATTTGCCTCCGTGGCTCATAGTTTGCTACAAAAAGCGAATGCAGAGGAGACCGTAGCTCTCACTCAGGCACAGATCGCCAGTTCGCGTGCATTCGCAGCACAGGCAAATAATGCCCTGGCGAAGAACCAGGTAGACACGGCTCTTTTGTTAAGCATTAAGGCAAACCAGGTACATAATACATCTGATGCTCGTGATAGCCTCCTCAATGCTTTAGAGTATAGCCCACATCTTACGAGCATGTTGCAGGAGCCGAACTTGATAGTGAATAACGTGTCATTTCTCCCTGACGGTCAAACGCTGGTCGCAATTGGAAGCGTTGGGAATGACGCAGGAGTTACTTTCTGGGATATGAAGACCCGGAATGGTCATACGCTCCATCTCGATCTGCGCGCTGTGACCAACTCGATAGCGAACTGGGCATTGAGTCCAGACAGGCGCATGGTAGCTGGCGCAAATGAGCAGGGTCTGTGGCTGTGGGATACTAAAACAGGACGGCAACTTGCCCACCTGGAGACCGCAGGTCAGAATCACAATACCTCTTCCGACATTGCGCCGAATAGTACCTCTATCGCTTTCAGTCCAGATAGCACTATCCTCGCTTCAAGTCGTTGTATTCAGTACGATGCTGCAAGCAGTTGTACACTGGGTCGCATCCTCTTGTGGAATGTGACTGCTCAAACGCCTGCCAGTCAACAACTGGATAGCAGCCCTACCCTCGCGACCCACCTGGCCTTCAGTTCGGATGGGAAAACACTACTATCAAGCGTACAAACGTTAGGAGCAGACAAGACAAAAGGGAGTCTCCAACTCTGGGATGTCGCGTCCAGGACAATGCTCACTCAATCGTTCGCAGGCTTCACCGGAGTTCTATCGAACTTCGTTCTGAGTCTCGATGGGAAAACATTAGCAGCAAGTGATGGAAAACAAGCAATTTACCTGTGGGATATGACAACGCAAAAGTCGCTGGGATCTCCACTCAGCGTAAAGGGGATACAGTATCTTGCGTTTAGCCCTGATAGTAAGACGCTTGCAACAGGTAACGCAGATAAAACGGTACAGCTATGGAATATCACCCCTGGTAACTTTTCAAGTGTGTCTTTCGTTGGTCATGCAGCAAGTATCAGCGGCCTCGTCTTCAGTCCTGATGGCACTATGCTGGCATCAGGTGATGCTGTCGGTAAGATTCTTTTGTGGAATACGGGAGCAGATAGCCCTCTCAAACACGAGTTCAACTATACAGCTCGCGTGTCCAGCGCCATCTTCAGTCCCGATGGCACGCAAATTATAGCAGGCGACACTACAGGGAAGGTTACGTTGAGGGATGCCGCGACAGGAAAGCTACTCGATACACTGGACGCGACCATGAGTCCAGCTACCCAGGAAGCTGAGACAATTGATGGAGGCCCTCTGTGGTTGGAAAGTCTTGCGTTCAATCCCGATAAGAGCATACTGGCAGCAGGAAGATTTGATGGTACGATTTTCTTGTGGAATGCCACGACCAAAAAATTAGTTGCCCACTTTCGCGATGATAAGCAGAATCATTTGAAAAACATTGCCTTCAACTTGGATGGTCATGTTCTGGCTGCTAGCTATGACGACGGCACCATTCTGCTTTGGGATAGTGCGAATGGGCGCGTTCTTCACCGCTTAACACAGTCGGCACAAAACAATAATCCTGTTTCCACTATGGCCTTTAGTCCAGACGGCAAAATGCTGGCAAGTGGTAACAATAATGCGGTAATATTCTGGAATGTTGCAACAGGCAAACTGATTGGGCAGTCACTTACAGCAGATCAAGCCACGATCGAAGAGGTAGCATACAGTCGGGATGGCAAGACGTTAGCTTCGATTGATAGCACCAGCGGGATTATGTTATGGGACGTTGCAACGTTGAAACCACTGCTAAGCCAGTCTCTTGTCAATACCGATCCAAATGTAACCCTGAAGATACAAACAGGACTCATGTTTAGTCCGGACGGCTCTATGCTGGCAGCAGGAGGAGATCAGTCAGTAACAGTGTGGGATGTGGCGCAACATGAACGTATCAATCATGCTTTCCATCCTCGCAGCAATGGTTTGTTACCTCCGCATGTAAGAGGAACCGCGTTCAGCCCTGATGGCCAGCATCTTCTCGCCATATCGGATACCTATACTGAGAACTACATGGTGACCGTGTGGAACATCAATAAACTATCGTGGCAAATGGATGCATGCAGTATTGCGAACCGAAACTTCGCGCTGGATGAATGGAGGGAGTTTGTGGGAGGAGATCCCTATCAGAAAGTATGCCCCGCTTTTCCCGTCGATAGCTCCGTAACTCAAGAAGAGCTGAGGCAAGCACACACTGACGTGCAGGCAGGGCGCACACAGGAAGCACAATCAAAATATATGCAGGCAACGCGGGAGGCTGCTCTACTCGATAATACTGATCTTTCTGACAACGTTTGCTGGGGTGGAAGCACCGATCAGTTTGCGAATGTAGTTTTGTCGTCGTGTGACCGTGCGGTCTCTCTCAATCCCTATTATGGTCAATACTATGATAGTCGAGGGGTCGCGCGTGCGCTAACCGCAAATCGGCAAGGAGCTATCGACGACTTCAAATTCTTCGTGCAATGGGCAAAGGGCCAGGCCAACACAACACAGTATGCGCCTCTCATTAATGAACGAACAGCCTGGATTCAGAAACTGGAGGCCGGAAAGAATCCTTTTGACACGCGGACGTTACAGGCACTACGGGTAGAGTCCGGCATCGATGGATAGCTCCCATAATAATCTTGCTTACGGGAGCTCCTCGTGACTGACAATACGCCACTAGCGCGGCTATGGACAGTGATGTTGCCGTGCTTGATTTTGCAGATTGGCAATATCTCGCTGTAACGCGCTTATGGCATTGCTCGCACCCTGCCTTTGTAGAATCTGGATCTGATATCTATCATTGCTAATGGCCATTTGAATCCGGGCACAGGTTGGATCACCACCGCCAAACGCTGGCGGAGGAGTACTATTTGCTATGCAGACAACAATAAGGTGACCCGGGCTGCCTATCTTAGCCGTTATATCCTCAAATGGCTGCCACTGGAGAGGGTTTGAGGAGATGAGACTGGTATGCCATAGTTTTCCATCCTGCGTCAGGCCACAAGCATGTAGTTTTCCTGAGCCTGGGTTGCCTACATACCCACAACCGGTAGAAACAAACGGCCCTGGCTTTCCCGCTGCCTCTTCACTAACATTGTCGAACGCGGCCTGCCAGTGAGGAGGATCCGAAGAAAAGCGGCTGGTGTGCCACAAATCGCCATTGGCCAGGGCACAAACATCGAGTGTATCGAACCCTTGAGCAAGGCTAACGTTTGCAAAGGGGTGTTGTGGGCCGCTCGCCGATAAAAGCTGCACATTCACAAATGGTAGCCAGGTAGGATCCTGGAAGCGGATCGTGTGCCACAGCTTCCCATCTGTGGTGACGCCACAGACATGCAGTACCGGAATTACCTCCACCCAGAGGTTCGCGCAATCAACGCTGATGAAAGACCCCGGAAAACCTGCCAGTTGTGGCCGGGTTATATCCTCGAACTTCTCCCACACAGTTTTATTGCTCTTACGACTGGTGTGCAAAATTCTCTGCTCTCCCTGCTTCGTTTTCACAATGACGCAGGCATCAAGCGTGTTTTCTATCTCTGTCACTCCAACCTGCTGAAATGTTCCCCAATTGCCTCCTATATTCCTGGAGAGATTTTCAAATGGTCGCCAATCCTGCCCTTCCAAACGGCTCGTATGCCACAACTCCCCATGTCGGGTAACACCCAGGACGTGCAATTCTTCCTGTCCTCCTTCTCCTCCTGCGTTGGTATTCATCCAGGTACTTACACCATCTACACTAACGAAAGGTCCTGGCTCGCTTTGCCCCTTCCCTTTTACTTCTTCCCAGGGACTCCATGAGTCTGCTGATCCATCCTGCGGTATAGTCTGGATTGCATGCCATAACTTCCCATCCTGAGTAATCCCATATAGATGCAATTTAGTGGGAGTGGGAGATCCGCCTGCTGACATAGGTTCTGTCTCCTTTCAATATTGTCTTTTGACACTGTATTTTCTAGTGGCGAGCGAAGATAGCCGTTCTATTAGAAACCATGTCAAAAGCGTTTCTAGTATTATGCTAGATATGCCTGTAAAAAGAGACTCCAATAGATGCTCCATAGAAGCCTCTCTCTTTCTACGCTGCGTATGACGATTTTTCTACGTTGGATATGGGCTTTTCTTGTCTTTCTCAGGGATCTCACTTTTCTACTCCATCTTCAAGCGCTTCTACCATATATGACTTTCCACTCCCCTGTTTTTCCTTTTCAGGCCCCTATGAGGCCGTAAATTATATCCTTACTATATTACTATAGGGCTAACTTCTTCCCAGGCAGGCCGGGAAAACTGTAGTATAGTAGATAGGCAATTGCAACATTACCTCTTTTTGTAGATACAGTGCGAGGAAATTGTATCGAATGAGTAATCGTGATATATCGCAGCAGGCTAGCATAAATATGCTGGGACGTTATAAGATAGTGCGGCGTATTGGACGTGGCGGGATGGGGGATGTCTGGCTCTGTGAGGACCCACGCCTGAGTCGGCTGGTCGCGGTGAAGACGCTACCAGTTCATAATCAGCAGGATCAAGAGTTTGCGTTGCGCTTCGAGCGCGAGGCACAGGCCGCTGCTGCCCTTCATCATCCCCATATTCTCCCAGTCCACGATTACGGCAGACAACTTCTCCCCAATGGGAACATGATTACCTATATCGTCATGCCCTATATAGGAGGAGGCTCATTGGCTCAGCGCATCGTCTTCTACGAGCAAAAGCGCTTACTTATACCCGCACAGGAAGCACTCGGCTTTCTCTTACAAGCAGCAGAGGCTATCGATTACGCTCATGACCAGCAGATCATACATCGTGACATCAAGCCTGGCAATATGCTCTTACGCGACGAAAACTGGCTGCTGCTCGCCGATTTTGGTATCGCGCGTATCCTGACTACTGAAGATCGACTGACGGCAACCGGTCCAGGCTTCGGTACTCCCGAATATATGGCCCCAGAACAGGCACAAGGGCAGGCCGAGTTGGTCAGCGACAATTATAGCCTGGCTGTGATCGCCTATCAAATGTTCACCGGACGCCTGCCTTTCGAGGCCGATACGAGCTATGCCATTACTATTCAACATCTCACACAGCCACCACCAGCACCACGCCAGCTCAATCCTGCTCTCTCTCTGGCATTTGAGGAGGCGCTGCTACAAGGATTGGCCAAACAACCGACAGAACGCCCGGCATCAGCACGAGCATTTGTAGCAAGATTGCAAAATACGCTGGCAAACCCGACACTAGAGGCGACCTACCGTAAAACAGAGCTACCTCTAACCGTAGGCAGATCTGTACGTCCAACCAGTAATCAGGACATCACCGAGCAGGAAACAAAGCTGGTCGATTCCGCTGATCCGGCTATCGCATCGGCACAATCTTTTATAACACGCCGTCGACTCCTTATTGGTGGAGGCGTAGCAGCGCTTGCCGCTGGTGGGTTTGGCACCTGGGCGTTTGCCTCAACACGCAACACCAGGCAAACAGGCACAACTCAAACTCCAACTGCAGGAAATACTCCGCGTCCAGGGGGACCTGCACTCGTCTTGACGGGACACGATCTCCCGGTAGATACACTCGCGTGGTCCCCACAGAAGCATATTCTCGTTTCTGCATCCGGCAAGGATGGTTGGAGAATTTCATGGGACATCGATACACTTATAAAACAGCCAGGCAAGACGCCATTATACACAAAGCGCGATAATATCTCTGGTAATTCACACCCCTTAGAGATATGGTCGCCCGATGGTAAACACCTGGCAATTGTCAATAATGATGTAAATCCTCTTCTCAACACTGGCAAGGTTTCTCTTGATCTCTACACGCCAGATCCAAAGACAGGTATTCCGGGAGATCCAGCGAACGTAAGCATCGCCATTCCAACTACGAATACCATCTACGGAGCTGGTTGGATACAAAATAAGTATCTTATCACGCTAGAACAACATTCTTCTACTCTCACAGATAACAACACGCAACTTCTATTGAGGCTGTCAGATATCACACAACCACGTGTGCAGTGGCAACCAGCTATATTACAGAAGAATATATCATTAAAGACAAATATACTTGCAGTCTCACCCGGTAATTCGGAGGTTGCCATTGCTCTTTTTCCCAGTGCTGTCATAGTCGGGCAGGCAAGTATTTCAGACAATAAGACTAACTGGCAGGAACGCATAGCTCCTTTACAATTTTCCACAAATCCTACCTACATACCATCTGAACTGGTGGGAGTTGCCTGGTCAGCCGATGGAAACAACATCATTGCTTTAAGCTCCGACTATAGTCGTAATAGACTTACTTTTTGGAAGCGGCGGGATAGCAAACCTCAACCCCATGCGTTGCAGATCCCTGAAGAAAATGCTAACGAGGGATTCACAGTTCTAACAGCCAATCCAATGGCTAGCAATACTGGTTTCGCAACTGGCAGTCAGAAAGGCAGCGTCTATCTCTGGAAATTCGTTGAGGGATCGTTACCTACTAAAACCCTGGATACTGGTGGCATCAGTGATCCAGTAACCGCTATGGCATGGTCACCAGACGGACAGTATCTGGCGGCAGCCTTTGGAGATACAAACGCAAGTATTCTTATCTGGAAGATATGAGGTCTTATCGATGCAAACAAATCATATGACGCACTGGCAAGGCAAAATGCTTGGACGCTACCGCCTGCTACGCTTGCTGGGACGCGGCGGTATGGGCGAGGTCTGGCAGGCAGAAGATACGGAATTGCACCGCCAGGTTGCAGCGAAGGTGCTTCCTCCTGTGGTAGCCAACGAGACGGAGTATCTACGCGCCTTTGCCGAAGAGGCTCGAACTGCGGCATCCTTAGAGCACGCGCATATCCTGCAGGTACATGACTTTGGCGAGGAGCCATCGGCTGAAGATGTGGTGACGTACCTGATTATGCCGCTGATCACAGGCGGTTCGCTGCGCGATCGTATACACGCCAATAAAGGCCCGTTGCCCCCCGATGAAAGTCTGCACTATCTACGCCAGGCTGCCCAGGCTATTGATTACGCACACAGTCGGCATGTCTTACACCGTGATATCAAGCCAGCAAATATGCTCTTGCAGCAAGGCTGGCTGTTCCTGGCGGATTTCGGTATCGCCAAATTGCTCTCCACCAACACCTATCGCAGCCGCACCCGTGCTGGAGCTGGCACACCAGAATATATGGCACCAGAACAGGTACGAGGCAAAGCTGAGGCAGCCAGCGACCGCTATAGCCTGGCTGTCACTGCCTATCAGCTTTTCAGCGGTCACCGGCCATTTACCAGTAAGGACCCGTTCGAAGTACTTCTTAAGCAGATACAAGAAGCGCCAGCGTCACCCAGAGAGTTCAACCCACAGATCCCCTGGGCGGTCGAAAATACCCTCCTGAAAGGCTTAGCCAAACGGCCAGAAGCTCGTCCTGCCTCTTGTACAGCCTTTGTAGATGAACTGGAACTTGGCTGGAAAATGGGAACATCGGCAACGCAAGATCCAGAGGCCACACAACTGGCTCCCTGGAGCAAACGCTACATCGCTAATCAACCAACGCAACTGGCACCTTATTCTGCAACGCCACCTGTAGCCAACATCGATCAATGGTCAACAGCCTCTCCTATGGATGCGGCTTTGCTGGAGCGCTCAACTTCAACACCTGCTATACCTGTATCACCTGAGACTATCCCGCCTCCAACTACCCAGATACCAGAACAACAGAAGAAGATCGGACGCCGCGGATTACTGCTCACGGGCGCATCAGCAACAGCCGCTGCAGTCGTAGGAGGAACCGGTCTGGCAGTCTACTTGCATTCCAGAGCAACACCTCCTGCTGCCCCTCCTAAACCACCTCCAGGACCCCGAAAACTCATTGCAGGCATTCCACTCCTCCGGCTCATCAATCACACAGGCGCTATCTGGAACGTCGTATGGCATCCTAGCGGACGCTACGTGGCAACAGGGAGTACAGATACACGTGTCATGCTCTGGGATGTGGGTAGTAGCTTGAGTAGATTGCAAGCAGGCACTCACCCCATGCAAAAAGTTACCACGCCACTGCATACGTGGAAATTTGCGGATCAATTACTAGATAACAGGATA